>Ga0181572_10003398_pt1 | contig 11177 bp, 10 predicted proteins | sample 101ome_26_FD_133004 | JGI IMG/M metagenome (GOLD analysis project Ga0181572, IMG submission 133004) | Coastal salt marsh microbial communities from the Groves Creek Marsh, Skidaway Island, Georgia - 101408AT metaG (megahit assembly) | ecosystem: Environmental > Aquatic > Marine > Intertidal... | reverse complement strand
TTTGGCATAACCCAGACCGTAGCGACGAAAAGCTTTGTGGTCGGCCACAAACCACGCCGCAAGCTCGGCCGCCTCACCTCCTTCTTCTTGGCAGCGTTTGACCATGGCTTGACAAAAGTCGTGATAACTCTGTGCTTCATTAACAAACCGCCGCCCTGACCTGGTGATGGCTATCACACCGGGTTTGGATCGGTCCACAAAGTGAGGAAAGGTACCCAAGGTACCGTCGCCACGCGGCGGACGTGAAATAGGCACCCACGCCGCGGCATGCGGCAGTGTGGTTTGTACGGTAGCGCCCACGCCTTCACCCAAGCGTAGCCCATCGCCTGTATTGCCGGGCGGCGCGGGCGAGACGTGCTCGTATCCCGACGGCGCGTGCGGCATAAGCTGCTTGCGGCGCACGGGGTCCTGCGCAAAGCCACCCGCGGCAAGCACCACACCACGCCGGGCTGTGATGTGCAATGGCCCGTCTGGGCGGTTCACAATGGCGCCGGTGACCACACCTTGGGCGTTGCGCACCAACTGCTGCACTGGCGATGAGGTCCAGATGGGTACACCTTGGTCAAAGCACGACTTAGCCAAACGCGCCACCAAGGCGTTGCCATTCATTAACCGCATGGCGCGGCCATGCAACAGCACGTCGCGGACAAACCGTACCACCAAGCCCACCACAAAAAAAGCAGAAAGCGGTGAACGGGTGATATTAAAAAAATGCAGCAACTCTTTGCCTGAGCCAATCATCATGCCAAGCATGGTGATCTCCCACAGCGGAGGGCGCAATCGCTTGATTTCTTTGCCCAGCGCTCGCCCATCAAACGGGCGCGCCACGATCGAGCGGCCCGCATCCATACCACCTGGCGCCGTGGGATGATAGTCGGCAAACGTAGGGCCAAAATCGAATGTAAGGGCGGTGTGATTTTCAAAAAACTCCACCGCCTTGGGACCGGCGTCTAAAAAAGCCGCCACTCGAGCGGCGTCGAAATGCTCACCCGCCTCGTGCCTTAGGTACGCAGTGGCCAGTTCCACGCTATCTTGAATACCGGCGCGCTTGGCCGGTCCGTTATTGGGAATCCACAACCATCCCCCAGAACGCGCTGTGGTACCCCCAAACACTGGCTCTTTTTCTGCGACCACCACCTGCAGGTTACGGTGCGCTGCAGCCACTGCCGTGGCCAAGCCGCCCGCCCCCGAACCCACCACCAGTACGTCAACCTCTTGGCGATTCACACTTGCTCCCGATTCATTGGCGCGTCTTTGCGATAGGGCACAGTATCTGCCATGGCGTATCAAATAGCCCTAGGGTTTTGCCGGGGGGCTAATACAGCGGCAGGTGGGCCCCGCCTTTCTGCGCCAGGTGTGGCAGCACCAACCAACCTGTTGCGCCTAAACTGAACCTTGTCATGCCGCTCTCAAGCCCCCTGCTCTACACCTACCGCCGCTGCCCCTATGCCATGCGAGCGCGCATGGCGCTGTTGATGGCAGGGGTTTCGTTTGACGCCTATGAAATTGTTTTGCGGGACAAACCACTGGCAATGTTGTCTGCCTCACCCAAGGGAACGGTACCCGTGCTGGTGCTATCCGATGGCCGCGTTCTGGAACAGAGCTGGGACATCGTGGCGTGGGCTTTGTCGAACGAAGGCGCAGATGCTCAGGCACAAGAAGCTTGGCGCCGGTCGCAGACACCGCAAAACCAACAACTGCTGCGTATCAACGATGACAAGTTTAAACACCACCTCGACCGTTACAAATACCCGGAGCGCTTCGCGAACCAAGAGACCGCCAATGGTGCTCACCAGGCCCAGCAGGCCCACCGGAGTCAAGCGGTGCAGGCCCTGCTGGAGCCACTGGATCAGTGCCTAGCCGAGGGACAGTTTTTGGGCGGCGCACAACCGTGCGCAACAGACGTGGGTGTCTTCCCGTTCGTTAGGCAGTTCGCTGCTGTGGACCCTGACTGGTTTGGTACCTTACCTTTGGTACACGTGAAAACATGGTTGGCCCATTGGAAACAAAGCACGTTATTTGAGGCATGCATGCAAAAACTGCCCAGCAATGTCCGGGTTCGTTACCCGGGCTAGGTACCAAGGCTGGACGTTTTTGGCTAATTTCAGCGGCCTTTGACGTCGAAACATGCTTGTGCCGCAGCAGACCAGAGGTATGTGACTCACCCCGTTTGTTTCCTGTGTTCAAGCCGCTCCAGCATATATCCGCAAGCATTCAACAGATGGGCCTCGACCAACGCTTCTGCACGGCTTGGATCGCTGTTCGATACCGCCAACCAAATTGCCTCATGTTGGCCCCAAATATCACGTGGTTCTTGATCGCGCATCAAAACCTCGCCCATCACACGTTGGGTGTAAACCAAATGCGGCGCCATGGTTGAGTCGATCAGCGGGTTTCCGCTGCAGCGATAAATAAATTGATGAAACGCAATATCGGCTGAAATCATTTTGGCAACCGAACCTGCCTCCACGGCCCGCCTGCCCTTATCGATTAGTAACAACCCGTTTTTTACCTGGGCACTCGTTATATGCTTGGCAATCTGCCGGCAAGCCATGCCCTCAAGCTCTGCCCTGATCTGGTAAACATGCTCAACATGGGAGAGGTCAAGGGGCGGCACCATCAAACCTCTGCCTGGCGCATCAACCACCAAACCCTGATCCCGCATAACAACCAAGGCCTGCTGAACAGGCTGCCGCGATACCCCTAGCTGCTGCGCCACTTGTTCTTGAATCAGGCGCTCACCCGGCTGCAGCGTTCCATCTAGGATGGCTTCAAAAATTGCAGCTTTCACCTGATCAACAAGGCTTGGTTGCGCAACAAGGGTTTTCATGGCGTCAGTTTACTTTACCCTCTGCCAAATGTTGCCGTGCGCGCTTCCGTAACTCGCGGTGCAAAACCTTACCGGTCGCATTACGCGGTATCTGGTCTGCCGCAATGAACGCAAAGTACCGCGGCACCTTGAATCTGGCGAGCTGCGTGGCACACCAGTCTGAAAGCTCGTTCGCTGCCATTGATCGGTTGCCTTTGAAAGCAACAAATGCATAGACCGCCTCTCCCCATTTATCGTCGGGTACACCAACGACCGCTGCGTCCTGCACCCATTCATGGGCACATAAAACGCCCTCAACCTCCGATGGGTAGATGTTTTCCCCACCACTGATGATCATGTTGCTTTTTCTATCGACCAAGTGCAAATAGCCCTGCGGGTCTCGGTATCCCATATCCCCCACCGAACACCACGCACCGTGCATCGCCTCATCGGTCTTATCAGGTAACCGCCAGTAGCCGTCGAACGCGTAGGCTGTGTTAGAAAATATTTCGCCTACTACGCCATCTGGTACTTCTTGCTTGGCGTCGTCAAGCACCTTGATGGGCCCGGAGAAAGCCCATTCGCGGCCAATCGAGCCTATATGTTCAATTTGCTCCGACGGACGCAGCAACGTTACCCACCCCGCCTCGGTTGACCCATAAAGCTCATGAAGCTGCCCATTAGGAAAAAATTCAAGAATCTGCCTTTTCGTCTCTTTTCTAATCGGCGCCGACGACACCATCAGCTTGCTCACCGCTGAAACATCATGGGTCTTCGCTATCGCTTCTGGCAGACTAAGAAGCATCACAAAATGTGTTGGCACAAGCGAGGTAAAGGTAATTTCGTGGCTCGATAGCAGCCGCAGCAAATGCTGAGGATCAAAGCTTTTACTGTCGTCGATCACACAGGTGGCGCCGAGGTGTAAGAACGTGTGGCTGAAATATAGCGAATTGGCGTGACACAAGGGCATCACAATCAACGCTCGATCGCGCTGCGTGAACCCCATCTCGACTGCAGTGGCCATGGCCATCAGGGTGCTGCCCTGATGACTCCGGATCACGCCCTTGGGACTTCCCGTGGTGCCAGAGGTGTACATCAGGGCCGCCACGTCGTGCCGTGGTGCGGGTCTGCCCCCTCGAGCCGCCTTGCCGGCGTCGATCAAGCCCGTGTAGGGCAGCCAGCCTGGGCTCTTGTCACCGTCCAGCACGATTTTGTGCATCCCAGCCTTTTCGTCAACGGCTTGCTCTGCCAAGGGAATAAAAGTGTGTTGTGCGAGCAGCGCCTTGGCGCCTGAGTCCTTCAAAATATAGCCAACTTCCTGATGGCTCAGTCGAAAATTAATTGGCACCACAACCAGCCCGGCCCGTGCCAGGGCAACATAAAGCTCAAGCCAAGCCGCGGTGTTTTTGGCCAGCACCCCTACCCGATCCCCTTCACGTAGCCCAAGTTCCAGCAAGGCGTTGCCCACCTTTGTGCCTCGTAGGTCAAGCTCGGCATAGGTTAGCGCGGTGATCGAGTCCTGAACCGCCACTTGATGGGGCCGCAAGCGGGCTTGGGTGGACACGGCATCGGATAGGTTGGGTAGCTTCATGGCTTGTTTCTTGGGGTTGTCATTTTCGAAAGTCTTTGTTATATTGAATTCTGTATTCAGTATTCTACAACGTCAAAGCCATGTCAAACCCGCAAGCCAGCCCCAACTCCTGTGCTGACCTGATAGCGCGCTACCTTTTATCGCAAAGGGTCACACGCGTGTTTGCGCTGTGCGGCGGGCACATCATGCCGATCTGGATGCGCCTGCACGCACACGGCATCCAAATCATTGACGTGCGAGACGAACGAGCCGCCGTCTTCATGGCCCACGCGCACGCCGAACTAACCGGCACTCTGGGCGTTGCCTTGGTAACTGCAGGGCCAGGGGTTACCAACGCAACAACGGGTATCGCAAACGCCTATGTGGCGCGAGCCAGCGTGCTTGTTTTATCGGGCGTGCCGCCCCTTCCCCAAGAAAACCGCGGGGCCCTTCAAGATATCGCCCACCCCGACATACTTAAATCGATCACGCGTTATGCCCGTACGATTCGCCACCCAGACTTGTTGCTGGCCGAGCTTGACGAAGCATGTTCCCGGTGCGTGGGTGACGGCGGGGAAGCAGGCCCTGTCTTTGTCGACGTCCCCGTGGACATTCAACGGGCCAAACCGCACACAGCAGTGAGTTTGCCGGAACGATTCCATCTGCGGCAAAAAAGCGAGCTGGCGCCCCATGCCATCCAGGTACAAAAAGCTGTTGACCTACTTTGGTCTGCCAAGCGCCCGCTGGTGATCACTGGGCGGGGAGCCAGAGGCTGCGGCACGCTGCTGGCTGACCTACTTGAACGCACCGGATCAGTTTACTTGGATACCAGTGAAAGTCGCGGACTGATACCAGACGAGCATCCCGCCCAGGTGGGTGCGCTGCGCGGGAGCGTGATGGCGCAAGCAGACGTGGTGCTGTTACTCGGCCGCAAACTGGACTTTCAACTGGCTTTTGGGTCACCTGCGGTTTTCAAAAATGCAAGACTAATCCGCGTCGCCGATAACGCAGCGGAGTTACGCGATAACCGTCGTGGCGAAGTTGAAATCTTGGCATCGGTCAAACCAACCATCGCGGCCCTACTGACGCAAGCCGGCGATCGGGTAAGCTCCACTGAGCGGGCTGAATGGCAACATGCACTGCATCAAAAACACTGCCACAAAGCTGCGGCTTATATCCAATCCATGCGCACTGCACCAGCCGGTAACGACGGCTTGATGCACCCCAACACGCTACTGGCCGCACTCAACGACGCACTTGGGTCCAAGGCAACCGTAATCGCCGATGGCGGTGATTTCCTCAGCTTTGCCCGTGTTGGCTTATCGGCCACACGCTACCTTGACCCAGGCCCCTTGGGCTGCATTGGCATTGGTACACCGTTTGGCATCGCGGCGGCTTTGTTGAACCAGGATGAGCCAGTCGTTGTGGCCACAGGAGACGGTGCATTTGGCTTCAACGCCATGGAAATTTGCACCGCCGCAAGACACCAAGCGCCCCTACTGATCGTGGTGGCCAACAACGGCGCCTGGGCCATCGAGGTGCGCGATCAAGCCCAAACACATGGTCAAGTGGTCGGGACGCGCTTGCAATTTGCCGACTATGCCGCCATGGCACGAGCCCTTGGACTGCATGCCGAGCGCGTGACGCGCGCCGACGATCTACCCATGGCAATTCAACGTGCACTGGCCAATCGCCCCGCGTTACTCGACGTGCTCGTTACCCCCGAAGCTGCGTCGTCGGATGCCAAATCGGGTTTGGCCTGGGTGCCCGATCTTCAAGCGCTTGCAGCCTGGGACCAGGCGGAACTGCAATGGCGTGAGGGCCACGCCACCAACCCGTCTCAAACAAGCTGACAAGCACCCGAGGATGGACACCCACTCAATGCACTTTTATTCGCTCTGCTCTTAAACACGCCAAAGGATACAGCCCATGAATAGCATGCCCCTGCTCACAGGAAAGACCATTATTGTCACCGGTGCCTCCACCGGCATTGGCCAAGCGTTCGCGCTGGCAGCAGCCGAGCATGGCGCCCATGTTGTGGTAGCTGACATGAATGACGCCGAAGAAACGCTATCGTTGATCCACGCGCGTGGCGCCGCGGCAACCTACGTCAACGTTGACGTCAGCAACGACGCCTCCACCGAAACCATGGCAAGTGCGGCCTTGTCAGCCACTGGTCGTATAGACGGCCTGATTAACAACGCCGCTTACTTTCGAGAGGTCAAGCTCACACCGTTTGAGGAACTGACCGATGAAGTCTGGGACCGAATACTGGCGGTCAACGTCAAGGGCATTTGGAAGTGTTGTCGTGCTGTCATGCCATCCATGCGAAAACAAAAAAGTGGTTCCATCGTGAACATCGCCTCAGTGGTTGCTGTGGCCGGCCAGCCAGGTTATTTGCACTACGTCGCTTCTAAGGGTGCCGTCATTGCGATGACCAAAGGCCTGGCTAAAGAAGTAGGCGAAGCTGGGGTACGCGTTAACTGCATTGCACCCGGCTTCGTTATCACCGGCGCCACCAAGAACCGCCCCATCGAATGGCAACAAAGCTTTTTAAAGGCGCGATCCCTTGCTCGTGAGCAACGCCCAGACGATCTGGTTGGTACCGCGTTGTACATGCTCTCTGATTTATCCAGCTTTGTCTCGGGGCAAACCATGGTGGTGGATGGTGGCCACATCATGCACTGATTGGCTCATCAAGAAAACCAGCCATGCATTGCGTCAACTTGTACATCCACCTCATAGGCCTAGGCCGCACCGCTCTGCCAACCTTATTCCCTCTTTTCAAAATCAACACAAGGAGTCAACAATGAACACCCTGGAAAACAACAAACAGCTTTGCCGTGAGTACTTTCGTGCTTTTCTGGCCAAAGACGAAGCCTGGATGCGACAACACATCGCCAGCGATTTTGTGCGCCACGATCCCGGTTTGCCATTCACAGTTCGTGGGCCTGAGGGGGTCATGCAGCTGCATGATGTATTGATGCCTGCCTTTCCCAACTTGGAACTGCCCCTACTCGATTTTGTCGCTGAAGGCGAAAAGGTTTTGGTTCGATTGAAAGTCAAAGGTACCCACACCGGGCCTTTTGGTGATTTGCCACCTACAGGCAAGGTGATAAACATCGACGTGATGGACTTGTTTCAGATTCGTGAAGGCGTGTTAATCGAACACTGGGCGTTGTTAGATAATAAGCGTATGGACGAACAACTGTCGATGGATTAAGCAGGCACTTTGCCTCATGGGCCAAGCAGATAATTTTTGGTCGCTCTGGTGGACCGATGACCGGGTGGCTCCCCGAGCAGGGCTCGAACCTGCGACCTGCGGATTAACAGATGAGCCGCCCGTCGATTTGTTGATCTATTTCAATGGGTTACGTTCCGAAAAGCCCAGTGTGTAACAAACTGTGTAATTGCTCTGGCATTCTGGCAATTCCCAACCTTAAACAGTAAGGGTGGGAGTTTTTGGCTGATTGGGTCAGCCTGTGGCACCCACCGAGCCCGAACGATCCTGACTCCACTGACACTGAAGTCATGAAGGAGACAAGCTGATTTGCTTCATTAAGCTCAATCGCGTATAAGCCATGGCGTTAATCAAAACCATTCAGGAGATGTCCCATGCGACTTTTGTGCAGTGCCTTTATTTCCGTTATCAGTCTGGCAACAACGACCTCAGCGATGGCGGAGGTCTCTCTACAGGCGGCAAGCTGCTTTCCACAGGGTTCCTTCTTTTCAAAACGATTCGAGACACTGGTTGAGAATGTCAACAAGAAGGGGGCTGGCCAGGTCAAAATCAACTATGTGGGCGGCGCCCCCGCTATCGGCAGCCAACTGACCGTTGTACAGAAAGTTGCACAGGGGGTATACGATCTAAATTCTTGCACCGGCGCCTATTATCAAAATGTCTTACCTGAGGCGGATGCATGGAAGTTACTTGAAAAAACGCCCGCCGAAATACGAAAAAACGGTGGTTGGGATTACATGAACAAACTCCACAACCAAAAGAATCTGCAGGTGCTTGGTCGGCATCATTTTGGCACGCAGTTTCACCTATTTTTAGGCAAGGGTGCGGCTATAAGCAAGCCAGATCTAAAGGGCTTACATCTGCGCACAGCGCCAATTTATGTGAATTTTTTTAAATCACTTGGAGCCACGACACAAGATTCGAATCTACAGCAGATTTATTCGTTGATGGAGAATGGCACGGTCAAGGGCTATGGCTGGCCCGTACTGGGACACCGACCTGGTTGGGAGAAAGTCACCAAATATCGCGTTGACCCAGGCTTCTACGACGTCGATCTGATGATCCTAGCCAACAAGAAGGTCTGGGACAAACTTCCATCGAATGTAAAAAATCTGATAGCTGCTGAAGCCCTTGCACTAGAGAATGCTGCGACGGCCGGCGATTCAAAGCTGGCAAAGTCGGTCGCGGCAAAACAACAAAATGCGGGCATGGAGATAATTACGTTCGAGGGGGCTGAGCGTGCCACTTGGCTGAAAGCAGCACGAGATGCAGGATGGGCTGGGCTTATCGCAAACCGTCCAGAAACGGGAGCTAAGCTTCGGGAATATTTCGCTAAATAGTAATAGCGAAGTGTCAACTCGAGGTGGCTCTGTAGCAGCCACCTCGCTCTCTTACCATCGCCCCCTCTCATGAAGTGGCTACTTTTTTTTAACGATCGGCTTGCCAAGTTTTATGAAAACATTGGCAGCCTCGTTGGTATCGTCATTGGGTTGTTCGCTGTGGCGATCTCTGTTGACCTACTCTTAAGACTCATCGGTGTCGGCAACCTACCCGGCTTACAGGAAATCGTCGAATATCTTTTGTACGCTTGCGTATTCATTGGTGCGCCCTGGGTACTTCGAGTGGGCGGTCACACCTTTGTAGACGTGCTCCTCACCAACCTACCTCCGCTGCGACAAGTTCAGTTACAGCGTGCGTTACTGGCAGCAGGGGCTTTGATATCAGGCATATTGACTTACTTTGGAGTCATCAATTGCATCGATGCCTTTTACGCAGACGCCATGCAAATGAAGTACTTCAACGTCCCGGAATGGTGGCTTTTGGTAATCTTCGTCGTCAGCTTTAGTCTGCTGACACTGGAATTTCTGCTAAAACTTTTTATTCCGCTCGCTTCACCTGATCCGGGCTCATCGGAACTGAGCTAGATATGGAGTGGTATACCGCGCTCACGCTGCTGCTAGGAGGTACCGTTTGCCTTCTGCTACTCGGGCTACCAGTGGCGTTTGCATTTTTTTCCGCAAACATCTTAGGTGCCTACCTATTTATGCGTGGCAGTGTTGGTCTTAGCCTACAGCCCATCGAATATGCTTTGTCGGTTACCAAATTTTCTCTTGTACCGGTTGCCCTATTTATTCTTATGGGCGAAATACTGTTTCAAACCGGTGTGGCCCAAAACTCAATCAAAGCGATCGATAAGCTTATTACACGTGTGCCAGGCAGACTCGCGATGGTATCGATTGCCGGCGGCACAGTTTTCTCATCGCTGTCAGGTTCAACGCTAGCTAACACCGCTTTGCTTGGTCAATTGATGCTCCCCGATATGCTAAAGCGGGGTTATCACCCCACCCTCGCAATGGGTCCGATCATGGCCGTGGGTGGTATCGCAATGTTGATTCCGCCTTCGGCCCTTGCTGTGCTACTGGCGAGTTTGGCCGAACGGTCTATCTCGAATCTGCTTCTGGCCGGAATCGTACCCGGGATCATAATGGCCGCGCTTTTCGTGGTTTATGTGTGGCTTCGAGTTTTGCTAAGGCCTGATGACGCGCCACCTAGTGAATCACCGACACTTAGTGGTTGGGCGCGATGGCAGCCATTTTTTATTGATGTGTTGCCGCTATTCACCATATTCGTTGTTGTCGTGGGTTCAATATTTTTTCGCATCGCTGCCCCAGAGGAGGCGGCTGCCCTTGGCTGTATCGCGGCAGTATTGGTAAGTGCAATCTACAAAAAGCTCAATTGGAGCAACCTACACCGTGCGCTCAAAGAGACGGCAAAAATTACGATCATGCTCCTATTTATTATTGCCGGTTCGCTGACATTTGCGCAAATTTTACAAATTTCAGGCGCTACCAGCGGTGTGATGCAGGCACTCAGCGAATTCGACTACACGCTGGTCCAGGCAATGGTCGTAATGGTTTTGATTTTATTGTTCTTGGGCTGCTTCATGGACCAGATCAGTATGATGCTGTTGACTCTCCCCTTTTTCCTACCAATATCGGACAGCCTCGGTGCGGATCCAATTTGGCTACTTGTTTTGATGCTTATCGCCATGGAGGTGAGCCTGCTCACACCTCCTTTTGGTTTGCTACTTTTTGTAATGAAGGGTGTATGCCCACCTCACCTAACAATCATACAAATATATCGCGCCGCACTGCCGTTTATTGGTCTCGAAATGGCAGTTGCTGGGTTGGTCATTGCGGTGCCCGGGGTGGCATCGTGGCTACCCGAAATGCTGAGTGGGTAACTACTCAAAAAAATATTGGACACCTTGGGACACGGTCGCTCACCATAAACATCAGTTCGCCACAAGAACCACCAGCTCGCACATCGAGCTTTCGGTAGACATAGGCGGCTCGATTCGCCTTGCCTGCGACGCGCTTGAATGACGCCCTCCATAGGGGAGAAGCCGGCATTGGTGCCAAGCTGGCACACAATCTGCTAGCTCAGGTTACGAACCGGCGATATCTTGACAATCACTAGATATCTCCAAAGTTGGAACCTGGTCAACGGCATATCTGTCGGTTCTAAGCCCCTGCGTATGGCTGCGCCTCAGTCAA
>Ga0181572_10003388_pt1 | contig 11193 bp, 7 predicted proteins | sample 101ome_26_FD_133004 | JGI IMG/M metagenome (GOLD analysis project Ga0181572, IMG submission 133004) | Coastal salt marsh microbial communities from the Groves Creek Marsh, Skidaway Island, Georgia - 101408AT metaG (megahit assembly) | ecosystem: Environmental > Aquatic > Marine > Intertidal zone... | reverse complement strand
TTGGCCAACGCGCCCAAGAGCGCAGCCATATGGTATCCCCCGATCGTTGGAAATTGGTCGGTTTGGAAACATTGGATGGGTCTGTCCTGCCTGATGGGGCTTATGCGGTTGCGCTTGGAAACAATGCTAACGGTCAACGCAATACCCAAGGGCGCGTCACCTCAACCTATTATTCCCCAACTTTGGGGCGTGGGATCGCCATGGGCCTTGTCCATAATGGTCCGGATCGCATGGGGGAGGTGATTGAGTTTAACAAGGTCGATGGATCATTGGTGAAGGCTAAAATCGTTGATCAGGTCTTTTATGATGCAGAAGGGGCAAAGCAAAATGTCTAATATCCAAACTGCAATGAATGGTGCACGCGCATCAGGTTACGTTGAAGTGTCAGAGGCACCTGCGATTGGCATGATCACCCTGCGTGGGGATCTGGCGGATGCAGCCGTGCAAAAAGCGATCACATCAGTGATGGGGGCAGGCGTGCCTGCGACATTGGCCGTGACGGATGCGGACGCAGGCCAAATCCTGTGGATGTCCCCAGATGAATTGCTGATTGTCTGCGCCTATGATCAGGCGGAACAAATGGTGGTAGATTTGACGGCTTCGCTTGGGGATACACACAGCATGGTGGTGAATGTGTCAGATGCCCGTGCGGTGTTTGATCTGGACGGTGCGGCAACGCCAGAAATCATCGCGAAACTTGCGCCGATTGATGTGAAGGCAATGCAGGCTGGAACCGTGCGCCGTACTCGTTTTGCACAAATTCCTGCAGCGTTTTGGATGACATCAAAAGACAGTGCGCGGATCATCTGTTTCCGTTCCGTTGCCGAGTATATGTTCAACCAGCTGCGCAATTCTGCCCAAGAGGGTTTTGAAGTTGGCGACTGGTAATCAATCCAATACAGATAGATTCAAAAAGAGGCGCTTAGGCGCCTCTTTTTGTTGTTCACTATGTGTAGGTAATCGTTGGTTTTTAAGGGTAAGGGAACTTAGTTTCAGAGGAGTAGTTTGTCTGCGACCTGCTAATGTTCTTCAATAATGTTTGTCGATATATGACTAACCCTCCGCATGATCTGAATACAAAAAAGCATTAGTATCTTTTGAAGTTTCCTGCGCGGTATATTCGCTTGAATTTGCCCGTTCAATCGTGCGACTTGACCCAAGGCGCAAACCCATTCTTACTTGCTTGGAGAAAAACCACAGATAATGAGCGCCATGTCAGCACACAATGTCCCACCTGAGACGATCCTAAGTAATGCTCAAATCATCCTAGAGGATGAGGTTGTGCGTGGTACACTGGTTCTGCGGGATGGAAAAATTGCTCAAATCGACACATCGGGAACGGCTTTGACAACGGCCGAAGACTTGGGAGGAGGGTTTGTTGCCTCGGGTTTGATTGAGCTTCACACCGACAATTTGGAACGTCATTTGGAACCGCGTCCAGGTGTGCATTGGCCCAAAGGTGCCGCCGTTTTGGCGCATGACGCGGAAATGGCAGGCTGCGGTGTAACAACGGTATTTGACGCGATGCGGGTTGGTTCCCTATCAACGGGACGGGGAAAATACGCCCCATTTGCCCGTGAATTGGCCGATTATCTGTTGTCCTTCATCCGATGTGATAAGCTAAAGATCAAACATCTGATCCACCTGCGCGCAGAAATCTGTGCGCATACTTTGGTCGATGAACTGGCCGCGTTTACGGATCAGGACCATGTGGGCATTGTCAGCGTCATGGATCACACACCTGGTCAACGTCAGTTTCGCGATTTTGAAAAATACAAAACCTATATAATGGGTAAACGTGGTATTGATGAGGCGGCGTTTCAAACATTGGTCGATGTGTCGATCAAGGCGCGGGATGAGTTTGGTGCAACAAACGAAAACGCTGCCTGCGCGGCTGCTGCGCGGTTGGGTGCTGTTATGGCCAGCCATGATGATACAACGGTTGGACACGTTGAAAATTCAGCCGACCGTGGTATGATGCTCGCTGAATTTCCTACAACGATTGAGGCCGCGCGTGCCTGCCGTGAACGGGGCGTTGCAATTATGATGGGGGCGCCAAATTTGATGCGCGGTGAGTCGCATTCAGGGAATGTTTCAGCATTGGAATTGGCCTTGCAGGATTTGTTGGATGTGATTTCATCGGATTATGTGCCTGCCGCCTTGCTGCAATCGGCACTGATTTTGGCCAAACTATGGGGGGATTTACCACGCGCCATGCGCACAGTGTCAACAAACCCCGCCATTGCTGCAGGGTTGCAGGACCGGGGGCGGATTGCGATTGGGCAACGCGCGGATGTGTTGTGTTATGAACCAATTGGTGACATGGGTGTGATCACCCGTGTGATCAGCGATGGGAAAATCGTCGCCTAGCTTGATCGCGGTCCAAAAACCTTGAAACGCCCCGAGCTTTCGTTAAAAAAAATCTTACCTTACGGGTCTAGGGGACTTGACGATCTACCAATTTACGCAACATGTAAGGAAACAAACCACTTTCACTAAAAAGGGGGCCCCAAATGGCTTTTGAACTTCCAGATCTCCCATACTCACACGATGCGCTTTCGGATCTTGGTATGTCTCAAGAAACGCTTGAGTATCACCACGATCTCCACCACAAAGCATATGTCGACAACGGCAACAAATTGATCGCTGGTACCGAGTGGGAAGGTAAATCAGTTGAGGAAATCATCACTGGCACTTATCAGGCTGGCGCAGTTGTACAAAACGGGATCTTTAACAACGCGTCACAACACTGGAACCACGTTCAGTTCTGGGAAATGATGGGCCCAACAGGCCGTGAGATGCCAGGTGAGTTGGAAAAAGCAATCGTGGAAAGCTTTGGGTCTGTTGATCAGTTCAAAGCGGATTTCTCGGCCGCAGGTGCAGGTCAGTTTGGCTCTGGCTGGTGCTGGTTGGTGAAAGACACAAATGGTAGCCTAAAAGTGACAAAAACAGAAAACGGTGTGAACCCACTGTGTTTTGGTCAAACAGCATTGTTGGGCTGTGATGTTTGGGAACACTCCTACTACATCGATTTCCGCAACAAACGTCCTGCGTACTTGACAAACTTCCTAGACAACTTGGTGAACTGGGAAAACGTCGCAAGCCGCATGTAATCCTTGGTCGTTATATGACGCAGATTTTGCGGGTCATGCTGGCAATCAAGCTGGCAGGGCCCATCTTCGTTTGTGGCGTGACCCTCGCTCGCTTACATCAAATGCGCGACAACACCTGCGGCATCGGGTTTGACGGTGAACAGATCGCGCAGGGATGCATCGGCAAAACCGCTTTTGATCATGTGATCCATTAGGGCGATCAGCGGGGCCCAATATCCCTCAACATTCATCAAAACGATGGGTTTGTTATGCAATCCCAGCTGTGCCCATGTTAGAACCTCGAAAAATTCATCCATTGAACCCGCACCCCCTGGCATTACGACAATGGCGTCTGCGTTCATAAACATCACCTTTTTGCGTTCATGCATGTTTTCGGTCACCACATAGCGGGTCAGATCGGTTTTCCCAACCTCGGCCTTCACCAAATGGGAAGGGATTACGCCAAAGGTCTCTGCACCTGCGCCTTGGGCCGCGCGGGCAACTGTACCCATCAATCCAATGTCACCCGCGCCATAGACCAGGCGCCATCCGTTGTCCGCAATGGCCTGACCTAGCGCCGTTGCCTGTTCAACATATGCCGGCCGATCCCCGATGCGTGATCCGCAATAGACGCAAATTGATCGTGATCCCATGACCTAACCCCTTATGGTGCAGCTTCCTTTTGACCTTGTCTACTTTGGTTGCTATGAACGCTCAACTGGAAATAAAGTTTTTGACCGCTGGGTCCTATGGAGAACGAGGCATGAAACTATCACAGGGCCTATGGGCTGTGATTGCCGTTGTGGTGGCAGCTGGGCTGGGTGCGTATATCTGGATCTCGGCGCAGGGGACTGCGCCCGAGGAAGCCGCCGTTGTTGAACAGGCAGCCAAAGTGGCACCCAAGGCGGAAACCGCCCCTGATGTCGAGACCGAAGAAGCCGCACCTGTGGAAGCCGCTGGAGAAGAACCCGCCGCCCCAGAAGCGCCCGCAGTTGAGAATGTGCAAGAGGCAGAAGCAGAAGCAGAGGTTGCACCAATCCCTGAAGTGGTTGCAACCCCCGTCATCCGCCGCCCTGTGATCGAAGTTGCGCGCGTCGACCCATCTGGTGAAGTGTTGTTGGCAGGTCAAGGCACCGCCAAGGCCGTGATTGAGGCATTGGTGGATGATGCCGTTGCGGCCAGTGGTGAAATCGGCGCTGATGAAAACTTTGTCCTGTTCTTTGATATCGAACCCAGTGAGCAACCGCGCATCATTTCCTTGCGCCGTGTCGAAGGAGATGAATTTATCTATTCCGAACAAGAGGTGATTGTTGCACCTGATCAGATCAAGGCGCCTATTGCCGTTGCTTTGGCAGAAGAGGCAACTGAACCTGAACCGGCAGCAAAAGCGCCAGTGGCCGCACCTGAAGCTACCACCGAAGAAGTTGTCGTTGCCGCTGTCGAAGACGCAAAGACCGAAGAAATCGAAAGAGCAACACAGCAGGTTGAAACGGCGGTTGAAACGACAACAGAAGCCGTTTCGGAAACGGCCACCGTTGTGGCGGCAGAGCCAACGGGCGCTATTGCCGAAGTCAAAGACACTCCTGCTGTTGAAGAGGTCGTAAAGGACACGGTTGTGGTCGCCGAAGCGGCCACCGAGGACGCCGTCGATGATAGGGCCAAGGTTGAAATCCCCAAAGCGCCTGAACAGCCCATCCAAGAGGAAGAGGCACAGCAAGAAGAAACACCAACGGTCATGATTGCGGATGTCTCAGGCGTTAAGATCGTTTCCAAAGCCCCCGCAAGCGCGGAAAACCCCGAAATCTTCCTTGATACTATCAGCTATGATGAGGAAGGGGCGCTTACACTCTCCGGACGCGGCGTGCCAAGCGGTATCGTGCGGCTTTATCTAAACAATGCGGTGATCGGTGAAACCACCACCGATGCGCTGGCCGCGTGGAGCTATGATGCTTCCGCAATTGAACCCGGTGTCTATACGCTGCGCGTTGATCAGTTGAACGCAGATGCCTCGAAGGTTCTGGCGCGTATAGAAACCCCGTTCAAACGGGAGGCGCGTTCAAAGCTGCAAGAGCAACTCTCCGCCGCTGAAAGCCCTGCACGTATTAATGTGGTGACGGTGCAACCGGGAAATACCCTGTGGGGAATTTCGCGCGAACGCTATGGCCAGGGTATTCTTTATGTACAAGTGTTTCAAGCGAACCGCGATAAAATCCGTGACCCAGATTTGATTTATCCGGGTCAGATTTTTGATCTGCCTGATGATGCCGCAGAAGAACAATAAGGCTTGAAATTTCCTCGCGGCACTGGAACTTCGGCGCCGCGAGGGTTAACTGAGAGCTATTGACTTAAACGAGGTCTCATGTCCGTCAAAGCCGAGCCTGCAACCCTGCAGCAGCCAAACCAGCCCGCACCCAGTGACAAATCCGCCGCGGATGAGCGCCGTTCTGGCATGCGTACCATAATTCGCGTGGCGCCCTATCTTTGGCCCAAGGATCGCATGGACATTCGTCTGCGTGTGGTCGGGTCATTGCTGTTTCTCATTCTTTCCAAGTTTTTATCGATTTATTCCCCGTTTCTTTATGGTGCGGCGGTTGATGCTTTGTCCGAAGGGGGCATGCCCCTTTTTGCATTGGGTGCGGTTGGTTTAATCGTGGCCTACGGGGGCGCGCGCATTGTGTTGCGCGGGTTTGAACAATTACGGGATGTGGTCTTTGCGGTGGTTGGGCAACGGGCGTTACGCCGATTGGCATTGGAAACATTCGTGCATATTCACCGTCTATCCATGCGCTATCACATTACGCGCAAAACCGGTGGGCTTAGCCGCATTGTTGAACGCGGTGTTAAGGGTGTTGAATTCCTGCTTCGCTTTTTGCTGTTTTCAATGGGTCCATTGGTGTTGGAGCTGTTGGGGATCGCAACGGTCATGCTTTTCGTGTTTGGCCCCGAATATATGATTACAATTTTTATCACCATCGGGATTTATGTATGGTTCACATTCGCGGTGACAGAATGGCGCGTGAAGCTGCGCCGTAAAATGAATGAACAGGACACAGATGCCAATCAAAAGGCTATTGATAGCCTGCTAAACTTTGAAACCGTCAAGTATTTCAGCGCCGAACAACGCGAGGCGGAGCGTTATGACGGTGCGATGCGCGGATATGAAGAAGCGGCATTGAAAACCAGTTATTCCTTAGCCTTCCTGAATTTTGGTCAATCGCTAATCATCACATTGGGTTTAATTGTGGTACTGGTTATGGCGGCCAACGCGGTTCAGGCGGGCACTATGAGTGTTGGGGATTTCGTAATCGTCAATGCTTACATGATCCAAATCACAATGCCGTTGAATTTCCTTGGGACAGTCTATCGTGAAATCCGCCAAAGCTTGGTTGATATGGGCGATATGTTTGATTTGCTGGATCAACCTGCCGAAATCAAAGATGCCCCAAATGCCATGGATCTGAATGTCACGGGGGGGTATGTGCGACTAAAGGATGTGCACTTCGGCTATGATTCTGCACGACCCATTTTGCAAGGCGTAGATATCGATATCCCCGCAGGTCAAACCGTTGCGATTGTTGGCCCATCAGGGTCCGGGAAATCCACGATTGGGCGGTTGTTGTTTCGTTTTTATGATGTGGCTCAGGGCGTGCTTAGCATTGATGATCAGGATGTGCGGGACGTCACCCAAACTAGCCTGCATCGCGCAATCGGTGTGGTTCCGCAGGATACAGTTTTGTTTAACGACACGATTTATTATAACATCGCCTATGGCCGTGATCACGCTACCTGCGCCGAGGTTGAGCAGGCCGCCAAAGACGCCCAAATCCACGACTTTATAAAGTCCTTGCCAGAAGGTTATCAAACCCAAGTGGGCGAACGTGGCCTGAAGTTGTCAGGTGGGGAAAAGCAACGGGTGGGAATTGCGCGCACTCTGTTGAAAAACCCACCGATCCTATTGTTGGATGAGGCGACATCAGCGCTGGATACCGAGACAGAGCATGAAATCCAAGACGCGTTGGCTCGCGCTGGTGAGGGACGTACAGTGATCACCATTGCTCACCGCTTATCCACGATCGCGGATGCGGATAGGATTATTGTTTTGGAAAAAGGTCTGGTTGTGGAAGAGGGGAAACACGACGACCTCTTGGCCCAAAACGGACGTTATCACGCTCTATGGTCGATGCAGCAATCAGGCGAAGAATAGGCGTCTCGAAACTGCGTTGACCACGCAGAATGCGGTGTTAGACGTCAAACCCCAAAGTGCCGACCTTCTTCATAGTTGGCTCTCTTGCGTCACTCTGCGTGAGTTTGGGACCTTATGAAAGCAGGCTGGCTCTGTGCGCTACAGCTTTTCCGAATTCACAAATTAGTCGGCGCGTGCTTGTGCATCGACCTTTCTTTTATTCCGCCGCGTCGGGCAGGGGCATGATCACATGTTTTGCAGGAGGAAAGTGATCCTCATCCCAAATGATTTCCGTAGTCTTTGTTCGGCGCGCTTGGCGGCGTAGGGACCAATCCTTGGCAGCCTTGCCATGACGCGATGCCCCAAGGCGCAACAATAGGCGGCCAATCCACATTACATAGGTTTCAACCCACACCCGCACCGCCAAAAGTGAGGGGGTAAAGACCAAGGTCAGGACCGTGGCAATCCCCAAACCAAATACCACTGCTGTAGCCAACTGTTTCCACCATAGCGCCGTGGGGCTGTCTATGGAATAGCCGCCGCTGATGAAATCAAGGCTAATCCCAAACATCATCGGAGCGAGGCCCGCCATTGTCGTGATTGTGGTCAGCAACACAGGGCGAATACGTTGTTCAGCCGTGCGAATGATCGCTTCGATCCGCGGCATTGTTTGGCTAAATTCCTGATAAGTGTCGATCAAAACGATGTTGTTGTTCACAACAATACCTGCCAGCGCAACAATCCCCGTTCCCGTCATAATAACCGAGAAGGGTTGTTGCATGACCAGCATACCAATCAACACGCCCACCGTGGACAAAACCACCGCAATCAGAACCACGAATGAGTTATAGAAACTGTTGAACTGCGCAAGCAGGATGATGAACATTAGAGCAAGTGCCGCTGAAAACGCGCTCATCAAAAACGCCTGACTTTCGTTTTGTTCGTCCTGATCCCCTGTCCATTCCCATGAAATGCCCGCGGGCAGGGACATGGCGTTAATCTGTTCAGTCAGATATTCGATACGTTCATTGGCGTTGATGATCACGTCGCTTTCTGCGCCATTTTCATCAATGACAGTGCGTTTTGCGTCCGATGCCACACCTGCCTTGATGTCAAAATAACGCTTTTTATCGATGCGATTGATCTCGGCCAATTTTTCAACGGGCTTGCGTGTGATAAAGTTTGATAGCGGCACCAAACCATCGCTTGTGCGCACCTTTAGGGTGTCCAGCGTGCTTAGCAGGCGATATTCCTCGGGCATGCGGACGCGGATCTCAACCTCTTCATCGCTGCTATCAACGCGCATGGTATCGAGTAAGATGCCGCGTGTCACCAACTGTACCATGGCACCCACAGTGGCCACATCGGCCCCATATCGACCCGCCTTTTGAACATCGACATCAATTTGCCAATCAATGCCGGGTAGAGGGCGGGTATCTTCGATCTGGGTCAAGGCTTGTGTTTCATCAAAGAGGGCGCGCATGTCCGCGGTAGTTGCCAGCAAATTTTCCCAATTGTTACCCTTCAGGCGCAGGTGCACAGGTTTTGCCGTTGCAGGACCACGGCCCAGTTCCAGCACTTCGATCTGAATCCCTGGAATTTCCTGAAGCGCGGCAGAAAGTTCGCCAATCACAATGTCGCCGTCCAAATCGGTGCGATTCTTGCGGTCCTCCCACGGGACGGTTTCCAATTGGATTTGTCCGATTGTATCCTTGGGCGCGCTGGCACCTGCGGTGTTTTGGTTCAATCCCCCTGCACCTGCAAAGGCAAATACAGATGAGATGCCCGGATGCTGCAGAACAATCTTTTCTGCTTGACGCACCAGTTCATCTTTTTCATCCAGTGATAGGTTTCCGCGCGCTTTTACATAAACGATGGCCTGTTCCGGTTCAGATTCAACAAAGAATTCAACGCCTAAATTGTTTTCGCCGAAATAGGAAAAGACAGCCATGGAAAATCCAATAACGCCTGCAATACTGACCAAAGGCATGATTGGGTTGCCCGCGATCAACTTGATGATCCAGCCAAAGAATGTGCGTCGGTACCCAAATGTCACACGCTTGGCCTGACGTTCGATTTTTACTGCGCCTAAAACCATGGAGACAAATGCGGCCGCCGTAATAAACATTGCAATACCGGGGGCGGTTGCAATCATGCCATCAGCGGCGTCTAAACCCAACAGATAGCTTGGGTTCAATGCCTGCATTGCCGCCAAAAATAGGCCATAGAACGCAACTGGCACTAGTGCCGCACGCACCAACCAAGGAAGCGTTGCACGCAGCGCGTTCGAAGCAGTGGAAAAGGCGCGGGACACACGACCAGATACACCGCCCATAATGGGTAGGAAAATCAATGCAACCACCAAAGATGCACTCAGAACAAAGATCAGCGTCACAGGCAGCATGCCCATGAATTGCCCTGGAACACCCGGCCAGAATAGCATTGGCAAAAATGCACACAGGGTTGTTGCGGTTGAACTGACGATGGGCCAAAACATGCGCTTGGCCGCTTCGACGTAGGCGCTCATTGGGCCGCTGCCCTCTTGGATGCGCTTATCGGCATATTCAACCACAACAATCGCCCCATCAACCAACATACCGACCGCAAGGATCAGGCCAAACATCACAATATTTGAAATGGTAATCCCCATCACGCCCAACAGGACGAAACATAGTAAGAATGACGTGGGGATAGAAAAACCAACCAGGAATGCTGCCCGGGTTCCAAGGGATGTTAAAACAACGATCATCACCAAAGCGATCGCGGTTAAAACCGATCCTTCCAACTGGCTAACCATTGAGTCCACAACGCGGCTTTGGTCGTTTGATGTGCCCATGTGCACGGCCGCACGCAAATCTTGGGGCCATGCCGCGAATTCTACTTCGACCATTTCACGCACGGCTGTTGCCGTGTCGATCAGGTTGAAACCTTTACGTTTCACGACCTGTAGCGCAACGGTTGTTTCTCCGTTGAAACGTGCGGTTCCTTCGCGATCCTCGAAGGTTAGTTTTATTTCTGCTAAATCCCCCAATGTGATTACACGGTCCCCATTTGTTTTGACGGGCAGGTCGTAGATATCCTGTACCTCATCAAAGCTTGATGGGATTTTAACCGCAAATGTGCCTTGTGCGCTGTCCACTTCCCCCGCAGCGATCAATCTGTTGTTGTTTCGCACAACATTGATCAATTCGCCTGCGGTGACGTTATAGCTTTCAAGGCGTAAAGGGTCGATTGTGACTTCGACCATTTCGTCACGCTGGCCTGAAATCGCGGCTTCGAGTACCGCATCCATGCCTTCGATCTTTTCCTGCAAATTCTTGGCGATCTTGGTCATCGTACGTTCAGGGACCTGTCCCGTTAGGTTCACGATGATGATTGGGAATTCGGAAAAGTTAATTTCATTGATCGAATATTTTTCTGCACCCGATGGGAAATTCGCCTCGGCCGCATTCATGGCGTCGCGTACATCTGCCATAGTTTTAGTTTTGTCCCAGCCAAATTCAAATTCAAGCGCCATGCCAGCATAGTTTTCCGATGCCGTGGCGGTCATTTTCTTTAGGCCATCAATATCGCCCAATTCCGTTTCCATCGGGCGCACCAACAGAGTTTCACTGTCCCCTGCGGAAATGCCGGGGAAAGGCACAGAAATGAACAATGCGGGAATTTCGATGTCAGGCTCACCCTCTTTTGGAAGTCCCGTGTAACTAAATATCCCTGCGGTCAGCGAAACAATAATCAGCGCAAGAATCATCCGCGCGCGCTCTGATGCCCAATCGACTAATCCTGTCATTGACCCAACTCCCGATAGGTTGGATCAACAACGATCCCGTTGATCACATATTCCTGACCGACGACGATGATGCTGACCTCTGGGTCCAATCCCGATACCCATACCCCATTTGGGGTGTCGCGCAGCAG
>Ga0181572_10003369_pt1 | contig 11238 bp, 10 predicted proteins | sample 101ome_26_FD_133004 | JGI IMG/M metagenome (GOLD analysis project Ga0181572, IMG submission 133004) | Coastal salt marsh microbial communities from the Groves Creek Marsh, Skidaway Island, Georgia - 101408AT metaG (megahit assembly) | ecosystem: Environmental > Aquatic > Marine > Intertidal... | reverse complement strand
TTCACCGTCTACGGTCCCAAGGGATGTGATCAGTGCAATGGCGGCTATAAGGGGCGTGTCGGCATTTACGAAGTCGCCAAAATTACCGACAAAATCGCCAAGATCATCATGGAGGATGGCAACTCCATTGAAATTGCCGAGGCCTGCCGAGAGGAAGGCTTTAATAATCTGCATCGCTCGGCGCTCATCAAGGTAAAAAATGGGCTCACCAGTCTCGACGAAGTCGACCGCGTCACGAGTGGCCACTAAGATGGATCATCCTGATGGCTGAAGAACTCATATTCAATTGGACGGGGACCAACCGCTCAGGCAAAAAGCTCACCGGCGAAATGAAAGCGGTGAGCATTGCATCTGTTAAGGCTGTGTTGAAGAAACAAGGGATCACAGCGAAAACGGTCAAAAAACAAGGCAAAAGCCTCTTCTCGATGGGGGCGAAAATCACTCCAGCAGATATCGCGATCTTCACTCGCCAACTCGCGACCATGATGAAAGCGGGTGTGCCGCTCGTTCAATCTTTTGAGATCGTGGCGGGCGGCGTTGAAAACGCTGCCATGAAAGATCTCATCAGAAAAATTAGCTCGGAAGTGTCGGGCGGCAACAGCTTCGCAAGTGCGATCCGCGCCCAACCGCGAGAGCATTTCGATGATTTGTTCTGTAATCTCGTTGACGCTGGCGAGCAGTCCGGCGCGCTCGAGACCATGTTGGATCGTCTGGCCACGTATAAGGAGAAAACAGAAGCGCTCAAAGCAAAGATCAAAAGCGCGATGAACTACCCCATTGCCGTCCTGGTGATCGCAGGCATTGTCACGGGCATTCTCCTCGTCAAAGTTGTGCCGCAATTTGAGATGGTGTTCAGTGGTTTTGGTGCCGATCTGCCGGCATTTACCCAAATGGTGGTGAATGCATCTGAATTCATGCAGGCCTGGTGGCTTGTGATTCTCCTAATCATTGGAGGACTCTACGCAGGCTATAAGCAAATCCATAAACGCTCACAGAAGTTTCGAGACGGCCAAGAAAAACTCTCGCTTAAACTACCCATTATCGGTGATTTACTCGATAAGTCCTGCGTTGCACGCTTCACGCGGACTCTCTCAACAACGTTTGCCGCCGGCGTACCTTTGGTTGAGGCGCTTGATTCAGCAGCAGGCGCTGCAGGCAACGTGGTCTACTATGATGCGATCATGCAAATCAAAACCGATGTCTCAAGCGGCACACAGCTTGCTGATTCCATGAGGGCAGCCGATTTATTTCCGAGCATGGTCGTGCAGATGGTGGCGATCGGTGAGGAATCGGGTGCGCTCGATTCAATGCTCGAAAAATCAGCGACTTATTATGAGGATATGGTCGACGTTGCGGTCGATGGTCTGACTTCTCTGATTGAGCCCTTCATCATGGCTTTTTTGGGCGTCGTGGTTGGCGGCATGATGGTTGCGATGTATCTACCTATCTTCCAGATGGGTGGTGCGATCAGCGGCTGAAACAGCCCAATGTTTGAAACGCTCAGTCTCTATCAAGCGGCCTTTCCGATCGGCACAAGCATCTTAGTCATGATATTTGGCCTGCTCGTTGGCAGCTTTCTCAATGTCGTGATTCACAGACTCCCAATCATGCTGGAGCAATCCTGGAGAGCGGAGGCTGCAATCATTCTCGACCAGCCGCAGACCGAGGGCGATACGCTTTCTTTGTGGGGCCCCAGATCAAAGTGCCCAGACTGTCACGAAACTATATCGGGCTTCGATAACATTCCGATTATAAGCTTTGCGGTCTTGCGAGGTCGCTGCCGCCACTGTTACGCGCGCATCTCATATCGCTACCCGTTAGTGGAGTTACTCGCTGGCCTATTGACCCTCGCCGTGGTGTTGGTCTTCGGCTTTTCTTGGTCGATGATTGGCGCACTGTTGCTAACTTACAGCCTGCTTTCGCTCACCTTTATCGATTTTGACTGCCAACTCTTGCCCGACCAAATTACCCTTCCAGGTTTGTGGCTTGGACTTCTTTTCAACCTCAAGAGCACTTTCTGCTCGATCGAGGAGGCCGTTATTGGGGCCATCGGAGGTTATCTATCGCTATGGCTCGTTTATCAGGGCTTCAAACTGGCGACCGGCAAAGAGGGCATGGGCTACGGAGACTTCAAACTACTCGCGCTCCTGGGCGCCTGGTTTGGCTGGATGGCATTGCCCGGCCTTGTTTTGATTTCATCCGCGGCTGGCGCGATCATCGGCATCACGCTCATCCTGCTCGGACGCTCTCGGGATGAAGCCATCGCCTTCGGACCCTATCTTGCCCTTGCTGGACTGACGATGCTGTTCTTCAAGACGTCTGTCATGGGTCTCTATCTGCCCCCAGGCGTGTACTGATGGCTGATTACGTTGTCGGCGTCACGGGAGGCATTGGCAGTGGGAAAACCACGGTTACGGACTGCTTCGCTGAACTCGGTATCGTGATCGCAGACGCCGATGAGGCTTCGAGGAAGATCGTCGAACCAGGCCAGCCCGCACTCAAGGCTATTGCTAGTTATTTCGGCCATGACGTACTAGATGAAACAGGTCAGCTCAATCGGAAAAAACTCCGAGAAATCGTCTTCAATGATGTCTCGAAGCGCAAAGCGCTGGAAGGTTTCACGCACCGACCAATCATGGACGAATTACAAAGGCAGCTTAATGATGCAAAGGGGGAATACGCGATGCTCGTTCTCTCTGCTGGGCTAGGGACCTCGCCGCTTATTCATCGGATGCTGGTGGTCGATGCTGAGGAACCCATTCGTATTCAACGCGTCATGATCAGAGATGGAAGTTCAGAAGCCCTGATTCGCCAAATCTTGCGAAGTCAGCCATCCTCAGAGCAACGGCGCGCCATTGCGGATGATATCATCGAAAACAACGCAGACATTGACCAAGTGAGAGTGGAAGTGTCAAGGCTACACGCACGCTATCTAGAGTTCGCGCGCGCATGACCGATGCCATCGTAAAGTGCCCGAGTTGCGGAAAGGCAGTGGCTTGGATCGCCTCCAGTAAGTTTCGCCCATTTTGCTCCGAGCGATGCAACACACTTGATCTTGGAGCTTGGGCAGACGAAAAACACCGAATCCCCTCCGATTCAGACCATGATGACGTGACCTCAGAGGATCTTGATCAAGATTGAGAAGCATCCGAAGGATGACTCGTCAGGTACGATATTCCGCATTGATTTTGACATACTCGTGAGAGAGATCAGACGTCCAAACAGTCTCACTCCCGTCACCCTGGTTCATCTCGACCCGAATCTCGATTTCTTCTTTCTTCATAGCCGTTGCGCCCAGCGCCTCAACATATTCAGCGTGTTTCATTCCGGCTTGCATTAAACAGACATCGTTGATGAAGATGTCGATCTTTGCCACGTCAATCTCACAGTCAACCTTACCAATCGCCATGACCAAGCGACCCCAGTTGGCATCTTCAGCAAATATGGCTGTCTTGACCAATGGCGAGTTTGCGATGCTCAGGGCGACCGTTAACGCTTCATCATTCGAGGGCGCACCATTTACCATGACCGTCACAAACTTGGTTGCTCCCTCACCATCTCGAACCAATGATTGCGCCAGATCGATCATCAAATCGGTTAATGCATCCAGAAACAGCGACTCTGATTCGCTGCCTGGAATCAGAACGACCCCGGATTGGCCAGTCGCCATCAACACACATGCATCGTTCGTTGAGGTATCACTGTCGACGGTCACTCGATTAAGCGATTGATCCGCAGCTTCCTTTAGGAGCACCTTAAGACTCTCGGCATCCGTCGCCACATCGGTGCCAATAAAACACAACATGGTTGCCATGTTCGGCTGAATCATCCCTGCGCCCTTGGCCATACCGGTGAGCGTGACAGACCGACCATCGATCTCTATTTGTCTGGATTTGACTTTAGGCACCGTGTCAGTCGTCATAATCGCTTGGGCAGCTGCGTGCCAAGCGTCCGAATGCAACTTGCTTACGAGCTTCGGTATCGATTGCCTAAAGGGCTCAATGGGCAGTCGCTCGCCAATCACCCCAGTGGAAAAAGGCAACACTTGCTCCGATCGAACACCTGTCGCATCCGCAACTATTTCACACGTGGCCTTCGCATCTTCAAGCCCCAGGTCACCCGTCGCAGCATTGGCATTCCCTGAATTGATGAGTAGATACCGAGGTGCGGCATTTTTCAGGTTAGCGCTCGCAAGCAAGACCGGTGCCGCCTTAAAGTGATTTTTGGTGAAAAGACACGCGGTCTGGGTCTCGGCGGCACATTCAATCAGCACCATATCGTCTCGGTTTTGATACCGAACACCTGCCGCTTGCGTCGCTAAACGAATGCCTGGCACAGGTGCGGCTTCCCAACCCATAACCCCCACAACCACTAAGAGAGCTTTCCGTGGCAGGCTTTATATTTCTTGCCAGAACCGCAAGGGCAAGGTTCATTTCGGCCCACTTTTCGATCTTGACGCACGAACGGTGAGGAGCCAGCAGATTCTTCACTCGCAGGCTCACCCGGCGAATTGGCTTTCTCAAACTGCATCCGTGTTCGCTCAGCCTCTTGCCTACGTCTTGCTTCCATAGCTTCGACATCAGCTTCGGTTTTGAACTGAACCCGGCTCAAAAACCGGATCACTTCAAACTTAACGTTTTCAAGCAACCCTTCGAACAGTTCAAAGGCTTCACGCTTGTATTCTTGCTTTGGCTGTTTTTGCGCATAGGCCCGGAGATGGATGCCTTGTCTCAAATAATCCATGGATGCCAAGTGTTCCTTCCAAAGATTATCTAAGATGTCCAACATAACCCGTTTCTCGAACCGTTTGATATCGGGTCCAACTTCAAGCGCCTTGGCATTGTAGGCCGACTTTGCTTCAGCCAGAACTCGGTCAATCAAGCCATGTTCTTCTAGACGCTCATCCTCTTCCAGCCACCGTTGAATAGGTAATTCGAGCCCAAAGTCCGCCATCAAAGATTGTGTAAGACCAGAGATATCCCATTGTTCGGCCAGACTCATTGGCGGCACGTACTGATGGACGGCTGCCATAATCACGTCTTGCCAGAGCACATCGAGCGTCTCCGACACCTCGTCGGCCGCCATAATTTCGTCACGTTGCCGGTAAATCATCTGACGTTGATCATTGGCCACGTCGTCGTATTCAAGCAGCTGTTTACGGATGTCGAAGTTTCTAGCTTCGACTTTACGCTGCGCGCGCTCGATTGAGCTGGTCACCATTCTCGCTTCAATGGGGACCCCTGGCTCTCCAAGATTTTGCATCATCGCCCGCATCCGATCAGACGCGAAGATTCGCATTAAGTCGTCTTCCAGGGACAAGTAAAATCTTGAAAATCCGGGATCGCCTTGACGACCTGCTCGACCCCGAAGTTGGTTGTCGATCCTGCGACTTTCATGACGCTCAGTACCGATGACATGCAGGCCACCCGCGTCCAAGACCAATTGATGTCTTTTTTTCCACTCATCTTTAATGGCATCAACTTGCGCTGACGATGCTTCACCGAGATCAGCCACCTCGGCTTCCCAACTCCCACCAAGAATAATGTCAGTCCCACGACCCGCCATATTGGTGGCTATGGTGACGCTTTCAGGTCGACCCGCTTGAGCAATGATTTCTGCCTCTTGCTCATGGAATTTGGCATTGAGCACGTGATGCTTAATGCCTTTTTTATTAAGCAATTGAGATAAGAGCTCTGAGGACTCAATTGATGCAGTGCCGACTAGCACGGGTGCTCTTGAAGCTTTGATTTCAAGGATCTGCTCAACAATCGCTTCGTACTTCTCGGGTTTAGTCATATAGACCCGATCGTTCAAATCTCGACGAATCATGGGCAGGTTGGTGGGAATCACGACCACATCTAGGCCATAAATTTGTCTGAATTCAAAAGCTTCCGTATCCGCAGTGCCGGTCATCCCAGCCAGTTTTTGATAAATCCGAAAGTAATTCTGAAAAGTGGTGGACGCCAACGTTTGGCTTTCATTGGTGATCGTCACACCTTCTTTGGCCTCAATCGCTTGGTGTATTCCACCCGACCACCGACGACCTGGCAAGGTGCGCCCGGTGTGCTCGTCGACAATCACAATTTCATTGTTCTGCACGATGTAATCCACGTCGCGCTGGAATAGTGCCGATGCCTTCAGGGCAGATTGCACATTGTGAAGCAGTGATAAATTTGCGGTCCCGTAGAGTGAATCGCCCTCCGCGAGGAGACCGAACTGCTGGAGAAGTTTTTCTAACTTCTGGTGTCCCTCTTCTGTGATCTCGATATCCCGCTGTTTCTCATCAACATAAAAGTCGCCAGAAGGAATTCTCTCTTCCAGCACGTCTTCTTCGGTTCGCTCCTGGCGAGTCAACCTCGGAATGAGCTGATTAATCGTTCTGTAGATCTCCGCACTATTCTCTACACCGCCAGAAATAATAAGCGGCGTTCTGGCCTCATCGATCAAGATGGAATCGACTTCATCCACGATGGCGTAGTTGAGTGGTCTTTGAACACGTTCTTCTGGACTGAAGGCCATATTGTCGCGAAGGTAATCAAAACCGAACTCATTATTAGTGCCATAAGTGATATCTGCTTGGTAAGCGGCCTTCTTTTCCTCCTGCATTTGACCCGCATAGACAACGCCTGTTGTCACCCCTAGGGCTTCGTATAGGGGCGTCATCCACTCTCGACCCCACTTCGCAAGATAATCGTTCACTGTGACCAGGTGCACGCCGGTTGCTGGAATCGCATTGAGATAGAGCGCCAGGGTGGCAACAAACGTTTTTCCCTCGCCTGTACGCATCTCGGCAATTCGACCCTCATGAAGCGCAATACCACCCATCATCTGAACGTCGAAGACTCGCATCTCCAAGGCCCGCTTGCCCGCCTCGCGCACAACGGCAAAGGCCTCTGGCAACAAAGCGTCCAAGGACTCACCCGACTCAAATCTCGACTTGAACTCGGTGCGCTTCGCTTTGATCTCGCTATCGCTGAGTGACTCCATCGCGGCTTCTAGCGAGGTAATCTGAGCCACGATCCGTTGCAGCCGCTTGATTTCTCTCGTATTTTTAGTGCCAAAAATTTTGCTTAGAACTCGGCTAATCATAAGGCCTTCTTTATTAGAATCGCGCTAATAGAGCATTACTTCGAGGGCTGCGCACCTGGCACGGCTTTGAAGACATATCGAGCAGGGTCAAGAGAACGACCGTCCTGGTGAATTTCATAGTGCACGTGCGGTCCAGTGGACCGTCCAGAGCTCCCCACTTCACCTATTTTTTGACCCTTACGGACAAACGCCCCCGCCTCAATAGCCAAAACCCTCTGATGCGCATAAAGTGTGCTTAACCCAGCGCCATGATTGATTTCCACAACCTTGCCATAACCCGGCTTCTGACCTGCGTAGGTGACCACCCCGGGCGCCATAGCAAGAACAGGCGCGCCTGCGGTGCTGGCGATATCGATCCCGTTGTGCCATGCGCGCTCACCATTGATCGGATCTGTTCGCATCCCGTAGTTGGACGACACCCAACTCTTTTTAACCGGCTTACCTGCCAACGAGCGCGCTTCATCTCTTAGATCACTCAGCATCAGCCGCTCCAAGACATCAAGTTGTGCCGAACGATCGGCAAGCTTTCCCGAAAGGCTCGAAAGCTGCGCTGAAAGCGCTGCCTCGCTGAAGGCTTTCTCTTTGGGGTCAGTGGTCAGATCAGCGCTAGGATCAACAGACGAGGGGCTTTGAGGTTCTAATCCGCCGACGCCAACTGAAGACTGAAAATCAAATTCACTGACATCATAAGGGGCGAGTTCGGTGAGCCTCTGGCCCAGCGCATCGAGTCTCGTCATACGAGACTCCAAGGTCGCGATCTCGACGGCGCTTGCTCTTAAATTGAGCTGAAGGTCCTCTTCGAGCTGAAACACAATCGATTTCTGCCTTTCAATATGTTCCCGCAAGCTATCTATCGCGGCGACAGCAGCCCGAGCATCTTGATGCGACGCCGCTCGCCAAAGCGCGATCGTCGAGGCGACAACACACGCCACCAAAACAGCTAGCAAGACCAGACTAGGGGTACCGAACACCCATGTCTTGAAGTGCCTTGCATTATCGCTGACTATGATGACTTTCATTGGCTGACCAAATTTTGCAGCGGCCTATGTTACCAGAACGCAGCGTGATTCCTGAATGCAAGATCATCTTCTAGACAATCTTAAAGACCAGCAAAGTGAGACCACGAAAAGTTTGGTTCAACGAGCCAGACGCCTTGCGCACCTCAATCAAGAGCTCTCAAGAGCACTTAAGGTCGAAGTCAGCGTGTGCCGATTTGAGCAAGGCAGGTTAGTCATCCAAGTCAACGATGGCTCAGTCGCGACTCGGCTGCGTTACCGTGCGTTAGATATGCTCTCCCAACTGAGTCATGTGCTCGGTGATGATGTCACTCGAGTTGAGGTTAAGGTGGGCCCTCATCCAACTTGGCTAAGGCGAGTCGACGGGCAGCTCACATTGCGGCGCCCTGCGACACATCCACCTAAACCCATGTCGAGGGAAACCGGCGACCTACTTCTGTCTCAGTCCGCCATGCTACGAGACCCTGGTCTCAGTGAGGCCTTCAAGGCGCTATCGGCCCATGCCTCTGTTACTGACGATCTGGACTAGATCGCAAGCTCCACATTAGGAACACCCGAGTATGCGACCGGTGCGCGGCTCTCATCACCAAAAGTGACCAGCTCCCAAGCGGCTGTGTTTTCAAGCAGAGCCTTCCTGAGCAAATGGTTTTCAGTGTGGCCTGACTTGAAGCCAACAAATTCGCCGATAATGCTGTAGCCAAGCAGATACAAATCACCTATGGCGTCCAAAATCTTATGGCGGACGAATTCGTCCTCATGCCTTAGACCGTCTGGATTCAGAATTCGATACTCGTCCACCACAATCGCATTATCTAGGCTGCCCCCTTGAGCGAGATTCATCTCTCGCAGCTGCTCGAACTCCTGCATCAACCCGAAGGTGCGCGCACGACTGACGGACTTAACGAAATCAGTTTCCGCAAAATCAATCGTTGCTTGCTGCTTTTTGATGACCGCATTGTCATAAATAATGGTGTGCGAAACTTTAAAACCTTCAAAGGGCTTCAACTCGACCGATTGACCAAAATCGTTGGCCAGGCTGCCGCCTTTGACGGAAATCGGCTTTTTGATTTTGAGAAACCGCTTGGCCGCATTCTGTAGTTCGATCCCGGCGGACTGCAGGAGAAACACAAAGGTCGCCGAACTGCCGTCCATGATGGGCATCTCTGGTCCGCTGACTTCGACATACAGATTGTCGATCGCCATACCAGCCAGTGCGGCCAACAAGTGTTCGACGGTGGAGATTCGAGCCTCCCCTTGCCCAACGGTGGTCGCGAGTCTCGTATCAGACACCGAGCTGTGAATGGCGGGTATTTCCACAGCGGGTTTGAGATCCGTGCGAATAAAGCGGATGCCCGTATTCGGGGGCGCAGGACGAAGTGTCAGGAACACCTTTTCTCCGGTGTGCAAACCGATACCCGTTGCGCTAATTGCGCTTTTCAATGTTCGTTGTTTGATCATGCCCAGTCCTTTGTCACCGCTCGACCCTTGCGATCTTGAGGCCAGCCTTCCTGGCAAACCCCAGCTTTTAAGCGGCGGCAATCTTAGCAAAACTTTTTCGAAATACCTACGGAATTACTCCAATATTGACCCCAATAGTGGAGAAAAGTTGCACTAGACTAACCAAAAACACGCTTTTTTTGCATTTATTCCTAAATTGAAAAAATTTTGGCAAAAAAAAACGCACCTCCTGGGAGGCGCGCTTCAAGATCGGTCAGGATGAACTAAGCGAGGTGACGCTTAATCTGCTTGTCGGCGAAGGAATGCAGGGATATCAAGATAGTCTAAATCTTGCTGTTTCAATTCAGATTTACCTTGAGTCATCGCCCTATTTCGAATGACCGTGGGTTTATCCAAAACGCCATAGTCGGGCACACCATCACCGGCCAAGCGCTTGCGAAGTTCGGTTTGCAGTTCCGCCGTTTTCTTATCTTCATCAAGACCTAAGCCCGTCGCGACAACGGTGACTCGCATCTCATCACCCATTTCTGGGTCGATCACTGTGCCTATGACCACAGTCGCGTTTTCAGATGCAAAATCCTCGACCGTCGCGCCGACTTGCGAGAACTCAGTGAGTGTAATGTCTAAACCAGCCGCAATATTCACAAGCAAGCCCCGAGCGCCAGAAATATCGATGTCTTCAAGTAGCGGTGAACGAACCGCTGCCTCGGCCGCCTCGATGGCACGATTTTCACCTCGAGCGAGTCCGGATCCCATCATCGCCATGCCCATTTCTGACATCACAGTGCGCACATCAGCAAAATCTACATTAATCATGCCCGGGCGAATAATAAGGTCGGCGATTCCCTGAACGGCCCCCAACAACACGTCATCCACGGTGGAAAACGCCTGGAGCAACGGCGTGTCTTGCCCCATGATGCTCAGTAACTTTTCGTTTGGCACAGTGATCAGGGAATCCACATACTCTGAAAGCTCCGCAATCCCCTGCTCAGCGATCTGCATCCTTTTCTTTCCCTCAAACGGGAAAGGTTTGGTCACGACCGCAACGGTTAACACGCCCATTTCGCGAGCAATTTGCGCGACAATCGGTGCGGCGCCTGTGCCGGTGCCGCCACCCATACCCGCGGTAATAAACACCATATCGGCGCCATCGAGGGCTTCGCGCAAGAGCTCCTTGTCTTCGATCGCGGCTTGCTTCCCTCGCTCTGGGTTGGCCCCAGCACCCAAGCCCTTCGTCACATCATTACCCAGCTGCAACAGGGTGCCTGACTTCATGCGCTGCAACGCTTGCGCGTCCGTATTTGCACAGATGAAGTCAACACCGTCAATCTGTCGATCCACCATATGCTGGACGGCGTTACCGCCACCGCCGCCCACCCCGATGACTTTAATGACCGCATGCTGCGGTGAATTATCTACAAGTTCAAACATGGATGATTCTCCTGACCGATTTATCCAAGGTTGTTATTGTCCGAGCAACCAGTTCTTAACTGACTGCCAAACAGAAGTGCTCGGTGCATCCGCGCGACTCGCGCCGTGCCTATGAGCCGTATTTCCAAGACCGTACTGAAGAAGCCCAACTGCGGTTGCATAAATAGGGTTTCTGACAATATCTGAGAGACCCGCCACGCTTTTGGGCTTACCAATACTGACGGGCATGTGAAAAATTTCTTCG
>Ga0181572_10003364_pt1 | contig 11246 bp, 8 predicted proteins | sample 101ome_26_FD_133004 | JGI IMG/M metagenome (GOLD analysis project Ga0181572, IMG submission 133004) | Coastal salt marsh microbial communities from the Groves Creek Marsh, Skidaway Island, Georgia - 101408AT metaG (megahit assembly) | ecosystem: Environmental > Aquatic > Marine > Intertidal zone... | reverse complement strand
TTGGTTAGCATTACGAATGTCACCCTGAATGCAGATGCCACTCAAGTGTAATGACTTACCTTCGCCTTCATCACGCTCAATGACGATTTTAGCCTGATCGAAGCTCAGATGTTCTTGTAGGTTAGTTTTCAACCTTAGTCTCCTCTATTATCTACGACCACGGAAAAGTGATTGCTTGTTATCAGCCTGTTCAGCAGCACCTTTTTTCTCAGCGCCGTGTCCTTTTTCATTGGACATCTTTGTAGCATTCTTTGAACCTGGCGTATTAACGTTGCCTGCATTCTCTTCTTTAGGTGTAATGTCTGCTAGTCCACCGTCATTTTTACCTGACTCTTCACCGCCTTTAGCGATGTTAGCAGTAGTTCCACCCATGTCATTCTTCATGTTATCAACAACTGACTTTTTGTTGTCCGCAGATTCCGCGCCGCCTTTTGTTTCAGCACCGTGTCCACCTGCTACTTTTTCAACATACTCTCTCATTGTTGCTAGTTCAGCGTCGCCTTCTGGGTCAGCAGATGCTTCTGGAGCAAAAGTTTCTTCTTCTTTTTCTGCGTCCATATCCATCTCATCGCCTTCTTCGCCGCCTTTAATTTCGTCGAATTTAGCCTGTAGTTCATCAACGATTGAATCTAGATCCTGGAATAACTCTTCTGGCTCTTTTTCGCCTTCTTCGTCATCACCTGTGATGTCTGCTTCTAGGTCGTCTGTAGCGTCTCCGCCCATAGCGTCCATGTCGCCTTCATCTTCATCGTCTGCTTCTACAGCAACTTCTTCAAATTCTTCGTCAACTTCTTCGTCTTTTGAATCTTCTTTTACTTCGTCTTCATCAGTCGCTTCGTCAACTTTATCTTCTTCCTTATCTTCGTCCTTAGATGCTTCATCAACTTCTTTGTCTTCTGCTTCTTCGTCCTTAGATGCTTCATCAACTTCTTCGTCTTTGACTTCTTCTTCGATAAGATCTTCGTAAATTTCTCTTGATTTTGCTACCACATACTCGTGGAATAGCTCTTCTGCTTTCGCAGTGTCATCATTAACCAAATGCTCAAGCATTTGTTCTAGTGTAGATTTGTCTGCCATTGTATTCTCCTTTTCAATTGGTAAGGCTGTTTCGTAATGTATTTACATTTTACTTATAAAAAACTGTTTAAATGGGCATATTTTGAATCATTTTGTGTTGATATATAGTTCTCCGAAGGTTTTACCAAAATTTTCGTATGAAATATGCTTCAGATTGCCATATTGTGGTCCTAGTTTGTCGGGTATGTATGCATTGTCACTGATTACCCTATAAAACTGTGTGTGTGGATATTCTTTAATTACTTTTTCTGTTTGGCTTAGCCAGTTACCAAAGAATGTTGCAGAATCCGTGCTTTTCTTGTAATTATAAGTATCTGCATAAACATTATTGAATTTTCCGTGCAGCCCTTGATAATCAAATCCATGTATGTATATGTTCTTGTGTCCGTTTTGGGCAGCAAACCACAATGCAGTTGGACCGCTACTCCATCCCTTGTGAGGGCTTAAAAGATTAACTTGCTTGCGATCCTTAATGCCCTTGTTTGGATTGGTCCATACAGTTCCTTTTTTGGCATATCCGGATTCTATCAGTTCATTCACCATCTTAACATCAACCGCTATTAGATAGTGTGGGTCAAATTCTCTGTATTGTGCATTGCATCCGTAGACCGTTCCTAGTTCAAGGACTTTCTCGCAATTTAGTCTTAGTCTAGTCTTGCCATTTCCTAAAACAAATGCAATGTCTTTATGGGGGGTTTTATTCTTCTTGCTCAACTGGTGTACCATACATTTGACTAATGAAACCCAGTTCAGATTGTCTTTCTGCTTCGTGAGCTTCTGCTTGAAGGCGCAGTTGATTGATCTGTCTCAAAGTTAGTTTAATTTTTCTAGTATCATCTAATTCAACAACAGAGGAGTCATTGCTGTTATCATATCTTCGATCAACAGCAAAATCATTTATATCGTCATTAAAATACAAAAATTCTCTAAGAAGCATAGTACTATTTATTACTGTGCAGGAGTTTCTGCACCAGTATCTCCTTCTGGTTGTTCCGCCGCTGCCGCTGCTTCTGGGGATGCTTCTGCATCCTGCGTAGCAGCATCTGCTTCAATGCTACCAGGAGTAATTCCTGCTGTTCTTAGTTCACCTGCTGCGTCTTGGCTAGTTCCTACTAGATTTTGACCATTTTCTTCGCGCCATAGTCTTTCATTTTCTTTGATTTCCTCTTCTGTCAAACCAAGATAACGTTTCAGTGCAAAGCGTTTTGATAGGTGTGGAACCTGTTGCAGTGTTCCAAAGATGTTTGCTCTTGTTGTATCAAGTTCAGCCTGTCTGTATGCGGCAAAGTTTTGAGGAGGATTAAATTTTAATTCAAATAGGCTAGGATCAATGTTGTAACCATTTGAGTCTAACCATAATTTAAATTCATGATCAAATGATTCTACGATATTACTCTGTAGTCTTTCGCAGTATTTGTTAAATCTCAATTCCTGAATATATGCTGTTCCAACTTTACCATCTGCTACTGTGTTAGGCTGTTCATCAATTGATGTTGGCAAATAAGACGCCGGAATTCTCAAAGCACGGAATAATTTGTTGGTAAAATATTTTAAATCTGTGATCTCACCAAGGTTAGTTCCACCTGGTAATGTTTCAACTTTAGATCCTCTACCTTCCGCTGTTTGTGGGAAGAAGTAATCTTCGTTAGTTGAAAGCGGATTGTATGAAGCATCAATAACACTTGTTCCGCCACCTGTTGAACTTGGAATACGTCTCTGTTGAATTTCATTCTTAACCTTTTCAACGAAACTCATTGCCATGTGTGCAGGCATGTTACCTACATCAACATAAAAAATTCTGCGTTCAGGAGCACGCTGGATACGATAGATAATGATCGCATCTTCAAGTAATTCTTTTTGTTTATAAACTTTGAATACACTTTCAAGTAATGAATTACCAAATGGATAATTGTTATCCAGTCCTTCTGATAATGAAATGTGCATTACGTGTTCAGCGTTTACAGTAACTTCATTCCGTGCATTTTGAAAACGTGTTCCTGGTGTGTTACCAACTGCACCGACCATTCCTCTACCAAAGCCACCACCACTTGTAAATGAGGATGTGCCACTAGGTGATGTGTTCGTTGTTCCATGTGGTGTAGTTGCGATTAAATTCTTAAAGTTAAAATTAATATCCTTTACAACATACTGCTCGGGAATCTTTCCTTCGGATTCGTTAACAATAATTTTGGAGACTTTTGCTTGATCCACGTAAAGCAATTTCTTAGTTTCTGGATCACGGATGAAAAAACAATCGCCATACTTAAATGTATTCCTTACAATTCTAAAAATTCTATTTTCAAACTGTTGAGTCTTGCTCCACTTTTGTAGTGCTTCCTTTAACAGTTTGGTTTCAACACTGGTTGGTGAATTTCTAAAGAAACAGTGGAATGGGGTTGCGTTTTCCTTGTCCTTGCCAGTGCAGAATTCTGCCAAAATATCCAATGCAGCATTAACTTCTGAATCCATGTCCATTGTATCATACTGCATGTATTTTTCAATGCGGTTTGGACTTCCTGCATAAACATCCGGTAGATATGATGAATAGTTGGAACGTGCTGGACCAGGTCGTCCGCCACCACTGATTGGGCTGTACGATCCTGATTGGTTTTCGGTGTTAACCGGCGTAAAGTATTTTTTCCAACTCATTTCTTATCCTATATTATTATACAGCAAATGCATCATTTGTCAACCCCGACGTAACACCAATATGTCTTTGGGTTAGAGTGTTATTAATTCTTGTTAATCCTACTAGTTCTTGTATGCTACTATTTAACTCTTTCATGATCGTCAATTGTGAGTTTGTGGATTGTCCATCATCTATCGACTTAGTAACTGAAGCAGTGTTGGTTCCTGCACTCATAAGATCTTTGGTTGCTTTTTCTTCGTCTGCTATTAGCATATTTTGGACACTGCCGATGAACGAACGCATGGTTCCTGTCACACCACTTGCCACAACTTCTGCCATTTGCATTGGAGTTACTACTGCTTCCATTCCGTGTAGCATTGCTGGGGTTCCTTCACCAAAGTTTCCAAACAGTTTGTTTAGGCTTCCTAAAGTACCACCTGCAAATTCTGCTGGCATTTGGTGAGATGCTTCCTGCTGTTTTTTAAGTTCTTCTGCTTTGAGCTCCGCAATCTTCTTTTCCATTTCGAGGATTCTTGCTCTGGATTGTGCCTGTCCATAACTTTCTCTACCAAGTCCGCCATCCATTATGCCATATTCGTCCTCGCCAGCCAAACTTCTCTCGAGCCTTGCCTTTTCCTTGGCAATTTCCGCTTCATACTCTTCCATGGTGTTGACACCGGCGCCAGTTAGATTCACCAATTTTTCAGCCATCTTCTTGCCATCAAGTAGACCAAATGATAGGGTTTCGACAAATGCACCAGCACCAGCCGAGAACCTTTCTCCCATAGTGGCTGCTTCGCCTTCGTCAAGTCCTAGGTAATCCTCAGCATTCATTCCTGCCTGGACACCCTTGAATCCTGCGTATCCTATACTTGCTATGGCTGCTATTGGGCCTGCAAATCTTGCTGCGGCTCCCGCACCTCTAAGTAGGGATCCGCCCACTCCTGGCTTAGTTGCTAGATTTGTTACTGCCTTAGGAAGTAATTTTTTTCCAACATTTCCAATTGCATTAGCACTGCCTGTAAATGCCTTGCCTAATAATTTTAATGGGCCTTTGACTATGGACATTAATCCTTGTGCGCCCATGGCTAGTGCTGCCGCAAAGGCCGCACTTTCAAGAGCAAACAATGCCGCTTCGGCGGCTATTGCTCCTGCTTGTATCTTGTCAATATTTTCTACGGATTTGTTTAATACATTGGGAAGATTTTGCAAAGCCAAATCAACTGGGCCACCGTCGGCAAACATGTCTGTGAGAGGTTTGATGCTAATCTGATTTAGATTAGAAGTCATCTTATTAGCGGCTGTATTAATTTGATTTCTAAAAGATTCTATGGTAGCAGGATCAATTATGGCTTCGCCATCTTCCGTAAATTTGACTCCCTTCTTGGCATTCTCAATTGTTGTTTCTATATCCTTGGTAACTTCTTCCAATGATTTTTGACGTGCAGCAACATTGTGAGCAGCCACGACAAATCCTTCCATCTCCTTGTCAAATAAACCAAGTACTTCACCAGTCGCCGACTTTGCAAATGCTTCTGCTTCTTTTGAATAAGTCTCGTAAAAGGCATCAGCAAATTTTTCACCCAAAGTTCCTGCTTTAATCTGTTGATACATGTTCTGCGCCATGCCACTAGATTCTTTTAGATATGTCATGGCGGCTATACCAGCATCGGATGTTGCTGTACCAGTCGCTAAAATTTCCTTGATGCCCGCTCTGTGTGCTTCAGGAACCGAGTCCATCAGTTTTTTCATCTCGGCCTGTTGCTTCGGATTGAGTTTAGACATCATGATACGATACTGCGCATCAGCCTGTCTAGCGTCTTCTTCTGCCTGTAGTGATTCCTTGCTCTTACCAGTTAACTTGGATACTGCATCCAAGTTTTTCATGTATTCGTGCGTGCCTTCCATTAACTGGTCTTGCGTCATGCCTTCCAGTCTGCCGTTCTTTGCTAGCATCTTGGCGTAGTCTAGGAAGCCTTCATTCATTGCTTCTGTACTATAACCTAATCTTGCTAGATCATTAAAGAAAGGACTCTTTTTAAACTTTTCACCAAATTTTGCAAGTTCTTGGGCTCCGGTTGCCGTGTCGCCTCCAAACAGCATTAGTGCTTCGCTGTTGTTGGCTATCATGTTGCTGTATTGGGTTAGAGTCAAGCCCATCTTGGCTGCTGCTGTAACAACTCCGTTGAGATTACCGCTGAAGTTAGCACCTACCGATGCTGCTTGTTGGAATGCATCTCTAGTTCTATCTAGTGCTGCCACAGTTGGCATAAGAGCAGCAGCAGTTGCTTCTGCAGCCATTCCCAAACCGGGTATAGATCCCATCGCTGTGGCAATGGTTTGTGTGGCACCGGTCAGCGATCCATCCATGGTCGCTAGACCATCGGCTGCTGCACTTACACGTTTTAGGAATTCAAGACCACCTGTTGCTACCTTACGGATAACATTGGCCAAGCCCTGCATTTTGTTTCTTAGGGCATCGGTATTTTTTTCAACCGCATCAGTATTTTGCTCTTGTGCCTTATAAGCTCTTAGATTGCTCTCTTTAAATTTTTTGCCTGCTTTGGCTGCATCTCTAGATTTTTGGGCTAAGTCTCTAATGCCCTTGTCAAGATCCTCACCGCTTTTGAAGCCTTTTGCCGCATTTGCAGCAATGATCTTCTGCATTTCCAAAATTTGCTTGAGAGTGGCTTCGGTCGCAGCATTATTAAGAATAATGTCTTCTTGTCCAAATTGTCCTGTTACTTCAGCCATTTATTTTTTTCCCAGAAATATACGCATATAAATACATTTGCCTACACGGCAATAATATATTATTTATCGGAGAAAAAAATGGACCAAAATACTGAGTTACCAAAGGTAGAGATAGCCGGAACTCCTGGTGCTCAAAAAGAAAGCCAGAGTCCTCTATCAGCCTACTATAGGCAACCTAAAATTTACATTACCCTGCCCAGCAAGGGAGAGTTCTATCCCGAAGGCGCATTGGATAAAAGTGAGGACGGACAATATGCTGTCTATTCTATGACAGCCAGAGACGAACTTATGTTCAAGACCCCGGACGCACTAATGAACGGACAATCAACTGTAGCCGTAATACAGAGCTGCATTCCTAGTATTAAAGATGCTTGGAAGATGCCTTCTATTGATGTTGATGCAACACTAATTGCTATTAGAATTGCAACCTATGGCGAAAAGATGGATATTGATTCAAATTGTCCTAAATGCAAGGAAGAACTAAGACATGAATACAATCTAACGGACTTTTTAGATCAAATGGCAAAGTTCCAATACATCAAACAGTTCCAAGTTGGTGATTTAACTTTTCACATTCGTCCTTTTACGTACAGAGAAACTACCAAGCACACTATTAGCAAAATCGAACAGGAAAAAATCTTTAACATCGTAAATGATACTACTATGTCAGAAGAAGAAAAACTTGATAGATTTGGCGTGAGCTTTGTTAAGATTACCGAAATTACTGTTGAATTAATTGCAGACGCAGTTCATCAAATTGATACTCCGAATGGATCAGAATCTAACAGAGATGCAATTAAAGCATTTGTTCTAAATGCTGAACATGGTATTTTTGAAAGTATCAATAAAAAACTACAGGAAATGAAGCAGACCCTTGAACTTAAGGTTAAGAATGCAAAATGTGATAAGTGCGAACACACATTTGATATAGGCATTACTATGGATCAAGCGGATTTTTTCGCCGCAAGATCTTAACCCTTCCCTTGCCGGAGATCTTGCAGGAAGTAAAAAAACTCGATAAAGAGGCAAGGGAAATCAAGAAAGAAGTTCTCAAAATGTGTTGGTATATGAGAGGTCTTTCTTACAGTGAAGGCATGACTCTGGGTTATGAAGAGAGAGAAATCGTAGCCGAAATAATCAAAGAAAATATCGAAACAACTAAGAAAACGCAGTTGCCTTTCTTCTAGGCCGCTAGTAATTTCTTAGCATCTTTTACAGCATCGGGTCCTAATTTTTTAATTTCAGAAGCAAGTGATTTTATGTCCACAGGAGCAGTTGTAGGGCTCTGTGCTGTGTTTTGTTGATCTGTTGGTGTAGTTGTATCGTCTGCACCTTGACCACCGCTTGTTGACGCTGTATTCGTGTCTGTGGTACCAGTTTGTGCTGGTTCTTCACTGCCTGCAGCAGTGTCCTGTGCTGCTGTCGTAGCAACAGGCTTACCATCTGGTGTCGTCATTTGTGCAACTGGTGCGGGGAAGGAACCCTTACCGTTATCTGGTTTTACTTCCACATGTGTTTTAGGATCATACTGTCCAATATCACCTGCTGTTGTGGTTCCTGGTATTTGCTTGCCGTCTGCTTTTGTATAGATAACTTTTGTTCCAGGCTCGACTGCTGGATTTTTGTTAGCGGTTGCTTTTTTGCTTTGGTTAAATTCTTTTTCAACTTGTGCTTCTTCTTCTGGAGAAAGACCTCTTCCAAGTCTTAAGGCTCTCTGTTCCTTTGCTTTGCCTAGTGCATCTGCATCATCTGTTGTGTCATCTGTTGCTGCTGGTTCGTCCCCGCCTGCATTTGTATCCGCTGCTCCTGTGTCGGTAGTGCTTGAACCTTCATCGCCTGCTGTTGAATCCTTAGGACTATCTGCATTTGTTTCTAAATCTGCTGCTGTTTCATCTTTATCACCATCCGGTGCATCCGTTGCCTTAGGAACTTCAATCTTCATCGAATCGTAAGTGCCCTTGATAACATCATCTGCAACACCCATGTTCTTGATAATGTCGTAAACTTCTGCGCTGTCTGTGGGTGAATTTGCTTTCTTCCATGCACTCATTAACTTTTCTGCGGTTACCTTTGTGGTAATCTGCTTGCCTGCACCCTTCATGAAACCGCCAACCGCTGTCGCTGCTTTCTTAATTGCATCAAGTGGTCCTTCATTGATTGTCTGTTTGTTGCGGTGTGCGAGTGCATCAAACACGCTTTCAAACATCAGTTTGTTTTCCAGCATGTGGGTGTTTACTGTTTCTAATCTGTTAAACAGTAGATAAATTTGTCCTTCGGAAAGTTTCTGTCCTACGTATGTTTTGCTTTCCGCAGGTGCTTCGCCTTCTTCTTTCTTGGGCTTATCCGCTTTCTGTGAATTTTGTTCTGCTTTTTCTGCTGCGGTTACCGCACCCTGTGCTGCTGCCGCAATCTTAGGATTAACTTCTTCTGCTGTTTGTATGAATGCTTCAAGATTATCCACCTTGTCAAACAATCCAGCCTGTTGTATAACCCTCGGATCTGCTTCAACTTCCTGTGCTGCTTTAAGTGCTTCCAGTGCAGCCTTTAGACTATCCTGTTGAGGATCAGCCTGCACACCCTGCATGAAGTCGTGCATTTTTGCAGTTACTTCGGTCCATTCAGGAGAGAACGTTTTCATTCCACTTAGCGTTGATTCAAACTTGTCCAGTTGTGACAACTGCTCGGGTGACATGATAACATCATAGTTAAAGTAGAATCTATTGACGTTTCCGCTCCACTTTATAGTTTGTGCATCGTTGAGTTGATCAACCAAACTACCATATTCTGCATTTACGCCTGCCAGTGCATCGGCTTTCGCTGCTGCATCTAACGAATCCCATTGTGCCGTAATGTCAGCATCAGTTGCGTTCGCAATATTGTCTGTAATTGTGTCCGAAATATAGTTGAATGCCATACCAGCAAGGGCACCATATGCTGCCGTTTTAAGTGACTTGCCCGCTGCCGTTGAAAGTTTTTCACCCTGTAATAGATCCTTGGTTGCTCGTGCAAGGAAACCTGCTACTGCGCCGCCCGCTGGTCCGGCTGCAAGTGCAGCGGCTGCTGTTAGGATACCCACCGCAATCGAAGCCTTGCCTGGATTTTCCTTTGCCCAGTTGCTTACGCCCTGAATGGCTTGGACAATCTTTGAATCCTTGTTGTTTGCCGTAATCTGTTGTTTGAGCTTTTCAAATTCTGCATCCGCATTTTTGATCGGACCTGCCTTCTGAACCATTCCGCCCAATTGATTGATTAGGTCATCAATTTTTTTCACGGCCTCCACGGGCAGTTTTGCTATGTCAACGGTCTTGCCCGCCAGCGTTCTATTGTCTCCGGCATTCTGTTCAACGCTCTTGAATATTCCCGCAATTTGATCCTGCGAAAGTGCTGCTTCAAAAATTACCTGTTCAACACTGGCCACCCAGGGTGTTATCACACGCTGTTCAAAAAGTGTTAGTTGGGGATTACCAAATTCTTCAGTAACCATCTTTCTATTTTGTATCTGGCCAAGTCTCATTAGAGCAACCTCATTAATTGTTGTTTTTCTCTCATCGGAAGATTAGATAATTGATCTGCGAGTTCTGGCGGTAATTTTGAACCGGGTTTTGCAAATTGATCCTTGGCTGATTGTCCTGCGGATTTCAATGCTCCGCCAAAACCACCACCCTGTGCATCCGCAGGCGCACTGCCCTTGCCAGTGTCTATTTGACCACCTTCATCGCGTTCAATTGCCTGTCTAACTGCTGCCATAAAAATCTTATCTAACTGTCCGCTACTTAATACTACTGCGGCATCGTCCTCAAATATAAACTGTGCTTCGCTCCAGTCAATTGATTGATTAACAAGTTTTTTCTCGCTTGGTAGTGGAATCTTTTTCTTGCCACCCTTGATTGATATTCCATTATCTGTATTGGGTTGATTTCCCGTTTGTGTATTTGTATTTTGATCGGTGTCAGTCTTCTGTGCATCTTGTTTTGCCATTGCATCCTTGGCACCTTTTATACCACCCTTAACTGCATCAACTGCTCCCTGTGCAACGTTTCCTATGCCCTTGGCAACATTGCTAATTCCTTTTCCTATACCACCAGCAACCGTTCCTACAGCGGATCCAATCTTCTGCCCGGTTGTAACCTTGGACATTTCCTCTTCGGCGGCTCCTGTTGGGTAATTGTTTTTCTTAAGAAAGTCTATTAATAATTGTGGTGTAGCGTCTTTTTTAATTTTTCCAAGGTAGATTTCAAATTGATCTTTCAACCAGTTTGCTTCCTTGCCTGCTTCCAGATCTCCCTGTGCTCGTTTATCACCCGCAAATGCCTTTACTCGTGAACCCATTCTTGATAAAAAACCCTGAGGTGCTTCATCGATCTGTTGTTCCGTAATGATTTCTTCTAAACGCATTGATTATCTTTCCATAACTGTTATGTAGTGTTATTTATTCCTTTACACTGTGAGTAAGATCTAAAGATCTTATGCGTTTTCGCTTGCGCTCAACGCATTTTTTCTTCTTCTTACTTTATATATATGAACACAACAACTGCGAAGCAGTTTTGTTAGCATCATGTAGATAGTAGAGCCACAATTCGCCCGTTGCCGGACGAATTAGTGTTGTTGAGCTTCATGTGAGTTAGCGTCACCAACCTGTTAAAGAAGATTACATATAATATGTGTGGAGGCGGCAGACCGTCAACCCCCTACTTCAGCATTCGCAAATATCCGCGGAAAGCAGTTAATCCCTAACAGTCGAAATCACTTGCTTTGTGGTTGTATCTTTTTCACAGAGCCACATCTT
>Ga0181572_10003344_pt1 | contig 11275 bp, 12 predicted proteins | sample 101ome_26_FD_133004 | JGI IMG/M metagenome (GOLD analysis project Ga0181572, IMG submission 133004) | Coastal salt marsh microbial communities from the Groves Creek Marsh, Skidaway Island, Georgia - 101408AT metaG (megahit assembly) | ecosystem: Environmental > Aquatic > Marine > Intertidal... | reverse complement strand
CGTTGTCAGCTCCCAGCCGGTAAAGCCACGGCGTGCCAGAACCGCTGTTCCAGGATTCCCATCGCCCGGTTCGAAAGCCATCACCACATCCGCCTCTATGGCTGCCTCGACCAGGCTCGCACGACCGAGATCCAAGGGATCGCCCGAAGACTCCTCATCGCCAATCAGCGCGATGGTAACCGTCACGTCATCCAGAACGCCTGCGGCCAAGAGAGCCCGCACGGCCTCTACCATGACCACATCACCGCCCTTCATATCAATGATACCGGGCCCCGTGGCGCGTCCCTCGGACTCCCTGCTGAACTGCTGAAAGGGACTATCCGTCTCAAATACGGTGTCGAGGTGTCCGATCAGCAGGAAATGAGGCCCTTTGTCGCCTCGGGAGGCAAATAGATGACCTGCCCGATCGAAGGCGCTGCCATCAATCCAACGTGTTTCGAAGCCGAGTGCCCCAAGTTCCTCACCAAACACTGCGCCCACAGCACGCACTCCGTCAAAGTTCATGGATCCCGAATTGACGTTGACCACCGTTTCCAAGAGGTCTATGGCAGCCTCGACCCGGCTGTCAACGAACGAGGCAAGATGCTGCTCGACATCATCCAGGTTCTGTCGGGCAGACACATCGCTTGTAAGGCTCATGGTAAAAAGCGTCATTAAAATGAACGAAGGCAGAAAGGATGGGCGAATCATGGACGGTCCTGTCAACTAACCGCGGATGGCATGTCTTGGATGGCAAGATAGGCATGTGATCATGGTTCCACCATGCCCGCTCGTGCCTCGTTGATCCCTACCTTGCCCACATCCCCACTTCCTTTTCATGTTGGGTCATGAATACTGCAGCACCACCGCTTGAAATATGTATCGCATGCGATTCCCAGGAGGAAGCGCTCCTGAATGCACGCGCCGCCGCAAGCGGCGGCGCGGATCGGTTGGAATGCTGTGCCTCGATGCACGTGGGTGGATTGACACCGGACCCACGTATCATTGAAGAGATTCGTGAAGCGGTCCCAGCAAAGGTTGCCGTATTGGCCATGGTGCGGCCTCGGGGAGGTGCGTTCGAGTGGAATGCCACGGAGGCTGACACCATGCAGCAGTCCATTCAGGACCTGGCAGCGGCTGGGGCCGACGGCGTTGTTTCGGGAGCCTTGCGATCTGGTACCATCGATGCGGCGCTGACCCGCAAGCTCATTTCCCTGGCCCGGCATCTTTCGTTGGATTTCACCTTCCACCGCGCAATCGATGCCGTGGAAGATCGGACGGAAGCCCTCAATACCCTGATGGATCTCGGATGCCAGCGTATCCTGACCGCAGGCACCCGGTGGGGTGCCACAGATGGCGCTTTGGATGGCATCAAAGAACTCACACGTACGGCGCGCCAACTGAAGGGGCGCATGGAGATCGTCGTGGGCGGTGGCGTTTCGGCAGTCAGCCTTCCGCAACTCAGGGACGTCTTGTCGCACCATGAGAAAATCTCCTTCCATGCCTATTCGGCCGCCATGACGGGTGGGCAAACCGATGCAGGAAAGGTGGCTACGTTACGCCAAGTGATTGCTATGGATTGACACCCGTCTCCTTCCACGGGTTGCTCGGCAGGATTCATTGGGATATCCTCCCTCCTGCCCCTCGTTTGTTCATGCGTCTCCCATCATTCGTCCCAGCCATGCCTACCCTGCGTTGCCTTCTCGTTTTCGTCTGTGTCTTCGCTTCCATCCCGGCCAGCGCCACGGCTACGGGAGCATGCCAGACTACTGGTTCTGGCTGCGCGCAGAGTATTTCGTCAAGCATCTGCTGGGCGACTACCGCTGGGATGTCAACATCAACCAGCTCAACAACGAGCAGCCGCAGACGCGCTGATTCTGGAGCGCAGGCCCTCCATGTCATGCCTTCGACCGGGAAGACATGACATGGAGGCATGCTTGCGAGGCGCTACAGCGAACCGAAGTGCTTTTTGAGGTCGTCTTCCGTGCCTTTGAGCAGCATGACGCAACTCCCGATCAGGATGATCAGGGAAAACGGAACGCCTACCGCGACGGGCATCCCTCCCAATCCCGCATCTATCAGCCCCAAAGCCACCATTACCCACCCCCAAAACCGGGATCGGACAGCAGAGGCCTGTTGCGCATAGTCCCATCGCTCCTGGGAGGCCATGGACGCCCGCGTCCGGTATCCATAGAGCTGATTGATCTTGCGAGGTGGCCGGTAACGCATCAATGCGGCCATGAGGACGAAGGTCGCGCCGGAGAGGATGAGCGTGAGGGAAAACGGGGCAAGCAGGTTCATGATCAGGGGCGCATTCAACGCCGGAGGAAGGGAGCATTCCGACCTGAATTTACCACGGCCAGTTGGTAGACTGTACACCATTCGGTTCTGAACCGGATTCATCCGCTTCTCCGTCCTTCAACTCCTAAACGATATGACTCCAGGCGGCTGGGCGTCCATCGCCTACACGTTCCAGAAGGCACGGCAAGCGGGTGGCTTTCTGGCCATGTACCTCGCTCTGCGCTCGCGCAATGCCTGCAAGACCTGCGCGGTAGGAATGGGCGGACAACAGGGTGGTATGGTGAACGAGGCCGGAGAATTCCCCGAGTTCTGCAAGAAAAGCGTGCAGGCGATGGCGGCGGATATGCAGGCACCAATCCCGCCATCCTTCTGGCAAAGCATGCCGCTGGCACGCATGGCGTCTTTTTCTCCCTTGCAACTCGAACATGCGGGGAGGCTTTCAGAACCGGTCATCCGGGAAGAAGGCGCAGACCACTACCGCCCCATCAGCTGGGAGGAGGCCCTTGACAAGGCCGCCGCGGTTCTCGCCCGCACGCAGCCCAGCCGGAGCTTCTTTTATTTCTCCGGACGCAGCAGCTCCGAGGCCGCCTTCCTGCTGCATATCGGTGCCCGCCTCTACGGCACCAACAACATCAACAACTGCAGTTATTATTGCCATCAGGCCAGCGGGGTGGGTCTTTCGTCGGTCACGGGCAGCGGCACGGCTACGGTCGTTCTCGACGATCTCTCCCGTGCCGACACCGTATTCCTGATCGGCGCCAATCCGGCCAGCAACCACCCCCGCCTCATGAAGTCCCTGCTCGGCGTTCGTCGCCGCGGCGGACAGGTCATCGTCATCAACCCCATTCGGGAGCGCGGTCTGGAGCGTTTCAGTGTACCATCGGACGCCCGCAGTCTGTTTTTCGGCAGTCGGATTGCCAGCCATATGGTCCAGCCGCATATCGGTGGAGATCTTGCGATGCTGACGGGCCTGGCCAAGCAACTGATCGAAACGCACCGCATCGACTCGGACTTCATCGAAAACCACACCCGCGGATTCGAGGACTTCGCCGCACGCGTACGGACCACGCCATGGGATGTCATCGAACAAGGCGCTGGCCTGTCCCGCGCGGAGATTGCGGACCTTGCCGATCGGTACGTGGCCGGAAAGCGGGTGATATTTGCCTGGGCCATGGGCGTCACGCACCACGCCCACGGCACCGAAACCGTGCAGATGATTGCGAGCGTGGCCATGCTGCGCGGCATGCTGGGCCGACCCGGCTGCGGCCTGATGCCCATCCGCGGGCACTCGAACGTGCAGGGTATCGGCAGTATCGGTGCCACACCGCAGCTGAAAAAAGCCATCTTGGATGGGCTTACGCATAAGTACGGCCTGGATCTGCCCACTTCGGAAGGTCTCGATACCATGGCATGCATGCAGGCCGCTGAAGCCGGTGCCATGGACGTGGCCTTCCACTTGGGGGGCAACCTGTTCGGATCGAACCCGGATGCTGCTTGGGCGGCCCGGGCGTTGTCCGCCATCCCGTGGCAGATCACGCTAAGTACCACACTCAATACCGGACACGCCCGGGCCGCATCGCCCAATCACCTGATCCTGCCCGTCCTTGCCCGGGACGAAGAACCCGAGCCCACCACACAGGAATCCATGTTCAATTTCGTCCGGCTCAGCGAAGGCGGCACTCCCAGATTCGAAGGACCAAGAAGCGAATTGGACATAATCAGCGACCTCTTCCGGCGCGTCACCCTCGGTAGGGAAAACGGCACGCCGTTGACGGCACTCGACTGGCCGGGCATGTCAAATACGCAGGGACTCCGCAAAATGATGGCAGATGTCGTGCCCGGATGGGAAGCCCTCAGGGAACTCGATAACGGAGGACCCGAATTCCAGATTGATGGGCGAACCTTCCATGAGCCCGTATTCGCGACGCCCGATACACGAGCCATCTTTCACCCTCCACACCTTCCTCCCGACGACTCAACACCTCAGCACTTGCGACTCATGACCATCCGCAGCGAAGGGCAATTCAATACGGTGGTTTACGAAGAGGAGGACCTGTTTCGTGGGGCCACCCGACGCGATGTGGTCCTGCTCCATCCCGAGGATATTACGGCACGGGGCCTTCGCCACGGACAACGGGTCCGCGTCGAAGGCCCCGGTGGTCAGATGCCCCACCAAATGATTCACGCATTCGAGCGCATACGGCCCGGCAACGCAGCCATGTATTTTCCGGAAGCAAATATCCTGCTCGACCGGCAGGTGGACAACGTCAGCCGTACGCCTGCCTTCAAAGGTGCGCTGATCACGCTTACCCCTTGACGCTGCATCAGCGCAACATGAAGGGCGCAACGTTTTGCCCGTTTGCTGCACCAAACACGACGAACACATATACCCTTTTCTGCCATCTGAATGAGCTCCAAAAAAGTACTGACCTTCGAAGGCAAGGACATCACCGTCGTATGGGACGGTAATCTGTGCATCCACGCCGAGGAGTGTTGGCGCGCTGACAGCGAATTGTTCGACGTGAACCGTGAACCTTTCGGCGATCCGGACCTGGTGGATGCCGAAGAGGCCGATCGTATTGCAAAGCGCTGCCCCTCAGGCGCCATTGCCTGGCGGGCCAATGACGCTTCGGCTGAAGAAGCCGCCGCAGATGAGAATACGGTTACCGTTGTCCCGGACGGCCCCCTGTACGTTCGCGGGGATCTGAGCATCGAAGGCGTACCTGCGCAAGAAGGAAACACCACGAAGCGGGTTGCGCTGTGCCGATGTGGCCTCTCCAAAAACAAACCCTTTTGCGATAATTCCCACATCGAAGGAGACTGGCGTGATAAGGGTGCTGTAGGACGCGAAGGACCGGGCTTTGAAGAGCCCGGCGGGCCCCTCTCGATTTCTCCCCGCAAGGATGGCCCCCTGCTTCTGCGCGGAAACGTGGCTGTACGGGCTGCCAGCGGTTGCATCCGTTGGAAAGGGTCCAAAGTATCCCTGTGTCGGTGCGGCCTTTCAAAGCGAAAGCCCTTCTGTGACGGATCCCACAAGGGAGAATTCGAAGCCGACGGGGAATCCTGACCCCGGGCGGGGTCGTTGCACGGGATGGATGCTTCAAAAACGGAACCCCGCCCCGCCATGTCCTCTTGCGTCGTTGCCGCCCTTTACCATTTTGCTCCCATTGCCGACCCGCAAGCCTTCCGGGACGACGTCGAGGAGGTAATGGAATCGAACACCGTTCGGGGCACCATCCTGGTCGCTTCCGAGGGTATCAACGGAACCGTGTCAGGATCACGCGAGGGTATCGATGCCCTCCTTGCCTTCTTGCGCTCCCAGCCCGGCCTCAAGGGACTCGAGCACAAGGAGTCATACACGGACGAGTGTCCATTCCTTCGCACCAAAGTTCGCCTGAAAAAAGAAATCGTGACCCTGGGGATCGAGGGCGTGGACCCGAACCGGACCGTGGGTACCTACGTGGATCCCGAGAACTGGAATGATCTGATATCCCGGGACGATGTCATCCTGATCGACACCCGGAACGACTACGAATATCAGGTAGGGACCTTCAAGGGGTCGCTCAATCCGAATACCCGCTCCTTCCGCGAGTTTCCGGACTACGTCAAGGAAAACCTGGATCCTGCCCAGAAGCCCAAAGTGGCCATGTTCTGCACGGGCGGCATCCGATGCGAGAAGGCCACTTCATGGCTGAAGGAAGAAGGATTCGACGACGTGTATCACCTGAAAGGCGGTATCCTGAATTACCTGGAGAAGGTGGATGCGGACGCATCCCTCTGGGAAGGTGAATGTTTCGTCTTCGACGGACGCGTAACCGTTGACCACGCGTTGAATCCCGGGAAGTATGACATGTGCCACGCCTGCCGCATGCCGATTTCCGAAGAGGACATGGCCTCGCCACGCTACGAAAAGGGTGTCAGCTGTCCTCACTGTCACGATCAGCTTTCAGACGAAGACCGCGAGCGCATGAAAGAGCGTCAGCGCCAAATTGAATTGGCCCGCGATCGGGGCGAAAAACACCTCGGGGATGAGGCCTCTGTCATCCTCGCACAGCGTCGAAAAGAAAAACGGGCACGGCGCGAGGCGCAACGTCAGCAAGCCAACTGATCAGTGGTTTCCCCCGGACGCCGGCGTGACCATGATGTGCGCGCGCCAGTCTCCCGGAAGCATCAACCACGGGGCGCCAGGGCCGGCCGGCTGCGTCGGTAGGCCTGTTGTTGCTGCCGTGGCGTACGGCGTATAGATGACGTAGCGCAGGTTGGCATGCATGACTTCGCCTGTCGCCTCGTCATAATAGGCCTCGTCGCCATACTTGATGTACAGTGTGGCCGGGCCTTCCGTGAAGGCCAACGTGCCCGCCTTGATTTCTTCCCCACGCTTCATGACGGTTTCCATGCCGGTCATGCCCTCGGCCCGCAATTCGCGTCCGCGGGCCATGTAGGCTTCCAGATCCCGGTGGTAGCAGACCGACTCGAAGCCTTCCTGTGCCGGGTTGTCAGCCACACAGGTCAGCTCATTCTCCCCTTCCCGAATCACCCGGTACATTCCTTGATCATCATAGGCCAGGACGCGGGCACCCTCCTTCATCTCCTCAGGAGCAGCGGCCAGCGCCTGATTCACAAGGTGGGACTCGTCGGCAGACTGGGCACAGGCCACGTTGGTCAATGCAAGGGCTGCGCAAAAAAGAAGGGCTGGAATGCGGTTCATCGCGGGACGTCCGATGGGTGTATGGATCAACGCATCAAAGTACGCCGAATTTCCTGTGTCCGAAACCGATCTGCAATATTACCTCCACCGTCCTGATGCGTTAGTTTGCGTCACACCTTACCCTGAGACCTCATGAAATGCGCTATCCTCGGTCCGGGCGGCATCGCTGACGACCAACATGCACCGGCTGTCACCGCTCATCCGGACGCCGTCCTGTGGTCGGTCCTGAGCCGCTCGGCCGAGCGGGGAGCCGACTTTGCACAGCGCCACGCCCTGCAATCCCCTGACCCGGTCCATACGTCACTCGACACCCTGCTGGCCGACAAACAGCTGGAAGGGGTGATCATTGCGACGCCCGACCGTCTGCACGAGGAACAAGCCGTTGCAGCCGCGCGGGCAGGAAAGCATGTTTTGCTGGAGAAACCGATGGCCACCAGCCTGGCGGCCTGCGACCACATCATGAAAGCCTGCGATGAAGCCGGGGTGACACTGGCCATGGCCTACCATCATCGCTGGCATGCGGGACACCGTGCCCTGCAACGGCAGGTGGCGGATGGCATGCTCGGCTCGCTTCGCCACATGCGCGTGCACTGGACCTTCGAGGCACCCGACGGCGGCAACTGGCGCTCGAGTCCGGACACGGGGCGATGGTGGTCCCTGGCAGCCAACGGCACGCATTGTCTCGACCTGATCCGCTGGTTCATGCTGCCCACCGAGGGCAATATCACAGATGTACGGTGCTTGATCAGCCGCGCCAAGTTCGCTTCGCCCCACGACGAGAGCGCCATCGTCCTCCTGCGTTTTGCCTCGGGCGCCACGGCCGAGTTTTCTGTTTCGGTCCAATACGCTTCCGATCCGCGCGTCGAAATCTATGGCGATGAGGGGTGGATCCGCATGGAAAACACCCTCGGGCGGCACGGTGCGGGACTCATCATCCATAATGACCAATCGGTCGCCTTCCACCAGCATAACCCGTTCCTGGGCGAACTGGATGACTGGATCCAGGCCGCCCGAGAGGGCCGTCCGCCCGAAGTATCGGCCGAGGAGGGACGTCGCAACATCGAGTGGCTCCTGAAGGCCATCGAGGCATCCGGGGAAGATCGATATACGGGGGTCTGACCGCACTCGCCTCGTCGCTCGCACATCCTCCCCGCAATGCGTACCATGATCCGCTACCCCGAACCCACCGGTTGCACCATGAGATTTTTGACGCCGTTCCTGCTCATCGCACTTCTTGTTGCCCAGCCGCTTCAGGCCCAAGAGGCCCTCTCCACCGACCGTCCCGATTTCACGGACTCACCCATCACGGTCGGCCAGGGTACGCTTCAGGTAGAGGCGGGCCTTTCCCATCAGGCAACCGGCAATGCAAGCCTCCTGACAACGGGTGAGGGCCTAATCCGCTACGGCCTGCGTCCGGGATTCGAACTGCGCGTCGGTATCCCTTCCCTGATTTCGGGTGATGGCGTGGACGGCGGCCTTTCCGACATGAGTGTCGGCATCAAATGGACCATCGCCCAGCTTGAGAACGGCACGGATATGGGCCTCGTTGCCAGCACAACCTTGCCCACGGGTAGTGATGACTTCACCGCTGATGATCCGAACCCAACCGTTACCCTTGCCCTTGGAAAACCGTTGACCCAGCGCGTGTCCCTGGCCTCTCAGTTGTCTTCAACGCTCTTCATGGCTGGAGACGATTGGAAAGCGCTGTGGAACGCCGCTGCGGTGCTTTCTGCGCCTATCAATGCGCAAGTGGGGGCGTTCGCAGGGCTCAAGGTCGAGCAGATTCCGGATGTGGACGCCCGGCTTTTCATCCAGGCGGGAGTGACCTACCCGGTTTCCGATGATTTCCAGCTGGATCTGCACGCTGGCACCGGGCTCAATGATGTCTCGGGCGATGAGTTCATCGGTCTGGGACTGGCTTTCCGGCGCTGAACCAACCTCGTCGCCGCCCCGTCCGCGCGGCCCCCGAATCTATTCTCCTGTTCTGACCGACACGCCATGCTTCCTCGTCATATGATAATGTGCGCCTGTGCGCTGGCTGCCCTCCTGCTGACCCTGCCCGCACGTGGTCAATCGGTTCCTCTGTGGGACCATGTGGCATCGCTGCCCAACTCCCCCGCGGGCCGATATGATGATATGGCGTGGCTGGACCCCGACCGGGGCTGGGTGGTCAATCTGGCTGGTGAAATCTGGCACACAGACGATGGCGCCCGGTCCTGGACCCGGCAGGCACTGCGCTCTGATGTCCGCTTCCGCAGCGTTGCGTGCAGGGATTACCCCAGTACAGCCACCGGTAAGGAGGTCTGCTGGGCAGGAACCGTCCTGTCAACAGACGCCGGCAACAGTGCCGGCATGCTGTGGGAAACACGCGATGGAGGCGAGCACTGGATCGACATCACCCACCGCATCAGTGGCACCGTGCCCTACGGCATCTGCGGCATGGTTTCGGTAGGGTCCAAGGCGTGGGCCGTTGGTGCCTACTATGGCGAACCAACCGTCCTGCGAAGTGAGAATGGGGGTGAAACATGGGTGGGGACCCCCGTCGGCCATGTGGCTGAAAACCTGATCGATGTGTATTTCAAGAATGAATTGGAGGGCTATGCCACGGGAGGCACGGACGGCCTTTCCACCGGCACGGCGGTGGTGCTGCGAACGATGGATGGCGGTCTGACCTGGGAACGCGTTTTCGTCTCTTCCCTCAGTGCCGGCGCGCAGGCCGAGTGGGGCTGGAAAATTTCGTTCCCAAGCGACGATGTCGGGTACATCTCGGTCGAGTACAACAGCACGAATGCACCAACAGCCAAAGTCCTCAAGACCGAGGACGGAGGCGCCACGTGGCGGGAGGTCTACATCGAAGGCAGCAATGCCAGCGCGGGCCTGCAGGGCATCGGCTTCATTTCTCCAACCACGGGTTGGGCCTCGGGTCGTGGTGTGACCTCCGTTACCACCGATGGAGGTACGACCTGGACACAACTGGGTCATTACAATCCCGCAACCGGCAACGGGCAACTCGATGGATCGATGAATCGCTTCTTCGTGGTCAACGACACGTTGGCCTACGGCGTGGGTCTTCGCCTGTACGAACTGACCACCGCCTCTGCTACAGGCACTTCGCTGGAATCGAACCCGCTGCCCGAATCCTTCTCGCTGGCCAATCCCTACCCCAACCCCTTTACCGAGGAAGCGCGCGTGCCATACACCCTTGAGCAGGCTTCCATGGTACACGTCCAGGTCATCGACATGCTCGGACGAACACACCGATCCTTCCCGAGTCAATTCCGCCAGCCGGGGTCCTACGAGATTCTGTGGGACGGGACCGACGAAGCCGGTATCCGCGTTGCTGCCGGTGGCTATATATTCTTGGTGGACATCGGAGACTCCATCGAAACCAAACGCGTGGTATTCGTCAAGTAGTTCCCGGATACGTCATCCGCCACAATCCCCCGATCATCATGGGAAATCCCATCATCCACTTCGAAGTTGCAGGTACCGACGGAACGGCCCTCGAGACGTTCTATGCTGAGTTGTTCAAGTGGAAGATCGACCACCAGGGCGAAGGTGACATGCAATACGGATTCATCAGCGAGGGATCCGCAGGACCGGTCGGAGGCGGTATCCGCCATGAACCCGATGGCAAGCCGGAAGTCGTATTCTATGTCGAGGTAGATGACGTCAAGCTTGCGATTGAACATGCCAAGGCCCTCGGAGCCACCGTCCGCATCGAACCCATCAATACGGGAGATGTCACCTTCGGAATGATTCGCGATCCGCAAGGCAATTCTGTCGGGCTCATTGAGCGGCCCGATTCCACGCTCGAAGGGACCCAAGAGCACAACCCAACTACATGACCATGTCCTCTACCGTTGTTTTGGGGTGCGGCCTTGTCGGCAGCGCCATCGTCAAGGATCTGGCCCTTCTTGAAGGGCACAACGTTACCGCTGTCGACATATCGCCTTCCAACCTGGATGCGTTGCCCCGCGATGAACGCATCTCGACCCGAAAGGCCGATGTCACACAGGAGGGTGCGGTTGCCCGTTTGGTGGAGAACGCCGACCTCGTTGTCTGTGCCGTCCCGGGTTTCATGGGATACGATACCCTGCGCCGGATCATTGAAGCCGGCAAGCCGGTCGTTGACATTTCCTTTTTCCCGGAAGATGCCCTGCAGCTGGACGACTTGGCCCGCTCCATGGGTGTAACGGCTGTCGTTGATTGCGGCGTTGCCCCCGGCTTGTGCAATATTCAGGCGGGATGGGTACAAGAGCGGATGGACCAGGTTGAGTCCTACCT
>Ga0181572_10003343_pt1 | contig 11275 bp, 7 predicted proteins | sample 101ome_26_FD_133004 | JGI IMG/M metagenome (GOLD analysis project Ga0181572, IMG submission 133004) | Coastal salt marsh microbial communities from the Groves Creek Marsh, Skidaway Island, Georgia - 101408AT metaG (megahit assembly) | ecosystem: Environmental > Aquatic > Marine > Intertidal zone... | reverse complement strand
GCAGGGTCGTTTGATAAACTTGAAGCACTACTATCAATTGTTAAAGTAGTTCCTGAAAGTGTTGTTGTTATATTACTGCCACCATTAATAGTAAGTGTGTCAGAACCTAAAACTATGTTAGAAGTTATTGTGCCGTCACTAACACTTAAATCGCCAACAATACCTGAAGTGATTTCAATAGTGTTTGGATCAGTTGTGTTATCTAAAGTAATACCTGTGCCAGCAAGTAGTCTTTTAAATTCAAACTGTCCTTCGTTTTTACGTAAAAATATTCCTACGCCTTGTGCGTCACCTACGTTTAAACCGGTATTATCAATACCTAAGTTAACGTTTAGGTAATCGAAGTTAGCATTAATCTTCTGGAAGGCATCTCTGATATTATCGCCAGTACCGTCGTTTGCGTTCGATCCTATGTTTATAGTTTGAATAGCCATCTTTACTCCTTACTGTATTTATCAGACCCTTATAATCTACCTACTGCTACTTCAATTACACCTTCTTCTGAAGTGTCTTTGTTTTCTAAAGCCTTACCAATTACTGTACCAACTCTGCCTGGATTGTTCCAAACCATTGCGTATCCTGGCTTAGCCGCTGTAACTAATAAGTCACCTTTTTCAACTTTACCAATTACTTTACATGGTACACGACCTTGTAGTGCTATTTCAGCAACGTGTTCACCTGGGCATCCACTGTTCATTGAGTATGCTGGGTTAGTTGTTACAACACCTGCTACTCTAAAGTTTGCTTTAATATCAGTTGTAGTAACTTCTTGTTCTCCGCCAAATACTAGTACAGTACCTGGCTCGTAATCAGCATCTGCTGTATATTTCTCTGCCAAGTCAGCGTATGTAGCGTCTAGTTTAGATCCACTGCTTAGACTCCAATCACCTGTAATAGTTCCTGCTGTTGTATTAGCACCAGTTGTAATTGCTGTTGTTCTAACAGTATTAGAATATGTTGTGTCCCAGAAGTTACTAGTGCTACCTAAGTTACGTGTACCAGTTGGAACAATGTTAGAATCAACACTAGCAGTAATGGTTAATGTATCACCTGTCGCATTACCAATGTCGGTATTTCCTTGTACAACAAAGTTTCCACTTACTGTAGCAGAACTTAGAGCAGCATCAGCAAACTGAACATCAGCAACACTTCCGCTCATTACTTCACCTGATACAGATCCATCTTTAATAAATGTAAACTTACTTGTGCTATCATCATAACCAAAGAAACCAACTTTTGCGTTAGTGCCATCATGCCAGCGGAATAATATACCTCTGTCTTTGTTATCGTCCGTGCTCGGAGCAGCATCGCCGCCTAGTGTAAAGATTGGATCATCTATTGTTACTACTGTACTGTTAACTGTAGTTGTAGTTCCGTTGACAGTTAAGTTACCTGATACTGTTAAGTTGTCATCAATAGTAACACCATAGTTACCAATTGTTCCAGCATCACCTGTATCTTGTGATCTAATTACAAGTGGATTAGTACTACTTGAAGTAATTAAATCTCCGCTTAGTTTTAAGTTACCTACGTCAACACTTACAGATGTTACTTTACCATTTGAACCAGTAAGTGATATACTATTGCTTGTTCCGTTAGTAACATACAAGTTGTCAGCAGTTAAATCGTTAACGCCAGTTAAGTTACCGTTGTCACCTACAAATAGTACACTGTTGTCGAAGTCTCTAACAATAAGTTTGTATGGATCTGCGACAGTGCCTGTGCCTGTTCTTTCAATAACATCTTGGCTACTAAGTTGTAACGCAACAATGTTAATCTTACCGTCACTATCTGTTTTTACAATATGTGCTGTAGCGTCTGCTTGTCCGTTGTCAATTGGTAGAATGCCGTATGTTTCAGCACCACTTCTTTCAATTAAGCCTACTGATGTTCCTGGAATGTCTGCGTGTAGAATACCGTTACCTTCGTCTACAACAGTTTGGAAACCAATTTGTCCAACAGCGCCTGTACCATCAGCACTTCTACCTAATACAGTATCTGTAGCAACCCAACTTAGTTTGCTTGAGTCTAAACCAGTGCCTGTAGATGTAGCAGTTTTATATTGTACAAAACCGTCAGTAAGTGTAAACATATCTTCATCATATGTTGACAAACCAAGTGCTGCTTGTACTTGTCTTGCTGTACCTGTCGGTGATGCTGCTCTTGTAGTAGCAACATTCATTAGCAGTTTGCTTTGAGCAATATCTGCGTTTGAGTTTACATCAACATCGAGTATAACATTATTAGCAATCTGCCAATAACTTGTTCCGCCAAACACACCTTCTAAACGTAGTCCAGTTGCCGCTGGGTTAGAAACAGTAACGTTTGCTGTTTGAATGTTATCATGTGGGAATGGAGGTTGATCGTACGCACCATTGGTTAAAATACTAACTGCTAGTACACTTCCGTTTACGTCAACAGCGTCAATTTGTACTTGTGCTTTTGGATAAGGTTGTCCTTGTGGATCGTTTGAAATAACGCCGCCCACTAGTTCAACAACATCACCTACAGTATAGTCAGCACCAGCAATACCAAGTTTAGCATCAACAGTTCTTAACGAGAATTTAAAGTCGTTGAATACATCGCCTGTTTGGTTAGTACCGTATGCCAGTGGGAATGATGATTCATATGGTAACATATCAGTTGCTGTTTGGGCAGCACCGCTTCCAATGTTAATAATGTCACCAAACTTAGGTGTGTTATTAACATCATCTGGAATATATCTCATTCTTGGGTTATTGCCGCCTAAATCTCTGTATTCAGCAAATGTACCAGTAGCACCACTTGGTGAAGCAGTAAATGTCGCACCCGAAGTTGCTGTTCCTGAAGTTTGTGTTAAGTCAATCGGTACTTCATATACTCCGGTAAACATTAACGTATCGCCTGCTATTGCGCCAGCAGTTTCAACATCATATAAGTTACTTAATTGGCTTGCTACACGAATTGCAGAGTCTGTATAAATTTTAGTTGCCGCATCGTCTGCGTTAACAGGAGCAATCAAGTTAGTAGCAGTATATGTACTGTTAAAGTTTAAGTCACCTTCTAATGGAGTTCTACCGTTAAGAGCAACATATCCTGGACCAATACGTAAGTTAGTTGGTAATCTACCTGAACCAGTACCTAAGTCACCGTGTATAATACCTAAACGTTTGTCAATATATTGTCTAGCAGCAAATTCAGTTGGTACTGCGTCCGGAGCGTTATCTGTAAATTCTTCGTCAACGGAGAATTCCTTAACTTCAACACCTCTACTAAACTGTAATCCGTTTACGTTTGAAAGTGCTAGTCGAGCGTTAAATGTAATCTCACCAGTACCTTGGTCGATCTTAAAGAACTCACCAACTCGGAAGTTACCATCTTGGTCAGTACGTGTTTAGAATACTCGTCCGCCGGAGAACTCGTCTTTTTCACGTGTGTATGAAGGTTGCTTAGGTTCACCATATACAGCATTTGGATAGTTAGTAGTATTATAACCACCTGTACCAACATCAGCAAAGTCATGGTTAGTAGAACGTAAGTTTGAAATACGTCTAGTAATTGTAGCCTTTTCGCCTAATTGTAGACCTGCGTATAAAATGTTTCTATCTTCTTCTACATCGGATAATACGTGTACTGGATAACTTAAACCTACATTTGGTGATCCTGTTAATTCGTTGTTATAATCGTTATTGTTAATAACAATGTAAGGGAAACCAGTTGAGTCTGAACCGTCTTCGCCAGCACCAGTAAAGTAGTTGTTAATCTTATGTAGTTCGCCATTCCAGCCAAATATCATTTGACCACGTTTTAATCTATCAATATCAATGTTACTTAAAGTTGTTTCAACAATAGCAATTTTAATATCGCCTACTTTTGAACCATATGTTCTTGTTCCAACTACTAAGTCAGCAACTTGAGCATTAGTATTATCAACGTTTAGTTTGATAAAGTTAAATCCACTTTGGAATGTAATTTGAGCAGAGTTAGAACCTACTCTATTTCCTAACGCATCATTTGATGAGTAGTCAATTGAGTTGTAACCTAGTTCGTCTGTTTCTACAAAGTTAACAGCGTTTGCTTTCTTAACTGGAGTAGGAGCAGCAACGTCATTAAAGATAAAGTTACGATATGCTCTAATAGTTACAAGTTCGTCTGTACTAGTAGGATATGCTAAACCAAACTGTTCACTTCCTTCAACGCCTGATGACGCAAAGTTAATTTTTAATACATCGCCATTACGAACTGCTCCTCCAGCACTGTTACCTGTACTAGCAATACTGTTAATCTCATAAACTTTTGTTGCTCTTGAGAATACAATATCAAACGTAGCACCTCCCACACCATTAACTGATAAGTTAGTCATAGGAGTTACATCGTCAGTCCAACCTGTGATACTTGCCATTTCACCACTTGAAATAGCAGCGTCTAATACTTCGCCACTTGGTCCAACTGCCGCAATTTGTAATTGAACTGCGATAGTAGAAGTGCCTGGAACTGTAACATCAACAACATCACCCGGAGCATAACCAGTGCCGCCTGTGTTAACAGTAACTTTTTTAGGAATCAAAGCACGTTCGTGTTTAACTTCAATAAGTGAATACTGCGATGGAATGTACTCGTAATCGTATATGTACATTGCCTGTTCACCTTTAGCGGTTACTTGAGCAATTTTAGCAGTTTGTACCATATCGTATGTTAAACGCACAGTGTCTGGAATTTCATCTGGGTCAACGCCAAAAGCAACCATACCCCAGTTACCGTAAATACTCGATCCGTTAAGTGAACGTATTTCACCACCATTGTCAGCAACGTATGATCTATGACAGTAATATGTAAACACTGATACAAGCTCACAAAGAGCATTGTTAGTAACATATACACCGTATGCTAAGTCGTTAACCTGTGTAAAGTCGTTTGCTAGGATAGATCTGTTACCAGCAGTTTCAACAACAATTTGCGAACCAATTGATGTGTTTGCTGTTGTTCTGTCACCTACTAATGAGTAAGATGCTTCAAATGGAGCGGCATCAGATCCGCCATTAATAATGTCAACAATATAATCAACATTTTGATTACAAAGTGTGTCAGCACCGACTTCTGATGCAATGCCAGCATCTAGTGCCTGTGTGATAGAAGCCGCACTGTATTTTGTACCAGTATCTGTACCTAGTACTTGTTGTGCTAATACAGCACTTACAACAGTTTTAATGTATGTAATCGCAGCAACAGTTTCTGCTTTTTGTTCTGTAATTGCTTTTAACGCACTAGCATTGTCATAATAAGAAATACCTGCTTCTACAGATTTTTCATAACTAGCATTATCTAAGTCGTCAATTAACGCATCAACAATGAAGCCAACGTCTCTATAACAAATTGCTTCGTCATATGTAAATGCTAAGTTGTTGTTAATGTAACTAATAGTGTTTGTAATAATAGTTGTTCTATTAGTTTGAATGTTTGAATACGCTGCTTGTAAATCTGCTGATGTCCAAGTAATACTCGGTAATGTTTCTGCTGGTAAGACGTTAATGTTACCTGATGTAATAACATCTTCAATGATTTGTACTAAGCCGTCTAATGTAGTTGCTTCACTAGCAGTAGCATTACCTGCTGATGTATCTTGTGAAGTAGTATTTCCGCTACTCGGTGTTACAGCATTACCTTGTACAATATCACCAATTACGCCTGCCATATGATTGTAAGCGGCTACTGTAGCAGGACCTTCTCCTGCGCCTAGTTGACTTACTGCTCCGACAAAGTATGCTTGTGCCGCTGTACGTGTAGCACTGTTACCACCGTATAGTATATCATAAGATAACGCATCAACAATATATCCTGTGTCACGCGAACAAGCAGTTTGATCGTATGACAATGCTGGATAGTTTACACCAATCCAAGCAATAACTTCATCGCGTATAAACTGTCTGTTGTTTCTTAACTGATCGTGAGCATCTTGAAGATCTTGTGATACTCCAGTTGGTGCTGGGAACACTAACGCATCTGCGTTTCCTACACCATTACTTAAGATGTCTGTTACTTCGTTAAATGCCGCTGTGACTCTTGCTACTGCTGTAGCACTAGAAGCAACATTAGTTAACGCAATAGTATCATCTCTTGCTTCGTTGATAGCGTCAACTGTTTTAGTTAACTGCGGGCCTTGTACTTCTGTAGCATTAGCACGTTGGTATGCTAAACCAGCAGTTACAGCATTATAGTTAGTACCTAATGCCTGGTCCATACTTGCCGCGTCTAATATTAATCCTGTATCACGCTCACACTTGGCTTGATCATATGAAAATACAGAGTAGTTAGCATTGATGTAACCAATAATTTCTGCTTGTATAAATTCTTTGTTAAGTATTAATAACGACTTAGCATTTGTATTTTGGTTAGGTACAAGTCCTGTAGTAATACCTGCGTTTACAAACGGAGTGTTAGCATCAAAGATTAATGTACAATCACCTGTAACATTGTTCTTGTTAATAATATCGTTAATTTGATAACGCTTGCCGTTTCTAACAATAATAGTTGGAAGTGAAGGGAAACGTTTAAAGTTTCCATCACGCTCGTCTCTAATTCGAGCAGCAACTTCTGTTGAAGTGTTACCTACGCCTTGTGGGTTACTAGCACCGTCGTCATATAAGTAACCTTGTAAGTTACTTACTTTACCGTCGATAAAGATACCACCGCCAAAGCGTTGTGTGTCACCTAGTGAACGTGTAAATGATGCCGCAGTTTGTGTATATGGTGATTTAGTTTGTATTTGGCCATCTGGGTCAAGCACTTCCATAAATCCACCGTGATCTTGACAAGTAAATCCACTAATGAATGTTGCGTTGTTCATTAGTAAGATATCCATATCTCTATTGTTCAACGGAGTACTGTTAATATCCTCAGGATCTGTTAAGTAATGATAACCATATTCAACTGCATCAATACTGCCAATATATGTATTTAGGTTGATTTCTGTTTCGCCAGTTTGAGCATAATTTGTGTATTGACGAACATTGTAGTCAACGCCTGTAAAGAACTCGCCTTGACAAAGTATTAAAGCAAATGTGTTCGAAGTATCTGATGTTTGAACAATACCTCTAGCACCTGTTAAGTCTTGTTTAATAACATCGCCTGCGTTAAGTGTTACAACACTGTTTAGCGTAATGTATTGCTTCTTAGCACCTGCGTTACCGTCGTATGCTCTATCTCTACGGAAGTAAGTTTTAGCCCATGGAGATTTTGAAACAGCATCTTTTGGTCTTAGAATAACACGTCTAAAGTGGTCGCCGCTTACAGATACGTTTTCAGCCATTCTAATTGGATAGTCTTCTTCGTACTGACCTGATTCAATCATCAATGTAATTTGTACATCAGCAACAGCATTACCAAATTCAACTTCGTCTGCTGTTTGGAAGTTAGCACCCGGTGTTAACAATTCGTAGCGAATAACATCACTAGTAAATGGATTAGCACGTTGAGTATAGTTTAGAATACGACCACGTACATCACGTCCTGTAATCAAACGTGTTGTAATAATCTTACCTGGAATAATATTGTTGTTGTTAAAGTCTGCGTTGTCTGTGTTGTCACCTGCTTGGTCAATAACAGTTCCGTTATGATTGAGTTGAATATCAAATACGTTAGGTTGACCTGCTACTGCTTGAGGAGGAATAACTACTTTTGCTGGGTAGTCTGGACCTTTATAAGTAATAACTTGACGATATGGACCTGACATTGGCTTAACACCAGGACGAGCAACTGGATCGTAAGGAATAACAAAGTCTTCACTTGGATCCATGTTAATGCGGTCAAAGTCAGTAAATGTAATACTGTCGTCACCGTAAATAATACGTTCAGCGTAACGAGCAGCATGACCTACAGTTTTAAATGCTGTAGCAAACGAACGTCCAATTGAATCGGGCGGAATGTTTACCATGTTGTCATCACCATTTTCCCAACTTACAAATAAGTTAGTTTTACTTACTGGAGTTGACTTATCTACATAGTATTTGGTCGCTGCTAATAAATCTGGAGCATAACGATCTACAACGTAGGTATTTAAAGCACCACTAGTTGTACCGCTAACAGAATCAAGTTCACTCATACTCCAAGATGCCCAATCGCCTGTTACTTGTACTATTTGCGTATTAGTAAAGTCGTCTTTGACTCTTGCTGTAGCACCTGTGTTTGCTTGTATTAAATCTTCATCTTTAACTACTGTAACAGGACTGTTAAAAATAATTGTAAAGCCGCTTGGTGTTCCATCTCCAGTTAGTTCACCTGGGTGATCTGATAACTGTAAGTAGCCTTCCATTGTGTCGCCCTGTCTGCGAACAACTGCTTCTCTTGGAAGTGCTTCGTCTAAATTATATAAGCCTCTTAAACTACTGTCAAATTTACTGTCAACTAAGTAACACGCACCAATAGGAGTCGAAGCATTTACATAACCAACACCACCTTTCTTAGCACCGTCTTTGTTTGTGTATAATTTAACAATATCTTCTTCAAAGAAAATTTCTTCTGCGTCTTGATTGTATACAGTTAAGATGTTAAATGTTGTAGCAGTCCAGTTACTTCCATCTGGTGAAGTGTCAATAACACCTCCAGTTACAGAGAATGTTCCTGATATACTTCTAATATAAATGTAAGGAGTGTTAGTAAGTGATTGAGCAATTACACCAGTAGCACCTGATGCTTGCTGTCTAACATAATGTCCTCTTGTAAACGTACCACTATTTGATAAACTAAATTTAAATGCCGCATAACGTGGAACATGAATATAGTATTCTGTTGTGTTGTCTAATCCAGTAGCAGTTCCAATAAATTTTACAGGCTTCCCGTCAGTGTCACTATCGTAGCCATGATTTAGAATGGTAATGTTTCCAGCATCTATTTCACTAATTGCCGCAAGTGGCGCACTAGTAGGTTCTGCTCTTAGCCCTAAAGAACCTTCCATAACGTCATGTGCTGACGCAATATATTTGTCATCAGCAAACTGTTTGTCAATAACAATATCTTGAATAGTGTAATTAGTATTGTAATCTAAGTTGGCTTGGTTTACCATCTTTTCAGTAGTATCAATACCAATAATACCGTTAGCAAAACCTGAAGAACGTTTACCGTGTAATGTTCCGCCTAATTCTGGAGTAGTATCTAGCACAACATTAGCACTAGTATTTTCAATAAGGATAGCACCTTCTTCAGCATCAAAGTTTACATTAATACCCTGGCCGTCAGCGCCTTTAATTTCTTTAAAAACAATTCTATTACTACCAGCAACAGCATCTACAACTGGAATTTTATTTAATTCGTCATCTAAACTATTAGGGGTATCATCGAGGTCAACAAAGCCAATCGCTCCGCCTTGTCCTAAGAAGCCGTAAATTTCGTTAAAGTTTTGATTTACTTTGTTAAACGATTCGCGAATACTATCACCAGTGCCGTCATTACCTTCAACACCAATGTTAATCTCTTTTCTTGCCATGTAGAATTCTCCGTTTGTGGGCTAAAATTGCTTTAGTACTAGTATTTAGTAAAATATTTTATAATCTTAATGTAAATAGTATTATGTTCATTCGAGAATATACATTAAAGAAGTTGTACGAACGTGCTAGTAAATTAGGTAAACGTCACACATATTACCGCGATGTTACTATAGTTGTACTAAGATGCGATAGTTGTGATGCCGAATTTGAAAGAGAACGAGGCAGTATGGATCCTAAACGTCTAAACAATAACTATTTTCACGTTTGTTCTAACTGTGATGCTAAAACTTTTGCTCAGAAAAAGGGTGTAGAACGTAAACAAGTTTGGAATCTACACGCTAGTTCTGATATACCTATTAGTAAACTTTAAGGCATCATCATGTTCCAAGGTGATAGTTTACGTTGTACGCCACCAACACGCTGATTCATTTCCCACATACGTTTATCTATAGAACGCATATCTGTTTCAATACGCTCTACATTGTTAGCCATTTTTTCCCAACTAACAACCATACGTTCTAAATGTATCTGTACTTGGAAGCCTACGTAAAGAATAACTGCGGCTACTGTTAGTTGACTTAGGGCAGTTATCCAACCGCAGATTTTATTTGAATCACACTTCACTCAGACTTCCAAATAGTCCAAGCACCGTATGCGATAGCACCATATGCCATTAAGGCAGCGATTGGTTTGAAGATTAAGAATGAAACGCCTGCTACTACTAGAATAACACCGTCTAATGTTGTACGCTCTTTAATACGAGCATTGATCCATTTTTGTATCATATTTGTCTCCTTTGTTAGATTATTTATATAAGTATTTGCTCCTATAGGAGAATAATATGAATATTGAATTAATTATCGGCGCGGCAATCGTTGTATTGCTAATCTCGATGTACTTTAAGCATCGTTCAAAGCCAGTTGATATGAACCATAAGGCACCTAATGTACACAATGTAGTATCAAAGACGCCAAACGGTCCAGCAAAAGTAGAAGCAGCAAAGCCTGCTAAGAAAGTAACTAAAAAGAAAGCCACTAAAAAAGCGGCAAAAGTTGATTTAGACAGTATGTCTAAAAATGATCTACTTGCTCATGCTAAAGCAAACGGCGTAAAAGCAAACGCTAGTATGAACAAGGCAGCAATCTTAGCCGCGATTAAAGGTTGATTGTAACTGCTGTAAAGCAGCGTCTAAGCGGGTGAGCTTACGTTCTAAAACGTTAATAGCCGCCCGCTGTTTTTTTGACTGTTCTTCCAGTGAACGAACATATTGAAGTGTAGGAAGTTCTTGTTGAGCACCGTCTTCAGCAACTAACACCATAGTATCAACACCCTGCGCTTTTAATCCGCCGGTTACACGATTTGGGTTTTTATTAAATTCTGCTTCAGGCTGCGAAGGTCGTTTGCGACCGTACATCTTGTTTAGGTAACTCATAATCTTTTCCTTTGTAATATTTATACAATTCTTGGCTTGCTAAATTTTTACATTTAGATTCTACCATAATATCTGCGTGGTCTAAAAACTCTAGTGCCCAGTCGTTAACTGCTGAGTTCCACATATAGTCTGAGTGTGCTCTAAGTTTTTGTTTCTTAAATCCATTCATAAGTAGCATTTGATGATCTAGTAGTTCATCAGTTGGCCACGCATCTTGTATATAATCCTCACGTGATACACTGTAATGTATAACAGGGCGTACACCGCGCCACGATTCAACTATGCGGTCAAATCTACGATCGGTTGGACGAATATATTCGCCTGTAGCGACCCAGTGGTGGTGTATGTCAAGAACCAGTGCGACGTGTTTACGTAGTTCAAGGCT
>Ga0181572_10003342_pt1 | contig 11277 bp, 11 predicted proteins | sample 101ome_26_FD_133004 | JGI IMG/M metagenome (GOLD analysis project Ga0181572, IMG submission 133004) | Coastal salt marsh microbial communities from the Groves Creek Marsh, Skidaway Island, Georgia - 101408AT metaG (megahit assembly) | ecosystem: Environmental > Aquatic > Marine > Intertidal... | reverse complement strand
GGCTTTGGCGAGTAACCTAGTGAAGCGATGCGAGCAACAAGTGAAGATAGTGTGTTTTCATTCTCTTTCCAACGAACTCTAAGACGCTTATCCTGCAGGTTAAGATGAATATCTTGCGTGCCTTGCTCGTGTTGCAGGGCATTTTCGATTAGCCAGCTACAAGCCGCACAACTTACCCCGTCAATTAGTAGATCTGCACTTAAACTGCCATCCTGGTCTCTTTGTACAAACTCACCGTTAAAGGCAGGTTGATCGTAGAGAGCAAAGTCGTCATGGCTATTGTTTTCTGCGCGTACCGCGGGGCTTGTTCTAAAACGGTAATATTGGTTTAAGCCTGAATCAGCAATGGTTTCAGCCACAGCTTTGCAGCCGTAACAACACATGGGGCGAGACTCCCCATCGATCCATGCAGTGATGGATAAATTGTTAGGAATCTCTTCGTGGCAGTGGTAACAATGCTGCATGCGATGTTATTACAAATCTAACCTTTGTTGGCCTGGACGGTATTCGCCAGATAAACGCCATGGATTTCCACTGTGGCTACCTTTCAATTGAACATAGTAGCGTTGATCAGGCAGGGCACCTTGACCTTGATAAGTGCCATCACCATTGTGAAATAAAAAGACGTTTTGATCGAGCTGGTCGCTTGCGGGATGTAGAAGTGTTAGCACTACTTGGTCGGGAAGCTCAGCATTACTCGACAGAGTGGCTCGAACCCCTTCTTTGGATAAGTAAATTTCAGCCTTTAGAGCCAAATCACTAGCTAACTGGTCTTGCACTAGTAACTGATTAATGGCGAGCCCATCTTTATAGTAGGTGTCGCTTACCACATCATCGCTACCGTCAATGGCAATGTAGACAGTGACTAAACTGGCTGACATGGCTGTGCCCATTAAAATCACTATAAACCATGGCCAAAAGTGTTTATACCAAGGGGCGGGTTGTTGCATTACATTGTCCTCGGACCAAGAAATCGGCTTTCAGATGAAGCTTCTAGATTGCCAGTTTGGCTGCTTACAGAAAACTCTATCTCAGTTGATGTCTGTTTTAAAAATGCAGGGTCGGCTACCAATCTAAGGGGGAGTTCAACTATTTCTCCGGCTGGAGCCTCAATAGTGTCATTGCCATTAATAGTTAAACCTTCAATACCGCTGGCTCTCACTAAGAAGCGGTGGGGCCTATCATCCATATTAATAATTTTAACCGTGTAGACGTTTTCGATCATGCCCATCATCGTTGTAGTGTACAAACTATTTCGATCACGAATGGCGTCTATCTCAAGCGGTGTTCTTAGGTAGATTCTTGTGCCAAAGGCAATCACCATCACCAAAATACCGACGGCGTAGCCTATAAGCCTGGGTCTTAGCCAGTGGGCGGGTTTACCCTCGAGTGCGTTTTCACTGGTGTAGCGAATTAGGCCTTTGTCGTAACCCATTTTATCCATCACTGAATTGCATGCGTCAATGCATAGCGCGCAGCTAATGCATTCATATTGCAAACCATTGCGAATATCGATACCCGTAGGGCACACTTGTACGCACAATTCGCAGTCAATACAGTCACCCTTGTCTTGGGGTTTGTCTTCATGCCTTTTGCGGGCACCACGAGGTTCGCCGCGGTTTTTATCATAGCTGACCACTAGTGTGTCGGCGTCGAACATTACCGACTGAAAACGTGCGTAGGGGCACATGTATAAGCAAACTTGCTCACGCATATAGCCGGCGTTGATGTAAGTGGCCAAGGTAAAGAATACAGTGAATGCAACAGCCCAGATATTGGCCTGCAGATAAATTAAATCGGGTAGCAATTCTCTAATGGGAACAAAATAACCAATAAAAGTTATTCCTGTGAGCGCGGCAAATCCCATCCACATACTGTGTTTGAGTGTCTTGCGAAACAGTTTGTTCACGCTCATGGGTGATTTGTCGAGCTTAATACGCTGATTTCTAGTGCCTTCAGCAACCTGCTCGGCCCACATGAAAATGCTTGTCCATACCGTTTGCGGGCAGGTATAGCCACACCACACTCGGCCCGCCCATACTGTGACGAAGAATAGTGACCAGGCGGCTATAATTAGAACCCAAGCCAGTAGGCTCATATCCTGTGGCCAAAAGGTTAACCCCAGTATGTGAAATTTTCTGGCTGGCAGATCAAACAACACCGATTGACGCTCCCCCCAATTTATCCAAGGGAGTAGGAAGTAGCCCAGTAGTAGTGGCCAGCCAGTAAACAACCTTACACGTTGAAAAAAGCCTTCGATTTTACGGGTATAAATTTTTTCACGCTTTTGATAAAGGTCGACTTCACTGACCTCAGCCGGCGCAAATTCAGACACGTCATGCAAGGGTATTTTGTCAGACACGATGGCAGTCCTATGAAGTAAATGGTAGAAGTAGGGCGACCTATAGTCGCCCTTTAGTCATGAAGCTTATTGTTTGCCTAAGCTTTTAACGTATGCCGCCACTACATGAATTTTTTGTTCTTGTAGTAGGTCTTTAAATGATGGCATGCGGCCATTACGTCCAACGCGGAGCGTGTGTTCAATCATGGCTGGTGAGCCACCGTAAAGCCAAACATCGTCGGTAAGATTGGGAGCGCCCATAAACTTATTGCCAGTGCCGTCTGCTCCGTGGCAAGCAATACACATCGTCATATACTGCGATTTACCTGCAGCGACGCGCGTTTCATCGGCAGGCCGTCCGGAGAGGCTAACTACATAAGCAGCCATATTTTTGATGCCTTCATCTCCCAAGATGGTCTGCCATGCGGGCATTGCCGCTTGACGGCCATCAACAATAGTCGTCATAAGCGTCTGAGAATCCCCACCATACAACCAGTCGTTGTCGGTAAGATTGGGGAAACCATAGCCTCCACGGGCGTCTGAGCCATGACACTGAGCACAGTTGTTGGCATAAATTCTCGCGCCCATTTTCATCGCGGCAGGATTCGCAGCAAGCTCATCCATATCAGTAGCGGCATAACTATCTAAAATGGGTTGTAGTCGCTCAGAGTGAAAATCCATTTCCTTTTGCCACTGGCCAACGGACGTCCATTCTAGAAGGCCCTTAAAATTACCAAGGCCTGGAAAGGCGATAAGATAGCCAATACCAAAGATGATGCTGACGACAAACATTTTAAACCACCACGCGGGTAGTGGATTGTCGTATTCTTCAATGCCGTCGTAAATATGGCCTGTCGTGCGGTCATTTTCATCGCGAACTTCAGTTTTGCGGTTGGCGAATAAGACCCAAGTGACCAGTGCAATACTGATGGCGGTTAAGACAATGATCCAACCACTCCAAAAACTAGTCATGTGTATTTCCTCGTTGTAATTGCTCTACCTTATGTGCCTCAGGGTCGCCCTTTAAAACTTCGCGAAAGGGAATGTCTGCTGCATCGTCGAAGGATTTTTTGCGTCTGCTGCTATATGTCCACAAAAAAATGGCAATAAATGCAGCAAAGGCAAGCACCGTGGCGAGCGAGCGAAAAATGTTGATATCTAAATCCATAGTCTTAACGCTTATATTTAAGCAGCAGACCAAGCTGCTGTAGATAGGCCACAAGCGCATCAATTTCTTTAGCGGGCTGGCCATTTTTCATCACGGCCTCGCTAGCACCAGCAATGTCTTCATCGGTATAAGGCACGCCAAGTGTTTGTAAAGTACGCAGCTTTTCAGGTGTTACGCTCACATCAATGGATTGTTCGAATAACCAAGGAAAGGCCGGCATATTTGACTCCGGTACAACATCGCGAGGGTTGTACAAGTGAGCTTTGTGCCAATCATCAGAGTATCTGCCGCCAACGCGAGCCAAATCAGGACCGGTGCGTTTAGAACCCCATAGAAATGGACGATCGTAAACAAATTCACCTGCCACAGAATAGTGACCATAGCGTTCTGTTTCTGCACGGAAGGGGCGAATCATTTGTGAGTGACAGGTGTTACAACCTTCACGAATATAAATGTCACGACCTTCAAGTTGCAGAGCGGTTAAAGGCTTTAATCCTTGAATAGGCTCGTTGGTTTGCTTGCTAAAAAATAGCGGCACAATTTCTACCAAAAAGCCGAAGCTGATGGCAAAAATAATGAGCACGACCATCAAGGGTAGATTCTTTTCGACGAATTCGTGATTCATTATGCAGCTCCTTTCACAATCAGGGCATCGTTGACTTTGTCTTCGCTTTGAATGGTTTTCCAAACGTTGTAGGCCATTAGTAGCATGCCAGTGGCGAAGATGGCGCCGCCGATAAATCTTACGATATAACCGGGGTAACTAGCTTCAACCGATTCAACGAAACTGTAGGTGAGCGTGCCGTCAGCATTATACGCGCGCCACATGAGTCCCTGCAGAATGCCGTTAACCCATAATGCGGCGATGTACAGTACTGTACCGATAGTAGACATCCAGAAATGAATGTTGATTAGGCGAGTGCTATACATTGCGTCTTTGTTGAAAAGCACGGGTATCAAATGATAAATAGAACCAATACTGATCATCGCTACCCAGCCAAGTGCACCAGAGTGAACGTGACCAATAGTCCAGTCGGTATAGTGCGACATAGCATTAACGGTTTTAATCGACATCATAGGTCCTTCAAAGGTCGACATACCGTAGAATGACAGCGAAACCACTAAGAAACGTAGGATGGGGTCAGTACGCAATTTATGCCAGGCGCCTGACAAGGTCATCATGCCGTTGATCATGCCGCCCCAGCTAGGTGCCAATAGGATTAGTGACATGATCATGCCAAGGCTTTGTGTCCAATCGGGCAGTGCAGTGTAGTGAAGGTGGTGTGGGCCTGCCCAGATGTATACACCAACGAGAGCCCAAAAGTGAACAATCGACAGTCTGTAGCTGTATACCGGACGTTCTGCTTGCTTGGGGACAAAGTAATACATCATGCCCAAGAAACCTGCGGTTAAGAAGAAACCAACCGCATTGTGTCCATACCACCACTGAATCATTGCATCCGTTGCACCTGCGTACATGGAGTAAGATTTCCAAGTTGTTACAGGTAGTACTGCGCTATTGACTAGGTGCAACACGGCGACAGTAACAATGAATGCACCGAAGAACCAGTTAGCGACATAGATATGGCTTGTTCTACGCTTGGCAATGGTACCAAAGAACAATGCTGCGTAGGCCACCCATATAATGGTAATCAATACGTCGATTGGCCACTCTAGCTCAGCATATTCTTTAGAAGAGGTATAGCCCAAGGGCAGGGTGATCGCCGCGGCCACAATGACCAACTGCCAGCCCCAGAAAACAAAGCTTGCTAATTTGTCTGAGATTAGGCGTGTATAGCAGGTACGCTGGACAACATATAACGAGGTTGCCATCAATGCACATCCACCAAAGGCAAAAATGACAGCGTTGGTATGAAGAGGGCGCAAGCGTCCAAAGTGGAACCATTGCAATTGCATGTTGATATCGGGCCAGACAAGTTCAGCGGCGATAAAGACGCCGACAAACATGCCCACAATGCCCCATACAACCGTCATAATGGCGAATTTCTTCACCACATCCATACTGTATTCAGGATGTTCAATAGGCGCATGACTCATGAGTTATTTCCTAGTTTAAAAATTAATCTGTGAAGGCAGGGGCGGCACCCATGTCCCAAAGTATGACGGATGCGCCAAGTATCACGACAATAGCCACAAGGCATACGGCAATGATGGCGCTTGAAAATAAAAAGCCACGCTCCTCAGGGATTTTCATGACACGAGGAATACCTATATAAAGCAGATAAGTAGACCACGTCACTGCAATAATACCGACGGTAAAATCGACGATGAGCTGCGGGGTAATGCCGACAATCCCAGCTAAAAACAAAGGTGTAGCTGTTAAGCCTGAGATACGAATTCCCTTGGTGAGAGATGAATCTGCACCGTAGGTTTCAGACATCCAATGGATAAACCAACCAATACCAAATATGGCCCCAACCTGCGCTAGATAAAACAATGGGATCATTCGGTTGGCACTTTCAACCGTCAGTTTGGTGGGTAGTCCATCGCCGACAGTCCAGCCCACTTGTGTTGTGCCATAATAAAATGAAGCTGCAGGTATGATGGCCAGCAATATGCTGTAAATCATGCCTAGGTCGGCTGCATCTTTGGGCATATTAGCGACCTTATCCCAAGTAGATTTGGGGTTCACTAAAATACTTATCAGGTATTTAAACATTGCCTTTCCTCAGACAGGTTGTGGTTTTTTTTTGTTAATTGTAGGGAGGACTGAATAAACAGAACTTGACTTAAATCAAGTACAGTCATATTGCCTATTCAATTCCCGCAATATTGCGAATTCTAGACATATCTAAAATTTTAATTTCTTTGTTTTGGATGTCCATGACACCCGCTTTTGAAAATTTTGAGAATATTCTGCTCACTGTCTCAATGGTCAGCCCAAGATAGTTGGCAATATCAGTGCGAGACATCGGTAAATTGAACTCGGTGGCCGAGAATTTGCGCCTCGCATTTCTCGCCGACAGGCTAAGTATCAAAGAAGCTATACGTTCATCTGCAGAGTTTTTCCCCAATAAGCTGATAAGCTTTTGGTCGTTAGCGATTTCTTTACTCATCAATTGCATAAAGTGGCGCTGCAGTGAAGGGAGTTTGCTGCTGAGTTGCCCGAGTGAATCGTAAGGAATTTCGCAGACCGCACTTCTGTCTAAGGCAACGGCTGAGCTGGCGTGGCTGAAGTCTGAAATACCGTCCATGCCAAATATTTCACCCGGTAAATAAAAGCCATTGATCTGCTCTTTGCCGCTACTGGAAAGGCTGTAGGTTTTAAAAGCTCCAGATCTTACAGCAAATACCGATTTAAATTTTTCGCCTTGGCTGAAAAGATTTTGCCCTTTATCAATAGGGCGCGAACGCAAAACAATACTATCGATTTGGTCTATGTCTTGCGCGCTTACAGCGATGGGTAAACATAGACTGCCTAAACGGCAGTTGCTGCAACTTACTTTGATGTCGTGGTGGCATGTTTGTGTATTCGAAACGAGATCACTGGCTACCACATTCATCCGTTGTTCCTTTGGCTGCATATTAGAGATTCCTAAATAATAACCTTCTTATGTAGAAAAAGCCAAACAAAACATTCGCTAAATATTGGCTATATTTTTATTTTCATTCTGTTTTTTAGAAAGATTTTGCTTTTCGGCAACGAGTAGATCTAACACTTGATGTCCGTCTCTAATCTTTTTAATTAATTCGAATAAAGCTACAGCCTCAGTATAGTTCACCGTCAGATAATTCAACCATTGTTTAATTCGGTTTGCTGTGAAGCGGGGTTCGTAGTTGGAAACAGTGTAGCTTTGGAATCTTATCAATAGTGGAAGGATTTCAGGCCACTCGATATGCTTGCCTCCATTGGCAATGGCTGCAGCCAGTCCAGGGTTGGCGACCATGCCTCGTCCAATCATGATGTCGTCACATTCGCTTGTTATTCTACAGCGCATAGCTTGATCGACATTCCATATCTCACCATTGGCTATTAATGGAATGTTAATGGCTTTTTTGAGGGCAACTAAATCCTCCCAGTAGGCGGGTGGTTTGTAGCCATCAGTTTTGGTGCGTGCGTGGACGACCAATTCGCTGGCTCCGCCTTCGCTACATGCCAGTGCATTATCTAATGCCAAAGACTTATCGTTGAAACCAAGTCGCATTTTTGCTGTAACAGGCGTGTTATTGGGCACTGCGTTTCTAACTGCTTTGACCACCTCGTATATGCGTTCAGGTGTTCTCAGTAGTGCGGCTCCGCCGTCGCTGTTGTTGACGGTTTTTGCCGGGCAGCCAAAATTGAGGTCGATGCCTACCGCTCCAAGCTCTGCTGCGCGCACTGCATTGGCAGCCATATAGTCGGGGTTGCTTCCGAGGAGTTGTATATATACTGGAGTTCCTGCCGGAGTTTTGCAGTCGTGCTCCAATTCCGGGCATAGCCTCAAAAATGTTCGTTTGGGAAGAAGAGCGGTCGTGACACGAACAAATTCAGTGACGCATCTATCGATTCCGCCAAAGGTGGTCAGCATATCCCGCATGGTGTGATCGACTACGCCTTCCATGGGGGCTAAAAAAATTCTCAACGTTGACTCCAGTGTCACTTAAATGGCTTTGAAAATTATACCACGCAGATGCCATGCGGGAGTTGTGTTTAGTCGCTAAAATAAACGCTATTTTGCTTGTTTAGTCTTTGCTAATGATTGTTTAGTCGAGTAAAATTAAAAACTTTTATGCGCGGCCAAAAGCGGCGCCAATTTAAACCTTCCAGGCTAGGAGAAATTTACATGGCCCTCGAACGTACTCTGTCTATTGTTAAGCCCGATGCAGTTGCAAAAAATGTAGTTGGTGAAATTTATAGCCGTTTTGAAAAAGCTGGTCTGCAAATCGTTGCAGCTAAAATGGTTCACTTGTCGCGCGAGCAAGCTGAAGGCTTCTATGCTGAGCATAAAGAGCGTCCTTTCTTCGGTGCTTTGGTTGATTTCATGACTTCTGGTCCTGTGACTGTTCAAGTTTTAGAAGGTGAAAATGCAGTATTAAAAAATCGTGAATTGATGGGTGCTACCAACCCTAAAGAAGCTGAGGCTGGAACTATCCGTGCCGACTTTGCTGAGTCAATCGATGCTAACGCAGTTCACGGTTCAGACTCTACTACATCTGCTGCTCGTGAAGTTGCCTACTTCTTTGCAGATAACGAGATTTGCCCACGCGGCTAATCGCAAGAGAGGTTTTTCGGTGAGTGACGCTAAGGTCAATTTGTTGGGTTTAAGCCCGGCTAAAATGGAAGCCTTCTTCGCCGAGCTTGGCGAAAAACCCTTTCGTGCCCGTCAGGTTTTAAAATGGATACACCATAGGGGTGTGACCGATTTTGATACCATGACGGACATGTCTAAAGTGCTGCGAGAGAAGCTTAAGGCGATCGCAGAAATCCGTCCCCCAGAGATGTTGTCCCAAGCTGACTCAAAAGACGGAACCCGCAAGTGGGTGATTAGAGTCGGTGAAAACAGCATGGTTGAAACGGTCTATATTCCAGAAGGAGACAGAGGCACGCTCTGTGTTTCCTCTCAAGTCGGCTGTAGTCTTGATTGTAGTTTTTGTTCTACAGGTAAGCAGGGTTTTCAGAGAGACCTAACCGCCGCAGAAATCATCGGTCAGGTATGGTTGGCTAACGAATCATTTAATACTTTTGGCATCACCAACGGCCGTGCGGTTACCAATGTGGTGATGATGGGTATGGGTGAGCCGCTGTTGAATTTCGATAATGTTGTTGATGCCATGACCCTGATGATGGATGACAACGGTTATGGTATTTCCAAGCGCCGCGTCACGTTATCGACATCTGGCGTGGTACCCGCGCTTGATAAGCTCGCTGCAGTTTCCGAGGCTTCTTTAGCCATTTCGCTGCATGCTCCAACCGATGAATTGCGCAATCAGTTAGTTCCTATCAATAAAAAGTACCCCATTGCTGAATTATTGCGTTCAGCATACGATTATATCGGTGGGCAAAGCGATACCCGCCGTGTAGTCACCGTTGAATACACGCTTATTGCTGGTGTTAATGATCAGCCACAACAAGCTCGCCAGCTGGCTGAGTTATTAGCTGATTTTCCATGCAAGATTAATCTCATTCCTTTTAACCCATTTCCTGGGTCAGACTATCAACGGCCGAGTAAAAATGCCGTGCAGCGTTTTTGGGAGTCGCTCACTAAAGCAGGATTTGTGGTGACCGTTCGCAAAACCCGAGGTGATGATATCGATGGTGCTTGTGGTCAGTTAGTGGGTAATTTTCAAGACAAGACTCGTCGCAGTGAAAGATACAAACAACAAATTGGAAGCAATGCAAGTGAACAGGTGGTTCGCATTATCAATGATTAATAGGCGAGAGGCTCTGATACGCTTTTCGCTTGGCCTTTTGCTAACTCTTGGGTTGGTGTCTTGTGGTGGCCAGAGTAATACTAAGCCTGATGAAAATCCCAACCCAGAGGTTTTACAAAAAAAAGTTCAGCTGGGTAAAAGTTATATTCAAAACGGTAACTTTGAGAGGGCAAAATTTCACCTCCGTGATGCTCTTGAAATGGCCCCAGAATCAGCAGAAGTCCACGATGCCCTAGCGCTCATGTTCATGGCCACCGACGAGCTATCATTGGCCGATGAGTATTTTCAGAAATCACTCGCGAAAGCGCCGTCTAATTCTCGCTATCGCAACAATTACGCCTCTTTTTTGATGTCTCAACAGCGCTATCAGCAAGCCGCAGAGCAATTTGATAAGGTGGTGAGTGATGTTTTATATGAAAATCGAACTGATGCTATGGTCTCTTTAGCGATTTGCCAGCGTGAGCTTGGCAAGACCGCCGTGGCGGCGGATTTGTTCAGTAAAGTGTTGCGTTTTAATCGTTTGCATCCTGTTGCTCTGTATTACACCAGTTTGATGTACTATGAGGCTGGGAGTATTAGTATGGCTTACAATTACTGGCAGCGTTTAACGATGAGTAGCCCTGAGAGTGCCGCCAGTCTTTTATTGGGAATTGATATTGCCGAAGCGCAAGGCCGATCTAACGACGCCGCTTCAATGGGTATTCGATTGTCGAGTCTTTTTAGTCATTCAGCTGAGTATCGTGAGTATCAGCGGCGACAATAACTTCCACTAAAAATAATAAAAGGAAAATAACATGAGTGATGAAAAAATCACCAGTGAAGTCCTCTCTCCAGGTGCCGTGCTAAATTCTGCTCGCCTAGCCAAAGGGTTCAGTATTGAAGAGGTGAGCGATAAGCTTCATATTCTTGCTTCTAACCTTCGTGCACTTGAAGAAGATCGTTATGACGACGTTTTAAAAGGTGACACCTTTGTTAAAGGTTATTTAAGGCGTTACGCGGATTATCTTGGGCTAGATGGGGCCGAGCTTGTTGAAAGTTACAATGAAAATTATGCCCGTCCTGAAACAAAAATCGCAGGGCAGGCGATTAAAAAGCCCAGTAAAATGGCTAAGACCAAACAGGTAATTGCACGTGGCAATAATAAGCGTTCGTTTGGTAGATTATTTGCTTTTATTCTTCTGCTGATTTTACTTGTTTGGCTGGGTTTATGGCTGGCGAAAAATCATCTTATCCAAGAATGGTTGGGTGTAGAACAGCGATCTGAGCAAACTCCGGCGCTGTTGGTGCTGCCACAAGAGCAGCCGGTACCAGAACTCGTTGATCCGGAATTAGAAGCAACCCGAGAGATTCCCACGGTCGTCGAAGTTGCTAGTTCTGTTGAGGTCGATGCAAACCT
>Ga0181572_10003341_pt1 | contig 11277 bp, 9 predicted proteins | sample 101ome_26_FD_133004 | JGI IMG/M metagenome (GOLD analysis project Ga0181572, IMG submission 133004) | Coastal salt marsh microbial communities from the Groves Creek Marsh, Skidaway Island, Georgia - 101408AT metaG (megahit assembly) | ecosystem: Environmental > Aquatic > Marine > Intertidal zone... | reverse complement strand
GAACAGACCTCTTTGTCCACAAATATATCGGTACGAACGATGGAACAACTGAAAAGGATCATACACAGATTCAGGATATGTTGTTCTTAGAAAACCGTGATAGGAAATACGATCCAGACATTTACACTATTAGAGGAATTTACAATGTTCAAGATATTGATTTTGATTTAAGCCAATTTGGTTTATTCTTATCAAATGATACATTGTTTATGACTGTACATATTAATAGTAGTGTGGAAGCAATAGGGCGTAAGTTAATGCCAGGCGATGTGATTGAATTACCTCACTTAAAAGATGAATATGCTCTAAATGACTTTAGTGTTGCACTAAAACGTTTTTATGTTATTGAAGATATTAATCGTGCAGCTGAAGGATTTTCACCAACTTGGTATCCGCATTTATATAGACTTAAACTTAAACAAATTGTTGACAGTCAAGAATTTAAAGACATTCTTGATTTACCCGCAAGTGAAGATTATCCAGAAGACGGAACACTAAGAGATGTGCTTTCTACTTTTGAAACAGAAATGCAAATTAATAACGCAGTTGTTGCAGAAGCTGAAGAAAACACTCCTAAGAGCGGGTATGATGTAGATGACAACTACTACACACTTGCTGTTGACGAAAACACAGGTCGTGCAAAAGTTGAACAAGTAGATGCTGATGGAAGTACTATAACTGATAAAGCAACTCCAACAATGACCGGATATAAAGGTTTGCTTATTGGTGACGAATTTGCACCTAATGGTAGTAACTTTAGTAGCGGTATAAGTTTTCCATTAGATAGTATAGCAGGCGATTATTTCTTACGCACAGACTTTTTACCACAACGTATGTTTAGATATGACGGTAAGCGTTGGTTGAAGGTACACGATGTTAAGAGAGCTCCAATGAATAATAGCACTACACAAACACTACGTGGTTCGTTTATTAATGATGTAGATACATACTTGTATAATACACCTATAGCACAAGACTTTATTAGACTAACAGTAGGACAAACAGAAATAGAAACTGAAATTGCATATACTACTGCAAAGTATATTCAACTTGAATATACCGATGATATTAGTAATGACGGTATTAGAAGATTTAATTATGTTGTTGCAGATAACGCAGGAATGTTAACAAGCTATGATGACAATGGCACCGATAGAGTAAAAATTACTTTACCTGCAAATACTATTAAAGAAGCAGGATTATATAGTCTATCGCTACACAATACAAGAACGCAACAGCGTCAAGCACTTTCACAAGTATTAAAACCTAAGGCAGATAACTAATGGCTGAGCATTTTTACGACGGACAAATAAGAAAATATCTTGTACAAGTTATGAGATTGCTTAGTAACTTTAGTTACAAAACTGGTGATGGTACATTAAAACAAGTACCAGTTGTATACGGAGATTTAACTAGGCAAGTGAGTGCTATTATACGAGATAATTCAGAAAACAAGATTCCTAGTGCTCCAAGAATGGCAGTATATATTACAGGTTTAGAATTAGATAGAGATAGAACTTCTGACAGTAGTTATATAAACAAGCGTCATATTAGAGAACGTTCATATAATGAATCAACAGGAGAATATGAAAATGATCAAGGACGTCAATATACTATAGAAAGGCTTATGCCTACTCCATATAGATTAACAATGAATGTTGACATATGGGCAACTAATACTGATATGAAGTTGCAAATTATGGAACAAATTCTTATGTTGTTTAATCCAAGTTTAGATATACAAACAACAGACAACTATGTTGACTGGACTAGTTTAACCACAGTAATGTTAGACACTGTTAACTTTAGTTCAAGGAGTATACCAGTAGGAGTAGACAGCGAGATTGATATTGCGCAACTATCATTTAGTACCCCAATTTATATAAGTCCGCCTGCCAAAGTTAAAAGACTTGGAGTTATTACAAATATTGTTACAAGTATTTTTGATGGTGACGGATACTTTGACTTTGAGAAAATGCTAGAGGGAACTAACCTATTCAGTATAGGTGGTTATACTGATCCATATGAAAAAGGTTCAACTGAGGTTGTTGATACAGGAGCGTTTCCAAATGATGGAGACGGTATAGAGACTCCAAGAAAACAAATTACAAGAACAAATACACCTGTGGTTAAAAATCCATTACAAGAACGAATACTTGTATTAAATGGCGATGCACAAATTCTTGACAATGGATTACCTAGTAATATGGCCTGGGCCGATTACTTTAGAGAATTACCTGGCAAATATCAATCAGGTCTAAGTGTAATTTATTTAAGAAAGCCTGATATACAAGGACTAGTAGCAGGCAGAATTACTGTTAATCCTTTGGACGAAACTAGACTTTCAATTGATTGGGATAAAGATACATTACCTAGCAATAATACAATACAAGGCCCTGCACGTGATAGTAATCAATATTCTAGTGTAGACTTTATTATTGATCCATTACGATACGATCCTAAATCAGACACTAGTAAAGCAGGCGTCCGACTACTTATACTAGGTGCTATAGGAAGCACAGGTAATGCTGATGGTGCAGATGCTTGGAAAAATACAGACAATTCAGACTTTGTTGCAGGTGCGAATGATATCATTGAATATGACGGCACTAACTGGAATATTGTATTTGATGCAAGTCAAGATTATTTGCCTTACAATGACGAAACAATTCAAACATTATATACTACAAACTTAAATACCGGCGTACAATACTACTGGGACGGTGATCAGTGGTTACTTAGTGTAGACGGTGAATATGCCAAAGGTGACTGGGTAATTAAGCTAGACGGCTAATTACTAGTATGAACAAGATAATTGGTAGTGGTGCTCTCTTCTACGCCCTTAATACAAAAAGATTTCTATTTTTACATCGTGCAAATGGTAAAACTGCTGGAACTTGGGGACTTGTAGGTGGTGGAACTGAAAACGGTGAAACTCCTTTCGAAGGTTTAAAAAGAGAAATTTCTGAAGAAGTAGGTAATGTACCTGAATTCGTAAAAACAATACCTTTAGAAACATTTGTATCAAACGATAGTAAATTTAATTTCCATACCTATTTAATTGTACTCAATGAAGAGTTTTTACCTATCTTAAATAATGAACACGACGGATATGCTTGGGTAAGTTTTGGAAAATGGCCTAAAACATTACATCAAGGGTTACGTAACACATTACAAAATAAAACAAATCTAAACAAATTAGAAACATTGTTTGAAGTGCTAGATTTGTTGGAGAAATAAATGGATAATATCAAAGAACACGATTGGGGTAAAGAAGTAATTTGGACAAATACTGCCGATTACTGCGGTAAAATATTAATTTTTGAAAAAGAAAATTCTAGCACTTCTCTTCATTTTCATAAAGATAAAGAAAAAAGTTGGTTTGTTAATGCTGGTAAATTTCTTGTAACTTGGGTGGATACTAATAACGGTCAAGCGTATTCTAAAGAATTACCGGAAGGCAGTGTTTTTCAAGTTCCTAGATTAATGCCTGTAAAACTGACAAGTTTACAAGATAATAGTGCTATTGCAGAATGCGGAACATATGAAGACGAAAACGACTATTTAAAGTTAGGATAAAAATGTTACCAAAATTAAAAAATTCTCTAGAGTTTAAAAAAGATTTAAAAAGTTTTCAAACAAGTATTGAAAATATTCCTTATCCTAATGCAAAAGAAAAAGCACTACATTTATTGCAAAAAATAATGTTAGAAGCAAATATTCTCGACGAATCACATAATCCTATAACTAATAATGATATAGATCCTCGCGCAGTTAGGTCCAATGTTGAAAATATGGTGGAATTGCGTAAAGAATTAACTAAGCTAATTAATGACTCTAAATAACACTTAATCTTTTAACTGTTATAGCACCTACCATTGCAGCGTGGCTTTGACATTGGTACCTATATCCTCCGCTAATACCTTCTTGTATTCTCCAGTACAATGTACCACTAGATTTTCCTTGAGCATTAGATCCGGTGCTTACAGTGCCGTCTGATGCTACGTGAACTAAACCTGTGTCATAAGGGGATCCAGTGCCATCTTGTATTTCAAATGGATGACCAGGAATGTTATCTAAATCAAATGCTATAGTTGTTCCTGCTAAAACATATATTGTTGGATTAGTTCCTGTGTAATGACTAGGAAATGTATACGCTGTAGTGCCTGTATTGTCAACTCTAAGCATTGCTATTGCAGGTTCATATATTTTATCTATTGACAAAGTAGCTGTATTAGAGTCTGTTAAATCTGAAAAATTTGTATTACTATTAATAGTAACTGTATTATCATTAGTAGTAATACTAATATTGGCGCCTCCAGCAAGCGTAAGAGTATCAGTAGATGTATCAGCAGTAACGGTAGTTTGTCCACTAACTGCTATATTACTAAACGCATTTTGATTAGCTTCGCCTGCAGATACAGTTGTAAATTCTAATCCGTCAGCTGTACTGTTTACTGTTGCTACTTGTCCAGCAGTACCAAAAGAACTAGGCGTATCAGTAAGTTGTAAAAAAGTTGTTGCTCCGCTGCCTCCTGATGATACTGTTGTAAAACTAAAATTACCTGCACCGTCAGTAGTTAGAACTTGGCCATTAGTACCGTCTGATATTCCTAGATCTGTGAGTACCTCTGGTGAATCTGTTATTCCATAACCCGCTATAGTTGTAGGTGTGCTTGTCAAATCGCTAAACGCTACACTTGTAATATATGAACTTAAATCAGGCGGCGTATATCGAAAAACTCCTGTAGTATTATCATAACTAATTGCACCGTCACCTGTTGCGGCTAGTTCGTTTCCTATACTTAAACTTGTTAGTGTAAGAACACTAGGAGTATTTGTAAAGTTGTTATAATCTAAGTAATATGTACCTTCAAATCCGTCTAGTGTATCTGCATTCGCGCCAACGCTTACATCAACTGTTGGCGTTGATCCATATACTATTATAGAGAACGGTGATGCACTACTTGGTGCTCTAACTCCTGCACTGTCATAAAATGTTGCTGTAAATCCATTCACAGTCTTACTTGATATTCCAACGTAATAATCATCAAAAGTTTCAGCGTCACTTACAACAATATAATTGGTATCTGGCTGAGCCGTTGAGAAAGTAAAGTCAAAAGTACCAGGTCCAGACAGCCAATTTTGCCAACTTATATTAGTTCCTGATGAATCTGTTATATCGGCGACTCTTCCAAATGCTACTGGTGCAATAACACTTGTAGTGTCACCTCCACCTCCGCTTGAAACATCAGCACCTGGTGCCCATTGTGCTCCGTCCCATTTTAAAACTTGACCTGTTGTTGCACTTGCGTTTGAAACATTAGATAAAAATCCAATTTCAAACGGGTCCATATTAATTTCTAAATCAACTGTGTCAGTGCCAATTCTTGTGCTAATATTTGTACCGCCGATTACATCAAGTATTTCAGTAGGACTTGATGCTGTTGTAGAGCCGTCGTCTGATTGAATTGTAGAAAATAAGTTCTGTGTTGAACCGCTAGTTCCGTCAAAGTTTATAGTAATAGTTTTATCAGTAATTGATGTTGATATATCAGTTCCGCCTGCTATAGTAAAGCTATCTGTTTCTCCTACAGCAGTTGCAGTTCCTGTGTCTGCATTAACTGTTGAAAAAATATTTTTTATATCTTCAACAATATTCCAAACCACACCGTTATACTGCCAGGTTGTTCCTCCTTCAGTATACGTATCTCCATTCTCTGGATTTGCTGGAAAATTTAATGCCATTTTTTATCCTCTTTTACATATTTATGTTACTATTAGCAAGGATTCGCCTTGTATAAAATTGTTAGAATTATTAACATCTAGTTCTAATAAAGACCCGGTATTTGCACTAATGTTAGTTACATTGGTGCTTGCACCACTAGTTACACCTACTATACCAAAAGGCACTGCGGGTGGCGATGCTAGTGAAGCATTTACCTGTATAGCGACATTAGATATAATACTGCTAATTGTAATTTGTATAGTATTATCATCTATCCAAGCAGTTCCACCAACTGCTCCGCCTGATTTATTTAATTGTAGTGATTCTCCTGCAATAATAGTTTTACTTCCTGTTGTTTGATACGATACATCTACACCATATCTACTATAAAGCATTCTATTAGGCGATCCCATTAATGAATAAGTTTCATCATAATCGAAAGTGTTGCCTGTGTCCCATAATATTTGTGTTGCGACTGAACTGTTTTCTATTGCATCTCCTATAACTTTTGCTAAAAGTTGCCTAGGAGTAAGATTAGGTTGAGATTGTAGATGTAAACAGCAAAGTCCTGCTACTTGTGGAGCAGCCATACTAGTACCTCCTATACTCATTACCTCATAAGAAGCATCACCTGGATATGTGTAGGTAGTATAACTAGGATCTCCTTGTGAACTTGCTGTACTCATAATAGAGTCACCCGGTGCCCAAATATTTACAGCCGGACCTCTGCGACTCGATGCTCTAGTTCTTTCTTTAGTATAGAAATTGGGAAATGCTTGAAGTCCTTCCGTAGCAGTATCTACGTTTCCTACAAAAAATGCTCTATCGCTATATGGACTACCAGGACGGTGATAAAATCTTTGTATACCATCTAGCACTACTACATTATTATAGTCTGCTCCTGTGCTTAAATCTGATTTATAATAATCATTTCCTGCTGCAATTACTATGTGTATGCCTGAATCAATCATATCTTCAACTTCTGCATCTGCAAACGCAACTTGAGCTGGAACTATTCTAGTTCCGCCAATAGGTGGTATTATGCCATAATTTTGAAGCAGGAAAGCATCTGCCTGAGTAGTATATGTCCAAGGAGTTCCTTGGTAGATTCCGTTAGTAGGATTGTTAGTATGTGTTCCGAGGTATCCCCAACTCATATTCACAACAGTTGGTCTATTTGATACTTTATCTTCGTGCCATAGTCTGATTGCATCAAAAGCATCTGCAATAGGAATGCCTGTGCCGTCAGTACCAGATAACAATTCTAACCCTTGTATTTTTTGAGAATAAATGTTTGCACCTTTGGCCCAGCCGTATGTTTTTCCGGCAGCAATTCCTGCTACGTGTGTTCCGTGACCGTCAGCATCTCTATAATGATTAACATCTTGCGTTCCTGATAATCCACTAGCAGTATACCAATCAATTTGTTGCATTCTGCTAACACCGTTTGCATCTTCCCATTCTGGATGATTAGGATCTATACCGCTATCTTGTATAACAATATCAACTCCTGCTCCATTAATAGGATATGCGTAATCGCCACTAATTGTTCCGTCATTGTTAGTTAGATATCCGTTTGTAGTATCAATACAACGTCTAAGACCCCAGTTTACATCGTTAGCATCTGAAAACCCTCTAAAGTATTGTCCTGTTTGAGTTGCGTTGTTAACAATTTTAATGTCATCTCTTTGATCTGGTGGTATTTCAACTGCAAGTATTCTGTCGTCATCTCTTAGTAATTCTGCTTCTTCGTCAGTTAACATCCAATGAGTCATACGCTTTGAACCTAAGCGAGGGTTTGCTATATCTACACTTCTATCAGGTATTGGTCCAGACCCTGTTGTTGCTGATAATTCTGCATCAACTTCTTGAAGATTTATACCTCGTTTGACAATAACTGCATATTCGCGTTCAGCCATTTTTACACCTCATAGATTTGTAAAAATACCGTAGGTTCAAGTGTGCCGCCAAAAACAAGTCTAACATTTCCAACATTTTTTGTGATTGTATATGTATTAACACTTGTCACTGTATTTGCATCTCCTTGTTGTGTAGCTACAACGTGATAGTCGTTTACATCTCCAAATGCTACATTAAATGTTAGTGTGTAGTCTCTTGCACCATTCCTAGTAAATGTTATACCTAAAGTTCCATTACCGGTATATGACCAAATGCCGCCATTATCTACAATTTTTCCTTGTGCTACCGGCAGTGATACTCCGTTAACAGTCATTCCGTCTGGTGCCGTTACACTAAATGATGTTGCACTGTTAATTTCTGGAGTTCCTGTATTTGTAGTAATAATAGAATCAACAGTAAGAGTATTATTGATAGTAAGAGCTGTATTAGTTGTTGCGCCGCGACCTGTAACACTTGCGAGAGTGTCTGTTTCTGTGTAACTAGTTAAGTATGAACTTAAATCAGGCGGAGTGTATGTAAACACACCTGATGTATTATTATATGCTAGTCCTCCAGTTCCACTTGCAGGATCGTCTGTGCCAACACTAAATGCTGTTAGGTCAACACCACCGCCGCCACCTGTTACTGTAGTAAAACTAAAATTACCTGCACCGTCTGTTGTTAGAACTTGACCATTACTACCATCGTTTATACCTAAATCTAATATAGTAGTCGGTACATTTTGATTTGCAGGTACGTTTGTAAAGTTATTGAAATCTAAATAATAACTTCCAGGTTGTCCACCAAGAGTTAATGCATTTGTAGAACTGCCGCTACCTCCGCCGCTTGAGGCAGTTGGCTGAATCCATTGACTAGTATCTCCGTCATCTATATAAATGTATAATTTTCCAGTAGTAGTATCTAACCACAAATTTCCAGATTCTGGAGTGTCAGGAACAGTTTCAGAAACATCAACACTGGTGCCTCCACCGCCTCCTGATCCAAGTTCTAGAAAATTTGCAACTGCTACCCATTGTCCGGAATGAGCAAAGTATAATCTTCCTTCACTGTGAACGTGAGCTATCATACCGTGATAGGTACTAGGGTCTACTTCTGTTTGTAAATCTGCAAGAGTATCCCAGTGAAATCTAATTTTATTTTTTTGTACATTAGGTAGATCTATGCCAGTGCTTGGTATGTTGCTTAAATCTGATTTTGCAAGTTCAAAGCCACCCCTGTCTTTGCCACTAAAAACTCTTAGACTATTTGTGTCTTTAGAAAAAAAGACTTCTCCACTTGAACCAACATTACGATTTAAAAAATCAGTTGGTCTTGGGATAATTCTTATTCTATCTACAATTGGTGCTTGATTACTAGACATATGTTATCGACTCCTATAACATATTTATCTAAGATTGTGTTAGGAACGAAATGCTCTTTCTTAAATGATTTTTATAAGTTCCTTTTTCTATAAAAGCAGAATGAAATAATGCTCCTTCGTACATATTAAGCCTATTGAATTTTTCTTCAGCAAGATGATAACTTATAAAATTCTGATCTTCTATTACTGGTTCAAAATCTACAAGTTCTAGGTTAGGATATGCTGATCCATATCTTTCTCTTCTATATTTACAATTATTAGCGAACGTTGCTTCTTCACCAGTCTCTCGATGTCTATAAAATCTTGTTCCGCTTCCTTTCTCAACAGTGTCTGATAAAAAAATGTTACCTGCAATCAATCCTGAGTCTGTATGGGGGTGATTACATTGTGCATAAACTTTTTTTGAGCCATCTATACATTGATATGCGGTGTGCAATCCTCTAATTTGTGTACCAAAGATTGTGTCTGCGTGATATCTAACAAAGTCCCATAATTGTTTTACATTGTATACAAAATAGTTTTGATAACCAGGATAAAAGCCTTTAATTTCGTTTGGGTCCTTTGAAATATTATCTTGGAGCGGGAAGGTTTCTGCAAACTCTAATATCTTTTCCGGATAAAGAAAAAAATCATCTACAGTTATAAACCTACTGTATAAATTTCCTATGTCGCTTATGTTAACTACACAGTCAGGATTAACATCGAAGATGCTGGGGTCAAAAACATTCATCTAATACCTCTTTCTATTAAAGTATTTAGATTGTAATACTAATATTATACGCCGAACCTGGTTCTAAATGCTTCAAAGTTTTGCTCTATTTCTGCATCAGTAAGACGTCTATTGTAGCACATTACAATGGCCATATCGCCTATCCAAGTTCCTGCATATCCTTGGCCAATTCGTATCCTCGGAGTGGTATTAGTAATTTGTGCGTAAGGATTTGTTCTAGTATTAGTTGACGATCCTTGTCTATACCATTCTGATTCTGTTGTGCTTCTTGCGTGACACATACAGTTCCAAACATCTCTCGGTGTAGTAGTTGAACCAAAACCAATATATGGTGATCCGTTTGGTCCGTTGTCTCCATAGTACTGAGAAATATTATTACCTTGTTCGTGAGTCCAAGTGCCGTATCCGCCATACGACTGGTCCCAAATATTTCTACGACCACTTGAATACGCATCAGTATGATACATCCAAACCATTAGAGTTTGTTCGTAACTAAAGTCTAAACTACCTAGTCTACCAGCAGTTCCGCTTACGTTTGCAATATCTCCGCTTTGTGTACCGGTCCAAGTAAACCAACCGTTAGCGTTATATGCTGGTGCAGTATTCCAAATACAATGATTTTCATTTCCTGATAAATCTTTCCACATCAAGTCAGGTTCTGAAACACTTTCCGGTTTTCCTGCATCAAGATAAACAGATAGTCCGTCAGTTACATAACCTTCTCCGTTATCTGTACCTACCCAGGTAGAGCCGTTATAGAATTCATTTCTTTTTGATTCAGAATTATATCTAAAAGATCCTTGTGTTCCAGTAGGTCTACCTGCGTGACCAGTGTCTGGAAGTCCTAGAACTCCATTTTGTATAGTTGTATTTTTTAAATTTGCCATCTATTTCCTCGCCCTATGGTAACCATAAACTATATACTATTGCTGGTGAATATCTCTGTCTATGTTCTTCTAATATAGGTGCACCAGCCCCTTTGATACTAACTAATAACCTCATATCGCGAAAATCTCGCTGACCGCTATAGTTATCTACCCTGGCGCCGAAATCTTGCATCAAAGTAGGATCAAGTTGTCCTGTTCTATTAAAAGGCTCGTCCCAGGTATTAAGAATAAGCATTTCTCCAACATTAAAACCTTCTAAAAAATCCTGAGCTTGATTTGCAGATGTAGCGTTGCCATACACATCATACCCGCCACTGGTTACATACGTCCAAAATCCATATGAATTCTGTCTTAATTTTGTTAATCTATACGATCTAGGAGAGCCAGAATTTAAAACCTGTGTCCCTTCGAGCCATATACGCTGATGGCGCTCGTCACCGTCGCTGCCGTTTTCAAAACTACTTGCACCAATCTGTATTAATACTCTTGGATCATAACTTGGACTTGTATTACCTGTTTGTACTACCCAACCTGCTCCATTCTGCCAACCACCACCGTTATACCATTCAGTTTGACTTTTTTGTGTGTTGTACCTTATCATTCCAACTTGCGGACTGCTTGGTCTTTGTGCTGTGGTTCCTCTAGGAAGTGT
>Ga0181572_10003328_pt1 | contig 11312 bp, 4 predicted proteins | sample 101ome_26_FD_133004 | JGI IMG/M metagenome (GOLD analysis project Ga0181572, IMG submission 133004) | Coastal salt marsh microbial communities from the Groves Creek Marsh, Skidaway Island, Georgia - 101408AT metaG (megahit assembly) | ecosystem: Environmental > Aquatic > Marine > Intertidal zone... | reverse complement strand
GGGAAGGACAAGGAGCCCCCCGGGGCGAATAAGGCGGAGGAGCACAAGAGCGCGCCCGGGGAAGCGGCGGCGTCGAAGGACGAGAAGGACGCCGGCGCCGAGACGGACGAGCCGAAGGACGCCGGCACCGCTCGTGGCGATTCAGATCGCCCCGGAAAGACCGGGACGTCCGCGGAGGCCCTCGCGATCGCCGGCGCGAGTCGCGCGGCGTCCTATCGGCGCGGGACGGAAGCGAACAGACCTCGAGCGGACTCGGCCGAAGACGACGGAGACGACCCGGGGGGGTCTTCTCCGATTGTGTGCCCCCCGGCGGGAACCGAGTTCGGGTGCAAGCACTACTCGCGAAAGGCTCGCCTGGTCGCCGCGTGCTGCGGCGGCGCGCACGTGTGCCGCTTCTGCCACGACGAGGTGGAGGACCACACGATCGACCGGTACGCGACGCGAGAGATGGTGTGCATGCTGTGCTCGGAGCGGCAGCCGAGCGCGAAGGAGTGCCGCGCGTGCGGCGAAGCCATGGCCAAGTATTACTGCGGCGTGTGTCGCTTCTGGGACGACTCCGAGGACGTGTACCACTGCCCGTTCTGCAACGTGTGCCGGCGCGGGAAGGGACTGGGGAAGGACTTCTTCCACTGCATGCAGTGTAACTCGTGCGTCTCGCTCACGATGGGGCCGCACGTGTGTTCTTCCAAAGACGGCGCGAGCGCCGGCGGGCCGGGCGCGATGGAGAGCGACTGTCCCGTGTGCAAGGACTTTCTGTTCACCTCGGACACGCCCGTGAAGTGCCTGCCGTGCGGCCACCTCATGCACACGCGCTGCTTCGAGTCGTACACCAAGCACTACTACACGTGTCCCCTCTGTAGGAAGTCGCTGGGGGACTTCACCGCGTACTTTCGCATGCTGGACGCGATCCTGGCGGAGGAGCGCGAGGCGCGGGGGAAGGAGGAACACGGAGAGACGCACGAGCGACAAAAGGTGGCGTGCAACGACTGCGGCGCGCAAACCACGGCGCCGTTCCACTTCGTGTACCACGCGTGCGGATCGTGTCGAAGCTATAACACGCGCGTCCTGGGACCGGGCGAGGAAGGAGGCGAGGCGCGAGCGGACACGTGATCGATTCGAGGAGGCGAGGCGCGAGCGCGTTCGATTCGACTCAGGTGGTATATGTGTCTCGTAGGTAGGTGGGTGGTAGGTTCCGCCGCTCTAGAATCGAATCGGATCCCCCTCGGATGATCACAGCCCCGGGAGGCTCCCGCCTCCTCCCGCGCCTCCCCCGATTTCGCCCTGCACGCGGTCCTCGATGTCTTGCGTTTCCGCCCCCACCTCCCCCGCTCTCTGGCGCCACGTCGCGAGCGCCGTTTTGAGCCTCTGCATCTCTTTGCTCGCCGTGTCTTTGCTGGCGCTGTTTTTGATGGTCCGGACGCGCGTGGCGTACGTCAGGGAGTTCTGCGTCTCCTCGAGGTTCCCGTCCGTCGGGGACACGTTGACGAACATGAGCGTCTTCGCATTCCCACCCAGCGAGTCGGACATGAGCATCGTGAGCTTATGGTTCCTGTACGGGATGTGCGCCTGCTCCGAGGCCAACGCGGAGATGACGTCGCCGAGCGCGGAGAGCGACTTGTTGATGGCCTGCGCCTCCTTCATCGTGTCGCCCGCCGCGCCGGATTTCTTCACGCGCTCGGACCCGGCCAAGTCCACGAACGAGAGCTTCCCGCGCGTCACCGCCTGCGTCTGCGCGTCCGTCGTCTCGATGACGAGCGAGAAGATGAGGTGCGAGCGGCTCGACGCGACGTTCATTTTCGTGCTCGTCGTCTTGCGCACGCTCAAGCCGGCGTCGATGACGCGCGAGATGTCCTCCTGGGATCCCACGGAGACCACCGTGGCGTTGGTCACGGTGACCCACCCCTTGGCGTCCTTCTTGATGTCCAGCTTCGGCGGCGCCTTCTGCTTACTGGGCGGCAGGAGCAAATCGTTGATCTGCTCCTGGTACAGCTCGAGCATGTACGCCTCCATCTTCACCGAGAACTTCCCCTTCGCGCTCCCCTCGTAGGCGATGCGCATCACCTCCGCGATGGCGCGCGGGGTCAGGCCCGGGTGAGATTCGTCGCCGTAGATGGTGTGCGTCTTCCCGCTCCCGGTCTGGCCGTACGCGAAGATGCACACGTTGTACCCGTCGAACGCGGATTGCACGAGGTACTTGGTGTCCTCGAAAACAGCCTCCTGGGTCGTCTCGGGGGCGAAGACGGTGTCGAAACTGTACGCGCGGGGCGCCTTCTCGTCCCGCCACGGATGCTCCAGCGTGAACTCGTCGGGGAAGGTCAACGCGAACGTCTGCTTCTCGCCCTTCTCTTTGCTCGTGAGCGGCCTCGTGCGCGCGTACACGCGGATTTTGCCCTTCATGTCCTCCATCTGGTTGAAATATCGCTTCCTGAGCGTGGACTCCTCCCGGTACTTTCCCTCCAAGAGCTCGATCTGTTCGCCCTGGCGCTTGATGATCGCTGCCGTCTGTCGCTCCTTGCGCTCGACGTCCGCGACTTTCTCGCGGAGCTCCTCGAGCTCCTCCAGATCCCGCGTCGCCGCCTCCGTCTCCGCGCGCATCGCCTCCATCGCCGCGTTCGCCTCGTCCACCTGCGCGGACGCGGAGAGCGCTCTCGCCTCGGCGGTCTCGAGTTTGGCCCTGAGCTCCGCCACCTCCGCGCCGGCGGACTCGCGAGCCTTCTCCGTCTCCTCGGCGGCGGACGCCTGGAGGCGGGCCAATTTTTGCTCGAGCAGACGAATCTCGCCCTCCGCCGCGCGGGACTTCTCCGCCTCCGCCGCGGACGTCTTCGTGAGCTCCGCGACCTTCGCCTGGAGCTCACCGTCATTCGAGGGACTAGCAGCTCCCCCGCCGCCTCCGTTCGACGCGGCGATCTGCGCCTTGGCGTCCGAGAGGTCCGCGCTCAAGCGCTCGACGTCCGCCGCGGCGGCGGCGGCGCGGTCGGCCGCTGCGCGCGCGTTTTCATTCGCCTCCAAGAGCTGCCTCTGCAGACCCGCGCGCTCGCGAACCATCTCCGCCATCTTCGCGTTCGTCGCCTCCAGAGCCTTCTGCATCTGCGAGCTCACCTTCGAGGACGCGCCGCCGCCGCCGCCGACGGCTTGCTTGGAGAAGGCGGCGTCGCTCGCCGCCTGCGTCGCCGCCGACGGCGTCGACGGCGTTGGCGAGGCGGGCAGACCCGCGGAGGGCGTTCCCTGAGCGCCCTCCTTCCTCTGCTTCTGCGAGTTGTACCGCCGGGTCATGACGTCGTTGATGTGCGTCTGGAGGGCGACGCAGATGTCTTCGCCCTGCTTGGTGTCGAACTGGAAGATGTGCAGCACGCCGGCGACGCGCATCTTGAAAAATACCGCCGCCGCGGAGGAGCCGAATTGCATGATGTCTCTCAGCTCGGCGCTGTGCAAATACCCCAGCGGCGCGGGGCGGAAGAAGTGGATCCCGCGCGTGTTGATCCCGAGCACGATGCGCCCGGGTAACAGCCCGATCGGGTCCTCGATTCGCTTGACCGGGAAGAACGCGGACCCGCCGTACGGTAACGCGCGAATCATGCGAAGCAAACTATGCCGCGCGTCCTCCTTCGGCCTCGAGGCGAGCGCCCTGTGCCGCGTCTGCACCTCCACCGCCCAGTCCTCGCGCGGGCGCTGCTGCAGAATCGCGCGCGGGATGAAGCGTGGCAGAGCCGCCGCGAGCGTCTCCAGAGCGCCCTGCCCGAGCGCGGCACCGTCCTCCGCCTGGATCTGAAACGCCGCGAGCTGCGTGGCGTCCTCCTTGCCCACGGGGTAGTTCCCGCCGAGGTAATCGTGCTTCGCCTGCAAGTACGAGAGCGAAACGAACATCGGCTCGGACACCGCCTCGTCCGCGTCGCGAAACATGCGTTTCTTGAAGAGGAGCCGGCAGGTCTGCGCGCCCGTGCCGCCCTGGCCCGGCGAGTCCTCCGCGCTCGAGGCCTCGCGGACGCGTTTGAAATCCTGAAGCACGTCGGACAACAGCTGCCCGTCCTGCAGCGCGACGCACTCCTCCACGTGCGCCTCCTCCGCGTCCGCGGCGCTCGATCTCGGCGATAACCGCTTCCGCGATTCGAACAGCGCGAACGTGGAGTACTCGCGCAGGCGTATGATCCCGGCCAGGCTCGGCACCGCGTCCCCGACGGTCGTCAAGCAGTCGTACGGCAGCTCCTCGAACGTCTCGTCGAGGAAAAAAACAATCGCGCTCAATTTCCGGTCGACCCTCAAAGCCTCGAACTCGTCCGGCGTCGGCGGGTGCCTGCGCGGGGCGGGCGCCTTCGCGCTCCGCTTCAAGGCCCCCATCGCTCTCTGCGCGAGCTTCCGCGTCGTCGCGCTCAGCGCGTCCGAGTTGGCGCACTCGTTGACGTACTCGGAGAAGAAGCCCAAAAACTCGCGGCTCGGCGCGCACGCCGCGAGGACGCAGTGCGTCAGCTCCCACGCGCGCGCGAGCTTTTCCGAGTCGTCGTTCCTCCGCGTCGCCCTGACTACCATCAGCGCGAGCTCATCCCTCAGCTCGGGGCGCTTGATCGTCTCCCGCGCGAGCTTGCTGAGCGTCGCCGCGAACTCGCCCGGGGGGACGGCGCCGTCGCTCACGAGGCGGTGCACCGCGGGGGCCATCTTGATCGACTTCGCCGTCGCCTCCGCGCTGAGCTTCAGAAGGGAGCACGGGAGCGGAGGGGCGTGACCCAAAGCGGCGTCGACGACGTCCGCGAACGCGACGCCCGCCTCGCCTTTCGACTTGGAGCGCATGAACGACATGACCCCGCCCGAACGGGACGGGCCTCGCTTCGTCGCCTCGGCCAAAGCGTCGACGTTGAACTTATCCTCCAGCGACACGAGCGCCGCGAACGCGCCATCGCCGGGGGCGTGCGATCTCGGCGCGGAAGCCGTCTGCGCACGCGCGGGGAAACGAGGGACGCGAGCGGACGGGGCCCGCGGCGGGGGATGGGGGACGGGGGGTGAGTCTCTCGTCACGGATCTGGGAGTGGGCACACGCCGCGGAAAGACCCTGGAGATCTCTCGCAGAACGCTCCCGGAACGCACCGCGTCGTCCGACATGGGGTGCGGGGCATCGTCGCTCAGCGGCGGGAGACCCATGACGCTCGTCGAGTCGCGAACGCGCCCCGGCCACGCGCGGTGGTGACGCCTCCACCGCGTCGCCCGAGATCAGTGGGCGGCGACGGTAAACGGCTCGGGAAAAGATTGGTGCCTTTTCGGTGTTCACCGGCGCCCGCGGCAGTCGTCGCGCTCGGCCCCCGGCGGGCTTCTCGCGAATCACGGAATCGCAGGCAGGCACCGCGATTCGGCCGCTTCTCGGCAGCGTGCATTTCATTTATGATACCCTCACGTGATTGCTCCCTCCTCCCGCGCCGCTCCTTCCTACTCCTCACAGAGCGTTTATGTTCCCGACGAGCTCGTCCACGAAGATGGCGCGCTGCGTCGGCGACTTCATTCCCGGGAGCCCCGGCGTCCACGCGCGCGGCTCCGTCGCCTCCGCCCGCGCCTCGGGCGATTGCGTCCGCCGCGCGTCGTCCCTCCGGCCGTCCCCCGCCCCCGACGCCTCCGCGACGCCTCGTCGCGCGTCTCGCTCGAACGCGTCCGAACCGATCGGCTCCCTCGCCTCCGATCGGTACCAGTCTGATCGCTCCGCCCGTTCGCGCTCGTTCGCCCGGTCGTGATGACTCCGTTCACCCGGCGGACTCCGAGAGCGTCGGCCGCCCGTCTGATGACTTCTCCGTTCCCGCTTCCACCTCGTCGCCTCCGCCTCCGCGTGGAACCTTCTCCGGCGTTCCTCCTCCACGACCGCCTCGGCGCGCGTCTCCGCCGCCTTCCACGCCGCCTCGACGTCCCTGACCCGCCGCTCCGAGCGCTCCGCGTCGCCCCTGGCTTTTCGAATCTCCGCCTCGAGCCGTTCCGAGGCGGCGCGAACCTCCGCGCGCGCTAAATCTTTGGCGCGTCTGATTTCCTCCTCGCGCGCCTCGAGGAGCTCCACGGCTTTGCGCATGGTCTCCTCCTCGCGCGCCTTCGCCCCCGCGGTCGCCGCCTCGGCGCCCTCCAGGTTCGCGACCACGACCGCGAGTTCGCGGCGTAACCGCGCGTCCTCCTCGATCGCCTCGCGCCTGTGCTTATGGAAGGCGGTCTTTTCCGCCGAGAGCTCCGCGGCGGCGGCTTGGCGGTGCGCGTCCAGCCTCGCCTTCGCGGCGCGCGCCTCCTCCTCCGCCTCCCGAACGCGCGCCTCCACGGACCGCCGAGTGCCTTCGAGCTCGCGCTTCGCCGCCTCGCGCTCCTCCCTCGCGCGCGCGAGCTCGTCCGCCTTTTGCTCGGCTTCCTCGAGCGCCTTGACGCGGTTCTGATCGAGTTCGTCGAGGGCGTTTTTCGTCTCGGCTCGCGCGTCGCGGAGTTCGTCGAGGAGGCGACGGCGCTCGGCGTCGGCGCTCTGTTGTTGCTTCTCGACGCGAACCTCCTGTTGCTTCTCGAGCTCCGATAGTTTCGTCTCGTACGCCTCGCACTTCTTCTCGAGGGATTCTTTGGACGCCTTGGCGGTCTCGAGCTCCGCGGAGACTCGCGCGAGCGTCTCCGCGGCGACGCGGTCATGTTCGTTGACGACGCGCGACACCTCCGTCTCGAACGCCGCCTCCGACGTCCCCGCGGCGAGCGCGGCGGACCGTTCCGCCTCGCGGAGCTTCGCCTCCGACTCCAACGCGCGATCCCTCGCCGTCTTCGCCGTCTCCGCGAGCGCCTCGAGCTTCCCCTCCGCGGCCGCGAGGGAACTCAGAGCGGCGTTCAGTTTCGCGCGCTCCTCCGCGAACGCTCGTTCGGACGCCTCCGCGCGGTCCCTCGCCGCGACCACGCGCGCGTCCGCCGTCGCCTCCGCCGCCTCGCGCGCCCCGGCCTCGCGCCTCTGCGCCTCCAACGCCCGCGCCTCCGCCAGCTCCAGCGCGATCCCCACCTGGTGCACGCGCTCCTCCGCGCTCGTCTCCGCCTCCTTCGCGCGAACCTCGGCGGCGACGGCGCGGCGCTCGGCAGCCTCCACCGCGCCGCGGAGCCTAAGCGCCTCCGACCGCCCCGTCGCCTTGGCGTGCGCCAGCGCCGCGCTCGCATCGCGGCGCTCGTCCGCGAGCGCCTCCGCGTTCGCCACCTGGGGGCGAGACGCGCGATCGAGCTTGGCGTGTGATGCCTGAAGGTCTTGCCTCAACGTCTCGCACGTCGCCTCCAGCGCCTCGAGCTCGGCCCGGAGGTCGCTCGCGGTTTTGTTCGCCGCGCTGAGCTGCGCGTGCGTCGCCTCGCGGTATCGCGCCTCCTCGGGGTTGACCCTCGGCTTGAGCGCCGCCGCCAGCACCGTCGCCGCCACCGCGTTCGGGGCGACGCACGCGGAAACCCACGACGCGGATTTCTCAGCCACCGCCTGGAGCAGAGCCCGGCGCTCGGCCCGCGCCCTCGCGGCGCTCGCGTTCATCTCCGCGGTCGCCGCCAGCGTCGCAACGTCGCCCGAGTCCGCGGCGGCGCGAGCCGCGACGAGCTCGTTCGCCGTGCCCACGTCGTCCTCCGCCGTCGCCGCCTTGAGCTCCCTCTGCGCCGCCGCCAGTTCGCTCGCCGCGCCGGACAAGAGCTTCGACGCGAACGCCGCCGCCTTAGACACCGCCGCCGCGTCGTCGGGGTTCCAGGCGCCGGCGCCGGGCGACGAGCCGACCGCGCTCGGCCTGACCCCGCCCGGGGTGAGCGGGTGGAGGATCCCGCCGGGCGCAGACAGCGACGCGACGTCCGACGCGGGGTCGCCGCCGTCCAGAAGGAGCTCGGAGGGGTCGGGGGTGCCCGACTTCGCCGCGCGAGAAACCGTGAACGGCGTCGAGGGAACCGAAGACGGCGACGAGGACGGATCCTCGTGAGCCCGGCGAGAGCCGCCCGGCGGCGTCTCGTTTGATCCTAGGGGGGACGCCCGGGTCGCGGGGGTCATGATGAAAGAGGGCGGCGATTCCGCCGGGGGAAAAGACGGAGACGCGCCGCACGTCTCGTCGCGCGTCTCATCGCCCTCCTCGCGAACGGGGGAGCCGAACGCGAACTCATCGACGCCGCCGCCGACGTAGACGCCCCCGGCGCCCACGGGGGTGAGGATTTGATTCGAATCGACGCTTCCCCCGACCATCCGTGACTCCGAAACCACCCCGGGGTCCGACGCCTGCGCGGACTCCGGGCCGGGGGACTCCGGGCTCGCCGGGTGACTCGGCACGCGCACGAACTCGCGAGAAAACAGCGATCCCGGGGAAGACGCCGGGGAGGTCGCCGGCGAAGACCTCGCGGGCGAGCGCGGGGAGGAGGTCGGGTCCGGCGAGCGCGATTGGGGAGACGCGAGGCCCGGGGACGCGGGGTCCGGGGACGCGGGGTCCGGGGACGCGGGTTCCGGGGACGCCTTCGGGGAAGCCGGCTCTTTCCTCGGGGAACGTTTCCGCGGGGAATCTTGCCTCGGCGCGGCGTCCTCGTCCCGCTCCTCGGCGTTCGCGGCGAGCTTCTTCGCCGCGCGCGCCGCCAGGCTCTTGCGCGGGCTCTTCTTCGGGCGCGGGACGCCCTCCTGGGCGACGCCGCCGATGACGACGCGTTTTTTCTTCCCCCGCGGCGATCCCGACGGCGCGGCGGTTCCGGCGGACGCGACGTCCTTTTGGTTTTGGTGGTGGACCGACCTCCCGAGGCCCGACCTCGGGGGCGTCGAGGGCGTACCCGCCATCGGCGCCGCCGCGGCGGTGGAATCGCGCGTCCACGACGCCTTCCCGGCGTTGGACCAGCCCGAGGAGCCCCAGGGCGGACGCTCGCGGTTTTCGCGCGCGGCCGCCGCCTTCTTCCGAGCCTCGTGCACTAACGGCATGAGCGGCGAGAGCGCCTCCCGATCGGGGCGCGCTTCGCGAGGCGCGACGCGGCCGCGGCGCGGAACGCCGCGACCTCGGCGTGCGCTTCCGCTCTCGCGCGAACGCGCGGCTCGGGAAGCGTGCGCGCGCGAAGTGTCGCGTCGCGCGCCTCGGGCTGAACGAGCGGAGGGGGACGGGGCGGAGAGTCGCGTCCCGGACGGGGGGCGTGTCGTGGAATCCGGCATGTGACCGTTGGCGTCCGCGGCGCGCGCGGCTTCCGAGAAAACGGTTTTCGGGCCGAGATTTTTCGGCGAGTCCGACAACCCGAGCGCGACGCGTCGCGGGCTCCGCGGAGCCACCGACGGGAGGGCACACCCGCGCGCGCGCCTCTCGCGTCCGAGCTTCGCACCGCCGCCTCCGCGGGGCGTGAGGCCGCGATGGCGGTCGACGCGAGCGTCGCCGCGGCGAAGGGCGCCGCGCCCTCCGCGAGCGCGACGCGTTCGCGATCGCCGAAAGCCGCGGGGGGGAACGGGAAGACGCCCACGAAACCCACGAACCCGCGCCCGGGTCGGGTGAGCCCGAACGAGGTCGTCGCCGGGCTCGCCGGCTCCGCCATCTGCATGCTCGTCTCAACCGCGGCTCGGCTCGCGAAGCGGCGGTTCCGGCGGAAGCTCTCCGAGCGCGAGTCCGCGAGGCTCGAGGCGATGAAGCAGGAACTCCGCGACGCCATGGATCAGCTCCGGGAGCAGCGCCGGACGCTCGATCACCTCGCGGCGCAAAACAAGGAGATGGCGATAGAAAACCAGCAGCTCAAGCGCCAGGCCGCGGAGGTCGCCGAGGTCGTCTCGAGGGGCGTCTCCACCCCCAAGGGCGTCCTCAGTCTCCGCACCTCCCCGGAGTCCACGGAAGGAGAGCCCGGCTTCGGAGAAGGCGCGCGGCCGTTCTACGCCGCGCGCGACGCGAGCGCCGATCCCGTTCGCGCGCTCGTCCGCGACGCGTTCGACGCCGTCCTCCGCTCGGCGGGCGAGGCGCCGATGAGGGACTACGCGGGTGCGGATGACGGTCGCCCGTCGCGCGGTGTCGCGCCGCCGCAGGAGCTTTCGTTCATCCACGAGGAGGAGGACGCCTGGGCGGGGGTGCCGCGCGGGTCGCCGCGGGCGGACGACGACGACGACGACGACAACTTCGACGACGCGAGGAGCGTGAGGTCGGCGGCGTCGGGGTTCAGCGGGATCAGCGACCTCTCGACGCTGAGTCAGGCGGAGGCGGCGCTGACCCGGATGCGAACCAAGTTCGTGCTCATGGCGAGGATCAAGAGCCACAGGTGATCCGAAAGCAGGAGGGGTTTGATTCACTTCACTTCAGGGGGGACGCGCAGCGCAGTTTTTTTGCCACAGCATTTTGTAATGATCTGAGGGACATTTTTTTTTTGGGAACTCCAGATCGGGAGTGCGGGAGGCGCGCATCCCGTCGTCATCACTCTCGCGCGCGGGGGGCGCATGCGTCTCGCCTCGGTCCCGCGCGTGAGGGCCGCTCCGTCGGCTCTCACTCGCGCGCGCGACTCGACGGCGCCTCGAGGACGCGCGCCTCCCGTTCGCGCCTCGGGGAACGCCGACCCCGCGGAGCCCGAGCCCGAGGTGGCGTCGGTGACGTATCGGGGCGTGCCCTGCGCGGCCCGCGTAGGGTCGAAGCTCCGCAGCGCTCTGCTCCGGGCCGGGCTCACCCCGCACAACGGCCGCGCCAAGGTCATCAACTGCCGCGGCCTCGGCACGTGCGGCACGTGCGCGGTCGCGATCGAGGGGCGCGTCCTCCCGGTGCGACGAACGGGGACGGAGGAGGCGCGGCTCCACTTCCCGCCGCACGCCGCGCCCCGCAGCGACGATCTTCGCTTGGCGTGCCAGGTTCGCGTCGCCGCCGACGCGCTCGTCGTGCGAAAGCGCGACGGGTTCTGGGGCCAGGGCGAGCGCGACCTCCCGGACGTGGACGTGGGCGACGCGAGGATGGACGCGGCCGGGGCGATGCCCTTCGGCGCGCTCGAGTTCGCGCTCGACCCGGAGGAGTGGACCGGCGTCGGCGCGGTCGAGGAGGCGGGCGACGACGGAGGGCGGCGATGACAAAAAGACGGCGCGAGGGTCGCTCGCGAGCGTTTTATCTTTTATCGCCGCTCTCGCGGCTCAAAGCTCTCCACAGCTCTTTCTACCCACTTCGAGCTCTCTCCTACCCCGCGAAAAAACGCGCTTCGGACGGTTCCCTGAGATTCAAGAAGTCGTCGAGCAGGTCCGCCATCTTCGGCGGCCACCGTCTCACGCCCCTGACCCACGCCTCGTCGCGATACTTGGCGCACCCGACGCTGATTTTGTCGCACGCGAATTCCCACTCGCGCTCGGCGTCCTCCCCGTCGCCCTCCCCCCAGTACAGCGCCGCGAGCGCCGCGCGCGCGTC
>Ga0181572_10003326_pt1 | contig 11315 bp, 7 predicted proteins | sample 101ome_26_FD_133004 | JGI IMG/M metagenome (GOLD analysis project Ga0181572, IMG submission 133004) | Coastal salt marsh microbial communities from the Groves Creek Marsh, Skidaway Island, Georgia - 101408AT metaG (megahit assembly) | ecosystem: Environmental > Aquatic > Marine > Intertidal zone... | reverse complement strand
CGTAGAGTAACTACAAGCTGTTTATGGTTGACCCCGTAGTTATCAATATCGATGGCACCCCACCGACAAGTATTATCGCTCCTGATAGGAATAATGCCTAATCCAGTACCGCCTTTTAAGTGTTCCTCCCACAACTCTACAGTGGGGGGCTCGCGTAAAACCTTTGCTGTACCCTGCTTTTTCCCATCACTCGCTCTGCTGTTTTTAACGACATATGTTCCGTGAGCAATATCACTACCCTTGAACAAGTCGAAGAATTTTTGTGCAAGTGACATTACTACCTCCGTTGATAAGGTGACCCCCCTACATTTTTCTTTTATAAGAAAGTGCAGGGGGGTCGGCAGTCACGGGGTGATCAATCCCCGCTCCTGTTCGGTTACATGACGCTGTCTTTTTCGTCTAAGACTTCGCCAGTATTCGGGTCAACTGAAGTAGTAGTATCTGCCTTAACCTGAATGTCGCCTGCTTTAACAGACTGCCCAAAGGACATTGCTGTTTCAAACAGGTACTTATCATCATCTTGTGTTGGGTCAAGTTGGCGCGAGCGGCTTACTTCCCAACCATACCATGTTCCTTTATCGTTTTGCTCTTGAACAGTAGTAAGTCTATACACCTGCGACATCAATGGCAAAGTGTAAGTACCGTTTTTGCCTTTCGCAGTGAGTGATTGCGCTTGGGTCATCCACTTACGCGCTTTCTTAAGTTGGGTGCTAGACATTGCAATCAAAGCCCGTTGCGCACCGAGTTCAGGATGCAACATCAGCACGAAAAACTGTGCCGTGTTCGATAGATAGTTCCCATTTGGCAACATATCGTTGCCTTGGTCGTTACGGGTGGTCGTCGCCACAATGGGGTCAGTGGGCTCATAAGACTGCACATACCCGCCACCTTTCTCCCGTGGTTGCCACTCTACAAAGCGGCGGTTATAATGACAAGCGATTACTTCAATACCATCTTCGCCATCATATACTTCGTTCAGGACTGTGTTGAAGATTTGGCCTGCTTCAGCACCCTGAACATATGCGGCATCCCGCTTATTAACTTGTGGACTCAACTGTGCCAGTACCCGCAAAAACGGGATTGCAAGGTCTTCCGCTGTAACTTCTTGGAAACCTGCGCCTGATACTTCTTCAAATCCTGCATAAACAGCTACGGCGTTGTCGGCCTTCACTGCAACTTCTTTACTCTGTGCCATGACTTACCTCTTTGGTGTGGTGATTTTGGCTTTTTCGCCAATGAATAAACCGAACAGGTCAGTAGGCAAATTAGCCCCTTGTTCTGTCTGGTCCTTTACGAATGCTTTCAAGGTCATTGGTTCAACCCACTTGCGTGTGTTGACGGGCATGTTCTTGTCAGCTAGCTCCTGCGCAAAGGCTTCAGCCTCTGCTTCCTGCCCACGGACAAAGTTGGTTGCCACTTGGTTTTTAATCAAGTCGCCATAACCATTGTCCACAAGCCATCTAAAGGCTTCGTCTGCCCTGTCTTTAGGGATAGAAGCACTATAGAATTTTGCTACAGAAATTGCCGAGCCATCTTCTAGCTTTAATTCTGTAATATTATGCTCGGCCATCGCCGCAGGCAGTTGGTCTTCTGCAATAGCGCGTAAATCGCGTTTTGCATCTTTCAACTGCTCTTCTAGGTCCACTACCCTTTGTTCAAGGGTGAGCTGCAAGTTTGCAAGTTTGCTAACTTGGCTTAGACCTGTTTCGTCAACAGAGCGCAGTTCTTGCGCCGCACTTTCAAAGTCAACCATTGTTACCTCCTCGTGGGTTTAGGTTTGCTTCTAAAGGGAAGTATTTACCTTCCTGCCTGTCCCACTTCAGCATTTTGAACCTGCCTGCATTATGGCGACAAGCAATAGCCGCCGCTAAAGCAATCGCGGCAGGATCGCCTGCTAGTAACAGGTAATCATCATCCGTGAACTTGCTAAGTTTGCGCTCCATGCGCCTGATAGTGGGTTGGGTAGAATAACTGGCCTGCTCACCCGCAGGTAACAGTATTTCTATATCGCCGAAGCTAGCGGCATCAGTAATGTCGCGGCCTCGCATTTCTTGGGTTATGTAAACGGTCATGCCTTTCTCCACATGGTTTGTATTACCAGTTATAACATATAGCGTAATAGTGAGTAGTCTTATTTGCTCCCAAATATTCCGATATACATTATCTGCAACTTTTACTAATAGGCCACAAACGACGATCGCATGCTATTGCAATTATTTCCAAAATTGTCGCGCGTACCCGAAAGTAGAAGATATTGTATATCGTATATCGGAAAAAGTTAAAAAACAAATACAATCCTATCAGTGTTTCCCCCCTATATAGTAAAGTGCAGGGCGGGGTTTGGGACAAAACTTTACTTGTCATAAATGCACCCCCACCGTAGAATACATAAAGCCATGTAGAAAGAGGGCATCATGCGTTACAAATTTAAGTATAAGCCATACGAGCATCAGCTCAAGGCTTTAGAAAAATCTTGGGATAAACCCTACTTTGCATTTTTCATGGATATGGGTACAGGAAAGTCAAAAGTCCTGATCGACAACCTTGCCATGCTGTATGACAAAGGTGAAGTAGACAGTGCATTGATTATTGCACCGAAAGGTGTTTACCGAAACTGGGAGCGCAAAGAGTTACCGACTCATTTACCCGACCATATAAAAGCGAACATTGTTGCATGGTCCCCTGCGCAGACTCAGAAAAAGAAGAAAGAACTGCAAACGCTCATGGAAGTTACCGATGACTTGCAGATATTTCTTATGAATGTAGAAGCACTCAGCACCAAACGAGGTGTAGAAGCTGCGGATAAGTTTCTTTTCACCCACCGCGCTATGCTAGCAGTAGATGAAAGCACAACTATAAAAAGCAAAGGCGCACAACGCACCAAGAACCTTATCAAACTAGGTAAACAGGCACCTTACCGCAGGATACTTACAGGATCTCCCGTTACCAAATCGCCGCTTGACTTGTTTACACAGTGCGAGTTTTTAGAACACCATGTTCTAGGCCAAGCAAGTTACTGGACATTCCAAAACCGTTACGCCAAGATGGTACGCCGCACAATGGGAGCGCACAGCTTTAACCAGATTGTAGGCTACCAAAACCTTGAAGAGCTCAATGGCTTGATTGAACCATTTAGCTTCCGTGTCCGCAAAGAAGAATGTTTGGACTTACCTGATAAAGTATATACACGCCGCACGGTAGAGCTCACACCAGAGCAGAAAAAACTGTACGAGCAAATGAAACGCAATGCTTTAGCCATTATTGAAGGCGAGGGGTTAATTTCAGCACCAACTGTATTAACCCAGATATTGCGTTTGCAACAAGTCTGTTCTGGTTTTGCCAAACTAGAAGATGGGCGAATGGTGCAAGTGCCAAGTAACAAGCTAGATGAGCTTATGGCGGCGTTAGAAGAAACCGATGGTAAAGTAATCATATGGGGCAACTTTACCCATGACCTACACATCATACGCGATGCCTTAAACAAAGAGTATGGCGAAGGCTGTTGCGAATTGTTTTACGGTGATACTCCTGGTGAGGAGCGCCAACTTATAGTTGAGCGTTTCCAAGATCCTGAAAACCCTCTACGGTTTTTTGTAGGACAACCCCGTACAGGTGGCTACGGCCTCACCCTAACAGAAGCACACACCGTTATATACTACAGCAACGGATATGATCTGGAGGTACGCTTACAGTCAGAAGACCGCGCCCACCGCATCGGCCAAACAAACAAAGTAACATACATTGATATTATTGCTGAAGGCACTGTAGATGAGCGTGTGCTACGCGCCTTGCGGGATAAAATTGATATCAGTAGTCGTGTGCTAGCGGAAGGCCACAAAGAATGGATAATATAATCGCAAACCGTTTTACTTGATAAAAACAGCTATAAAGAGCCATCGCGTAAGAACTTGACCCAAACAACTAATCCTATAAAACCAACAACAAAAAGGACTGCTGCGCTAATCCACGCAAAATATTCCCATAATTTTGCTATTTCTTTTTTGCGTCGGACTTCTGCTTCACGTCTTTCACGTCGGGCTTCGCCTAAGTAGCGTTGCCAATCATCCCATAATCCTGGACGACCATACAGTTTCATCATTGATTCAAGCTCTTTTTCGGCTTCCCGAATACGCTCGAGTGCCATAAACTCTTCAAAATCGTTAGAGTTTTTCCCTGCTATAGAAGACCAAACACTGCTTTTTTGTTTATCGTATCTACGGTTTAAATCTTCTTTGGCTCCCACCATCTTAGCGATGGCACCCATTGCTCCACTTAAATCACGCCCATTAGCAACAAATTGTTTGACTACGGCGAATCCCGCGTTGAATGCGGCAAGTTCGGCCAACATCACACCACCTCATTATTGAGCCCCTAATGACATGATGCCTCCCGCGTTGTTTCGTTGCTCAATAGCTGCGGCGGTTGGGTCAAAGGGGAATAGTTGAGCCGCAGAAACTTTACTCGGTATAGCAGGATTAACAGCGGTATTTGTGCTCGCGGCGGGAGCAGCAACCGTAAGGCTTAAATTGCTTCCTGAGTTATTTGCAGGTGGGGGTTGAACTGGTTGGTTAGTCAGTTCACCTGTAGGGTCAAACTCTGTGCCTGCTATATTTAAGCTAGGCAAGTTAACATCAGGCAACGATGCCTGTGGGCGATTAGGCTCAAGAGTAAACTCTTCAAAACGTTCATCTCCTGTAGCCATCGTTTCGGGGTTGTAGTTTCCATAACCAACACCAGTGTTGAACATATAGACGTTCAACCGTCTGTTTGTTTGTGGTGTAACACTAAGCGGTGGTGCGTCAGCAGGACCACTAGATGCAAGAGTTTTTGCTAGCTGTGGGTCAAACATCATATCGCGGAACAACGCATCTGCACGAATGGATGATTGTTGGCGTATCGCACGGCTGAGTACATAACCGACAGCAGCTTTAGCTCCCAAACGGCCTTCTTGCACAGCAATAAAGCGGTTAGAAATACCTGCGGGAGTAGTACCTAGTTTACCTGTTAGGCGCGTAACGATGTCGTCGGGGGATACACCCGCACCCATCGGTAAACCTGTAGCCAACACACGCTCATACGCATCTGCAACCAAGTACATGTTATCAATATGCGTTTTATCAAACCCTGCGTTCAATACCCGCTCATTATCAACAAGGAACTGTTTGAATGCTTTAGGGTCTGTCATTGCATCGGGCGCACGTTTCATCAACCGTTGCATTACGGCAGCGCGGAAAGCATTAGCTGCTTCATCTGCCTCTACGCCTTCAAGTCCCTTATTTGTAATAGTGCGAAGTTCTGACATCAACGCAGGGTTGTTCAATGCTTCGTCAATCAACTTTTCGGGGTCGCTGCGTTGTTGGCTTCGCGCAATCGCTTGCAATGTTTTGTTCTGGGCAATCGCACGGCGGCGACCTTCCAATTCTGCTTGGCGTTGTAATTGTGCGTTCACCAAACCATTAGCATCTGCTAATTCATCGTATAAACCAAGAGTGGTCAGTGTTTCACGGTTTCTGTTTAAGTAAGTATCTAGCTGTCGTGCATTAAACTTACCTGTGGTATTGTCGTAACCAACACGGCGCATTTCATCAAGAATAACCGCTTTCATATTGCGCATTTGGTCTGGGTTATCACCAAACAAACGCATGAATTGACCTGCGGTATTGCTGTCTTGCAAAAAGCTATTTGCTACATTTTCATCAGCAATCCAATAAACAGGCGCATCTTTTGTACTGCCTGCTCCTCTTGAGGTAATTTGAATAACTCCGCTACGCTCAAACGGCGTAATTACATTAGCGTCGTACCATGTACGGAAGTCGTTAAACTTTTCGTTCGTGCGTCCATAAGCAACTGCCATATCGTCAAGGCTTTCGCCTAGCACGGCAAGTGCGCGAACATCTGCTTTATTGCCTTTTGCTGCCGCCGCGCCAATAGCAGAGCTAACTTGGTCGCGGTATGTTTTCCAGTCTTGAAAACTGATTCTATCAAGATCTGATTCAACAAACTGCCGCACAAGACGAGGCAACCCTTCGTAACTCAAGGCTTCTTCGCCTTGGCGGGTTAGCAAAGTATCACGCACTGATTGTTTTGCGGCGGCGGTAGCATCGCGGCTAGCAAGTTGGTCAGCGTTGTTGATATTTAGTTGTTTAGCCAGTTTCTCAGCAGCTTCTTTAGCGGCAGTGTGCGCAGCAACCACTGTTTCACGGATACTGCGTCCTGGACCTGCACGGTCAGTTAATTTAGGGTAAGCACCCGTATCGGCATTTGCCAGTAAGTTAATTTGATAAGTAACATCGCCCATTGCATCATCAATGGGAGCAATCATCCCTTCGTATTCACCTGTAGCTCGGTTAAACACATACAAAGGTGCGTCTTCTACAGCGTTACCTGTGAGCTCGTTATCAGAAAACCGTTGAATTGTTTGAAGGGCAGTTGTTTTGCGCTCAAGATTTCTGCGCGTAAAGTCTGGGTTACCTGTGCGTTCAGCACGAGCCTGAGTAGTAAGCAATGGCGCATCCATTGTTTGCTCTGCAGGGGTAAGTTGCAAAGGACCATATGGCACGAGCTGTGTTTCAATTTCAGAAGCTCTTGCAATATTGTTCATACCATCAGGAGTTGTGGCAGCTTCTGAAACAGCCTGCCCAATTTGACCTTTAGCTACTTCACCTTTTGGTCCTGCTCCTGCATCGGTGGTGCCTGCAATTACCTTTGCATCATCAATTGCACCAGTCGTCATCCCTTTTAAGCGGTTAAATGTCCACCCAATAGGACCTTTTGTCAATGCGGCTTTGCCACCATAATAAAGAGCAGGACCAGATAAAGGCAAGGCTATTGCACCGATACCTGTATTAGTACCAAACAAGTCTTCTTCAGCTTGCATGCCTACGCCAGAAGCACCAGACAAAATCGTTTCTATCGCAGCCGTTGTTCCTGGATTAGTTACATATGGAGCCATCATGCCTTCGGCTACGACTGTTCGTGTTGCGGCAGCAGTTTTCAATGGGTTTTTGAGTAACTCAGAGCCTGATTTAGCAAGTTGTTGGTTGGCAGCACGGAGTGTAGTTTGTCCTGTTACATTACCCGCTTGAGCAGTTACCGCAGGAGCAGCATAACCCATAGACAACATAAGGGGAGCTGCCATACCCACGCCTTCACCCGCCGCACCTGCATAGCGTTGCAGAGTAGTATCTTCTGAAGAAGTACCAATGTAAGGACCAACACCGTAATTCAAAACATACGGGATAAGAACTTTGGCCTGTTCATAGTTTCCGCTATTAAAAGTACGGGTTAATACATCGCGGTCAACCGTACCTTCTTCAACAATCCCCGCTGCTTCTAAACCACCGACAATTGAGTTAATCGCCATATCGGGCAGTGCCGCAATCATACGGTTAAACCCACCAAGAAACTGACCAACAGCGGAGTTTGGGTCTGGAGTTACTGTTGATACTGCTTGTTGTAACAGGTTAGGGTCTTCAAACGCTGCACGGTCTTCTTCGTCAGTAATGTAAGCACCACTACGCCGAGCAGGTTGTTTTTCAACCTGCACGTCTAAAGTCATCTGAGGAACAACTCCCTCAGTATCTTTATTTTGCGCCTCTGTTAAAGGGTTTAACGGGTTGGTAAACCCGCCAAATTTTTCTTCAGCGGCGCGTTGCTCTAATTGCGCTTGCGTAGGGGGTTTGATTACAATATCGGCCATACTACTTAATTCCCCGTGCTTATTTGAACTTGGCCGTTTGGACCTGTTTTCAACCTTAGATCAACAATGCCTTGGTTGCCAATCACTGTGTTAGGAACACCTGCGTTTCTAGCTTCTTGGGCAGTCATCCGCAGCACCATGCCATCTAGGTTAGCACCATTTGCACCTGAAATAGTTAAATACTCAAAATGTCCTGGCGCACTATATAGGAACGGATCGTTAACCGTGCCTGTTGGTACAGCGCGAACGCGCAAGATATCAGTGTCGCCAAGCAGCGCACGGTTTTCTGCCAGTTCGTTTTGCAGGGTACGCATGAGTTCTTGGAATCGTACCGCTGACATATCTGGGTTCTTAAAGAATCCTGACGGATCTTCAGCCAACTGTGTAATAAGTTGTTGCTCGGCCACCGCATAACGGTCGCTGAGTGCCGCCGCCCGTGCAAGGGTACGACCAAACAACTGCATCTGTTGTCTACCACGCTCGGTGCCTGCAAACTCAGTAAAGCTAGACCATGAATCGGGTACAAACATCGCAATATTGTTACTGGCAAACGACTTGACACTATTTAACGGACCAACCGCTTGTGGGATTGCCGCTAACAACTCGTTACCTTGGTTCAACGCAGCAGTCATATCAGCAACTTTACGCTGTGCATTTTCAACCTGATTAGGCGTCATGTTTGCGTAGTTAAGGCCAGATTTACCTGCGTTTTCAACCATTGGGTTACCACGCAGAAGCACACGCGAGCCATCTGGTTTGGTTTCGTACACAGGTTCAACAAGCTCGTGAGCAACACCTTCAATCACTTTTGCTTCACCATCTTGCCCAACAATACCTGTAAGAATACTCTTACCTGCGTTAGGACCAGATTTGTAAGTAGCAAAGATACGCCCAACACTATCAGGCTCTGCCACTTGCAGTATGTCTTTTTCTTCGCCGACAATAAAGCCTCGTGGCGCGGGTACTGCCCCATTGGTAGAGCCAGACCCATCTGGATTGTAGTAATACGAACCGTTGAGGAAGAACCCTGCGGTTTGTGTATATCCAGAAAGTGATGTTTTGTCTGGTACAAGTAGGTTTACGCGGGATGCACTTGTAGTATCTAGCCCACCAGTTGCGCCAAGAACTTTCAGCGTAGAAGCATCTGCTTGGAAGTACCCTTCTGGGATTTTTTCTAGTCTACCATTGTTCCAATACATAGGACCATCTGGGGTACGGCGCACTGAAATCGGCGCTTCATACCCACCGTCATCTTTTTGTTTGACCCATGTTTCTGTACCTAATACACCATATTGGTTATTAGCAGTCCACGCCATTTCGGTCATTTTGTTGACAATGGCTTGTTCATCTTTAGCAAAAGTGAGACCAAGTTTAGCGGCTTCACTCGCTACGGAGCGTAGTGCATTGGCAGAGGAAGAAGCATTACTTGCCGCCGTGTTAATAGCGTTTTGCATAATGCTCAGTTTTTGGGTGCGCTCTGCTTCTTTTTCTGCGGCGGCGGTGTTGTAAGCAAACTCTTTTGCTTTGCGCTCTGCAGCAGATTTAGTTGCCGCTACTTTACTTAAATCAGTAGCAAAGTCTCCTGCGGGGGTAACTAATGCCTGCAACAGACTTCCAGGAGTTTGTGAAACTTTTGACCCATACTTAGCTAATGCCAACAATGCTTGGATTTCGGCATCTGCTTGAGTATCATCACCAAAGAACCCTTGCTGCTCTGCAAGAATTTCTTCTTTTGTGCGTGGCTTAGTCAAATATGGGTCGAGGGTTTTCATATTTGCCGCGCCGAGCGTATTAGCATCACCTGAACCACCACCTTGCAGGTATGGCGTCATTAACGTCATGTAATCAGACATGACATTTCGTGCAGTTTCCATTTTAGGAGTGCTTTGCAAACTCGGGAAAGCCGTATCAGTGGTGTAAGCAAAATCATTCCGTATATTTACGGTAGGATATGCTTTGGTTGAGGATGTGTTGAGTACAGGTGTTTCTGGATTAAACGGAGTGACTATTCCAGGAATACTTATCCCTCCTTCATCCGTGCCATCTGCAAAACCCATTGGTTGCTCGCCCATTGCTATGCGAGCCATCGCCTCTTCCATTCTGGGAGCCTGTACAGAAGAGGCTCCGCTAAAATTTATGGTGTCTTCTTGTTCGCCTCCCATGTTCATAGGGGCGTTTGCTATTCCACCTTCGGGAGCGTTTTGTTGTAGGGTTTCCATAATCTGGAATGTTGGTTGAAGTATCGCTAACACTGATTCGGGCGTTTGTTGAGCATCTTCACGACCAACCAATGTGGCTAACTCTTCGTACCTTGCAGTAATAGGCTTTTCATCGCCGCGTAATGCGTTGATTACTTCTTCAATATCTTCTGCTTGGTCTAGTTCACCAAACATAGTTTCCAAACCTTCGGCAGCACTTTGCAATCCTGCGGCGACAGCCATGCTGCCTTCGCCTTCCATTTGGTTTTCCATCATTGCGGCACCATCTTGCATAGGTGCTTGCGCGGCAGGGTCAGCTAAACCTGATGTAATCCCAACCCCAACGGAGTCAGGAACAGGAGGCTGACCACCGAACAACGCTCTGTCGTAAATGCTTGCCATTAAATAATCCCCGCTTTGCCTGCCGCACCTGCCAAGCCGATACCCGTTGCCGCCGCACCAGTCAACTGATTAAGCAGCGATGGCTGTGGTGACGTCGTTTGCGACAATGTCATTTGCGATGAAGGTGCGCCCCGCAAAATGTCGCTGTAGAACGCCGCACGTTGGTACGGCTCGTAAGTATTGAATAGGTTGGTTTGCCGTTCTGCGTCTAGTTTGGCCTGCTCGTACTGTTGTTGCTGTTGACCAAGTTTGGTCAACGCATCGATGTCGCGTAGCTGCATGGTCTGGCCGAGTTCGCCCAATCCCGCAGTTTGTTGTCCCAACTGACCATATGTTTGACCCAAGGCACCGTAACCAGAAGAAACATCGCGTAGTGCCTGTGAGCCTTGCATACCAAGTTGACCACCAGAAATACCCACTTGGTTGAGTGCTTGTGCCATTTGACCAGTAATATCAGCACCCATCATGCCAAGCCTTGCGGCGGCTTCCTCACCAGAAATACCCATTTGTCCATAAGATTGACCCAAGGCACCAAGTTTAGAAGCTGTATCAGCTGTAAGCGTACCTGCCGCCAACCCTTGTTGACCCATATTTGTAGCCATTTGACCTGCAAGCTGTTCGGCTGACATACCGTATTGTGCGGCGAGTTGCTCCGCTGACATACCCATCTGGCTTGCCATATTTGCAAGTTGTCCTGCTGCTTGTGCATTTTGTGCCGCTTGCGAGGTACCTTGCAACCCAAGACGCCCTGCTAGTTCTTGCGCAGATATCCCCATTTGGCCTGCCTGTTGTGCAAGAGTGCCTGCTAGTTGTTGTCCTTGCATCCCAGTTGTACTTGCAAGCTGCTCGGCGCTGAGTCCTAGCTGACCACCTGCTTGTGCGCCAGATTGTGCAAGTTGCTCGGCCGACATACCTAAACGCCCTGCTTCGCCTGCTAGCTGACCTGCTAATTGGTCGGCCTGCATACCAAACTGACCACCTTGCGTTATACCTGCCTGAGCCAACTGTTCTGCACT
>Ga0181572_10003310_pt1 | contig 11340 bp, 8 predicted proteins | sample 101ome_26_FD_133004 | JGI IMG/M metagenome (GOLD analysis project Ga0181572, IMG submission 133004) | Coastal salt marsh microbial communities from the Groves Creek Marsh, Skidaway Island, Georgia - 101408AT metaG (megahit assembly) | ecosystem: Environmental > Aquatic > Marine > Intertidal zone... | reverse complement strand
CAATCCACCTCGCTTTTCTACGGCACACCTTTTGAGTCTCTCTTTTAGAACCAGGAGATCTTTCCCTCGGGAAAATTGACCGAGCCAGCGCTCAAGCACTGGAATCTGGTTGGGAGTCAATGCTGAAGTCATCCGCTGCAACATCCACATTTGATAAGGCACAACCATCCGACGTGAAGCCATGCCCTTGATTGAAAACGGTGTCGTTAACTCACCTTGATCTCGTTGTAGCGCCTCAAATCCGGGGGACGCCGTGAAGGTCTTACGAGGAAGCTCATCACCTGGCGTATGCGCTGCGCTGCCGATGAAATCCGTTAACACGTCAATGGAATCGGATAAGTAAGGCCACATCTCATCGAAGAACAAGCGAAGGATGGGCATCACCGTCTCAGGCACCGTGTCATCTGCGAGCCACGCGCCGCCATCACTCGTTGCGTTACAAGCGACTAATGCACCGGAGTCATCGACTTTGTATAACTTTTGACCATATTTCCTAGCATTGAGGGAATTCTCCGCGTTGGTCCGCTCGACCCATTCGGAAACCAGAGGAAAGCGTGTTCGCAGATCAAACCCGGCAACGGGATCTCGACAGAAATGAACATAAATTGGACCAAGGAGGCTGAAGTCCGCGAGCGAGGGGCGACCCCCTAGCACGTAGTCGTGCTGCTCAAGATGGCGCTCAAGCGCCATGAGCAATTCCTCCTGGAACTGTCGCCACGCGTCCAACGTGTGCTGCGTACACCCTAATTCAACCAGGCCCTGATAAGGCCCTTTTCTCTCCTCCGACGGCAGGTCGATGCCAAACGCTCGATCAAAAAATGTGGCGGCGGCTTGCCTTCGCTCCTTGCCATTGCTCTCCGGTTTTAAAAACGCGCCCCACTGCTGCTCATTGAAGCGACGATGATTTGGCTCATTGTCCACCTGGCTAAAGTGCCACCTCTCCCAGCAGGCGGGAACAATCAACCACTCGTCGCTGAGCAACTCGATCAGGTAGCAGGCTAGGTGTTGGCGGGGCCTCAACTTAGCATCTGGAACAACCGACGTGGCGGGATGGGTCCTCTCCAAATAGTCAACGATAGCACTGCTGTCTTGCACCCATCCGCCGTCTGGTGTCTCTAACTGTGGAAGTGATGGACTCCCCGATTTGGGTGTGAGCCATCGATTAATCAAATGAGGGGTGGCCAGCACATCCTCAAACCCAGCGCCCAAATCCCCTTGCTCAAGCTTGAAGCGCATCAGCGCTCGAACTTTTGCTGAGAAAATGCTGTGCTCCACAGAGAAAAGTCGGTAACTCCCGCTCGAACCGCTCACGGTTTTATCAAAGCCTCTGGACTTCGATAAGGCGGCGATATGTTGCGATCGATCCACGCATCGCTGTCTGTCCTCGGCAGGGAATAGCACGGCTCTCCCTTGCAACTGATTCGGAACATAAGCCGCGCGTCATTGGGATCGTTGATGATCGCTTTCGCAGGGGGTGCGTTGTGCACCGTTGAGAAGTTACTCCACAAGGTGACATCGCCAGGGGTGTGTTGATGATCGTATCGATATTTCGGCTGCAAAATGTGGGCTTCAAGTTCATCAAGGTAAGCGCGAGACTCGTCTACTGACAAACCATCCACTTCAACGGGGGCGATATTCTTACCGCGAGAGGCCCAAATAGGACTGTGAAGAGACTTCTCTCCGGTTCGTGGATTCTGATAAACCAGTGGAATCAGCCAGCCCTCATCACCCACCCGTAACCGCCTGCGGACCAACACCGATTCGAGTTCTGCTTGTTTGGCAGCGTCAAGGTCCGCGAAAGCGGCGGCCGTGTCAGCATAGGCCGTTTCACCATTGAGCGGCAGCTTGTTCCTTCGCGCCATCAACTCGGCTGATGATTCCGGGTGATAAAACCCCTCCTCACGGGGCTGATCGTTCACCCAAGTACCCTCGACGCCATTTCTCGTGCTTGGGACGGACTGCACATAGAACATACTGGTGGATAGCGGTATCGGCTCAAACTCAATATCCGTGTGCCAATGAAGACCGCCGACGGTCTCCTCCTCGCGGTGAGCCCCACTTCCCACCAGATTTGTCACCACGTACACCGCGGGACTATCTGCACCAGGCCGACACTGAATGGCCCCTGGAAAAGCTTGATCACACCGAGAAGCGGTCTGCTCATCTCGGGGCAACAATCGCAGCGGTGTTCGCTTCTTTTTAAACTCAATGTAGTTGGCGTAGTTTTTTGGATGCGGAATCGGGGCGCCAAAGTGATTGGCCAAGCGCTCCAAATCGCCCACCTGAAAAGACTCTTGGTGCTGACCGGGGAACGTGATGATCTTAAAATAATCGAGCAAGCTGACCATGAGCTCCGCCTGAGAGGCCGATAATTTCTTGGTCAGGTCGATCCCATGAATGCGACGCCCCATACGATCTTCTGCGATCAGCGGGGTTATTTCGATTTCACGGCCGAACTGCTGTCTAAGCGCTAACGCCAAATCTTTCATTGTTCATTCCCCCGGTTTTTTAACCCGCACCCTTCGCTCTTCTCTTTACCATCTATTCTTCAATCGCTTCTTCACACGCTTCTTTGAAAGATAGGGCTTCGAGTAACTCTGCTTGCTAGCGCAGGATCTTTGTCGCCACTGACATCGAGAATCAACGCTCTCAGCTAGCAGCAACGATATTCCTTTATATTGATAAATTGACAATATTTATATTTTTTGTCAATTAAAGGTAACTTGAGCGTATCTTCAAAAGCACCCATCATTGGAGTTAATGAGCAACCACCCGAACAAACAAAGCACCAAACGCGATGCCATCCTTGCCGCGGCAGGCGAGCAGTTCAATCAATACGGATTCCAAAAAACATCTATGGAGGATATTGCGCAGCGACTCGGCGTCTCTCGAGCATCGCTTTACTCCTACTTCACCAACAAGGATGACATCTTCCGCGGGGTATCGATGGCCATCCATGAGCGCGCATTACGCAGAGTAGAGCAGCATCTTTTCCCGGAACCATGCGAGTGCAATCCTGCTCTTGCTATAGAAGAAAGAGTGACCAACGCACTCATGGCCAGACATGGGCCTTTTCAAAAAGCGGTCAGCCACTCCATCCATGGTGGAGAGCTTTTCGATGAGTACAGCAGGTTGTGCGGCGACATTGTTAGGGCATCGCATGATCGCTTTCAGAACATGCTGAGCAAAGCTTTAAGTCAAGCCGCTCGTGAAGGATCAATACACCTTAAAGGCTCCGGGCTAACCGGGAGGCAAGCGGCGGAAATACTGAACTTGAGTGCTGCAGGGTTGAAGCATTCAGCGAGGGACACTGCCGCGTACAAAAAACGCTTGGAAAAGTTTGTTGCTGTATTTCTGCGTGGATTGAAAATTTAGCTACGGAGATACGGGCTCTCTAATTGAATCGGGTTGGACTGCTTCCGATAAGAAGCGTCCTCGACTGACCGCATTCCGCCTCAAAAGCAAGAGGGGGCCACTATATTTTGTTTCATTGGAACCGGAACCGCACCTGTGCTCGAATCATCTCTCTTTTCGGTCTTCCCATATTTTCCTGATCTTTCAGCGAATCGATATCAATTTGTAACCAGTTTGTGGGCTCAAACCTAACCCCTAAGGTCAATGAGGTTTGTGGGCTGGGCATATTCGCAAGGTCTAAACTTTTTCTTTGCATGTAGAGTACCCACTCACTATAGCCATAGACCCATTCGACCTCAAAAAAAGATCGTTTTGCATCGATGTTTTGATTTTTACCGGTAGCTAATTGACCTTTAAGATTGAATTGCCCAATGCCAAATCGCCCATCGACTGCATATCTGGATCGGCTGCTAGTCACGCCATTAGGTGTCCATAGCTCACCGTCAACTACGGTGAGTCCAAAGCTGTAGGGCGCCGAGGGATCTGTTCCAAGACGCGCTGTAAGCAAATGAGGGGAGCCCTCATTTTCCCACTCATTTCCGCTTCCTCTGGTAAGAGCGAGGTCGTACTTGAATCCCCCTGCGAATCCGTCCAACCCAACGCCCCAATCCACCTTGTGACCACCGTCAACCTGATTGTCGAACTGTTGCAAAGTCTGATTGGTTTCAAACTCCCGCTCTAGGCCAAACGGCAACTCCAAGTGACCGACTGACAATTGTGTGGTGCCGCCCATAAGAGGTGCTGAGCGAAACAAAAAGTTTCGGATTTGCAACGCTGTGTCATTCGGATCATCGAATAGACGGGGGTGGGGATCCAATCGCACAGCGCGCACCAAATAAGGCTGCAATAACAGCGACCCAAAGTCTTTTCCGTTCAGTTGGAAGGTTCGAAAGAAGTCGATGCCCGCAAAGTGCAGTATGGACGTTTGATTTGATGCTTGGTTCCAGTTCACTCGGGAGCTCAAATCAAGCGCAACCCTCGTATCCTCACCGAATCCCTCCGAGTGAACGAATTCGCTGTGCGCTATGAGTACGAAACAAGATAAACCAATCAGAAGCAACGTCTCCAGTTTCAATCTGATCCCCTTTTCTTTACCCTTAATCTTCAAAAGTTATCACGGCGACTCAAATTTAACCTCGTACTAAAGTACTAGACGCTTTGCTAAAACAAGGGTCTTCAATGGGTTAAGCTCTTTTAGATATCGAATCAAAAACTGTCTATTGGGTCGCCCTAGTTCCCCAAGGGCTGCTCTGGCATAACCAGGTGACGGAGCCTTTCATGAAGTTGCAGCATGGTCATTTGTGTCGGCCAAGTTGCTATCCCCAATAGCCGAAGGTCACCCCTTTCAGCAATCTCCTCTTCACCGGGCCCATAGAGGAAAACAACGCCGTGGCGATCTCGCAACGCCGCGTCACCACTATTCGATTCACGATAGGCGGCGTCCACTAAAGCTCGTTCTGAAGGGTCCACGAGTCGAATCAAGACACCGTCTTCCTCTTCTAATTGGGAAGTGTCTGAGCTGACGGACAGGCCACATCGCTCAATCAAATTAATTAGCGAACGCGGCAGCTCATTAGGTTTCGTAGCTACCATTTTAAAGGGGTGCGCCTCTTTCAACGCGGTGATCATAGCGAGCGCTTTCGCTTCTGCGCGTCTTGGAGTCGTCACAAACAACGGAAGCTGAGCCATGCAAATCGACGAGGCGGAATTCCAATCAAAACGCCCACCCAATATCTGGAAATAGATGGCCGCCGCAGCTAACTCCATACTATTGATGAGGTTTCCGTCACCTACTCGTCCGCTGTTGTCGTAAGGATCAGACAGGGACTCAAACATCGTTCCAGCACTGTCAGTGTCAGGTAGCTCGAAATAAATCCAGAGCTCAACATGTTGCTCGCCAGCCGCCTTAATTTCAGTGCTCATAGAAACTGATTCACTGACACTGATGCTGCTGGCGTAGACTATTAACCCTTTCAGTACTCTCGTCAAAAGTCTCGCATCGGTCTCTACCTCGATGTCTGGGTCAGGAAGATTCTTTTCATCAAACTTGAAGGCACTTCCGCTCGCCCAGGACGCGAACTGATCTGTTAACCCCCTAAAAAAAGAAGCGAGCCTGACAGGCCCGGGATCGCTTAGTATTTTTCCAGACTCGGCTAGCGAAAGCTCCAAATAATCGTTCAATAATCGGTAAAGGTTACGGCTCGAGTGAGCAATATGCTGAACCATCTCTCTTTCATCTTCGCCTTGGACAGACTGCTCTAGCATGTCAATAAATCCCAAAATCGAGTTGAAAGGCGTTTTCAATTCATGACTAATGTTGCTAAAAAATCGCGATCTGGCTCCTATGGCTTTTTCTGTTTCCTCAATCTGCGCCTCTAAAGCCTTCGTTTGTTCTTGAACCCTCGCTTGGAGCTCCCTCTCTAAAGTCAGCCGCTTTAGCTGGTTGTTCACTGCATCGGCTACTTGTTGAAACCAAGCCTCCAGTGCGTTCCTCTCGAGCGCTGAAACCAAACCGTTCAGCCTTACGACGAGCATCGGGCGGTTAAAGGGTTTCAAAATGATTCTGCAATCATGGCGCTTCTGGCCAATTGGAGAACCCACCATCCGACTATCGGCACTTGAAACGTTTTTTGTTGCATCAATAACCAAGAGATATTCCAGAGTTTCATATCTCGACTCCCGCGATTCCCCACCTAACGATTCATTGCTCGATGTCCACTGTCTGCGATCCTGAAGTTCATCAATCGATTCACCTTCCAATGCCAGACCGTCCACTGCAATTGACTCACACTGGACCTGAGTTCTAAGAAGAGACTCGAGGACCTTAGAAAATGCATCTAGATCTTCAACTGCTCGAAGCGAGTCGTACACGAGAGAAATCAATCGCTCACCGTCTAACCTCCATCTCAGTTGAGCATCGTATTCGCGGAATGCTCTATTCAACGACTTGTATTCGACAGGACCTACTGCCTCAGGGATGGGTTTTGTTCCAAGGTAGGCTCTGTCAATCGTGGCTTCGCTCAATTGCTTGATCGGTATCGAAAGCACTCGGAGATGAAGCCAGACAATCACAAAGACGTAAACGATATAAATCAGGATTGATATTCCGAGATCCACCGCAAACTGGTCTCGCCCGGCCTGAGAAAGGAGTTGCCTGTCAGTCACGGCAGCTTCAGATTCGCGCAGCAAGATCATCATTTGATCAACGATGGATGCGCTCACCTGGTCATATTCTGGTAAAAATACGCTTAACCTCTGGTTTAACTCTATTTCATCAAGCGTGAGAACCATCGAATGCTCGCGATCTAGACGCTGTAGCCCTTGGTCAAGCAGTTTTGTCGCTTCAGAGCCTAATAGACCCAGCCTCGCAATTTGTTTAGCCTTGCCTCGAGCAAGGTCGATTTGGTTTCGCGCTCCATAGACCAAATAGGTCTGCGCACTCCCAAATACGAGATCACTCAGGACCAGTGTCTGTTGAATTGAAAGGTCTAAGATTGCGACGTCTCGCTCTAACAACTCAACCTCTGCTGTAGAGCTGAACAACCGGTCTAACTCCCTGATTTGATCTGCGAAGTGGATTGTCAGCACAGCTGCTGGCACTACTAAGGACAACGAAAATATGCTGATGTGAGCGAGAACGCTCAGTTTCACAGATAGCAATTTCCTGAATCGCAATTTCATTTTATGAGATGCTTCAGCTTTCCAGGATGGAATCGCTTTACTGCCAGCCAAACCAGGAGGATTGGGAGACCTCTACGTACTGTATGGATCTGTGGCCATGGGAACTGACCAAAAAGCCTGGGTCAAGATCAGCGTCTTCGCAGCGGATTTAACCAAAATCTCAAAAAAGTCCCCTTGGATGGGAAGCTGGGATGCGGTCACAGAACCGTCATCGTCAAAGAGTTCGCCAATACTTCGAACATTTAAACCCTTGAACCGGCTTTTGACGGCTTGTGTTTCAGCATTTTTGCAATCACCACCGCGGCACCGCTGAAACATGAAATCCTTTATATCCCCATTTATATCCAGCGACCAGACTATTTCGATGAGCCCCCATCGACCAGGTTCGCTTCTGACATGAACCAAGCCGGTCGTCGATAGCCCTTCTTGAACATAGAAAAGGGTGTGTTTCCCGATCTCCTTTGCATGAATAGAGACGGGCAAGCCACTTCTGTCAATAAAGGACTTGGCAACAGAAGGCTTAAGTTCTCGTACCTCTGATGTATAACCCGTGAATCCTGGATACATAGTTTGAATCTGCTGGACGGGATCGCGTAAAGAGCAAAATGCGACCGCCAAAACCTCTGTGGTCAGCAGTAATAAAACTAGGCCTGCGAGCATCCGAATCATCACACGTTCTCCCTTACTTTCTCTAGCGCAAACTTTACCGCGACATCATGAAGCATTAATGCGTAATACTATGGACAGTCTATTTAAAATTAACATCGTACTTTTGGGCAAATTTAACTGGCTTTTATTCCCCAAAATTGACGCTCGTGATTGGCCAAGCTACCTTATGTTTCATTAACTTCTGGCCACTCATTAAGCGTAGCACCTCAATCTTAGCCTGTATCGCGAGTTAGCTTACCGTCGACACCCGCCCTCAAGAGCAGTGGAAATAGCCAAAACCATCCGATTATCGGCACTGGAAATATCCAAAGTGCCGCATACCACCCCGATTTGCCTACATCGTGCAACCGACGTACGGTGACCGCAACCGTAGGAATCGCAGTCAACGGCCTGTAAAGGAGGGTCAGCCACCCGATTTGCTGGTCCACGTAGGAATACGGGATGAGCTCATAAAAAGGTAAATCGCTAAGATTCAGCGCAGGCCCCATTGCGGCCTGGTCAATTGCGGCGACAATGAGGTACAGCAGGATCCAACCGAGCATGAAGTACCAAAATTCACTGCGCGTCGATCGCCCGCTGAAATTGAAGTATTGAACAAAGCCGGAACGTACCGCGTGTAAGAAAAGAGCGACGTGCCTCATAGTCTCTTCCGCGAGGGATTCGAATGATTCAGCTTAGCTGCGGCGACCAGGCCATTTCAATCGGGGTCCAGCGGCGCGTAAACCAGCGCCCCAATCAATTACGAGCAACGCAGGACTGCGCGCCGCAAGGATGCAGCTGAACGCCCCCTGGCCTCTCACTTAAATACGAACATCGCGGCGTTGATGCCTATGTTTTGTCAAAAAAGCGAGGCTCCATGCAGCAACGAACCTATCGTCTAGATCTGCTTGCCGGGTCTCATCACTTTTATCGGCTTTGCTCAGCGAATAAACGCTCGGTAGAGCATGACTAAGCTAAACCGAAACTTACCCTTGCCGCTGCGTTTGACACTGCCAACAGAGCTCAAATGTTGAGGGATTTGACTCCTCGCAGTGATGGCAATCCCACTCCTCGTCTGCAGGCTGATGCTCAATCTCCTGAATGCGGCGAATTGCAGCGGAGGCTTGCTCATCATTAATGAGCCAAAGTTCGATCCAGGTCTCACCGGGCGCAATTTCACCTGCGGCACCGCCCAAAATATCGTTGCGAATCTCGGTGTCTATCCCGATTTCGTCGAGCGCGTTGCGCATTGCGCCAACGATAAGCAGATTCGGATGGGTGTAAATCAATTGCATACCATCAATGTAGCAGACCGTAACTAGGGCCCACAGAACTCTCAACAAAAACCTCGTTAGATGTTTAGGTAACGACCAAAAAAACTAGATGCTTACGGAGCCACCCACTAGTTCATCTCCTGCGGCAGGCACTTGGGCCTGGCAGCAGTTCTTTAGGGCCAATACCACTAGACCCTATATTTTAAAGATGGTTTCTCTTCCATCCCGTCGTGGCCTAAAACGGACCAGACCATCAGTTGTTACTAGAGCCTGAAAGAGCAGCGAAAAGCGCACAGCCTTCAATCGAGAGAATCGAGTCTCAACAACATGGCTCATCGACCCCCGCGCTGGTTCTTTTTTAAGGGGGATGGCTTATGCTCAGATCATGACCCAAATCCACTACACACCCCGGGCAATGCTGGAACGTTTGGTCGCATTCCCCACAGTATCGAGCCGCTCGAATCTCGACCTTATTCGCTTTGTTGAGGACTATCTTCAAGCACACGACATTGTCTCGACAAAAGTAATGAGCGACTGCGGAGAGAAGGCCAACCTCTACGCGACAATCGGACCCCATGTTGAGGGAGGCGTCATTCTTTCGGGGCACACAGACGTGGTCCCCATCGATGACCAGGATTGGCAATCCGACCCATTCACGCTGACGGAAAGGGAAGGATTGCTATTTGGGAGAGGTACCTGCGACATGAAAGCCTTCAGCGCCATTGCGCTGGCCCTCGTCCCTGACATGTCCGGATTAAAACGCCCGATTCATCTCGCGCTTTCCTACGACGAGGAGGTCGGTTGCCTCGGCGCGCCTCGGTTGATTGACACGCTTCGGGCAAGCCTACCGCCTGTTCATGCGGTGATCGTGGGAGAGCCAACCGGCATGCGCGTGGTCACAGGCCATAAAAGCATTATGCATTTCGATACCCGGATCACTGGTCTCGAAGCTCATTCAAGCCAGCAACATCGGGGCGTGCCCGCTGTGATGATCGCAGGCAGGCTCATTCACTGGCTTGGTGAAAAGCAACGGGAGAATGCAGAGAATGCGGACCCAAGCTCTGAATTCGAACCGCCCTACTCGACCCTGCATTGCGGCATGATCAAGGGCGGCACCGCCGTTAACATCACCGCGAAGCACTGTGACTTCGTAACCGATATTCGAACCTTACCGCAAGAGGACCCATACACGTACTTCAACGAATATGTGGCGTTTGTGCGAGATATCGTCGAACCTTCTATGCAAGCGGTTTGTCCGGGAGCCCATATCGACATTGAGGTGCATGCCTCGGTGCCTGGTTTTGAATCCCCAGCGGGCAGTGACGCGGTTCAACTCGCCAAATTATTGAGCGGCCAAAACGGAACCGAAGTTGCCCCTTATGCAGCGGAATCCGGGCAATTTCAGCAAGCTGGCTTTTCGGTTGCCATGTGCGGCCCTGGCTCTATCGACCAAGCCCATCAACCCAACGAGTACATATCCATCGAACAATTGGATCAGGGAACCGAGTTCATTCGGCGACTGATTCAGCACCAGTCGAACTGATGCGAGGAGGCCACCCATGGCAAGACGCTTTATTGATCTATCGATTTACCTTGAAACTGAAGTCATTTCTGACCCACCTGGCATGCAACCGGAGATTAGCTATATCGATCATGAAACTGGCGTTAAAGGAATGGTGGCTAGCTTCCCGGGACTCACCGCAGAGGAGCTGCCCGACGCCGAAGGTTGGGCGGTAGAGACTATCAAACTGAGCACGCACAACGGCACACACCTCGACGCGCCCTATCACTTTGCATCCACAATGAATGGCGGGGAGCGCGCCATCACCATCGATGAGGTTCCTCTTGAATGGTGCTTTAACGACGGCGTCAAGCTCGACTTCAGAGACAAACCCAACGGCTACGTGGTTACAGCCGACGATGTCGAAGCCGAGCTTGCGCGCATTGAATACACGCTCAAGCCGCTCGATATCGTGGTGGTCAACACCGCAGCCGGCAAACGCTATGGCCAGGATGACTACGTCTCTTATGGGTGCGGCATGGGGCACGACGCCACCATGTACCTGCTGGAGCGTGGCGTGCGGGTCACCGGTATTGATGGTTGGAGCTGGGATGCTCCCTTCGAATATACGCGAGAGCGATACGAGGCGACCGGTGATGCCAGTCTCATTTGGGAGGGCCACAAAGCCGGGCGTGAAATCGGCTACTGCCACATCGAAAAAATGCACAACCTCGAAGCGCTGCCATCGCACGGTTTCATGATCTCGTGTTTCCCGCACAAAATTCGCGCCGCCTCAGCAGGGTGGACCCGCGCAGTCGCGAT
>Ga0181572_10003304_pt1 | contig 11355 bp, 8 predicted proteins | sample 101ome_26_FD_133004 | JGI IMG/M metagenome (GOLD analysis project Ga0181572, IMG submission 133004) | Coastal salt marsh microbial communities from the Groves Creek Marsh, Skidaway Island, Georgia - 101408AT metaG (megahit assembly) | ecosystem: Environmental > Aquatic > Marine > Intertidal zone... | reverse complement strand
GAAATTATCTCTATTCATGCGCCACTCAATGAACAAACTCAGAATCTTTTAGATTACAATCAACTTCAGATGCTTCAAGATAACGCGGTAGTTTTAAATCTTGGTCGTGGTGGAATCATTAATGAAGAAGCTGTAGCTAAGATTATTGATGAGAGGGAGTTGTCTTTTGGTTTAGATGTTTTAACAAAAGAGCCAATGCTTGAAAACCATCCACTTTTAGCTGTAAAAAACAAAGAACGTTTGTATGTTTCACCTCATATCGCTTGGACCTCTATTGAAGCGAGAGATTCGCTTATAGCGTTAACTATACAAAATATTCAAACTCTTCAAAAGTAGTTTTCCCATAGAAGAAGTTGCACTTTTCTTTTGGGCTTTTTTGGCTGCTACGGTATTTCCATTTAGCTCTGAAGTAGCATTCCTTCTTGCGCTTGAAAATGGTATGCCAAAGTTGACTGCTCTTTTTGTTGCATCTTGCGGAAATATCTTAGCGATCATTGTGAACTATTTTTTTGGGTATTGGTTGTATGAGAAAACCCACACCAAACTCTCAAGCAAAAAAATTGGGCGTAAGTCTTTAGAACTTGGTAATAAATATGCTCTTTGGAGTTTACTTCTTTCATGGTTGCCTATCATAGGAGATCCTTTAACTTTGGTGGCAGGATTATTGCGAGTGAATTTTTTTACTTTTATTCTTATAGCAGGCGGATTGAGGATTGCAAGGTATTATTTTTTGACTTTTGTGGTACAATAAGAGAGATTAACACATTTAGGGGACATAGTGAGGGGATTATTATTTTTCTTTTTTTTACTCAACTATGTTTTTGCGTTTGAAGAGATAACGCCTATACCTATGAGTGTTGATTATGATGCAGACAAAGCTAGCCTTGGAAAACAACTTTTTTTTGATCCAGTTCTCTCAAAAGATGGGACTGTTTCATGTGTAAGTTGTCATAACCTTCCAGGAAGCGGAACTGACAATAAGCAGTTCTCGCACGGTGTAGACAATCAGATAGGACATATTAATACCCCTACAGTTCTCAATGCAGGATTTAATATTTCTCAATTTTGGGATGGAAGAGCAAAAGATTTACATGATCAAGCGCTCATGCCAATTCTAAACTCCAATGAGATGGGACAAACTTTAGAAAAAGTTTTGTCTATTTTAAACAAATCAAAATATCGAGAAAAGTTTCATGCTGTTTATGGCGAAAATGTTACCAAAGAGAATCTTTCAGATGCGATTGCCGAATTTGGTAAAACTCTTATAACCCCTAACTCAAGATTTGATCAATATCTTCGAGGAAATTATGATGCTATAACAGAAGATGAGAAAAAAGGGTATCAAGCTTTTAAAGATCTTGGATGTATATCCTGCCACAATGGGGTTAATGTTGGCGGAAATATGTATCAAAAAATTGGAATCATGATACCGTATGATAAACCTAAGGATGTTACTGATAGTGAGACCTTAGAAGGTCGTTACCATATCACAAAAAGAGAAAGAGATAAGAGAGTATTTAAAGTTCCAAGTTTACGAAATATAGAATTAACAGCTCCATATATTCACGATGGAAGATATAAAACGCTTGAGGATGTGATTAAAGATATGATGGAACATCAACTCGGAATCACGGAAGAGAGAGAAGAGACTAAATATATTAAGCTTTTTCTTAAAACTTTAACTGGTGAAATGCCAAAAAGCTTGGAAGAGTTAGAGTAATGAAAAAGTATTTCATCATAGCTCCAATTTTTCTCATAACTCTTTTGGTGATTTTGACATACCTTTTTAGAAGTTTTGAGATATCGCAGAGTATAGATGAATACAACAACATAAAACAAATTGCGTATGAGTTAGAAGTTCAAGTTCAAAAGCATAAAGTTATTCTCAAAGAGATCGAGAGTAAAAAAAACTTTGATGAAACTGTTTTTAGCGCTAAGTCTTTGGGTAAAACTTTAGATTATTTTAAAGAGATTATTGATGCAAAAGAAGATTCTAGACTCAGACATTATCTCAATAATATTCAAAAAAAGAATGAAGTTCTTGAATTTCTTTATGAAGATATTAAGAGTGATATAGCAGTCATTCAGAACTCTAAAGTATGGTTAGATTCAAATTACAAAAACCTTTTACAATCTACAGATGACAGAGTTTTGCTAGCTTATATCTTTGATGTTATTCACCAAAAACACCTCTCAGAAGAGCATGAAGGTTTTGAGGTTGATTTATCACAAGTCCCAATATTACAAAAACATGTTCAAGTGATTTTAGACAAAAGAGATTCTTTATTAAAACTGCAAGAACAGCTTGATGAAAATGATCTTATCATAGAGTTTGATAGAGTGATATTGCATATTCACAAAAAATTGAATGTATTGCAAGATCAGATTCAAAATATCATTGTAATACTCTTAAGCACTTCTATATTTTTAATTGCTTTTGGTGTTTTTGTCTATATCAGAGAGATTATAGCAACACAAAAAGCACAAAAACTAAAAAATGATTTACAGCAATTTGTGGATGCATTAAACTCTAGTGCAATTGTTTCTAAAACAGATCCTAAAGGGATTATTACATATGTAAACAACAAATTTTGTGAGTTGTCAGAGTATTCCAAAGAGGAACTGATAGGGCAACCGCATAACATTGTTAGACATCCCGATATGCCAAAAGCTATGTTTGAAAATATGTGGAAAACCATACAAAACAAAAAACAGTTTCATGTGATTATAAAAAATATGAAAAAAACTGGTTCTTTTTATTTTGTGGACAGCTATATCTCTCCAATTTTAGATATAGATGGTGAAGTGGTTGAATACTTAGCTGTCAGATACGATGTAACAGAGCTTATAGACTCTAGGGATCGTGCGATAGTTTCAGAAAAAGCAAAAAATGAGTTTTTATCCAACATGTCTCATGAGCTGCGTACTCCTCTTAATGCAATTAATGGATTTGCAACGCTTCTTGCTAAAAAAGTGGAGGATCCTAAGCATCAAAAATATTTAAATACAATTGTAGATAGTTCAAATACGCTAGTAGGTTTAATAAATGATATTTTAGATTTGTCAAAACTGCAAAGTGGAAACTTTACTTTAGATTATCACGATTTTAATCTCATGCGTAAGCTTGCTCCTTTTGTTGAAAATTTTAAAATTATTGCTCAAGAAAAAGAGATTAATTTAGATGTTGATGTTGATAAGCATTTAGATATCGTCTTGTGTAGTGACTGGCTAAGGTTATCCCAGATTATTACTAACCTGCTATCAAATGCAATGAAATTCTCAGGTGCAGGGAAAACAGTTTTTTTCAATGTAATCTATAAAGATGGTACTTTATCAATATATGTCGAAGATAACGGAATAGGGATGAGCAAAGAGGTACAAAACAAAGTGTTTAAACCTTTTCAGCAAGCTGATAGTTCTACAACAAGAGTGTATGGTGGAACAGGTTTAGGTCTTAGTATTGTTTTAAATCTTGTAAATCAAATGGGTGGTGAAATAAGGCTGACAAGCGAAGAGGGTAAAGGGAGTAAGTTCAAAGTTTCGATTCCTGCAACGCAAAAAATAGATGAAGCTCAAGTTGTTCATACTGAGCAAGAAAATGAGATTGTACCTCTACATGGGCATGTTTTAATCGCTGAAGACAATAAAACAAACCAGATGCTTATAGCTGCTCTTATGGATGAGTTTCATTTAACATACAAGATAGTGAATGATGGAGTTGAAGCAGTAGAAATCTTTGGTCAAGAAAATTTTGATATTGTTTTGATGGATGAAAATATGCCAAATTTAAATGGTACAGATGCTATGGTTGTGATACAAAGTCGCTATGGGAAAAGTGTTCCGATCATAGCTTTGACAGCCAATGCAATGGTTGGAGATAAAGAGAAGTTCTTAAAGCAAGGGATGGATGGATATGTTGCAAAACCTATTGATAGCCAAGAACTTTATGTTATCTTGAAAAGATTTTTACATACGGATACATATGTTTAAGAGTGATGTTTTAGTTATTGGAGCTGGCGGTGCAGGACTAACAGCAGCGATTCATGCAAAAGAGAGCGGTGCAGATGTAGTAGTGCTCACTAAAGAGTATCCAACGCGAAGTCAGACATGTATGGCACAAGGTGGGATAAACGCTGCACTTGGTAATAATGGTAAGGACAGTGTTGAAGATCATATAGCAAATACTTTAAAGTCAGCACATTCAATGGCAAATGAAGAAGCTGTAAGACATTTGTGTGAGAATGGTCCTGATGCATTACGTTGGTTAGATAGATTAGGAGTTTGTTTTTCTAGAACAAAGGATTCTAAAATAGCTCAAAGATCTTTAGGTGGAGCTTCCTCACCGAGAGCATGTTATGCACAAGATTATACCGGCTTGAAAATTCTTCATACGTTATACGATAAGTGTTTAAGCTTAGGGATCGAAATTCTAAATGAGAAGTTTTTATTAGACCTTATTGTACATGAAGGAAGAGTTAGTGGTGCAAGAGTTTTAGATATACGAAGTGGTGAAGTGCATCTGTATGAAGCTAAATCAATTATTTTAGCTACTGGTGGTTATAGTAGAATTTACGACAAATATTCTACAAACTCTAGTGCTTCAACAGGAGATGGGATAGCTGTAGCTTTACGAGCTGGAGTAAAAGTGAAAGATATGGCTTTTGTTCAATTTCACCCAACTGGACTGAAAAAATCTTCAATTTTGATTTCAGAATCTGCACGTGGAGCAGGTGGGTATTTGCTTAATTCTAAGATGGAAAGATTTGTAGATGAGCTACTTCCACGTGATGAGGTGGCTCGAGCGATTCAGGTTCAAATAGAGAATGGCTCGGATGTATTTTTAGATATTCGACATCTAGGAGAAAAGTTTATTGATGAAGAACTTCCGCAAGAGAGAAAGCTAGCAAAACTTTATGAAAATGTAGATCCAGTTTCAGAGCTTATTCCAATTAAACCGGTCGCTCATTATACTATGGGCGGGATTGAGGTTGATATGAAATCTTCAACAAATATAGATGGTTTATATGCAGCTGGAGAGTGTGCTAACCATGGTGTACATGGAGCAAACAGACTTGGGGGTAATTCTCTTCTTGAACTTATAGTTTTTGGAAAGGAAGCTGGTAAGAATGCAGCTTTATATGCTAAAAACAATGATTATAATGGCCATAATATCAGTAACAAAGATTTAGATATTTCCCACGAATCTGAGCTTAATTTTTATGATATAAAAGAGGAGATCGGTAATATATTTTATAACAATGTTGGGATAAAGCGCAGTGAGCTCAAGCTACGTCAAGTTCAAGACAGACTTCAAGTTATAAGATCTCAATTAGATTTAATGGGTATCGTTGATGATACAAAAGAATATAACACAAATAAAGTTGAGTTTTTAGAGTTTTTAAATATGTTAGTTGTTTGTGAGCAAGTTGTTGCTGAGGCATTAAAGATAAAAGTGAGTTGTGGTGCTCACTATAGAGTAGATTAGTATGAAAATAGATATTCAAAGAGATTCTAGAGTTAGCTACGAAGTGAACCTGCTTGAACCAACACTTCTAGAAGTATTGAATGAGATCAAGCATACAATAGATAGAACATTAACATTTTCAAGTGGCTGTAGAAGTAGTGTATGTGGAAGTTGTTCTATGAGAGTAAATGGGCACGAAGTTTTAGCATGTAGTTATAAAGTGCAAGATGGAGATTTTATAGAACCACTCCAAAATCTTGAAGTTATCCGTGATTTAGTAGTCAACATGGATAAAGCTCTTTCATTTAATGCAAAAGCAAAAGCGTGGTCATTAGTTCAAAATGATGTGGCAGCAGTTAGTCAAGAGGATGAGAAACTCAATGAGATACAAAGTGATTGTATTTTATGTGCCTCTTGTTATAGTGCTTGCCCAGTTTATAGTGTCAATGGTGATTTCTTAGGTCCATTTTCACTCACACGAGTTTGGAAATATGTGAGTGATGTTCGAGAAGAAGAGACGAAAGAGAAAATTGATACTATTCAAACAAATGGTGTTTGGGATTGTACCTTATGTAATGAGTGTACAGTTGTATGCCCGCAAAATATATCTTCCAAAGCTGATATTGAAAAATTGCGTGCTAGATCAGCTATGCAAGGGTATAGTGATCCAAGTTTTGCAAATGGTTTTGATGGTGGTTCTTTTGGAGGTTTTGGTGGTGGATTTTCACCAGATGGAACTCCTGTTTTTTAATCTCTCAACTTTTTATACAAACTCATTTATAAAAGAGTTAGAACAATAGATCGATTCTTTATTCTCTGCTTCTTGCAAAATAACTAACAATAAAAATATGTTATAATAATTTACATTTAGTTATGGGAGAGTTATATGGCAAAAGAGCATTCATTTGATATCACAGCCAAGATAGATATGCAAAACTTTAAAAACGCAATAAACCTTGTTGATAGGGAAGTTTCAAATCGTTATGATTTTAAAGGTACTACGTATGAAGTCACATTTAATGAAAAAGCAAAAACATTAGTGTTAGTAGCTTCAAGTGATAATAAACTAGATGCTTTAAAAGATATAGTTATTGCAAAGTTACTCAAACAAAACTTATCTTCAAAAGTTTTAGATGAGCTTAAAGTTGAAGATTCCTCGGGTGGAAATAGAAAAGCTACATTTAAAATGGTTGACTATATTGAATCAAAAGAAGCTAAAAAAATAACTGCAGATATAAAAAAAATGAAATTGAAAGTGAATGCACAGATTGAAGGGGATCACATACGTGTAAAAGGTGCTAAACTTGATGACTTGCAAAAAGTTATGAAAATGGTTCGTGAAGGTGAGTGGGAAGCTCCTATAATGTTTGAGAATATGAGATAGGAAAAGATATGGCACAGATGACAATTCTTGAAGCAGCAGAACATTTAGGTGTTTCTAAAGAAGCTATACATAACCGTGTTAGGAGAGGTTCTTTAGAAGTTAGTGTTATTGATGGTGTTAAATATGTAGATATTGATCCAAGTGCTAAAAAAACAACTGCTTCTAGATCTCAAACTACAAGAAGATCTAATAAGGTAAGTGAGGATAAATATTATTCGTTTTTAGAAGAACAAAATAGTCAGCTTCAAGCAAAAGTTGAAAAACTTGAAGGTGAAACAAGATCTTTACGTGATCAAAAAGAAGCTATGTTAATTCAAGAGCGAGAAAAAATTGAACAAATATATAAAGAAAAAGATGAGCAATTGAAAAACTTTTTCACAACTTTATCTTCACAGTTTATGTTAAGTGCTCCTCATGCTAATCATGTTGAAGAGCATTTAGATGCCGAAATTGAAGAGGTTAGTCAAGAAGAGACTGTTGAGGTTACTAAAAAGAAAAAAAGTAAAAAAGGTGAACTTATATCTCTAAAAAAATATTTGAAGAAACAAGAGTTTTCAGAGAAAAAGAAAGAGAAAATTTTTGCACGTTTTGAAAAGAAAGCAAGAAAAGATGAAAGAATTTTAGTGTTTGATAAAAAAATTTATTTGGATACGATTAAATATGACTATGAAGATCTGATTCGATAAATAATAAGGTTTTAAAAATGATTAGTGCCAAAGATTTAAGGGATGTTGCATCAACTTTAAATGCTGTTTATGCAGAAGATGAACCAATTTTAAGAGAGGGACTACAAAGTACTTTAGGTAAATTATTTAAAAATTTGTTTGTTGCTACAAATGGACAAGAAGCATTTGAGATATTTAAAAAAGAGGATATTGACCTTATTATTACTGATATTAATATGCCGATTATGGATGGGATTCAGCTTATTAAGAGTGTGCGTCAATATACTGAAAAAGAACCATCAGTCGTGGTTATATCAGCGCATGATGAGTCAAAACTTCTAACCACGCTTATAAACATGGGAATAAACAGTTTTATAAACAAGCCTGTAGATAAGCAGCAAATGACAAACTTGTTATACAAAACCTGTATGGCATTAAATGATAGAAAACTTGTTGTGGAGTATGAGAAAAAGCTTGAAGAAGATCTTGAGATTATTTCTCGTAAAAATGAAATATTAGAGCAAAAAATCAAACAGTTTGCTCAAGAGGTAAATAAAAATAAAAAACCAAAAGTTAATCAAAAGTATCTAAAAAAAGAGCTCGTCAATGACAATTATTACAATACTTTACTGATTGACGATAAGGATGAGTTAAGAGATTTGTCCATGGAACTCGAAAACTACATAGCTATGTTGTTTCAAAATGATGTTTTACACAACGATTATTTAGAGAAGTTATCAGATTCGTATAAAAAGTATGCTTCTGTGTTAAACAGTTATTCAGAATTTTATGAAGTTGCTTTGTTTTTGAATGAGTTTAGCGAAACAATTTTATTACTTGAAGAAAAATTTATGGAAGACTTGCATGAAACTGGAATCTTATTTGAATCACTCCAGGTAACTTTAGATAACTTCAGACTTAATGTATGGGATAAAGAGGCTAAGGATCCACGCTTTTATAACGCTTCACTTAATATGGATATAAAGCTTATTATAGATTATTTACAAGGAAATGAAGCAGAAGGTAATGAAGTAGAATTTTTTTAAAGGCTAGAGTATGAAAGGTCTCAAATATATAAAAGATCCAATCTTGAGAATTCAATTGATACATCTCCTTACAATAGTACTCCTTTTACTCAATGTAGTTTTTTTTACAGAAAACCTAATTGCTCTATTTGTACAAGTTGTGATAATTATCACTATTCTTTTTAGAAGCCTAGATGATTTACATGTCAAAAAAACTTTAGATGAACTCAAAGAGCAACTTTATTTAGATGAAGAGATACTCAATAAAAGTATTATTGTCTCAGAATCCGATCTTGAAGGTAAAATAAGCTATGTTAATGAAAACTTTTGCAGAATTAGCGGGTACTCCAAAGAAGAACTTTTAGGGAAACCCCATTCAATTATTAAGCATCCTGATACGAAAAAAAATACATTTAAAAATTTATGGCAGACGATAGAATCTGGTAAAACATTTCATGATATTTTAAAAAATAAGAAAAAAAATGGTGAAGCTTATTGGGTTGAAACTTTCATATCACCTATACTAAAGAGATCAAAGCTAGTAGGTTATCGAGCATTGCGATTTGATATTACTGAGAAAATGATTGCTGATCAGTACTTAACAAAAGAATTAAATAAAAGAGACTCACTTTTACAACTTCAAAACACAAGATTTGAGTTTGCTATTAATTCTTCAAGAGACGGATTTTGGGATTATAATATTTTAGAAAAAAAGTTTTATTTAAGTAGTGGTTGGAAAAAACGCTTAGGGTTCAATGAAGATGAGGAAGTTAGCTATCTTCAGTATTTATCATTAATCCCCGATGAAAATAGATTTGAACACCATGGGGCTATGATGGATGTACTTGAAGATCGTTCAGAGAATCTTGAGTATGTGCACTTTAGAATCTCCTATCCATTGGTTACAAAAAGTGGTGAAAAACTGTTTATTGAAGATGTTGGAGATGCATTTTTTGATGACGAGGATGAGTTAAGTAGAATCACTGGATTTCACCGAGATATAACTGAACAAAAAAGACAAGCAAAAATGATTGAGACACAAAACCGTGTTGCTGCAATGGGTGAAATAATGGGTAATGTTGCACATCAGTGGAGACAACCATTAGCTGCTATGAATAATCTCCTTAATAATGTAGAATTTGATATTGAGCTTGAAGATTTAAAGAGTATAGAAGTATCGAGATATCTTGAAGTTTCTAGCAAGCTTAAATCTTATACGATGTATCTTAGCAATACGATAGATGATTTTAGAAAACTGACAAGTGATGAGAAAATAAAGTCTAAATTTGTTGTGCTTGATCTGCTTTATGAAGCTGAAAATATGATTCAGGATGCTTATCAAAAAGAGAATATAGATTTTGCTATCGTTATAGAGAAAGATTGTAATTGTGAACTTTATGGTTATAGAAGAGAGTTACTTCAAGTTGTTATCAATATATTAAACAATGCAAAAGATGTTTTAGTAGAGATGAAAGTTCCTGATCCAAAAGTTTGGATAGATCTACAAAGAGATGAAAAAGAGATATCTGTTTTAATACATGACAATGGTGGCGGTATCCCAGATGCATTTATCGATAAAATTTTTGACCCATATTTTACAACAAAACATGAAAGTATGGGGACCGGAATTGGTCTGTTTATGAGTAAAAAGATTATTGTGGAACATTTTAAAGGAACCATTGAAGTAGATAATGAGAAAAAAGGAGCAGTGTTTACAATAGTACTACCAAGAGATCCGTATCTATTGTAAACCTTTGTAGCTACCAGCTGAATTAAAGGTCGTCACTACGAAGTGTTAATCCTTTGAGGTGACTTATAGGATGTGAATAGGTAATTCCTTCACCTTCACCAGTAATATCTAATTTAGTAATAATGCTTTTTACAATTTCATCCACTTTTTTAGTAGGTGTTATAAACATCAGGTTAGAGTCAGTTGATTCTGAATGAAGTCTGTTGTAAAAATTTGTCATCTCTTCAAGTCCCATTCCATGAGCTGTCATAATAGTCACACCTCTAGCACCAGCCTCTTTTGCAGCAAGTAGAGCTTCTTCTTCTTTTTCATGAGGGACAATAACATGTACAGCCGAGAACATCATTTTATATGAGTGTCGTTTATCTGTACCATGAACATTAACTGTTGAGAGACCCATATTTTCAGCATCTTCAAGTGCATGACGAAGCTCTTCAATATGAATTGCTTCTTTTTCTTGTTGCCCTTTGACACCCATTCTCTCTGTTATAACACCATACGCCATAACGGTTAACATAGGAAATAAAGATGCAAAAGCGATAAGTCCAAAACCATCTATGAGGGGATCACGCCCTGGTATATTTGTAGCTAGTCCAAGTCCAAGTGCAGCAACCAGTGGAACTGTTACAGTTGAAGTTGTAACTCCACCACTGTCATAAGCAATAGGGATGATATATTTAGGTGCAATAAATGTAAGTGCTATAACAAACATATAGCCAACCATGATATAGTAAACAATTTCACCACCATTTACAATTCTATATGCACCAAGAGAAATACCAATAGCAACACCTAAAGCAACAAAAAGACGTAGTACAAAGTCATTTATTTTGCCATCACTGATCTCTTTGGCTTTTTTTGCAATTGCAGTTAAGGAAGGCTCAGCCATAGTAGTTGAGAATCCAATTGCAAATGCAAATGTATAAATGATAAAGTTGCTGTCATTTTGAGTTAATTGCAGTGCCATAGATTCACCAAGCGAGAAAAGACCCATCTCTAGACCGATTATAAATGCATCTAGACCCATGATAACTAAGATAAAACCAATCACTACCTCTTTGAGGTTT
>Ga0181572_10003303_pt1 | contig 11355 bp, 7 predicted proteins | sample 101ome_26_FD_133004 | JGI IMG/M metagenome (GOLD analysis project Ga0181572, IMG submission 133004) | Coastal salt marsh microbial communities from the Groves Creek Marsh, Skidaway Island, Georgia - 101408AT metaG (megahit assembly) | ecosystem: Environmental > Aquatic > Marine > Intertidal zone... | reverse complement strand
TAAAGCGGCCAGCACCTCTAAGCTCTCGCGAATTGCAGTCCTGGCTCGAATAAATGCCCAACTTGAGCCAGTGGAGAGTGAACTAAAGGCGCTCGGAATAGAGACACAGGTCAGGGGACAGGGGAGATTCTTCAGGCAACCCAATGTCATGCAGGCTTTGAGCGCTATCCGCGCGCTTACCCTCAGCGATCTTTCGAAGCCGCTCTTTGCCGAGGTTTCAAACATTCTCTCCTCTCTGGGCTGGGCCTCAAATGGCGAAGGCCCCGGCTGGGCAGAGCTGAACTGGTTCATAGAGGTTATGGATGAGCTCGGAGATCCTTCCCTTGAGGAATTCGTTCGAGAGCTGGATGAGCGCGAGCGCTCTGGCCACGAGCCTCAGCGGGAGGCGGTGACGCTTGCCACTATTCACGCGACCAAGGGTCTTGAATGGGAAAGGGTGTTTCTCATCGGCGTGAATCAGGGCCTTTATCCCATCTCTCATGCCAAGACCAAAGAGCAGCACGAAGAAGAAAAGCGACTGTTCTATGTGGCGGTGACCAGAGCCGAAACCTATTTGGAGATCTCATCAACCAATAAGGCACCTAGTCCCTTCGTGAGCCACCTAAGCCACAGCCGCAGTGACTAGTCGCGGGCTCAAAACTTCCAAGCGAACCGCTTCGATTTAGTCTCAATGATTTTGTTTATGTAAACCCTGACTGGTCTACGTGGTTGAGAATCAGGTTTGTTACCACTCCCGTTGCAAAGAGCATCATTGCGCTGTCTTGGTTGGAGCGGTCTCGAGCAAGTAGCTGCGGTGCGATGGTTCGCCAGTGCTCATCAGTCTCAAATTTGGCTTTCTCCACAGCCCTAGCTGTCGAGCAGTTTCCTCAGTCCCTCATCAAAGTCATCTCCGGAGTCTTCGAGCCTGGCAATAACAAGTGATGGGTCAGAGATCTCCTCAACTGATGGGAGCTGGTCAGGGTGGGACCAAAGCTGGTCTCTTTTCTGCCCGCCAAGTCTTGATACTTCTTGCCACATAGCCTTGGCCTCACGACGAAGCCTTGGTTGGAGCTCCAGCCCTAAGAGAATCGCAAATGTCTTCTCTGCAGCTCCCTCGGTAGCGCGCTTCCTCGTTGCCAACTCGATGACGCTTGAGATTGTCGGGAGTCTCTTTCCCGCCTCCTCTGCAATGGCGTCAGCCCAGCCGTCAATGAGCGCAAGCATCGTCTCAATTCTGACCAGCGCGGTCTCCTGCTCCTCAGTCCTTTGGCTCATCATGGCGGTTGCTTCCATGACCCGGTTCATGGATTCTGGATCTTCAGGGTCGATTTGCTCGACCATCTCCTGGATGCCTGAAATTTCAACCCTGAGGCCAGAGGCAAACTCTCGAACCTGGGTCGTTATCTGATCTCTAAGCCAGCGGTTGGAGGCGTAGAGCGAGGCAATTGCGAGCTCCCTTATGGCGAGATAGATGACAATTTCTGATTTTGGAGTCTCAATGTCTTTGATGAATTCGCCAACGTTTTGGGTTATCAGGCCAGGTCTGGGGCTGATTGGGATTCCGATTTCGCTTGCCGAAAGTGTTTGGGTTGAGAGTGTGCCCATTGCCTGTCCCAACTGCATGGCAAAGATGGCGGCGCCTGCATTGCCTATGAACTTACTAGCCGGTCCCAGGAGATTTGAGAGCTCATCCGGCATTGCCTCAGCAATATTTTCGCTCAGGGCCTTAGCCATGCTGCTCGCTACCGGCTCGCTTAGCTCGGCAAATAGCGGCATTGCATCCTGAACCCAAACACTTCTCCTGAGCAGCTTTGGCGGTTCAGATGATGTGAACTGGGTCACCTCAGAGAGCCAAAGTCTCGCAATCTCAAAGGCGTTTGAAATTTCGGTTTCAATTGAAGCGAGATTCTGAGATTCATCCTTCTTGGCAATTTCCAAAGCCTGATTTTCGGCCATCTTCCAGTTGATTGGGCCTTCTGAATCTGACATCAGATTTCGCAACTGCGAAAACATCTGACCCATCATGGCCGGGTTGGCTCCGAGACCGGCAATCTTGGACAGGGCCTCTGGGTCCAACTGACCACTAGAGAGCATCTTTCGGACCATTTCCTCGAGCTCTTCGCGGCCCGGGCGCTCTTTGTCCGCTTCCTCTTCGCTCAACCAGCACCTCCAACTGCTTTTCACGCTATCGCTAAGACCTTGCAAACCGCTGACAATCGTGTGCCTTCTAGCAGGTGTTCGCCAAGGGCGTGAGCAGCCAGCAGGCTATTCCAAGGTTCACTACCTAGCATTGAAGCAATGTCCTACTTTTCCTCGAGACCTAAGGCGCCCAAGGGCTCAGCTAGGTGGATTGTGCTAAGCCTCGCGGTCATCACACTTGGCTCGCTAGCTGTGCTCCCAACTGGCTACGTAATTGAGCGACCAGGGCAGGTTTTTGACGTTATGGGCGAGATTTCCGGACAAAAGGTAATCAGCTCCGTCGATGTCGAAGTTTTCGAAACTGACTCCAGATTTGATGTCACGACTGTCTCTCTGCTTGGCAACAGAGAATCCACACCGACTTGGGTTCAGGTGCTTTGGGCATGGGCAGATCCAGAGCAGATTGTGCTTCCGCTCGATGATGTCTTCCCACCCAATCTCACAACCGCAGAGATAAGAGCCGAAAGTACCGCACAAATGGAGGTCTCACAGCAGGATGCGATTGCCGCGGCCCTGACGCAGTTGGGGTATGAGATTCCTCGGACGCTTTATGTTGCCTCCGTGATTGCTGACGCTCCCTCTTCGGGCATTTTGGTTGCAGGAGATTTTGTGGTTAGTGCTCGCGGCACTGAGGTAGTGACTTTTGATGAACTGAAGGGTCAAATCCAGCTGTCAGAGGGCAACCCAATAGTTATTGAGGTGCTCAGAGAGGGTCAGCCTCTGAGTCTTGAGGTTACGCCTGAAAGGCGCGAAACCGACTGGGTCATTGGAGCAATGGTCGGCTACACCTACGACTTTCCAGTGGAGATTCAACTCCAACTCGGGGATGTTGGTGGACCATCTGGGGGACTCATGTTCAGCCTCGGCATCCTAGATGCCCTGAGCGAGGGTTCTATGGCCGACAGCTATCACGTTTCTGGAACCGGGACCATCAACTCTGCTGGAGAGGTGGGTCTCATTGGGGGCGTTGGGCTGAAGATGATTGCCGCAAAAAACTCCGGAGCAGATCTGTTTTTGGTGCCCCAGGGCAACTGCGAAGAAGCAATCGGGCAGATTCCCGAGGGCTTGAGTGTTGTAACAGTGAGAGACTTGAACGAAGCGCTTGATGCCGTCCAGGCATTGAGAGAGGGAAATCAGCTACCAGCTATTAGCTGCAACTAACTAGGAGAGATACATTGGCACAGAGCACCCCTCAGCAGGGACGAAGGGTATCACCGGTATCAATTGCGTTCGGAATCCTGGCCGCGATTGTGTTTGCACTGGTGAGCGCCGCCGGAATCTACACCGATTGGCTGTGGTTCCGTCAGCTTGACTTCGAGGTGGTGTTCTTCACTCAGATCATCGCTCAGGTTGTCGCCTTCCTAATCGGTTTTGTCATCATGACCGCCATCATTGCCATTGGGTTGATGCTTGCCTGGCGAGCTAGGCCGATTTATCTCAAGATGCCTGAAGAGTCTCCTTTCCAGGTTTATCAGCAGCTACTGGAGTCTCTGCGCAAAGTTGTGATGTTCGGTGTCCCTGCGCTGATTGGCCTCGGTGGCGGCCTCGTTGCAGCCCGAGAGTGGCAAAGCGCGCTGCTGTTTCTCAATGGCTCAGAATTTGGTATCGAGGATGGCCACTTCGGCTTCGACGTTGGCTTCTTTGTTTTTGATCTTCCCTTCCTAACCTTCGTTGTCGCCTTCATCTCCGGAGCCGTTTTCTTGGCAGCACTTATCAACCTTGCGGTCCACGTTGTCTACGGAGGTATCCGATTCAGCGGCCGCGAAATCTCTGTCTCCAAGCCGGCTCGAGTTCAGCTCTCGATTCTTGTAGCAATTTACCTAGTGATGCAGGGAGTGAGCCTCTGGTTTGACCAGTACGCGACGGTTGTCAACGATGGAGCGCTCTTCACCGGTGTTAGCTACACCGATGCGAATGCCGTGATTCCCGGACTGCAGATTCTTGCCTTCATCTCTGTAGCAGTTGCCATGACTTTTCTCGTTACGGCATTTTTGGCTCAATGGAGGATTTCGATCATTGCTACCGCGCTAATGGTCGTTAGCTCTCTGGTGGTTGGTGGGCTCTACCCGTGGATTGTCCAGACCTTCATAGTGGTTCCGAACGAGCGAACCCTAGAGGCTCCATACCTTCAGAAGAATATTGAGTCCACCCGAACCGCCTTTGGAATTGACGATGTCGAGGTCGTGGAATACGATGCCAAGGTGGTGGCGGAAGAGGGCGCTCTTCGCAACGACGCAAAGACCACAGCCTCGATTCGAATTCTTGACCCAGCTTTGGTTAGTGACGCCTTCCGCCAGCTCGAGCAGTACCGTCAGTACTACAGCTTCCCAAACCGACTTCACGTGGGTCGCTATGAAATTGACGGCGAGACCCAAGACACCGTGGTTGCTGTTCGCGAGTTGAACCAGGCCGGCCTGGGCGACTCTCAGTCTTGGTACAACTCGACCATTGTTTTCACTCACGGTTTTGGTTTTGTTGCCGCTTACGGCAACAAGCGTGACAGCGACGGTAAGCCGCTGTTCTTGCAAAGTGGTATACCAATGGTTGGCCTACTTGGGGAGTTTGAGCCCAGAATTTACTTCGGCCTGAACTCTCCCGAGTATTCGATTGTTGGAGCCCCAGAAGGTGCCGAGCCACTCGAGTTTGACTTCCCGGCCGGAGAAGACGGGCAGCGTGAGACATACACAACATTTAATGCCGATGGCGGTCCCCGAATCGGCGACCTGTTTACTCGACTCGCGTATGCGCTGAGGTTCCAGAGTGAACAGATTCTGCTCTCTGAGGCCATCAATTCAGAGTCCCAGATTCTCTACAACCGCGATCCTGCGGACAGGATTAGGGAGGTTGCTCCCTATCTGACGGTTGACACCGAGGTCTACCCCGCGGTTGTCGATGGAAGGATCAAGTGGATAGTTGATGGTTACACAACTTCAACAGACTTCCCGTACTCCAACCTTGAGCCGTTCAACCTCGCCATCTTGGACACCGCAAGCGAGACCTTCAACAGGGACGTCTCCGAGGTCAACTACATCCGTAACTCGGTAAAGGCGACCGTTGACGCATACGACGGTTCTGTTGACCTGTACCAGTGGGATGAGAACGACCCAATCCTGAACGCTTGGATGGGTATTTATCCCGACACGGTCCAGCCGTTTAGCGCGATGAGCGAAGACCTTTTGAGCCACGTGCGCTACCCGGCAGACCTGTTCAAGATGCAGCGTTCAGTCCTCGGTCGCTACCACGTCACAGAGGCCGGAGCCTTCTACTCGCAGCAGGATGCCTGGATGACCCCCAACGACCCGGTTGAGGGAACGGGACTTGGAAGCCTGCAGCCTCCTTATTACCTGACTCTGCAGGCACCGGGTGATGACGAAAGCGCATTCTCGCTCTACTCAACCTTCATCCCGCAGTCCACTGGCGAGACGACTAGAAACGTCTTGACCGGTTACTTGATTGCCAATGCTGAGGCGGGCGGCGAAGCTGGAAGGGTCAGTGACGAGTACGGCAAGCTAACGCTGCTGAACTTGCCGCGAGAGACAATCGTCCCCGGTCCTGGCCAGGTGCAGAACAACTTCAACGCGGATAGCGACGTATCCTCGCTATTGAACATTCTGCGCCAGGGTTCGACCAGGGTTTTGAACGGAAACCTCCTAACCTTGCCAGTTGGTGGCGGACTGCTCTACGTCCAGCCCGTCTACATCGAGTCCACGGGTGAGACTAGCTATCCGTTGCTGCAAAAGATTCTTGTTGCATTTGGTGATCAGATTGCCTTCGAGGACACCCTTGAGCTTGCGCTCGATGAGCTCTTCGGTGGAGATTCTGGAGCTGACGTAGCCGATGGTGCAACTGGCGGCTCTTCAGGCTCAAGCACAGACACTGGCACCGACACTGGCTCAAGCGCCGACTCAGGCAATGCCGCGCTCGATAGAGCCTTGAACGCTGCGAAGCGGGCACTTGACGACAAAGCCGCTGCCTTGAGAGAGGGCGACTGGACGGCATTTGGTGAGGCGGACGAGCGACTGCAACGTGCAATCGAGGATGCTCTGGACGCACTGGAGAACTAGCAGCCAATCTGCTATCGTTACAACTTCGCCGCGGGGTGGAGCAGTTCGGTAGCTCGCCGGGCTCATAACCCGGAGGTCGTAGGTTCAAATCCTGCCCCCGCAACCAGTAACCCCCGAAGCAATTGCTTCGGGGGTTTTCACTTGTGGAAAACACTAAGCAAAAACTTCTCAGACTCTTTATCTTGCACACGTGAGATTGCTCGTCGAGTTCCTACTTACCGCCAGCTGCAGCTTGGACGCTGCGGCAATAGGCGTTTGCGAATGCGGAGCCCCGGCAGGAGCGGACTCTTTTCAAGTGTGCGCGACAGAGCGCATCGAGGGTCGTGAGGACCTCGTCTCAAGAGATCCGGATGACTCACCCGCAAAGCCCATGCGGCTTTGCGGGTGGTATGCAAACGGGAGCATCGACACCCCGACCTTGAGCGTTATAACCGCGTGGGTTCCCGTTGGCTCCAGACTCTGCATTGGTGATACGCCTGCCACCTCATCGGTAAAGACCACGACGTTCGAAGATCAAGTAACGGAAGTCTTTGGGGCTTAATCGAGAAGGCCCTTTGCGTCTTGGGAGCCAGGCAGCGAAGTAGAAGTTTTCGTATTGGCAGATTTCAGGGCTGAACTTGCAGCGGGAGAGTTCAAGGGAACACTCCTGGGCCAGGCCGCAACAATCCGCTTTGAACCGGTTGAGGTCCGATGGGAGTTTTCAGACGGGACAAGGGGTTCTGGCTTTTCTTTTTCACGCAGCTTTGATTCGCGGGGCACCTATACAGCTGTCGCGAAGGTCCGTGTCAAGCCAAGCTACCGTTATTCGGACGGTGATTGGCAGCAGTCGGACGCCAGAATTTGGTTTCCTAGTAATGAGCTTTCTATCTCGGTCGTTGAAGTACCCAGGCGGACGCTATTGATCATGAGATAACAGAATCTACTCAGCTGGGACTCATTGAATACCCAGAGTTGTTGTAGATAATCGTGGGGAGCGAAAGGGTCGAGATGAGTAATTTCCAACGAGGCGATAGCCAGTTCACCTTCAGCACTCCATACGCAGCTACTGTTGCGCAGCAACCGCCGAAGCGTAGGGTTGGTGTTCTGGGCATTGCCGCACTAGCAACGTCTAGTGCCCTGGTGGGAGGCATCATCGGCGCAAGCTCGATGAGCATAAGTTACGTAGCCTCTACCCAGCCAGCTCCAGTGGTTGTGAACAGTGTTGAGCAGGTCAACTGGGTAACCGGGGCCGCCTCCCAGGCAGGTCCATCCGTTGTGACGCTATCGGTTAACTCGTCTTCAAACTCGGGGTCTGGATCCGGCGTAATTTTGACTGAAGACGGCTACATTCTGACGAATGCCCATGTTGTAACACTTGGTGGTGAGACCGATGGAGCCTCGCTCGCAGTAATGCTCTTTGATGGCTCAGTAGTTCCCGCTGATCTGGTTGGCTACGACTCTGTTTATGACCTTGCTGTACTAAAAATCGAAGCGGAAGGGCTAAAGCCAATTGTCTTCGCTGACTCCAAGACGCTAAACGTTGGTCAGAACGTGGTTGCAATCGGGGCGCCACTTGGCCTTACCTCCACTGTCACCGAGGGCATTGTCTCAGCACTGAACAGGACGATCCAGGTTGCTAGCTCAGAGGTTTCAGATGAGCCAGGGTTGAGTTTTTGGACGGGTGTCGGAGAGTCAATCTCGATCCAGGTGATTCAAACCGATGCGGCCATTAACCCGGGTAACTCAGGCGGGGCGCTGGTTGATGAAAATGGCCGGTTGATTGGGGTAAACGTTGCGATTGCGACCGCGGGCAATGGAGTTGCAGGCTCAATTGGTGTGGGATTTGCAATTCCATCTAATACCGCCGCTCGCATCGCTACCGAGATTATGGAGACCGGCGTAGCCACCCACGGTTTGCTTGGGGCGATGGTCCGAAACAGCTTTGCTGCTGACTCAAGTTTCTCCACCGGTGCCTACGTTGAGCAGGTAACCGAGGATGGTGCCGCCAATGCCGCTGGAATTCGCTCTGGTGATGTAGTTATTGAGTTTGCCGGCGAGCGGGTAACCAGCTCAGCAGACCTAACAGCTCTTGTAAGGGCCCAGCCCGCGGGAGCCGAGGTAGAGGTTGTGGTGCTGCGCGATGGCACGAACCGCTCCTTCACGGTGACGCTCGGTGACGCTGCCGACCTAAACTAGTCGGCATGACAGAGCGCGATACCGAGCTCCTCGAAAAAGAGGAAGTTCTCGAAGACGGTGACCATGAGCGCTATTCGCACTACGTAAAGAAAGACAAGATTGTCTCATCAGCCGTCATGGGCAATGCCGTTGTTGCTCTGTGTGGGAAAGTCTGGGTGCCATCGAGAGCTCCAGAGAAGTTTCCCATTTGTCCCACCTGCAAGGCGATCTACGAAAAGCTCAAGCCTTAGCAGAAAACTGTAGGTATTGCCGAATCACCCTTTGAAAGTCTCAGCGCAGACTTTGGCAGCTCTTCTTTAGCAATCAGGTGGTGCTCTTTTGCAAGTAAGACTCCGTTGTGACCAACGTATTGCTCATTGGCCAGCCCTGCTTTCATAAGCTGAACCTGGAGGGCACGTCCCTTGTCGCTTCCGACCAACTCGGCAGTCGCCGTTCCTGATTCAATTAGCCTCGAGGCGGTTTTCACGCCCCCACGGTTGGTCTTTGACTGGGAGGTCTTGGCAACCTCGCTCCAGCCCTCACCGTCAGAGTGTGCGACGAGTTTGTAGACAAAGCCAGCCGTCGGGTACCCAGAGCCTGTTACCAGTGAGGTTCCAACACCAAAGCGATCCACTGGAGCTGAAGAAAGAGCCGCAATTGTGTATTCATCTAGGTCGCTGGTGACGACAATCTTCGTTTGCTTGGCACCTAATTCATCCAGTTGACCCCGAACCTCGACTGCGGTTGAGCCGAGGTCTCCCGAGTCAATCCTGACTGCAGAGACCTTCCCTCCGGTCAAATCAACCGCCATCTGAACGGCCTTGGAGATGTCGTAGGTGTCAACGAGCAACGTTGTGTCAGGCCCCATTGAGGCTATTTGAGCCTCGAAGGCCTCCTTCTCGGTGTCGTGCAAAAGTGTGAAGCTGTGAGCACTGGTTCCCATCGTTGGGATTCCCCAGCTTCTTCCGGCTTCTAGGTTGCTGGTGGCATCAAAACCTGCGATGAAAGCCGCCCTGGCGGCAGCAACAGCAGCGGACTCGTGCGCTCTTCGGGCTCCCATTTCGGCCAGGAAACGCCCCGCTGCAGCAGTGTGCATGCGGGAAGCCGCCGATGCAACAGCGGAGTCGTAGTTGAGAATTGAAAGGACAACAGTCTCGAGAATCACCGCCTCTGCGAAGCTGCCCCTCACGGTCAGCACGGGGGAGTTGGCGAAGTAAATCTCACCCTCTCTGTAGCCAGAAATCGAGCCTGAAAATTTGTAACCCGCTAGCCAGTCGAGGGTCTTTTCATCAACTATCGACTTTTCCCTGAGGTATTCAAGTTCGGCCTTAGAAAATTTAAAGTCGTTTACAGCGTCGAGAACTCTTCCAACACCCGCAAAGACTCCGTATCTCCTGCCTGCCGGAAGTTGACGAGTGAAAACCTCGAAAACACACTCTCTTTCCGCTTTTCCCGAGCGCAGAGCAGCTTGGAGCATTGTGAGCTCGTAGCGGTCGGTCATAAGGGCGAAAGACACGGCAACAGCCTACTGACTGGATAATGGGCACCCTAGACTTAGAGTGTGGATGCTAGGCCGATCGGGGTGTTTGACTCGGGCGTTGGCGGACTAACCGTTGCCCGGGCAATCATTGACCAGCTCCCCAACGAATCGATTTCCTATGTAGGGGACACCCTGCACTCGCCTTATGGTCCGAAAAGCCTCTCTGAGGTCAGAAAGCTTGCGCTCGAGGTCATGGATGAACTCGTGGCATCTGGCGTGAAGCTATTGGTTATTGCTTGCAACTCCGCATCAGCTGCGGTTCTTAGAGATGCGAGAGAGCGATACACAGATGGCCTGGGAGTTCCGGTCGTAGAGGTAATTCAGCCAGCGGTTAGGACTGCGGTTGCAACCAGCAGTTCCAAGCGGGTAGGTGTTATTGGCACTGCTGCGACTATCTCGTCAAAGGCTTACGACGACGCCTTTGCGGCTGCGGTTGACTTTGAGATTTTTAGTGCTGCTTGTCCTGCCTTTGTGGACTTTGTTGAGCGCGGTGTCACGTCAGGCCCCGAGCTATTGAGTGTTGCCACCGGTTATCTCGAGCCTCTGAAGGCTGCCGGGGTGGATACTTTGGTGCTTGGCTGCACTCACTACCCCCTCCTTCAGGCGGCGCTCGCCTATGTCATGGGCGACTCGGTGAATCTTGTTTCATCCGCCGAGGAGACGGCCAAAGATGTCTTCCGGGTCCTAACAGAGGAGAACCTGTCCGCCCCCGCGGGCAACAAGCCCACTCACAACTTCTTTGCCACGGGAGATGCCGAGCAGTTTCAGGCTCTGGCAGGCAGGTTCCTTGGACCCGAGGTTGCGTCCGTAAGACAACTAACACGAAAGGTTTTGGATGACTAGAGCAGATGGCAGGCAGCTCAATGAGATGCGCGAGGTCAAAATTCAGCGCGGACACACCATGCATGCAGAGGGTTCGGTCCTGATCTCTTTTGGCAACACGAAGGTTCTTTGCAATGCCTCATTCACACCGGGAGTTCCGCGCTTCAAGAAAGACTCCGGTGAGGGCTGGGTTACAGCCGAGTATGCGATGCTTCCCAGGGCGACAAACACGAGGTCGGATCGCGAGAGCGTTCGCGGAAAGATCGGCGGTCGCACCCATGAGATCTCGAGGCTGATCGGCAGGGCGCTGAGGGCAGTGGTGAATTACAAGGAGCTCGGGGAAAACACCATTGTCATCGACTGTGACGTAATTCAGGCAGATGGTGGAACTAGAACTGCCGCTATAACTGGCGCGTTTGTTGCCCTGGCGGATGCCATTTCCTGGGCAAAACAAAACGGCCACATTGCAAAAGCCGCAAAGCCACTTTTCGACACGGTTTCAGCTGTGTCCGTGGGGATTGTCGACGGGGTTGCCATGACTGACCTCGCATATGTCGAGGACGTCGCGGCCGATACGGATATGAATGTCGTGGTCAC
>Ga0181572_10003302_pt1 | contig 11355 bp, 8 predicted proteins | sample 101ome_26_FD_133004 | JGI IMG/M metagenome (GOLD analysis project Ga0181572, IMG submission 133004) | Coastal salt marsh microbial communities from the Groves Creek Marsh, Skidaway Island, Georgia - 101408AT metaG (megahit assembly) | ecosystem: Environmental > Aquatic > Marine > Intertidal zone... | reverse complement strand
GATCCCCATGGTCCGGAGGATGAACGCGTGGGCCTATGTGAAAGTGCTGCCATTCTCATCTACCTGGCCGACAAAACCGGCAAGCTGCTGCCCCAGAGCTACCTGAGCCGGATGGAGCACCTGCAATGGCTGATGTTCCAAATGGGCCATATCGGCCCCTTCTTCGGTCAGTTCGGTCACTTCTACAAGTTCATGCGCGACAAGCTGAGCGATGATTACCCGCTGGAACGCTACACCAGAGAAGCTAGGCGCCTGCTGGGCGTCCTCGATGCACGCCTAGACGGACGCCGGTACATGATGGATGAATACAGCATCGTCGATATCGCGATCGTGCCCTGGGTGAATTGCTGTGCGGAGTTTTATGAGGCCTATGAAGCACTGGAGATGGCCAGCTTTGCGCATGTGGATGCCTGGCGGCAACGGGTCAGTGAACGACCGGCCTACGAGAAAGGCAAGTCCGTATGTTCACTCTAGGTCTGGCAGGTTGATGCGAAAGCGGATGGCGTGAGCGGCGTAGGCATAACAAATCCCCATCACCGCGGCAATGCCTGCGACAAACAGTAACAGGGCCAGCAAAGGCTTTTCGTCAATCAGCCAGAGATAACAACTGGCAACGCCGAGCGGCAGGCCGCACAGTGTTTTCTGGCCTTTGCCGTGGAGAAGGCAAAATAAAAGGGCAGCGCATGGCTGCATGCCGGACACTGCATCTTGATCAACCTGTTGTTCTGCTTCCGTGCTCTTTATGAAGTAATACCCGATACGTTTCAGGATCACACGGCTTCATCTGGGTATTTCCGGTTTCTGCCAATGCAGCTGACCAGATTGCCGGACACGCTTTACTGATTACCGCCCGGCGCATGCAAGACCATCAGCTGTCCCTGACATCCCCCTCAAGATACAGCCACTCCCCCTTGTTACGGTGAAATGCCGAGATCTCATGATGCACTTCCTCGGGACCATCATTGACGCGGTAGGTAGCCCTGAATTCAACCCGGCCCAGATCACCTTTCTGGCGCGCATCGATAATCTCAAGCCCGGTCCAGACATGGCCATCGGCTATCAGGTCTGCCATGCGAATATTTCGGGCGGTAGCCGGATGCCAGGTGCGGATCAGGTATTCGCGATGCATGGGTTCCCCCAGCGCATAGGCCGCATAGCGCGAGCGCACCAGTTGTTTGGTGGTACGCGGTTTGTCCTTGCCGGTGAGGAAAGGTTCGCAGCATTTGCCATGGGGCTTGCTGCTGCCACAGATGCAGGGTTCATTGGCTTTCATGGCAAGGATTGTAGGCAGAATGGAATGGCAGGGGCAAGGAGACGCGGGTGTTTTGTCGGTCGGCATGGCGCAGCGTTTGCCGACCTGCAGGTAACAGGTACCGACCTACTGGGTGTTGTTCTTCCCGATCGACATGCTACAGATACGGGACAGGTGCATATAGGGCAGGCCCGTTTCATCGTGCCAGGTGTTGAAGGCCTGCTGGCACAGGGTTAGGTCTTTCTTGCTGGTGGGCTGGTCGCGGATTTCCACACCGGCCGCTTTCAGGCGACCGACCACGTCCTGGCTCAGGATGAAACCGTCCTTGCCCATGAAACGCATGAAATACATGCCGGTGTTACCACCCAGGCGCGAGGCATGTTTTTTCAGATGGGCCATCAGGCCGATCTGGTCTGACACTGGCCAGTCACTGAAAAACTTGCCAAACGAGCCGTGTTCCTCCGCGATCTCCATGAGGAAATGGGCGTTATCGAGCACCGAACGGATCTTGGTCCAGTTGCGCACGATGCGAGTGTCTTCGGTATAGGCTTCCCACTTTTCCGGCGGCATATGCGCCAGACCGCGCGGATTGAAGCCGTGAAAGGCTTCCTCGAAACCGTCCCACTTGTTCTGGATCACGCGCCAGTTGAACCCGGCATTGAAAATGCACTGGGTCATCATCGCCAGGTAGCGATCATCGCCCAGCGCCGACAACTGCCGGTTGGTCTTCGGCTTGTGCGACGCCAGGATGGCTTCCAGGGCTTTCTTGCCGCCCTTGCGCTCCTCGGCAAGTTGGCGAATGTCTTTGAACGGGGTGAGGGTCATGGTGCGCGAATTTTTCCGGTTGATGGGAGCAGTCTAGTACAGGTCCTGATTTTTACCACAGCGTAGGGCGGCCTAGGCCCTCAGGGCCGTTTGCCGACATGTTCAACATCGCCCTGAGTTGTCGGCAAACGGCCCTGCGGGCCTAGGCCGACCTACCACTACCTTCCTGCCTCTTGCCTCTGTTACTCAAACAACCCGTTGCTGATATACCCGGCCACATCCCGCACCTGTTCCGGCGAGAGGATTTCCCCAAACGCCGGCATCTGCTCGTTCTGGCCGCGGGTCACCGTGTTGACGATGGCCTGGAGGTCACCGGCTATCGCGGTCAGCGCCACACCTTCGTGGCCGGCAGCGCCCAGGCCGTTGTCGCCATGGCAGGCGGTACAGATCTGCTGGTAGGTGGCCTGCCCGGCGGCGAGGTCCGGCGCACCCGGGGCAATCTCGACGTCCATCATGGCCGCCAGAGGTGACGCATTGTCACGGGCTGAAACCGGCGCCATCTCGCCTTCCAGGGAGAACAGCCACAGGCTGTCGCCTTTTTTACCGGAGGAATAAACAGTGCCGGCCGACATCACGGCAATGTACTGCGTACCCTCATGCATGAAGGTGGTGGCGGTGGCATTCACGCCGGCATCGGTACCAAACTCCCAGAGGATGCTGCCATCGTCCTTGTCCATGGCGGTCAGACGACCGTCGCTGCGCCCGGCAAAGATCAGGCCGCCGGCGGTATTCATGGAGCCGCTCATGCAGCCCTCGGTCCACTGCCGCTGCCACTGCAGGCGGTTGGTTTTCAGATCGATGACCGAAAAGATGCCGCGACGGGGTATGGACACTCGGGTCAGCGGACCCGCCCCCATCCACATCCGGGTGTGATCAGGCTCGCCTGCAAATTCCACTTCGCCGTTGCTGGTGGAATAGGCGGTATTATCGATACCGCAGATGTACATGTGATTGCTTTCCGGGTCATAGGACGACGGTGCCCAGTTCACCGCCATCTGCGGTTTGTAGATCACCATCTCGGTCCAGAACGGCGTGAAGATACGGCCCTGGTTAACCAGGCCAACCTCTTCCGGGGCGATATCGATTTCCTGCGGCACGACCGCATCACCGATCGGGTAAGGTTGTGTAGCCGCAGTCTTCTGGCGCGGCTCCTGCGGCACGGGACGCTCCTCGATACCAATCAGGGGCTCACCGGTGACGCGGTCGAGGATGTAGACCCAGCCGGTCTTGGAGACTTCCGCGATGCCCTTGCGCATCACCCCGTTGTAAGGCGCATCAAACAGAATGGTGGGGTTGGGTGAATCGTAATCCCAGATGTCATGGTGCACCTGCTGGAAATGCCAGCGGTATTCGCCGGTATACACGTCCAGCCCCAGCATGGACACGGTGAACAGGTTGTCGCCCTCGCGAGTGGATCCATTGAAGTCCGGCGCCGCGTTGCCGGTGGAAAAATAGACCATGCCCAGTTCCGGGTCGATGGTCGGGGTCTGCCAAACGGGCGCGCCACCGTACATCCAGTTGTCATTGTCGGCCGGCCAGGTGTCATGTCCCAGCTCACCAGGCCCGGGAACGGTATAGAAACGCCAGATCTCCTCACCCGTGGTTGCATCGAAAGCCTTCACACGACCGCGAATGCCCATCTCGCCACCGGCAAAACCGGTGATGACCATGCCGTCGAAATACAGCGGTGCGCTGGTGATGGCATAGCCTTTCATGGAGTCTTCTGCCTGGATGTCCCACACCACTTCACCACTGACCTGGTCCAGGGCAATCAGGCGGGCATCGACACGGCCGAGGAAAATCTTACCGTCGCCCATGCCCAGGCCACGGCTGACCCAGCCGCAGCAGAGATTGACGCGGGCCGGATCGACATTGGCGGTGTACTGCCAGAGGTGTTCGCCGGTGTCCACGTCGATGGCAAAGACGTCGTTCTCACCGGTAACGGTGTAGAGCACGCCTTCATAGTAGAGGATCTGCGCCTGGCCACTGTGGTTTGGCCCGAGACCGGACTCAAGATGCGTGCGCCAGTTGGCTTTCACATCGGCGACATTGCTTTTGTTGATCTGGTCCAGCGGCGAGTAGCGCCAGTTGTAGACGTTGCCGCCATTGGTGACCCACGCCTGCTGCGGCGCCTGCACCAGATCCTCGCCGAGGAACTGCGGTGAAGGCGTGATCTGGGCGAATACGCTGGTGTGGAATAGACAGAGAATGAAAACGTGGATGACTGTTTTCACGGTGAAGTCCCCTTGAAAAAAAAGTGTTGTAGGCCGGAAGAGCGAAGCGTCATCCGGCAGGATTATTCATTGACGTTCAATATGACTATTACATTTCTTGCCGGATGACGGGCTGCGCCCTCTTCCGGCCTACGGATAATGCCGAACTACGTCTTTATGGTTGCTGCGCAATCAGCTGTTCCAGCACTGCGGCGGTTTCCGGATGCGGATCACCCCCAGCACCGCGGCCAAAACGGCCGCCGCGTCCCAGCGCAGCATCGAGCACCGAGTTGCCGCGATCATCCATGGCTGACGGGTCGGCGCCGGCAGCGACGAGCATTTTCACGATCTCGGTCCAGCCATTGATGGCGGCGCCAAACAGGGCGGTCTGGCCCACATCGGTCCGGGCATGGACATCGGCGCCATGCGCCAGCAGCAGCTCAACTGCCGGAATCGCATTGTCCTCATCGCGGAAGCGTCCGCGCGTGTCGATGCCGCTTTGCAGATAGCCGGCCGCGGCGATCAGCGGTGTCACGTCATTTTCCTGGGACAGGTCAACCAGGGCATCGTGCGCCAGCAACACGCGCATCGCAGCCACATCGGCGCCACGCGCAGCCCGGAACAGGGGCGTGGCGCCCGTGCGCAGGAGTCCATCGGCACCGCGGTCAGGGCCCAGTGCCCGGTACGGCGGAAACAGTTTCAGTTGCAGGTTGGGGTTGCCGCCACGTTCGAGAATCATCTGCATGATTTCCAGCGCCGTGGTCAGATCGGAAGACAGGTGATCCGGACGCCCGCCATGTGGCAGCGTGTTGTAATCCACGGCAGCATACAGCGGGTTGCGGCCCCACATGTCCCACTTGTCGAGCCAGGCACCGGCTTCAATGAGCAGTTTGGCGGAATCCCAGTGGGCATTCAGGTTGGCCATCAGCAACGGCGTGATGGCATCCGGGTCGGGCTTGTTGATATCGGCGCCACCGGCAATGAGCAGCCGCACGCATTCAGTACAACCTTCACGCGCCGCATACAACAACGGGGTCAGTCCGCCGGCCGGCAGCACTTTCATGCGCGGTTCGGCCGTGACCTGGCGTTCCCAGTTGTTGGGCAGCGACTGGGCATCCGGATCGGCTCCGGCCTCCAGCAGCCGTTTCACCATGGCCGGTTGTTGCTGGGCCGCGGCCCACATGAGCGCGGTCTGGCCACGCCATTGTTCAACGACGTTGACATCAGCACCGGCTGCCAGCAGCACTTCTGCTGCCGCCACGTTGTCTGTGCGGGCAACTATCATCAGGGGGGTCTGGTCATCGGCGCCCTTTTCATTGGGGTCGGCACCGGCTGCCAGCAGCAGGGCCAGGACATCGGGGTTGGCCAGAATGGCCGCCTGTGACATCGGGGTGGCCCCATAATCGTTGCGAGCATGAAGATCAGCACCACGCTCTAGCAACGCTTCCACCAGGGCGGCGTCGTTGTAATACACCGCCCAGTGCAACAGCGAAGTGCCGTCGGATTGGGCCAAGTTCGCATTCGCGCGCGAGATCAGGGCGGTGACTTCTGCCGTTTTGCCATCCACCGCCATGTCCAGGATGTCGGCATCGGTTTGCGCGAATGCAGGGACAAAGAGCAAGGAGCAAGGAACAAGGAGTACTCCAAGCAGAATGGCTTTGATAATAGGTGTTTTCATCTTCTTCTATATCCAATGGAAGGCCAGGTTTTTACCTGGCCTGATTGTTCCCCTGGACCCCTTGTCCCTGGCTCCTCGCGGCGCAGCCGCGCGGCTAGACCTCGTCGAATCGTCCGGTGCTGTCGCCTAGGGATTCCTGCTGCAGGCCGATGCGGTCGAGCACGGTCAGCATAAGGTTGGACACCGGCGTACGTTCTGACGCGGCGATGTGCTGGCCGCCACGGATCGTGCCGCCGCCCTTACCCACCAGTACGGCAGGCAACGGATAGTGGTCATGGGCATTACTGTTACTCATGTTGGAACCGTAAAGGATGATGGCGTTGTCCAGCATTGAGCCCTTGTCGCCGTCAGGCATCTGCGCCAGCTTGTCGACAAAGCCGGCGAACACCCGGCTGTGGTATTCCTGGATGCGCAGCAGGCGCGCGATCTTGTTCGGATCATTCTGGTGATGGGACAGCGGATGGAACGCATCCGAAACACCGACATGGTTATAGGTCTGGTTACTCACTTCCGCGGCCAGCATCATGCTGGCGATGCGGGTAATGTTGCCCTGGTAGGCCAGCAGGATCAGATCCAGCTGCAGCTTGATGTGATCATCAAAAGAACCCGGAATGCCCTGCGGCGCATCCGGCAGTTCCATATGCGACAGATCATGCTCGGCGGTTTTCTGCACACGGCGCTCGATTTCGCGCACGGTTTCCAGGTAATCATTCAGCACCACACGGTCGGTAGCGCCAAGCTTCCTGGCCAGCTGGTTCGACTCTTCCAGCATCAGGTCGAGAATACTGCTGGTCTGCATGGCCAGGCGTTCACGTTCCTCGGCGTTGTCACCAACCCCAAACAGGGTCTGGAACAGTTTGCGCGGATTGTTTTCCATGGGCAGCGGCGTGGTCGGCGTGCGGAAGGAGATGGTACCCGCGTAGCTGCAGCCGTAGGCACGGTCACAGGAACCGGCAGCGCCGCTGGTTTCAGTCGCAACTTCTATGGAAGGCAGCGGTGTGTCCTGCCCGATATACTGGGCCGCAATCTGATCGATGGTCGTGCCGCCAAAGGGTTCATGACTGACGCGCGGTGCTTCGCCATGCAGCCAGGTGCCGGGAGTGATGGCATGGACCGGCCCGTACGCACGCTTGTTCTCCAGGTTGGAGACAATGGTCAGGTAATTCTTGTGGTCTGCCAGCGGCGCCAGGATGGACTTCAGTTCAAAATCCGTGCCCGTGGTTTCAGGGGTCCAGTTGCTCATCACGGCACCATGCGGGAAATAGAAGAAGCCCATGCGTGGGCCGACATTCGCTGCCGTTTGCGCCAGGGCCGTGCCAGCCGGAATCATGGCTTCCAGCAAGGGCAACGAGACAGTCGCCGCTGCACTTTTCAGAAAAGTCCTTCTTGCAATGTGCTTCTTGGTGATGAACATGGAAAGTCTCCTTTTATAAGACCCTGTTTAGTATGACCCTGTGAGCCACCCTGATTAACAATCCTTCGGTAACGACACCTTTCTCAAAACAATGCGTACTGTTTTATACCGGTTACCGGGCGACTATATCGAGAAATTACCTCAATGGTCCTGGACCGCCAGGAAACTTGGGGGATTTTCCCCGGTACCGGCACTACCGACCATGACATTGTCTGCCGGCACACTCACCTTCCGGAACTGGTCGCTGTTGATGATACCCATCACCAGCGTCGAAAAACGGTAATTGTCGGCAGCGGCCTGATCAACGATCGCACGAACGGCAGGCATGTCGTGGTGTTCCACAGAGCGGCCAAGCGAATATGTCATGAGCTTTTCCGTGAACGTCTGCACAAACTGGTCCGGACGTTCCACAAGGGCGCGGCGCAAATCATTCACACCATCAAGCGGAGTACCATCGGCGAGCTGGCCGGAAGCGTCAATAGGAATATTCCCCGCGTCGCTGTCACGATCACGCCATTGGCCGATGGCATTGTAATTCTCCAGTGCCAGCCCCAGCGGATCCATGACATCGTGACAGCCGGCACAGGCCGGGTTGTCGCGATGCATTTCCAGGCGCTCGCGCACGGTCAATGCGATGGCAGCGCCTTCCGGGGTTTCCGGAAAAGCCTCCACGTTCGGCGGCGGTGTTGCCGGTGGCACGCCCTGGAAATTCTCCATGATATAAGCGCCGCGAATCACCGGGGTGGTGCGATTGGCATAAGAGGTCACCATCAGCACGCCACCCGTGCCAAGCAGGCCAAACCGTTCGGGGTCCTCCAGTGGCACGCGGCGGAAATGGTCGCCTTTCACATCGGTAATCCCGTAGTGCAGGGCCAGGTCTTCATTCAGGTAAGTGTAGTCGGCCGTCATCAGTTCCAGCACGCTCTTGTCCGTGCTGAAGACTTCCCCGGCAAACAGGCGAACCTCATCCCGGAAGGCATCGAGCAGGCCTCGGTTGTAGGCCGGAAAAATTTCCGGATCAGGATCGATGCTTTCCAGGTCACGCAAGCGCAGCCACTGGAACACGAAGTTCTCCACCAGGGCTTCGGCGCGCGGATCGGCCAGCATGCGCTCGACCTGCGCCTGCAGGTTGGCCGGGTTGGACAGTTCTTCACGGGCCGCCAGGTCGATCAGGGTCTGGTCGGGCGCCGAACTCCAGAGGAAGTAGGACAGGCGCGAAGCCAGTTCCACGTCGCTGATCGTGATGATGTCGCCCGGGGCGGCATCGGCGGGCGGAATCTCGGCCCGGAACAGGAATTTCGGGCTGGTGAAAATCGCCATCATGCCGTTCTTGATGCCGTCATCGAAACCACCCTGCTCCCGGCCGGCGGCGAAAAAGCGCAGAGGTGCCGTCAGGTCATCGTCGGTGACCGGGCGGCGGAATGCCTGCTTTGCCAGGTTGGCAAAAATCTGGCGGGCACAGTCGAGTTCTTCTCTGGCGGCTGCCGGCTCACAGATCATGACCTTGCGCCGGCTCAATGTATCGATCACGCCGGTGGACGTCAGCGGCCCCTTGATCTGGACACCGCGGGCACGGGCTATGCGGTCCATGCCGCGGTTGCCGCTGATATCAAACAGAAACTCGTCGGACTCGGCAAAACTGCGCGCCACGAATGCCACGCCGATTTTATGGATGCCGGAAGTCAGCGGGACCCGGATGTCGCTGAAGCGGGCGTTGATTTCCGCCACCGCCGGTGCCTGTTCCTGGTCGAGCTTGCGCAGGTCCTCACCCCCGCCGATGTCACGCTCGAAAATGCGCTCACCGTCCACGGTGATGATCACGTCATGGTTGTATTCCATGCCCAAGGTATAGCCGGCGCCGGCCATGCCGAGGATGCTGATGGCGTACTCGCCATCGACCGGGAAATTGTGTTCGATCAGCACGCCACCGCGTGTGCCCATGGGCAGACCATGCACATGCGCACCCTGGTGGGAGCTGTCCATCGGATACACCACTTCGTCGTTGCGCGGGTTGGGACTGCCAACGGCCTGCTCGCTGACAATGCGGGCAGCCGCAATGTACTGGTCGAGGAAGGACGGCGACACTTTCAGCACGCTGGCGATGTTGTCGAAGCCATCGCTGTTATCATCCTTGGGCAGGGCCAGTTCGGTATCCAGCTGCACGCCGGTGATGTCATAAATGGAGTTGACGTATTCGGTGCGGTTGAGGCGATGCAGCCCCACGCGGCCCGGGCTGGTCGCCATGGCGGCATGGGTATCGAGCACATTTTCAATACTGCCCACCAGGTTCCAGCGCGCCGCCACGGCGGGCTGCTCCTGGCTCGGCGGCGGCATGACGCTGTTGCGAATTTTGCGCAGGGCCATCTCGAAGATCTCGCCTTCATTGGCCACATCTCCAGGACCGAAGATGGTGAAGTCGATACCCCCGGCATAGTCCTCAAAGTTGTGACACCCCGTGCAGTAGTCTTCCAGGGTCGACCAGTTGGCTTCCAGTTCGGCCAAGGCCGCCTGGTAGTCGCCGTTTTCTGCGGCATGGGCGGTCTCGCCCTGAAGGGCCAGACTCACCGCCAGGGTCAGTGTGCTGATGGAGGCCAAGGAAGTGGCAAAAGACAATACTGTTTTCATGGGATTCGGGTCGGCCTTACACGGGTTGTTGCCGCAGTGGCAGCATGTTGGTGAAAGCCTTCTTGTTGTTCCTCGTTGATGTTCTGTAAATGCGTTTTTGCCCGATTAAATAATGCCCGGAATCGCGCGTCCGGTGACGTGATACCACGCCCCACGGTACAGCAATTCCTCGAACAGGGCCGGATCACCGTACGTGGCGGAGAAATCAGCCATGGGCTGGCTCGCCCGGAACTGCTCAAGGCTGCGGCCGGTGCGGTAGGCATTGGCGACCTGGTCATAGGCATGGGCGAGCATCTGCGCCTGATCTTCCAGGGCCTGGCGCGACTGCACCGGGCCTGCCGAGGGCACCACCAGAGTGTCCGCATCCGCCAGGGCCAGCAGCTGATCCGTGCTTTCCCGGGCACCGGTAATCCAGCCGCCGGTCACGTAATCCAGTACGGGGTAAGTCCCCACGGTCAGGGCATCACCGGCAAACAGGACGTTGGCATTCCGGAAGTGCACATAGATATCGCCGTCGGTATGGCATGGCCCAAGCCGGCCATAGGCCACCGTTTCACTGCCCAGGGGCAGCTGACCCTCCTCGTAAAAGGTGTCATTGGCGCGGGCCTCGGCTGGCACCGGCGCATGGTGGAAATCTTCCCAGGCCACGGTGAAATCGTTGCCTTGCCACAAGCGGGTGTTTTCGTGGGCGATGATCCGCACCTGGCGCGGCCCCACCGCATGATTCAGGCCGCAGTGCTCCGGCCGCCAGTTGCTGTTAAAAAGTGCGGCAACCGGCTTGCCAGCGGCCAGCCTCTCGATCTCGGCCAGCAGCGCCGGGGCGTGTGCCGGCAATCCGCCATCCACCACCACGACCGCATCGGGGCCCACAGCCACCAATACATGGGCACCGCCTCCGGCAATGAGATGGAGATCATTACGCAGCATGGTGGTGGTCAGGGTCTGCTGGGCGAGTAACCTGCCCGGGAGGACCATGGCCAGCGTGCCCAGGGCAGCATGACCTAGCAGGTCGCGGCGTGTCAGGGAAGTATCAGTCAATTGTGTCTTCATCTTGCCTGCAGTGACAGGCGGCAACCTCAGTTTTCTGCCGGCGGCAAAGCCGGGAGCAGTTTTTGACCCCTCGGTCACGTATGTCAGGAGAAACGCTGCGGAGATCTCCGTCAGCGTAGACTAACACAGCAGAATGCGCTTTGTTGCTGCTCTATCCGGACCAACTGCTTTCTAACTTACTGTTTAGCCTGTTAATTTTTATTAAAAGGACAGACAGGATAATGAGGCGGACAGGCATTTTCAAGCAGAACAGGTCTGCTTTGCGTTTGCGAAAATTTCCCAGGATTACGGCGACCCG
>Ga0181572_10003285_pt1 | contig 11389 bp, 3 predicted proteins | sample 101ome_26_FD_133004 | JGI IMG/M metagenome (GOLD analysis project Ga0181572, IMG submission 133004) | Coastal salt marsh microbial communities from the Groves Creek Marsh, Skidaway Island, Georgia - 101408AT metaG (megahit assembly) | ecosystem: Environmental > Aquatic > Marine > Intertidal zone... | reverse complement strand
CAAAATCTCCACGTTTTTGCGCTTCTGCATCTCCGCCTTCAACTTTTCCCCTTTCGCGTCAAACTTCGTCTCCGTCCCGTCCGAGATCGACTTCTTAAACCGCTTCTCGGTAAAGTACGTCTTCCCTCTCTGAAAGCTCACTCGCGGCATCCTTTTCGAGAATAAAAATACTCCTCCATCATCCTCGCGCCTATTCGTATTCGTCGTTTCTCCGCTCCTCCTCGTCGCGAACATCGACGCGCGGCGGTGGTCTTTCCATCGCGTAAAAGAGCTCCTCGAAGCTTTTTCTTCCTTCCTTTCGCTCTTCTTTTTTTTTTTCGTCGTCGTATAGTTTAGGGTTTCATTCACAAAAATCGGTTCTAAAATCCCCGTCTTTTCCGCGAACGCGCACCACGCCAAGAAGCAGATCAGCGCTCTGGTGTTTGAACTCGTCACGCCTTGCTCTTTGTAGTAGTGCTGCTGCTTCTGCGACGACGACAGCAGCAGATCCCGACGCTTGGCTTCTTCTTCGTCTTTGTTTTCGTCGCCGTTTTGGTGGATTACCGACGCGTTGGTGGGTGTCTTCTTCGTCGCTTTTTTGCGTCGTCGAAGAAGAAGAATTGGATGATGATTTTTGCGAATTTGAGTACGGCCTCGACGACCGGATGAAGAAAAAGAAGAAGGAATACTCAAAGCAGCTCCGGACGACGACGCGGAAGAAGAAGAAGAAGAGAGCATCGTCGTCGTCGTTTTTTCTCTCTCTGTTCTCTCTCTCTCGGAGCAGCAGCAGCGGCGACTCTCTCTTTTATGACAACAACAACAACAACAACAACGCGAGAGAGAGAGAGAGAAAAACGGTCTTTTAGGGTTTTGTATTTGAACGCAAGAAGCAACTCGTATATCGGTGTTTACTCTTTTTGCGTGGTACGAGAAAGTGTACGCGATCGCGGTCGGTTTTGGGAAAAATGTACGCAATCGTGGTTTTCCTCTCCGCACTATTTTATATAAAAGGGGAGAAGCGAAGAACTTTTACACACACCCGTCTTCCACGCGCTCTCTCTCTTGGAGGTTTTGTACGAAACAAAAAGAGAAACACTCGCGCGATCGACGCAATCTGCGCACTCGCGTCAACTTCGTATAACTCGTTTAAACGTAAAGAAGAATGAAGAGTACGCGCGATGATGAGAAAAGCGCGAGGTAATTTGGAACTTTCCGAAGGTGACTTCGGCGGTGATAGTATCAGGCGTAGGAGAGAGAAATGTGATTTGAAAGAGTGATGACTACCACACTTGCTCACATTGGAAGTACCACGGTGCATAGTGCAACGAGACAATAAAAAGCACCTAACCTTGTGGATTAAAGCTTCAAGAACATCGTAACCACTCCACACGCATCGTTTTCGGTCGATTTAAATAACGTATGCGCGAAATCGAAATTCTCACATCTTCACGCTCAAACGCCACTTTACCTCTACCTTTTGGAGGCTGTTTTTCTCTCTTTTCTCTCTCCTCCACATGCGTTTCAAAATTTGTACATCTCCAGAAAACACAATCATTTCGCTCACTTCGCCAACTTTGAAGACGTCCCGAGGTATCAATTCAAGTCGTAATCAAATATAAATGACATCATTCGATAGACATCTTCCATAACGATCACTGATGCGCGTATCGCTTCTTTGTATTGACTTTACTATATGTATCTAGATAGCGTCAAAGATGCGTTTTTCTGGCATTTCTCCCCTAAAACTCGAGACCCTAAATAGTGCTGTAGCACCGGGTTTTTGGGCAATTAATCTCCTCCGAAAAAAATACAAATCTGTAGTTTATTTAGGGTTTCGTACCATATTAAACCCTAAACGTGTGGGGAAAAAAAAATAATTAAGCTCGGAAAGAATGGGCGCGTCGACAAAAAAAAACGGAGCGCAACGGCCCCTCCCGACTCGCACGCGTTATCGAGAGCGAGAGAGCGAGCGAGAGAGAGAGCGCGAGAGCGCGTGTCGTTAACTTTTTGTTCTTTTTAAAAGAAAAGGTGCGCGTTACGTTTTGTTTTTGTATCTCTCTTTTTTTTCTCTTTCTTTCTTTCTTTCTTTGCCGCGGGCGACGGATTTTGGAAAGTAGAGGGCGCGGGGGGAGGGAGAAGAAGAAGGCGTGCCCGCGGAAGGAGGTTTGTTGTCCTTCCTGCGCTCGATGATGATTCATCGCGATGAAAAAAGAAAGAAGATAGAGAGTAAACGCGTTGTTTTTTTATCGTTACATCGACGAGAGATGGGAAATTGGAGGTGTCTCGATCAATCGTGCGGACGTTCTTGCCCAAGACGCGGATTTCTCTCTCTCCAATCGCGGGGAGAGATTGGTTGACTTTTTAGATACACAGAGAGAGAGAGAGAGCAATGGATGAAAAAAGGTGGTGAAGAAGAAAGAAGAGAGAGCGAGAGACCACATCGAATTGTTCGTTCGATGCGCGTTTGGTTTTGAGAGAGAGAAATCCGCCCCTCTCCCTCTCTCTCTCTTTCGAGAACTTTTCCTTTTCTTCGTCTCGTCGGCGTGTGAGGGTGGTCTGTCTCTTTGACGAGAGAGAGAGAGAGAGAGAGAGAGAGAAAAAAACTCTCTCCCTCGCGCGTTTGTTCACACTCTCTGCGCTCTTTTTCGTTTCCTTTCCTCCAAAAGCGCATCTTCAAATTCTTCTCGACTTTGGCGAAGATAGCGAGATGCCGGAGAGGCGGCGGGTTCTTCGTCGTCGTTCTTCGTCGCGCGCGCGAGCGAGCGAAACAGAGAGAGAGAGAGAGAGAGTAAGAGAGAGGCGAAAAGACAAAAGTTCCTTTTTCTAATCTTAAGGCGCGAAATTGGGGTCGTGTGCGACCGCGCGCGCGCGCGCGCGCGTTTCTCTTTTTCTTCTTCTTCTTTTTCTTCTTCTTCTTCTTCTCTCTCTCTCTCTCCGAACTGCTTCAAAAGATCACGCTCGCGTGACTCGCGCGACTCGCTGACTGACGAGCTCGGAAAATTTTCCTTCTTCTTCTTCTTCTTTGGTTTTCCCAAACGCGCACACAGGGGAAGGGGGGTGTCCAAAAACACTTTTTAGAAAAAAAAAAATAAATCCAGCAAACTTTAAAAAAGTGAGAAAACCCGGAAAAAGGCGCGCGTTCGTTCGTTGTCCGACATGACGACGTCGAGGAACTTTTTAACGACCACCACGAAACGCGCGAAGAGGAATACGCTTCTCGCACTGTTGTTCGTGTTGGGCGTGTTGACGTGCGCGTGCGACGGTGCAACGAAGGGCAACGGTCTCGGCGCGAAAGTTTCAAAGACGGAACCGGCGCGACACTCGGCGCGCCGTTCGCAAAATTTGACATCGGCGGCGAACCTGGGGGGTGGTGGTGCACTGAAGGGTAACGGTCTCGGCACCAAAGTTGCACGGACCAAACGGCCGAGACACTCAGCGCACCGTTCGGAAAATTTGACATCGTCGTCAGACCTGGGATTTTTTAGTCCAGGGATTGTTAGTGACTTCGTGGACGCAGTCACTGATTTGTATGCATCGATCGTAGCTTACTATGATGAATGGAAGACGTCGTCGTCATCGTCATCGTCAACGACGAGTGAGATGACAATTGATTTTGGCGAGAGCGCGGATATGTGCGAAGAGCGCGCCGCAGCGGATTGGGAAGACGAAGAAAGTTCGCAGATCGAGTGCACGACGTGCGGCTCGATTGGATCACTCTTAGGGGGTTATCAAGTGCTGGGTACGGGCAGTTCTGTGAGTAAGGCCTTCAGTGATCTCCCAACGCATTCCATTGTTACCATAAATCTTGATTTCGTTCAAATCGATTCGTGGGATAGCGAAAGATTTTACGTCTACGCCGACAATGACCTCGTGTATACGTCTCACAGGATTTCTAAGAGTACGGGCACGCAGGAATGCGGAAGCAGCTCGAACAACTGGAACGAATTTGTCATTCCTGCGAGCTTTACGTTTGCGCACTCCAGTTCTTCGCTTACGCTTAAAATCACAACTAATTTGAATTCTGGACCATCGGACGAGTCTTGGGGAATTCAAAAGGTACACTTGAAATTGGCTTCTGATTATACGACTTCGTTGGAGAGATTGAAATACTGCCCGGATGTTACGACAAATTGGGCAGTTCGATACGACTTATCGCCGACGTGCGATAACGGCATCGATCTAAGCGCCTACACATCCGGTTTGGACGTGGACGAAGCTATCGCCAAATGTGCCGAATGTAGCGGTTGCACCGCGGTCAGTTACAAAGACAGCAGCAACATACGTTACACATCCGGCTGTTCGTCAGGGGACGGTTGCCTTACAGGATGGAGCGATTGGACGACGTATCGAAATTTCGAATACTGCGATGCACTTTCAACCGATAACTTTCAAACGCACGTAGACGGATGCTTGGAAGAATCCCCAGTCGATGGTATGTGTTATACCTACGGTAGGAACAATAATATTGGTCCTATGTCTCACTGGGACGTTTCGGAAGTCACGAGTATGAATCAAGCGTTTTATGGAAAATCCTCTTTTAACACTGATCTCTCGAATTGGGACGTTTCAAAAGTCACCGATATGTATCGAATGTTCAAAAACACAAACTTTCAGCAATGGTTGATCAATTGGGACGTCTCCTCGGTGACAGACATGCGAGAAATGTTTTACGGCGCTGCATACTTTGCCGGATTCGTCGGAAATTGGAGAAGTGAAAGTACGAGTTTGCTCACCACTGACATGTTTTCGGGCGCGACGACATTTAACGCGAAGTATTCATCTTGCGGCGACGACGGACCTCCCAGTTCTTGTCGCGTTGCTTTGCTTGATAGTACTTTCAGTGATGCCGTAAGTAATTGCCTCGCAGAATCTGCAACCACGGGAGAATGCACAACGTACGGCGCGTCGTCTGATTTCGGCGTGATGCAGTATTGGGATGTATCCGGTGTCACGAGCATGAGCAACGCTTTCAAGAGCAAATCTTCATTCAACGCTGACATTTCGAGTTGGGATGTCTCGAGGGTAACAACAATGTACAGAATGTTCAAAGATGCACCAAACTTTAATCAAGATCTCTCTGGCTGGGACGTCTCTTCGGTCGATGCGATGACGGAAATGTTTCGTGGAGCGACCAACTTCAAAGGATACGTTGGGAGTTGGAATCCACCTACGTCCGCATCAACCACGAATATGTTCCTTTATGCATTCGACTTCAAAACGACGTTTTCGTGCGACGACGCAAACGATGGACCTCCTAATTCATGTCGCATTCCTTTGACCGATGCTACTATCTCGAGTGCCATTACCGCTTGTCTTGCAGAATCTTCCATGACCGGAGAGTGCACGGAGTACGCAATTTCTTCAGGGTACGGCATGATGCCGGATTGGGACGTCTCCGCGGTGACTGATATGGAGGAAGCGTTCAAGGATTATACTTCCTTCAACGCGGATCTCTCAAGTTGGGACGTTTCGAGCGTCGAAAATATGAAAAAGATGTTTAATGGAGCGACGAGCTTCAACGCAGTCATCACGGGTTGGGACGTTTCTAAAGTCAAGAATATGAAACAGATGTTTAATCAAGCTTACGCTTTCAATCAAGACATCTCGAAATGGGACGTTTCTAGCGTTGAGAATATGGAATACTTGTTTCGGGATGCCACGGCTTTCGATCAAGACATTTCGGATTGGTCAGTAAGCACGTCTGCACAGACCACGGAAATGTTCGATGGTGCGACTGCTTTCACCACTCCTCGACAAATTACCGTAGCAATTGCAACAACGCAAAATGTGTTCAACGATGCTGAAATTGACTTAGAGATTTCTGTAACAGCAAGTATATGCGCGTCGTCAGAGTGCAATCTCGAAACGACATCCAACGAAAGAGCTGAAGAAGGCTTGTATTGCGACGTGAAGATTTCAGACTCAGCCTGCTCGTCGAGCGATTTTGGCGACTCGCTTCCGTGCTTCTCTTGGCCAAACTTCATCGATGAATCGAAAGCCGCGGTGTACCAAAAAACACTCACCACTGCTGACTCGAATGGTGACTTGGTCACGGGAGAATACACGCTCGAGTACACGTGCGGTTGGAAATTTTTGACCGGGGTTGAATTTCCTGACATTTCCACCTCGAGGAGTGACTTCACGTTCAACGTGGCGGCAGATTGTTCGGAGTGGCTCCATCCGACGACGAGCGGTGTGTCGCACGCCGATACTTTTCTTTTGTCTGCGCCATCTTTCATCGAGATATCATCTACTTCGTGCACAAGCTCTGAGAGCATTGACGCGATAAAAGAGGCGCTTTTTCGTGAATACGACGAAGACGTGAGTGGTTCCTTATCGTACGATGAATTTTTTAATGCACTGGATACGCACGACGTTGACACTTCGCACCTTGAGCACTATGAAAGTAGTTACAGCGAAATTTTGCTTTCACACGTCATGAGCAGCGAAATTCTCCCTTTGGTGTGCCAGAATACGGACGACTTTACGAATATTAGGTTCACAAAAATCCACTATCCGGACTCGATGAGTGACACTCGAACCGAATGCGATGACGGCTCCACCTCGTGTCTCGATGTGTACACGTGCGAAGGAGGGACGGAGATACTCACCGCTGAATGGGAACACAAGACAGACAGAGGAGAGAATGATTTTGTGTGCGTGTACGCCGACGGCAAGCTGTTCAGAAAAGATACCCTCGACCAAACAAGTGATTCCTTTCCTACGACTCTTTCGGATATTCGCCCGTCGATGCGTACGGGAGATGACGCCATCGAAATGATTGCGCAATTTACGTTTGACGAAGATTTGAGAAACGATGCCGAGGACGACAGCACTGCTGTCACAGATACTAATTTTGAGTACATCTCGTGTGACGATAGTGGTGGTAGCTGTTTGAACAGTGTATCGAGCAACAGTGCGCAAGGATACGCATGGCAAGATGCGACGGAAATGACGAACAGTGCGATTATGTCCTGGGTGTATGTGATGGATAGTGGTAGCACTGCTACAGATATACTCTACAAAACGACATCTAGCAACGGAAACTACGAAATCGTCTTCCAGCTCCGGGGTTACGTTTTGGAAATGACGTACAAATCTCCGGGAGGAGGAACACAGACGATTGTCACCCATACCATAACTTCAACGTCTTCTAGTTCTACGGATGGTTACACTTGGCACCACGTCGGTTTGGTTTTGAACCAGCAAAGTAGCCAGACGGTGGACCTTTACTTTGATGGTAGTTTAGTAGCCTCTGTTGACACTGGGTCCGTGTCGTGGGTTGCAACTGACATTGATGCGTCCGACATGACCGCAACTGAGAAGATTCTCTTTACGTCGACAAAGATTAGCGATCGTAGCTTCATTTACGATGATTTTCGCATCTACAAAGGTGTCGTAACTGGGAAGCACATCGAAGCAATTTACTCATGCTCTCGAAGTCAAACGTGTTCTGATCTCGCGCATGCGAAACCGCAGTCGAGGCGTACGTACTGTCTCTTGCTCACTATAGGTGGATTACAAGCTGGCGTTGACCGGCCGTGCGCTACGGGACTTTATTACAATGGTTTAGCTGTCGATCTGAAAGTATCCATGTCCATGAAAGGGGCAATGTTCACCTTTCGAGATACTGAATTGATCGAAACAGGTTTCGAAGTGTTGCGGCAAAAAAAAATCGACGGTATTGGGCAGGGATACTCTACAGTTGTGATAATTGACAGTGAATTGAGTGGATGTGCGACGACGTTTGATTCAATCACGTTTTTCGACAGTTCATCTGTCACTACTCCTGGAGAAGTATGGGATTACAAAATTAGAACAAAGTATTCCACGACCAGTACTGCCAATATCGATTCGGATGCGTACGAGTTCACGACGCCTTGGTATGGGACGCTTGAAGGCGTCGTAACGGCTGGCGATAGTGAAGTATGGGTACCAGACGTTCGCGTATGCGCCCGCTTAAATACAAGTACCACTGTGGACTCGACGGAACTTGGAAGTTTCGTGGACGATGCGATCGTTTCGACGCTCTCTGACTATCGCTTCGTGGCACACTCTGATTCGAGTTTCACCGGCGACGCATATAAAGCCACAGACAATGATTACCAGACGACGGTGACGCTAAACGATAATGATTATCTGAAAGTAAATTTGGACGTGTTTGCATCAATCACAGAAGTCAAGATACGGCAAACGTCAGCTGACATTGGTAAGGATGCGCCCGTAGTTCGTATTCTCGATTTCGACGATCCGGACGATGCCGGAGATACTGGTTCGATGTGTATTTATAGCTCGTACGACACGTCGAGCTCGGGAGATCCCGAGCACACGTACACGTGTTCGGGCACTGACGTCACTGCGTTTCCAGGACAATACGTCACGGTTTTAAACACAGCTGGAGAAAGCGTGGACGTGTCAGAAATTGACGTTTCGGGTCAACAAATGGCGTGTCCGTACTACGGATTCAGCGACGACGACGGGAATTTCGAGATTGAGATTTTTGAATCTTCAGGTGTCTCGGCTAGAAAGGCCAAAGTCGCAGTGCATGCGTTCAAGACAGACGTGTACGATCCAGTAGACGAGTCTGTGTTCACACCGATGGAAGATGGGAGTGACGACGATTCAACGACAATCGCGATAAAATCGCCCGAAGCGGTTTTGATTGCGCTCGAATACGACGAAACTTCCTCATCGAGCGCTTCGTCTCCTCTCGCCGCGGCTGCTGCGTTTTTGGGCGCGAGCATGGGGACGGACTGCGATTACTCTAAAACGAGTAATAAACGTAAAAAATATGGTAAAACATCAGCATGCACTGATTCGGGCAATAAGTACTTGACTTCTGCTTCACTAGACGACTGCAAGGCTGTTTGCAACGAGTGCAGCTCTTGCGAGGGCTTCAGCTATTTATCAAGTTACGATTATTGTACGTTCCACTCAAGTACGGGATCCCAGACTTCTAACAGTAATTGGGACTTTTACACCAAAGGTGATTGCACCTCACCTTCACCACCGCCGAGCCCTCCGCCACCGCCGAGTCCGCCGCCACCGAGCCCACCGCCACCGCCGAGCCCACCGCCACCGAGCCCACCACCGCCGAGTCCGAGCCCACCGCCGCCACCACCTAGCCCACCACCACCGAGTCCGAGTCCACCGCCGCCGATTCCACCACCAAGTCCACCGCCGCCATCGCCTCCACCAAGTCCACCGCCACCATCGCCACCACCAAGTCCACCGCCTCCACCAAGTCCTCCACCTCCACCAAGTCCACCGCCTCCACCAAGTCCACCACCACCACCATCGCCTCCACCACCGCCTCCACCGAGTCCGCCGCCACCACCGAGTCCGCCGCCACCACCATCACCTCCACCGAGTCCACCACCGGCAGAATTTGTGGACGCTGACGACGACGATAGCTCACACGTATCCAAAGAAGAGTTTGCAGCTTACGCGCAAACGAGGATGGCGTACGAGGATGCATTTGTCGTTGTTCCGGACGACGTATGGAATTTATTCGACGACAATGGCGACGACAGTCTCGACGTGACTGAATTCATGACCGCGGTTTCGGCGTTTGATAACGGCCAAATCAAAGGCACACCCTGGTTGGTGTATTCGCTTCAAGAAACTGAATACTTGACGGATTTTTATGTCGATTACTATTCAATCCCTGTTTCTATTGATTTCGGAGAGAGCGAGGATCAGTGCAACGAGTACGCCTCGGATGGTGGTTGGACAGACGAGACTGGCGCTACAGTCGCGTGCACGACGTGCGGCTCGTTCGGCTCACTATTAGGCGGGTACAACACTCTCGCGAAAGATAGCTCTGTGCAGAAAGCATTCACTGATCTTTCTGCGCACACAGATGTGACCGTACTTCTCGATTTCGTTCAAATCGATTCGTGGGATAACGAGAGATTCTACGTCTACGCCGACGACGTGCTCGTGTATACGTCGAACACGCTTTACTTAACGGATGGGAGCACCAACGTGTGTGGCGCATCTTCCAAATCCTCTTGGAAGGATAACATAAACTCTGTGAGCTTTACGTTTGCGCACACGAGCTCGTCTCTGACTCTAAAAATCACGACCAATTTGAACAGCGCCGGCACGGATGAGTCGTGGGGAATACAGAAGATTGACCTTTATTTAAACGCCGAGTACCTCGCCATCGCGCTCGCTCCGAACGCGGATACCACCATGCCTATTTCAAACACCTTGTGGCAAACTTGGTACGAAAATATGACGGCGACGTTTTCTTCTTTTTCCTTAGCTTCTCCGGATAGTTCTGCGGATGACGATGGCGGACCGGTAACCTTGGGTGTCACCGATGCTACCGAAACGAAGTCTGCTTTCATTCCTCTCGTCGGGAGAACCTCTGCAAACGCGGTGCAAATCGTGTTCAATGAAGACGCAGATTCTGCGAAAACTTCCGGATTTGATGCTCTTCTTTCGACGTATTTTCCGTCGTCAGTGGCCAATCTGACTGTTCGCGCTACGGAGCAACTCACGGACGTTGTTCACATCTTTAATGTTGAAGACGAGGGCATCTACACTGAACAATCCGAAGTCAAGATATCTATGCAACATCTTGGTGTCGGCACGTCAATCATGGAAGATAACACCGTGGTGACAGTTTCCGGAATCGTGCGATTCCCGGGTAATCGCACTCAAGATGTCATATGCGGACTCGCGTATGCGACGATAAAGACTTACACGAAATCATGCAATGCATTCAACGAATGCGAATACGAGGAACCGATCGAGTATACAGCTGATGAGCTCGGTATGTTCGACATCGCGATAACGCCAGGTGAAACTGTTCTCTTTGCCGTGAGTTACGACGGTCACGACATTTGCTACGCGGGTACTGACATATCGGATGGATGCGTCGCTGAAGATCTCAGTTCTCCCTTGTCTGTGAGTACGAATGACTCCCCGATTCAGACGAACAGCTATGTCGAGCTTGAAGCAATTGCCGGTGGCGAATATATTGTATTTCAAGATGTTACCACGAGAACAATTGACATTAACTTGTACGCTGGCGCTTGCGGAGTAGCTTACGAGGATTATACGATGTTGATCACGCCCGCGAATGGTTGCGGTGCGGCATTCACCGTTTCTTCGGCGACTATCACTGGATCGACTGTCACCAAAAGTAGATATGCAACGGACACTGATTGGACTTTTGTCAACCCAGGCGATGACACTTCTTATGAGCGATATTGGCCATACGCGGCGATGGATTACTACATTCAGCTCGACAGCGCTCCAGATCTCTCGTCTTTCGATGAAAACTCGTTCTCTGGCGATAAAACTGGAGCGACGTGCACGTCTATGGCCTCAGATATTTTGTCCTACTTCCGCGACAGAGATTTGCTCGTGCGCACGCTCGGATTTCTTGTCAGCGAAT
>Ga0181572_10003284_pt1 | contig 11392 bp, 12 predicted proteins | sample 101ome_26_FD_133004 | JGI IMG/M metagenome (GOLD analysis project Ga0181572, IMG submission 133004) | Coastal salt marsh microbial communities from the Groves Creek Marsh, Skidaway Island, Georgia - 101408AT metaG (megahit assembly) | ecosystem: Environmental > Aquatic > Marine > Intertidal... | reverse complement strand
CAGGCTGCGGGTGGTTGGGTCGCTCTCGGCCAGATCACCAAGCGCACGGCGAGCGGCGGGGAAATCCTCGGCCGCGAGGTTCAGCTCGGCCAGCAGCATGCGTGTTTCAGGGTGATCGGGCTGCTGCTTGGTCAGTGCGGTGAAGCGCTTGAGTCGTTCTTGCGGGGTTTCTTCGGGCGCGATGCGGGCGAAGGCCGCGGCGAGGTCAGGGTGCGGCTGGGCGGCCCATGCCTTTGCCAGCAGACGCGCGGCGTTCTTGGGCTTGCCGTTCTCGATAAAGGCTTGGGCTGCGAGAACGGCGGCGGGCACAAGATCGGGGGACTGTTTGTTGGCGGCGATGGCGGCTTCGCGGGCTTCGATGGTGGCGTCTTCGGCAAAGACCTCCTGCGCCTCGGACAAAGCGAGGATAGCATCGCGGCGTTTGTGGACATCCTTTGGCAGATGGCCACTGCGCTGCTTGGCGGTAAGGGTTGCGCGCGCGCCTTTCCAATCGCCCTGCCCTGCTTGCAGTTGCAAGAGAATGTCCTGCGTCTCGGCGTGGCGGGGCTTTAGCGCGAAGGCTTTTTCGGCCAGCTTCAGCGCGGTGTCGGTATCGCCGTCGGCGAGGCGCTGCTTGAGAATGCCGCGGACGCCGACAAAGCGCGTTTTGTCGTCTTGCAAGAGGCGTTTGTAGGTTTCCTCGGCCTTTTTCCGGTCGCCAGCCATTTCGGCGGCTTGGGCGGTAAGGATGGTGGTCAGTTCGGGGCGGTCGAGGAAGCGCTCGGCCTTCGCTGCTTTTGCAAGCGCCAGATGCCCCTCACCCGAGGCCAGCGCCATCATCCCTTCCGAAAGAGCCTGATAGCCGCGGCGCTCGCGGTTACGGGTGAAGTAGCGGGAAATGGCGGTTTCATCACCGTTGAGGAAATGCAGAACCGCCATCACAAGACCCAGAAGCTTGAGCCCGATCCAGACGAGAACGGCCAGCGCCAGAAGGACAAACGCAAGCTCAAGAAGGCTCAGCGGAACCTCTACGCCACCGAAGGTCAGGAGCGCCTGCCCCGGCATATCGGAGAGCATGACGGCGCCATAGGTCAGCGCGGTGACGATGGCGACAAATGCGAGAATACGGATCAGGGACCAGAGCATGGGCGCCTCAAGGCTCGTTCAGGGAAAGGGAGAGATCGTTAACAGCATCAACCGCGTTCTGTCGGGCTTCGGCGCGGGCTATCCAGCCGGTCATTTCTGCCCGAGCGCTGGGCGGCAGGAGGGCCAGCTCGGCTAAAGTATCGGTGAGGCGGCCCGCTTGCAGGGCGGCCTCGGCACGGGAGAGCACGGCGTCTGCATCGGCTCCTTCTCGCGGTGCAACGGAGCGGACATCGAACTGCGACTTGAGGAAGCCGATAAAGCTGTTTTCATCTTCGCCGGAATCGCCCGCGCGGCGGGATGCGGCCAGCGCGGCCCGCGCAACATCTGGGAAGCTTTCCTGTAGAGCGGAAAGAGGCGCGACGCCGCGATTTGCGGGCGTGGTGAGCGCTTCGGACAAAGGGGCGCCAAGCGCATCTTGGAGATCAGCCAAAACGCTGGCGTAGCCGGTGCCCGCATCAATCGCTGCCTGAACGCGGGCCAGCGCGGCGCGGCCTGCGGCGTTTTGTGCGCGGCGCGTGGTATCTTCTTCAATCGCGGCTGCTTCGGCGCGGGTTTCTTCGAGCCGGCCTGAGAATTCATCCACCAAGGCTTCCATTCCGGCGCGTTGCTCAACGATCTGGGTGCGCAGGGCGGCGATTTCCTCCTCATAGGCGGCCTGCGCAGCCTCCGAGATGCTGCCATCCGCGTTCGGCCGGCGCTCGAGCGTGGCAAGGCGGGTATCAATGGCGGAGAGTTCGCTTTCAACTCGCTCTTCGAGGGTAGAAAGGCGCGCCATGAAATCCGCGTTCGCAGCGGCAATGGAGCCAGGGATGTCCATCTGTTCCTGCTCCGCCTGAACGCGCGTGAGGGCCGCTTCAAGATCAGCAATGCGGGTCACAACCGCGCTCTGTTCGCCTGTCGTCGACTCGGTGAAAGATTGGAAACGCTGTTCGAGCAAGTAGTAGGCACCTGCCACGCCGATCGCCGCTGAAACGATACCAGCGAGGATCAGGGGTGCCGCAGAGCTTCCTTGCTGTGGTGCTTGATTGCGAAATGTGTTTTCTGGCTCTGGCTCTGGCTCTGGCTCTGGCTCTGGCTCTGGCTCTGAAGCGGCCTCGTCGATCACTTCAGCATCTTCAACGGTGATTTCGTCTTCGAATTTTGCCGAATCGTCTGCATCCGGCTCTTCTCCGATGTCCGCTTGATGAGTGGTTTCGTCACGAATTTCCTCTGCATCCGAGTGCTGTGCGTCGGTTGCGGGTGTGTCCGAGGTCTTTTTTGCCACGTTTGGTCATCCTTGATGCGAAGATCGGAGCGGAACTTCTCTCAGCGTAGCCTTGATCGCGGGGGGCCTCAACCAATCTGGTCACTATTCGGCCGATTGCAAAATGCGACAGGTTGACCTGAGCATTGCCGCCGCGTCTGGCGTCTCGGCGACGGTGAGGCTGGCAAGCGGTAGCGCGGCAAGGGGGGCTGCCGCCGCTTGGCTGATGGCGACCGCGTGAAGTGGGGCGGCGAAGGGCGAGCGCTGGGCGAAAAGTGCTGCCGTTCGGGGCGAAAACAAGGGAACAACGACGGGTTTGTCACCGTCAAGGGCCTCTCGTGCCTCGGGCGAAAGCGGCAGGGCGGCTTGGTCATAAATCGCGCGGCTTTCGACCTGAAATCCTGCACATTGCAGCCGCGCGGCAATGTCGCCAGTGACATGGCGCCCGTGCAGGTGCCACAGCGGGCTGGACGGCTCTTCCGCGCGTATCAGTTCAACGAGGGTATCGGCGTCACCATCGGCGCTGCGCGGGTGCATCCCAGCGGCACCAGCGGCGGATGCCGTGGCCTCACCGACGCACCAAGCGGTGCGGCCTACGGCGCGATCTTCGGGTGTGAGCGCTACAATAGCATTGGCAGAGGTGAGGATCACATCGCCATCCCCCAGCGGCGCATGCGGCAGCGGCACGATCTCGAACAATGGCGAAATGATCGCGGAAACATTTGCGCCAGTCACGGCCTCGATCTGCGCCAGAAACCGGAGCGAGGCTGGGGCGGGCCGTGTCAGAACGAGAGTGGCGGGCACAGAGGCTCCCTCATGCAGCATTGTTCGAGCGTCAAACGAGTGTTACCTGCAATGGAAACCTGTGCAAGCCGAGCCATCATGAACCGTGCCCTGACGATACTTGGAATCGAGAGCAGCTGCGACGATACCGCTGCGGCCGTTGTGCGCGGAATGGTTGGCGCGGCGGAGGTGCTTTCGTCGGAGGTGGTGGGACAGGCAGACCTGCATGCGGCCTATGGTGGCGTAGTGCCGGAGATTGCCGCCCGTGCCCATGCGGAGAAGCTCGATATCTGTGTCGAGCAGGCTCTAAATAAGGCGAATTGCAGCTTTTCGGATATTGACGCCATTGCCGTTACCGCCGGGCCGGGGCTGATCGGCGGCGTGCTTTCAGGGGTGATGTGCGCCAAGGGATTGACCGCTGCGACGGGGAAGCCGCTTGTTGGGGTCAACCACCTTGCAGGGCATGCGTTGACACCACGGCTGACGGATGGCTGCGCATTCCCGTATCTGATGCTTTTGGTAAGCGGCGGTCATTGCCAGTTTTTGTTGGTCAGAGAGCCGGAGAGCTTTAGCAGGCTAGGCGGCACGATTGACGATGCCCCTGGCGAAGCGTTTGACAAGACTGCGCGGCTTTTGGGCTTGCCGCAACCGGGTGGGCCGCATGTGGAGCGGGCCGCGAGGGATGGCGACGCGACGCGCTTCCCACTGCCAAGGCCGCTTCTGGACCGTGGCGACTGTAATATGAGTTTTTCGGGTCTAAAAACGGCAATTCTGCGTGCGCGGGATGCGGTGATTGCAGAAAAAGGCGGGCTGACCGAGCAGGATCGCGCGGATCTGGCGGCGGCGTTTCAAGCGGCTGTGCGCGATATCTTCGTGGAAAAGACGCGACGTGCGATAGCGCTCTACCTCGCAGAGGCGCCTGCGGTGCCCGTTTTGGCGATTGCGGGCGGCGTGGCTGCGAACCAAACCGTGCGCACCGCGCTTGAGGCGCTCTGCGCGAAGAACGGCGTGCGCTTTCTTGCGCCACCGATGGCACTCTGCACCGACAATGCGGCGATGATCGCCTATGCGGGGCTAGAACGGTTCGCGGCAGGACAGGTGGACGACATGCGCCTTTCCGCCCGTCCGCGCTGGCCGTTGGACAATGCGAGCCCGAGCCTGATCGGCTCCGGCAAAAAGGGAGCCAAGGCATGAGCGGGATCGGCGTGATCGGTGCTGGGGCGTTTGGGACGGCGCTTGCGATTGCGCAGGCGCGGGCCGGACGTGCAGTCACGCTATGGGGGCGGGATCGTGTGGCGATGGAGGCGGCTGCAAGAATCCGAAAGTTGCCGCGCCTGCCTGATGTGATACTGCCCGATGAAATCGCGATTTCCTTTGATTTAGAGACTGTTTTTGAACATGACATCCTGCTGTTGGCGATCCCTGCGCAACAATTGCGCGGGTTTGTCCGTGCGCATGCCGATGCGTTACGCGGCAAGGCGCTGGTGACCTGCTGTAAGGGGATTGATCTGGAAACAGGGATCGGCCCAGTGCAAACCGTGGAGCGTGTTTTGCCGGAGGCGCAGGTTGCGATCCTGACGGGGCCAAGCTTTGCCGGTGATGTTGCGCAAGGGTTGCCGACGGCACTGACTCTCGCTTGCCGTGACGGTGAGGCGCTCAAGTGGCTGCAAGATGCGCTCTCCACGCCCTATTTGCGGCTCTATCGCACGGAAGATGTGATCGGCGCGGAGCTTGGCGGCGCGTTGAAAAACGTGATCGCGATTGCTTGCGGGGCCTGCATCGGTGCGGGCTTCGGGGAAAGTGCGCGCGCATCATTAATGACACGCGGCTTTGCCGAGATGAACCGGCTTGCCGCGCATTTGGGTGCAGAGCGCGATACGCTTTCGGGGCTTTCGGGGCTGGGTGATCTGGCGCTGACGTGTATGTCCGCCCAATCGCGGAACTTCCGGCTCGGCCACGCGATCGGATCGGGCGAAGGCTTTGACCCGAGCGTGACCGTGGAAGGGGCGGCGACGGCAAAAGCAGTCTCTAACTTGGGCAAAAAGGAAGGTTTGGATCTTCCGATAACCTCTGCCGTTGCGCGATTGGTGCAAGGTGAAATTGATGTCTCAAATGCGCTGCGTGAATTGCTCGCGCGGCCACTGAAGGAGGAATGAGTATGCGTGTGATGCTGATGGCAAAGGACAAAGAAGGCGCGCTGGAAATCCGCAAGGCGAACCGCGATGCACATTTGGCCTATCTGAAAGAAACTGGCGTCGTTGAACAAGCCGGACCGCTGTTGAACGAGGCGGGCGAGATGGCCGGTTCGCTGCTGGTGATGGAGGTCGCTGACCTCGACGCGGCAAAAGCATGGGCAGAGAATGACCCCTATGCAAAGGCCGGTTTGTTCGCGGAAGTTCATATTTCTGCATGGAATCGGGTGATCGGTTAATGGCGTATTGGCTTTTCAAATCCGAGCCGTCGACCTGGGGATGGGACGATCAGGTCGCCAAGGGCGATGCGGGTGAGGAATGGGACGGCGTGCGCAATTACCAAGCGCGGAACTTCATGCGGGAGATGAAGACCGGGGATCGCGGCTTTTTCTACCACTCCCAAAATGAGCGGGCTGTCGTCGGGATTGTCGAAGTGATCGCGGAGGCGCATCCTGACAGCAAAACCGACGATCCGCGCTGGGAATGCGTCGATATAAAGGCCGTAAGACCCTTTTTAGAGCCTGTTTCACTTGATCAGATCAAGGCTGATCCGCGGCTGGAAGACATGGTGTTGGTGAAGAATTCGCGGCTGTCGGTCCAACCCGTGACAGAGGCCGAATGGCAGGTGATCTGCGGACTGGGTAAGACAAAACCGTAGGCAAGCGACGGGAAATGGGGCTACGATTCCTCCATAATAGGGAGGGAAAGTCACATGGAACTGATCAGTGTTTTGGTTGCAGCGGCGGCATCTTGGGTGCTGGGCGCTGTTTATTACATGGTCTTATCGAAGCAATGGCTGGAGGTTTCCGGCATTCCGCGCGATGCGGAGGGCAAGATCGAAGGAGGCGGCGGCCCTCTGCCGTTTATCCTGTCAGCGATTGCCATGATTCTGGTGGCGGGGATGATGCGCCATATCTTCGCCGGCGCGGGGATTGATACGATTGGCAAAGGGGTGCTCGCGGGGCTGGGCGTCGGTGCGTTTTTCATTACGCCCTGGACGATGATCAACAACGCCTATGGCTTTCGCCCGTTTAAACTGACGGTTATCGACAGCGGTTATTCGATCCTTGGTTGTGGGCTGATTGGCGGCGTGCTGAACCTATTTTAAGAGAAGAATAAAGAGGTCCGGCGGGACGCGGTGCCGGACCTCTTCCCCCGCGTGCTCCCAATCCACCACACGCGAAATCTGATACCGAACCGTTCTGGCCGTGACTTTAGGATGCCAAATGCTGCCGGAGTCCGCAAAAGAAAAGCCCTGAAAATTTGACTAAACCAAAGAAAAACGCCGCCCCGAGAGGCGGCGTTTGAGTCAGAATTTCAATCGATTAATAACGGTAATGCTCTGGCTTGAACGGGCCTTCGACGGTGACGCCGATATAGTCGGCCTGATCTTTACGCAGCTCAGTGAGTTTGACCCCGATCCGCTGAAGGTGCAGGCGGGCGACCTTCTCGTCGAGATGCTTGGGCAGGATGTAGACCTGATTGTCGTAGTTCTCGCCCTTGGTCCACAGTTCGATCTGGGCCAGCACCTGGTTGGTGAAAGAGGCCGACATCACGAACGAGGGGTGGCCCGTCGCGTTGCCGAGGTTCAACAAGCGACCCTCGGACAGAAGGATGATGCGGCTGCCCGAGGGCATTTCGATCATATCCACCTGATCCTTGATGTTGGTCCACTTGTGGTTCCGAAGAGCCGCGACCTGGATCTCGTTGTCGAAGTGGCCGATGTTGCCGACAATCGCCATGTCCTTCATCTCGCGCATATGCTCGATGCGGATCACGTCCTTGTTGCCGGTGGTGGTGATGAAAATGTCTGCGGTGGGCAGTTCGTCTTCAAGCAGTGTGACCTCGAAGCCATCCATCGCGGCCTGAAGGGCGCAGATCGGGTCTACTTCGGTGACTTTGACACGCGCACCGGCACCACGCAGAGAAGCAGCGGAGCCTTTGCCAACATCGCCGTAGCCACAAACGACGGCGACCTTGCCGGCCATCATGGTGTCAGTGGCGCGGCGGATGCCATCGACGAGCGACTCTTTGCAGCCATACTTGTTGTCGAATTTCGACTTGGTGACGGAATCGTTCACGTTTATGGCGGGGAAAGGCAGCTGGCCTTTCTTGTGCAGGTCGTAGAGACGATGCACGCCGGTGGTGGTTTCTTCGGAGACGCCCTTGATGGCTTCCTTAGTCTTGGTGAACCAGCCCGGGCTTGCCTTCATGCGCTTGTAGATCTGCGCTTTGATGACTTCTTCTTCCTCGGACTGGGGAACGGGGATGATTTCTTCGCCCGCTTCGGCGCGGGCACCGAGGAGAACGTAAAGCGTCGCATCGCCACCATCGTCGAGGATCATGTTGGCCCCTTCAGGGAACATGAAGGATTTGTCGAGGTATTCCCAATGCTCTTCAAGGCTCTGGCCCTTGATAGCAAAGACCGGAATGCCGGCATCGGCAATCGCAGCGGCGGCGTGGTCTTGGGTCGAGAAGATGTTGCAAGACGCCCAGCGCACATCCGCACCCAAAGCCACCAGCGTCTCGATCAGAACGGCGGTCTGAATGGTCATATGGAGCGAACCAACGATACGCGCACCTTTGAGCGGCTGGCTAGCGCCATATTCCTCGCGCAGAGCCATCAGACCCGGCATTTCGGTTTCAGCGATGTCCAATTCCTTGCGACCAAAACCCGCAAGGGCGATGTCCTTGATGATGTAATCCTGCGGCATGTGCCGATCTCCTGAATCTCTGTTTGGCGGTGCAGATAGCACCGAGGGGGCATCTCGACAACGGCGGGGGGGCCAGTTTAGGTTGCCGCTTCGATAAGCGGGGTAAAAATGAAACAACAACGCGCATGGCAAAGGATGCTATCGGGGCGGCGGCTGGACTTGCTCGACCCTACGCCAATGGATGTCGAGATTGAGGATATCGCGCATGGTTTGGCATTCGTCGCGCGGTGGAACGGGCAGACCAAGGGTGATTTTGCTTACTCCGTAGCGGAGCATTCGCTGCTCGTTGAGGAGATCTTCGGGCGACTATACCCGAAAGCGCCAGTAAAATGGCGGCTGGCCGCGCTGCTGCATGATGCGCCGGAATATGTCATCGGAGACATGATCTCGCCGGTGAAGGCCGCGGTTGGAAGCGGCTATGGCGAGTTGGACGCACGGTTGACGGCGGCGATCCACATCCGGTTTGGTCTTCCAGCGCAGATGCCTGCCACAGTGAAAAAACAGATCAAGAAGGCGGACAAGATCAGCGCGTGGTTGGAAGCTACGCAAATTGCCGGGTTTTCGGTGCCTGAGGCCAACAAATTTTTCGGCAAGATCGACGATCAATTTGCTGAGACGCTGCAAATTCGGCTGCGGCCACCAGTCGAGGTGCGGGCGGAATACACCGCGCGACACCACCAATTAATTGCAGGAATGGACTGATCCACACAGACTCTCTGTCAATTTAGGATCATGTCATAGAACTGTTATCTCCTTTCGGTACCACCCTTGCGATGTTTGACCGCAAAGGATGACCGATATGAAAAAGAGACTAATCAAGAGTGTTTTCGCGCTTTCGCTTTCCTCGCTGGTAGGAACCGTGGCGCTCGCAGACGCGCCAATCCTTGTTACCAACACCAATGACTCCGGCGCAGGATCACTGCGCGCGGCTGTTGAAAAAGCCAACGCCCACAATGGCGGCCAGATTGCCGCTGTCGCAGTTGGTGACATCGAAATTGGTGATTCCTTGGCCTATAGCGGCACTGGGCCGCTCACAATTCTGGGCAACGGCCAAACAATCATAACCAAGCAGAACGTGGCGCTGTTCGCCGCGACCCAAGGAGCCGATTTGACAATCAGCAACCTGTCTTTCGAAGGGCCGGGCGGTTTTGATATTGAAAACCGTGGTGATCTGGACGGTGATACAGGCAAAGGGATCTTTGTCGATGTGCGCGACGATCAAACGGGCGTTGTGAGCCTAATATTGGATAAAGTGACCGTTTCCGGCGTTACAAACCACGGCGTTCACGTCTCGGACTGCTCTCTCGCTGATGATTGTGGTGGCGGCAGCGGCGGCGCAGGCGAAGGGTCGCTTGCCTCTATCGCTGTTCACCTGACAGACGTAACCATCGAAGACGCTGCATATGGAAAGTTCGACGCCGATGGTCTGCGCGTTGACGAGCGTTCCGAAGGTGACATTCGCTTCACAGCAATCCGCAGCACCTTCGCGCGTGTTGGCGCTGACGGCGTCGAGCTGGACGAGGGGCAGAGCGGTGATGTTATCGCTCGGATCGCTGACAGTATGTTCGTCGACAATGGTGGCTACTGTGATCCTGCGATCGTTGGGGCGTTCATGCCTGAGGTCGTTGAGGCGGAGTTCGAGGAAGGAAGCGTGCAGGAAGCGGCTATTCCTGGTGCGGTTAGCGGCACGCCAGATAACACCTGCATTGAACGTGCCGTTGATTTTTATGACGACGGGTCCGTTGAGGCTTATGAATTTGCAATCGACCTCGACGACGGCATCGACATTGACGAAGCCGGTGACGGAAGCCTCTACAGCGTGATGATCAACACCCTGATCGCCAGAAACCTCGACGAAGGCGTGGATTACGATGAGGAAGGTAACGGAGACATCGTTGCCCATTACGTCAACAGCCGCGCACGCAACAACACGGACGATGGATTCAAAGGATGCGGGCAGCGTTGGCGGCCTGATGATCGATAGCAGCGCGCGCTATAATGGCGGCAAGGGCGTTGTCTTCGAAGAAGAGGGCGAGGGCGATCTGTCTGTTACGGCTTCTGGCCTTATGACTGGCAACAATGACGACAGCGACGGCACCGGCCTTGAGCTTGTGCAAGAAGATGAAGGCGCTGGCGAAGCCACGGTAACAGCTTCAGAACTGCCTGACGGAACGGATTTGGACGGTGTCGAACTGACACTGAACTAAGCAATTTTAGCAGGTGTGTGCGCTCCGCCAAGGCGGGGCACATTATTTTTGGATCAAACCCTAACGCGGGCTGCGCTTTGCGAGAATACGCTGCAACGTGCGACGGTGCATGTTGAGGCGGCGGGCGGTTTCGCTGACGTTGCGATCACACAGCTCGTATACCCGTTGAATATGCTCCCACCGCACGCGATCGGCGCTCATCGGGTTTTCGGGGGGTGGGGGAAGTTCATCACCCGTTGCGAGCAGGGCATTAACGATGTCATTGGCATCTGCCGGTTTGGAGAGGTAATCCGTTGCGCCGATTTTCACGGCTGCAACTGCCGTGGCGATAGCGCCGTAGCCAGTGAGCACGACGATGCGGCTGTCTTCGCGTTTTTCACGGAGCACTTCGACCACATCAAGGCCGTTGCCATCCTCCAGCCGAAGATCAACGACTGCATAAGCTGGCGGGCGGGCGGTGGAAATGGCCTTTCCTGCCGCAACAGATCCTGCTGTCTCGACCTCGAACCCGCGCTTTTCCATCGCTTTGGCCAAGCGGCGCAAGAACGCCTCATCGTCATCAACGATCAACAGTGATGGGTCTTCGCCAAGGTCGAGCGTGTCTGCCATTCCAGTTTTCCCCTTGTTGCTAGGTAAGAGGTAGCGGCAGGGGGGTGGTTGGTCAATTCAATCACAAAGCGTTGATGAAGCAGGATGTCCGCGCGGCCACATTTTCGGGCGTTGCGTCGCGCCGGAAGAAATCGACGACGCCAAACTCGGGTAGGGCCAAATAGGTGAAGGTCATGTGATCGACGAGGTAGAACTCGGGGTCTTCGTCATCGTGAATCGTATAGACAGTGCGGTACTCTTTTGCGGCGGCAGCGACTTGTTCAGGCGAACCGCTGAGGCCGACCATGCGGGGGTGCATGAAATCAGTGAACTCGGCCAGCCGCTCGGGCGTGTCGCGCTTGGGGTCAACGGAGATGAACACGGGCGAAACGATATGGCCTTGTTCTTCAAGGATTTCTGTCGCGATGGCGTTGCGGCTCACATCCGTTGGGCACACGTCAGGGCAGAAGGTGTAGCCAAAATAGATCAAGGTCGGGCCGGAAATCAGATCTGTATCCGTCACGGTTGCGCCTGTTTCAT
>Ga0181572_10003280_pt1 | contig 11402 bp, 7 predicted proteins | sample 101ome_26_FD_133004 | JGI IMG/M metagenome (GOLD analysis project Ga0181572, IMG submission 133004) | Coastal salt marsh microbial communities from the Groves Creek Marsh, Skidaway Island, Georgia - 101408AT metaG (megahit assembly) | ecosystem: Environmental > Aquatic > Marine > Intertidal zone... | reverse complement strand
CTCCTCAGCGATAGCCCCTCCCTCATCAGTCGTTCCATGGTTGCGATTGAAACCCGAAGCGATCTGTTGCCAGACATCGTCACCTTCCATGAGGTCTCCAGCCAGTTGTTCCATCGTGAACTGGTCAAAAGGCTTGTTGGCGTTGTAGGCATTGATGACATAGTCACGCCACAACCACATGTCACGTTCCCCATCAGCGTGAAAGACACTTGAGTCGCCATAGCGAGCCAGATCCATCCAGGCTAGAGCCATGCGCTCACCAAACTGATGTCGATTGAGATAGCTATCAACCATCCGTTCATAGGCCGAGGGATCGGCATCAGCCATGAAGTCTTCAACCTCACGTGGCGTGGGCGGCAGGCCCGTCAAGTCGAAGGCAACACGCCGAATCAATGTGGCACGATCAGCCTCCGGGTTGGGGTGCAAATCCTCTGCTTCCAATCTGGAAAGAATAAACTGATCAATAGGGTTTTTGACCCATGAAGTGTCCGTCACAACCGGAGGCACCTGGGCCACCGGAGGCTCAAAGGACCAATGATCCTGCCAGTTGGCCCCCTCCTCAACCCATTGTTGGAGGAGCTTTTTCTGGGCTGCATCCAGGGGCATCTTGAATTCCGGAGGCGGCATGACCTCATCGGCATCTTCTGAGAAGATGCGGGCGATGAGTTCGCTTTCCTGCGGGTTGCCTGCTAGGACTACCCGACTCGAGGCCTCCTGGTTGAGGAGCCCATCCTTGGTATCCAGTCGCAGGCCCGCCTCACGCTTGGATTCATCAGGCCCATGGCAAGCAAAGCAATGGCGTGATAGCAAGGGCTGGATATCGCGATTGAATACCACCTCCTCGTTACCCAGCAGCTCATTTGGGGTGGCTGCCACCACCAAACCTGTGAGAAACAAGTAGCTGTGAAAAGGAAACCGAAAATCAAAGGCAGACATCATAAGCAAAGGAGCCGAACAGCATTGCAAGCTTCAGGACTTTGGCCCAACCAGTTCCACAAAATTGCCATCGGGGTCTCGCACGATTGTCAGGAAAACGCCCTGCCCTAGGGATGGAGGAAGCTCCTGGGAACCGCCGGCAATGGGTTTGACCCCAGCCTTGGCAAGGCGTTCCAGGGCCGCAGTCGTGTCCTTCACCTTGATGGTCAAATAACTAAAACCCAGTTGGGAATGGATGTAGCGATTATCGGTTTGTTTGCTTTGAGCCCCCGCTACGTGCATGAGCTTCAAGCGAGTAGCCGTATCACCCTCACCCAGAATAAGCACCTTGATATCCAGTGGCTTACCATCCGTCAGGCCCACCTTAGAGGCGTAATCACCTGGCACGGCAAATCCGGTCACTTGCTTGAAACCGATGGCCTCGGTGTAGAAGGCTAGCGACTTTTCCACGTCACTGACCACGCATCCCAAATCGATGGTGGAAGAGGCAAAAGCTGAGTCCTGCGCGCGCATTTGGGTGGCGAGCAGGAGCCCGCAATGAAGGGCTAACAGGGAGAATAAATTGAGTGTTTTCATGTAGCGTGGAAAAAAATCTTGGATTGGACACACCTTAGCAGGGTTGCGAACCAAGGTCAATGAGCCAGGCGCCGCGGGGGGCCATGGACCAGCATGGCATGAAGCCGCTTCAGGATGCTGATATCCTGAATGGCCAAGGCCTGTTTCTCAGTTGAACGAATCTTCGCTTGCAGGGATGATTCAAAGTCATGTCTATCAGACGCTTTGCTCATCATCCCCCTACCGACGCGACCCCGCTCTTCGAGGCCTTCAGGTGGCGTTACGGGTCCTGCCTATTGACCGCAGCACTGAGTCATCTTGGGGTCTTTGAAAAACTTGCCCCCTCACCCCTTCCCGATGCTGCCCTCAAACAGCATCTGGGGCTGGAGGATCGCCCCTTCCAAGTGTTGATCACCGGCCTCCTGGCGATGGGGCTCATCCAACGCTCAGCTTCAGACCTGCTCGAGCTCTCTGAACTTGCACGCGAGCATCTCCTTGCCTCGGCTCCTTACTACATGGGCGATTATCTTGGATTGGCCGCTGAAGCTCCCGAGGTGCTTGATCTGGTTGCTCGCCTGAAAACCAATCGTCCCGCCGACATTGATGCGCAAGGCCACGCGTTCATCTACCGTGACGGGATAGCCTCAGCCATGGATTCCTCTCAGTGGGCTCGCCACTTCACCCTTTCTCTGGCTGGCCGAGCCCGCAATGTCGCTCCTTTTTTAGCCGAAGCCATGGATCTCAAAGGCGTTCATCACCTGGTAGATGTAGCCGGCGGTACGGGCATCTACGCCATGGCACTGCTCGAACGGAACCCAAACCTCGAGATTACCCTGGTTGATCTACCAGAGGTGCTCAAGGTGGCTGCCGAATGCATCAGCGGTCATCCTGATGCCCAAAGGCTTCACCTCGAGGAAGGGGATATGTTTCAATGGGAACCCAAGCGGCCGTTTCAGGCGGCCCTTTTTTCCAACGTGCTGCATGACTGGGACCAACCCGAGTGCCTGCGGCTCATCGAGCGTTATGCTGCCATGCTCCCAAGTCCGGGAAAACTTTTCATTCACGACGTGCTGCTTGATGACAGCTTGGAGGGGCCCCTGCCGATTGCGCTCTATTCCATCGCCTTGTTCACCCTGACTGAAGGGCGCGCCTACAGTCCCGCCGAATACGAGCATTGGCTACAGCGTGCTGGTCTGAGGGCAGGCAAGCCTGTCTCCACCGCGATTCACTGCGCCGTCATAGAGGCTACCCAATCCTCTTTAGGGGGGTGAGCCGCCGGAATACGGTTCACGACTGGACATCCGGCGGGGGCTGGTTAGATTCCTTTGAACCGGGAGCAATCAACAACTTGGTGCCCCCCCTCTCAGCAATGAAGGCAGCCTGTTCCACAGCTTGGTCAATCCTTGGCTCACTCCTGTGTTTTCAGGCATCAGGTTTGTCTGGGTATGCCACCGAGTCGAGTGCTCAACTTGTGGAGGCTCAAGCGGGCGGTGAGACCATCGATTTCACCACCACCATCGCCCCCATTCTTTCGGATCATTGTTTTTTCTGTCATGGCCCCGACTCAGCGGAGCGTCAGGCCGGCCTCCGTCTGGATACCGCAACCGGGGCAACCCGAGACCTCGGAGGCACGGCAGCGATTGTGCCGGGTGACATCCAAGCCAGCGAGCTCATCGCGCGCATCCGCAGCACAGACCCGGACGAGCAGATGCCCCCCCCGGAAACGGGCAAGGCTTTGAATCCGGATCAGATCATGGCCCTGGAAACTTGGGTCGCACAAGGCGCTCCCTATCAGGAGCATTGGGCTTACAAGCAGCCAATCCGCCCATCCCTTCCAGAGGTCGTTGACACAAAATGGCCAAGAGGTGCCATCGATACATTCATTCTCTCCAGGCTAGAAAAGCAAGGCCTCACGCCGTCTCAAGCGGCCGATCCAGAAACTCTGGCACGCCGGGTCCATCTGGATCTGACCGGGTTACCTCCGACGCGCAGAGACATGGAGCGGTTTCGGGCTATGAAGGACATGGATCGGGAATGGAGCCACTACGTGGATCAATTGCTCAGCCGCCCTTCACACGGCGAGCGCCTAGCTGTCTTCTGGCTGGACCTGGTTCGCTTCGCCGATACGGTCGGCTACCACGGCGATCAGGATCACAGCATCAGCCCCTATCGCGACTACGTCATCAAGGCATTCAACGAAAACATGCCTTTTGACCAGTTCACGCTGGAGCAGCTGGCTGGCGACTTGCTCCCTGATGCCACGCTCTGGCAACGGGTGGCATCAGGCTATAACCGGCTCCTCCAGACTTCTCACGAAGGCGGGGTGCAGGATAAGGAGTATCTTGCCAAATATGCCGCTGACAGGGTGCGCAACTTTGGGCTGGTCTGGCTGGGTGCCACCACCGGTTGCGCCGAATGCCACAACCACAAGTATGACCCTTTCACTCAGGCAAATTTTTACGAGCTGGCGGCTTTTTTTGCCGACCTGAAACAACAAGGTGCCTACAATGCCTCCAACACGATCCCCACGACACGATTACCCGAAATCAAGGCGTGGAACCTGTCTCAGTATGCCCAGTGGGAGGCCCTTGAAAAAGCTCTCTCCAAGGTATCAGGACAACCGCCTTTGGAACAAACAGATCAACGTGTTCTCGAGCAACGCTTGCAAGCCCTTGAGGCAAGTTTTGCGCCCTGCATGGTCAGTGAGTCGATGACGCCTCGCCCCACTCGGGTTTTACCTCGCGGCAACTGGCTCGATGAGAGTGGTCAGGTTGTTTCACCTTCCACCCCCTCGTTCCTGCCACCGATGCGGGCAACCGCAGAGCCCACTCGACTGGATTTGGCACAGTGGCTGTTTGAGGCCAAGCACCCTTTGACCGGCAGAGTCCTGATGAACCGGCTGTGGAAACTCTTCTTTGGGGAAGGGTTGTCACGGGTGGTTGAAGATCTGGGAGCACAAGGCTCTCCTCCCTCGCATCCGCAACTGCTCGACTGGCTGGCGGTTGAATTTGAAGCGAGTGGGTGGGACATACGCCATATGATCCGGTTGATGGTCCACTCCAGAGCTTACCGTCAAAGCTCGGCGATCAACCCAACGATTGAAGAGAGCGATCCGGATAATCGCTGGCTGGCACGACAACAGGCCTTCCGAATTCAGGCAGAATTCGTGCGCGATCAGGCCTTGCAGGTGAGCGGATTGCTCACGACAGTCCTGGGGGGCGAGAGCGCCAAACCCTATCAACCACGGGGTTATTATCAGCACCTCAATTTTCCCCAGCGCAGCTATGAGCCTGATTCGGGCCCACAGCAATACCGCAGGGGGGTCTACACGCACTGGCAGCGTGGCTTTTTGCATCCCATGCTCAAGGCCTTTGACGCTCCCAGCCGCGAGGAGGGCACGGCAAGTCGCAACATCTCCAACACCCCTCTGGCAGCCTTAGTGCTACTCAACGATCCTTCATTCGTCGAAGCCGCTGGCCATCTGGCACAACGCATTCTCAGAGAAGCTGCCCCCAACCCTGAAGGGAGAATCCGCTGGGCCTGGCAGGAAGTCCTTTCTCGTGAGCCCACCCAGGCAGAAAGCCAGGCTCTGATGGAGTTTCTCGAGCAGGAGTCAAAGGCTTTCAGCAAAAACCCATCCATGGCACAACAATGGATAAACAGTGCAGGACTCCGGGAATTATCCAAGGCAACCAATGGAGATGCCTACTTCCAGACTGCCCCCTGGATGAGTGTTGCCCGAGCTTTACTCAACTTACACGAGAGCATGACACGTTATTAAATCCTGATGCCGAAAGGCCCATTTTCAACCATGTCGCCAGATTCACCTTTTTCCCTGAACCCCATCGCTCAGCGCCTCAACCGTCGCACCTTCCTGCAGCGATCTTCGCTCGGGCTGGGGGTGGCGGCCATGCATCACCTGAACCAGACATGGGCGACTTCAAGCAACGGGATTCAAGCCCCCAACGCTCCTGGAGTGAGCGGGTTTCCCGATCTGCCGGTTCAAGCAAAGCGCGTCATTTTCCTCTGTATGGCGGGTGGGCCCTCTCATTTGGAAACATTTGACGCCAAGCCCGAGCTGGCCAGGCTTCACGGCCAGCCCATGCCGGCGAGCTTCACTCAAGGACAACCCATTGCCCAACTGCAGGGTCAAGAGCTCAAGTGTCTTGGGCCTCAGACCACCTTTAAACAGTATGGACAATCGGGTCAGGAAATCAGCCAATTCCTCCCCTGGACAGCTCGGCTGGCCGACGATATTGCCATCGTTCGATCCATGGTGACGGATCAGATTAATCATGACCCAGCTCACACGGTGATGAACACCGGCACTTCGATTTCAGGCAGGCCCAGCATGGGTGCCTGGATCAATTATGGATTGGGTAGCGAAAGTGAAGAGCTTCCTGGATTCGTTGTGCTGACCAGCCAGGGTGGCCGCAACCCGCAACCCATCGGTGCGAGACAATGGCACAGCGGCTTTCTTCCGGGGCGCTTTCAAGGGGTTGAATTTCAGTCAAGTGGCGATCCGGTGCACTATGTGCGCAACCCTGCAGGCATTTCACGCTCTGGTCAGAGACGACTGGTGGATACGGTTCAACGTCTCAATCGACTCCGAGCATCCCAGCAAGCGGATCCTGAAATCCAGACTCGCATCAATGCCTATGAAATGGCTTTTCGCATGCAAGCCAGTGTCCCGGAACTGATGGACCTTTCAGGCGAACCCAAGCACATCCTGGAAATGTATGGCACCGAAGGGGCTGATGGCAGTTATGCTGCCAACTGCCTGTTGGCCAGAAGGCTGGCCGAGCGTGGCGTCCGCTTCATCCACCTCTATCATCGCGGCTGGGACCATCATGGTGACCTGGCCAGTTACATGGACACATGTTGTGGCCTGACGGACAAACCTACCTGGGCTTTGATTACTGATCTGAAACAACGTGGCATGCTGGATGACACCCTTGTGATCTGGGGAGGAGAGTTTGGGAGAACGCCCATGTTTCAGGGCAAAGGCAAGCAACCAGGAAGGGATCACCATATCAAGGGCTTCAGCATGTGGTTGTGTGGCGGTGGGGTTCGAGGCGGGGTGACCCATGGCGCCACCGACGCACTGGGCTACCATGCCGTCGAGGATATCGTGCACGTCAGGGACCTCCATGCTACCATGCTGCATCTGCTGGGCATGGATCACCATCGCTTGAGCGTCAAATTCCAAGGACTCGATGCCCGATTGACTGGGGTGGAAAAAGCCCAAGTGGTTAGAGCCCTTGTCAACAGCTGACCTCCATCACCCGCTGGCCATCGGTAGCAAAGAGACGATCCCTTGAATTTGGCTCGATCCTCTGAGATCCGGTGAATCGACCAAAGGAAGGCAACACCAAGCGTCTGGACTGAAACCAGAAGCAAGGAAGGCGCAGATGACCCTTACCTGTTCTGGGCAGCCTGACTGCTGGATGGAGATGCCCACACAGCATGGGCAGTGCACTGGCTTCACTGCCAAGATGAGAACACGCTAGTCCATGCCACTCCCAGATTGGTTGGTGCATCTGAATATGCAGGTCGGGCCAGGGATCACCCGAGCAGAGGTCATGGTTACCACGAACCAAATCCATCCTGATCCCATCGTTCAAAAGACGCCATTGCCTCAGGCACTCATGCACCACTTGAGTTTTCCCAGCAGCGTGATGAAAAAAATCACCCAGAATAATCAGGCGCTTGGCAGCCGTCGCGGCAAGTAATGTCGAAAGCCGATCGCAATCTCCTTGAGTGTCTCCTTCGGGGATTGGAAGCCCAACAGCGCGTAGGCTGGCAGCTTTACCGAAATGAGGGTCGGCAATGAAGAGAGCTTGCCCTTCCTCAAGATAAAGGGCCTTGTCAGCCATGAGCCGCCACTTCATGCCATGCCATTGGGTGATCAAAGATGAGTCAGTCATTGAGGATCCAAGTCATCTTCACGCCTGAGACTCTCCCGGCGAATCCGATCCACCCACGATTCATTGGACACGTGGCGCCGCTGAGACTCTGCCCAGAGAGGAAAGGCCATGGGTGAGAGCTTCTCCAAGGAAGGCATGATCCATTCCTGCTGGGCCATCTGCTCCAAGACCCGTTGCAGTCGTTCCACGTCGAGCTCGCGAGAAAGCACTTCACGGTGGGTCTGCTCAATCAGGAGATTGCCTGGGTCATAGCGCTGAAAAACCTCAAAGAGGAGTTCACTGGAAACCTGAAGCTGTCGGACGGGCTTTCGAGCCCCAGGAAATCCCTGATGGATCAGGCCGGCTACACGGGCGACATCACGAAAGACTCGACGATCCATTTCCACCGTATGCAAGGCCGCCTCTAAGTCCGCTACCAAATTGTGCGGGTCCAACCACCGTTTCCAAGCCTGCAGATCCCATGCCTCGTTTTGTTCGCTCAGCAAGTGCAGGCCATAATCATTGCAGGTCATCGACAGGGTCACTGATGATTCCTGACTGATACGGTGAGCGATCAGTGCCGCCAAACCTTCGTGGGCCAGACGCCCAGCAAACGGGTAGAGAAACCAACCAATCCCCTGTCGGGTTGGGACCCGTTCGATCAGGCATTGATTGGTGGCTGGCAGAACAGAACCTTGAGTCTGCGCCCTGAGCATAGGCTCCAAGGCGCGTATTTCTGACCAGTTGGCGCACCTCGATGAGATCTCCCCCATGGTTCGCCGCATCTCAGCAGCCAGCTCGCTGGAGAGGGGAGCGTAGCCGCCACTCCAAACTGAAACCGAAGCCTTGCCACCCCGAGCCCGTCGCACCCATGCCCGCATTTGCCGGATACGTACCAGTTCCAACAATTGCCCCCCAAAAACAAATTTAACCCCAGGTTTGAGGCGACTTAGGAAGGATTCCTCCACGTGCCCCAAAGTCTTGCCCCGGATCACGCGCACCTCCAATGAAGGATCGCTGGCGATGGTCCCAATGGACATACGATGCCAGCGCACCACCTGAGGGCGATCCACCTGAAACCATCCGTCATCGCAACGGACTTTTTTAAATTGGTCGTAGGCTTTGAGCGACTGACCACCTTGGGTGATGAACTCCAGCACCCAAAGCCAATCCTTGCGGTCCAGGTTGCGGTAAGACCAGGCGGAACGAATTTCCTCATACTGAACCTCTTCCTGAAACCCGCCGCCAATGGCTAGGGTAATCAGGTGCTGAGCCAGGACATCCAAAGGTTTCTCCAAAGGTTCGCGGGTTTCAACATGACTCAGCCGCACCGCTTCTCGAGCGGCAGCAAACTCCATCATTTCCATGGCATGGGTAGGGACGCAAAGGATACGGCTGGTCTTTCCGGGTCGGTGCCCACTCCTGCCTGCACGTTGTAGCAGGCGCGCAATGCCCTTGGGTCCACCAATCTGAATCACTTGATCGACAGGGGAAAAATCCACCCCAAGATCAAGGCTGGAGGTGCAGACCACTGCTCGAATCTGACCGCAAGCCAGGCGTCGTTCAACCTCCAGACGGTCGGCCTTTTCAAGCGATCCATGGTGGAGCCCAAGCTGGCCCTCCCAGTCGGGCCGGGCTTTAAGAATGGCCTGATACCACCACTCACTTTGGGATCTCACGTTGGTAAAAACCAGGGAAGTACCCGCGCCCTCCAGTGCCTGGACCACCTGAGGAACCATCTGCTGACCAAGATGACCCGCCCAAGGGAAGATTTCCATTTTGTGGGGGATCAAGGTTTCGATTTCAATAGGTGAGGCCACCTTGGCTTCCACAATCCTTCCCGGGATCTGACGACCCATCAGGGCCTGCAAGGCTGGCTCGAGTTGACCCAAGGTTGCCGAGAGGCCCCAGGTGAGCAGGCTGGGTTGCCAGGATCTTAACCTGGCAAGACACAACTCAGTTTGCACCCCTCGCTTGGTTGATAGCATCTCATGCCATTCGTCTACCACCACCGCGCTGAGTGATTCCATGGCCAGCTGTGTGGCATCGTGAGAGAGCAACAGGGAAAGGCTTTCAGGCGTGGTGATCAACACTTCGGGTAATTGACGAAGCTGACGCGCCTTGACCGAGGAGGCTGTATCACCGCAGCGCGAGTCCACTTTCGCCTCCAGTCCAAGCTCTTGCACCATCCGCCCAAGTGCCGCACGGGTGTCTTCAACCAACGCTCGCAGCGGAGTGATCCAAAGAAATCGAAGGCCAGCGGAGGAAGCGGGCACCCCAGCAAGAGCCCGGATAAGCAGGGGCAAGGCAACAGCCATGGTCTTGCCCGAACCGGTGGGCGCATGGAGGATCCCACTGCTTCCCTCATGGATTTGCTGCCAGACTTCAAGCTGATGGGGCAGAGGCTCCATCCCAACCAACCGATAGGCGGCTTCCACATCAAGCCCGGGATGCTTGGCAGGAGCGGGCCCGAGCTTGGGCTGTTTTATTGGCAGGATAGCAGATGGCATGATGGCATCCCAACCATGCCATCAGATAACGGACAAGCAAGTGGAGCTCTGGCCCTTAAGCCATGGATTGGATGCGGCCCTTTTGGGTTGAAGCGATGGTGGCTTTGATTATGCTGGGACCGTGAAATTTGGGCTATCCTGCGTTTTGATCCTTTTCCTAGCCATGCCTGGGCTGCTTTGTCATGGCTGGTGTCTGGAGCATGATCATGTCATGGAAGCCTCCCAAGATGACTGCCATGCCTCAGTAACCCAAATCCATCACCCTCACCACCATCATCATCATTTGCATCATCACCTTGAAGAGGCCTTGCTTCCTTTCAGTCAGGAGTCCCAAGTAGAACAATCACTCAGGATGCTCTTAATCGATTCCGAGGTGATGATCCCACGTCATCGAACTCTGGCAATGGCATCGATGAGCCCTCCAAATACTGTCACCTCGTCCTTGAGACCCCTGAGCGGCCGGGCAACCCTCTGCCTGATTGGGCGCTTGTTGATCTGACAGGGTTTCCTGCCCTGTTGTTTAGCCCTACCTCAATCGCTATCGACCCCTTGGGTCGAGATCATTGGCCAATGAGGTGGGGACCGCGATTGTCCCAAAACCCGATTTGTCTTCCCTCATGAGGAAAATCAGACTCACACAACTTGATCGTTCAATTCGATGTTGCCTGCTCACGATGGCTGCGGCTTGTTTCTTGCTGTATCCTTTGACGGACTGGGGTGACCCCTTGCCTGCTTCCAGCAGCTGGAACCTGGAAACCTTGCCTCAGGGAATCAGGTCAAACAACTTGGACATCAAGGCTGCTACCTGGATCATCGAATCAGCCAAGGCCAGAAGCAGGCAAGCTGGCAAGCCCGACAACCCGCGTCTGACAAGCTCCTCGGGACGCAACACCAACAACCCTGAATACCTGATGGGGTTTTCCTTTCAGCAGGCTTTTCCCATCACAGCTCGATTGCGTCTGGAGAAAAAAGTGGCCTTGCTCAATATCCAAAGGGCTGAAATGGAGGTCCGCTGGATCACCCATCAGAAGGTCAGCCAAGCACTGCACACCGCCATTGAGTGGATGGCTCTGAGAGACCAACTCAACCTGCTTGAGGCCCAGATAGAGCTTGCCTCAAGCCTTGATCAATACATGCAACAGCAAGTTGACAAGGCAGAAAGATCTCCTTTGGAAGCATCGCTTAGCCGCATACAAATGGAGGAGCTGCGTTGGGAGGCCACCGCGTTGCCACCTGAGATGCATCGCCTGGAAAATCAGCTTCGCTCCCTGCTGGGCCTTCCCACTGACCAAGATTTTTCAATGGAAGGCAACCTGAATGCTATGATGATTCCTGCAGCCAGCGAATTCGACATTCAGAACCACCCAGCCTCAGGCATGTTGCAGTATGATATCCAAACCCATTGGGCTACTATTGATCTGGAACGCAGCAGGAAGTGGGCAGACTGGTCCATAGCCCTTTCTCACCAATGGAGCGTGGAAGAAGATCAGCCAAT
>Ga0181572_10003278_pt1 | contig 11411 bp, 7 predicted proteins | sample 101ome_26_FD_133004 | JGI IMG/M metagenome (GOLD analysis project Ga0181572, IMG submission 133004) | Coastal salt marsh microbial communities from the Groves Creek Marsh, Skidaway Island, Georgia - 101408AT metaG (megahit assembly) | ecosystem: Environmental > Aquatic > Marine > Intertidal zone... | reverse complement strand
TGGAAGCCAACCCTTGGGACGAAGCTTTGGAGAAATACCCTCCAGGCACCAAGGTCTGCGGCAAGATCCGCAACCTGACCAGCTACGGTGCCTTCATCGAGCTGGAAGAGGGCCTGGATGGCATGATTCACGTCTCGGACATCTCCTGGACCCGCAAGATCAATCATCCTTCAGAAGTGCTGAAGAAAGGTGACGAAGTGGAGGCCGTAGTGCTGGAAATCGACAAGGCCAACCAGCGCATTTCCGTCGGGGTCAAGCAACTCAGCCAGGACCCATGGGAAAGCATCGATACCTACTACAAAGTGGGCGACCTGGTCACCGGCAGCGTGACCAAACTTGCCAGCTTCGGTGCCTTCGTCGGACTGGAACACGATATCGATGGACTGGTGCATATTTCGCAGGTTAGCGAAGAGCGCGTCGAGAAAATCAAGAACGTCCTCAAGGTGGGTGAAGATGTCACCGCTAGGGTGATCAAGATTGACCGAGCCGACCGTCGTATTGGTTTGTCAATCAAGGCCGCCAACTATTCGGCTGAGGAACTGGCAGCTGAGCAGGTGGCCCTGGATCAGCTCAAGCCGGGCGAAGATCTTGTGGCCCTGCAGCACGCCTTCGATGCCGTGACTACCACGGACAGCGCCTCAAACGACGAGGACGAGGAGTAAGCAGAGCGTTAAAGCTCTCTCCCATATCCTTCACGGGGCCCGTTCCAATCGGAACGGGCCCTTTTGACTTCTACCCTCTGCCACGCCTTATTGCTTGTCACAAACCGCCGGATACGTGAAGAATCCGTTGCTTTTATGGATATTCTGGAAGAACTGCGATGGCGTGGCCTGATGGCTGACTGCACCGACAAAGAGAGCTTGGCCGAACGCCTTTCCAGAGGCCCTATCACCCTCTACTGTGGGTTTGATCCTACTGCAGACAGTCTGCATGTGGGCCACCTGGTTCCTCTGATTGCCCTGAGACGTTTTCAGGATATGGGCCACCACCCCATTGCCGTAGCGGGCGGGGCAACGGGCTCCATCGGTGATCCCAGCGGTAAGAGCGCTGAACGTCAGCTACTCAGCCGCGAGCAGCTCAACCACAATATCGAGCAGGTGAAACAGCAGCTGGCCTGCCTGCTGGACTTTCAGGCAAACACCAACCCTGCTCGCCTGGTCGACAATGCTTCCTGGGCAGGTTCCATAAGCTTTCTGGATTTCCTGAGAGACATCGGCAAGCACTTTACGGTCAATGTGATGGTCGCCAAGGAGTCAGTGCGGGCACGCATGGAGGACCGTGAAGTAGGCATCAGCTACACTGAGTTCAGTTACATGCTCCTCCAGGCACTGGATTTCTATCATCTCAACAAGGAAACCGATTGCGAGCTGCAGATTGGCGGGACCGACCAATGGGGTAACATCACCATGGGGATCGAACTGACACGCAAGAAGTCGGGTAGGCAGGCCTTTGGCCTGACCCTGCCACTGATTACCAAATCAGACGGGACCAAATTCGGGAAAACAGAATCCGGAGCCATCTGGCTGGATCCAGCTCGCACCAGTGTCTACCGCTTCTACCAATTTTGGATTCGCACCGATGATCGGGACGTCATTGCCTACCTCAAGTTTTTCACCTTTCTGAGTCAGGAAGTCATCGTTCAACTTGAAAAGCAGCATCTCCAGGCTCCCGAAAGACGCGAAGCTCAACAGGCCCTGGCGGTGGCAATGACCGACCTCATTCATGGAGCCGAGGCCACCAGGGAAGCCCAGCGGGCCAGCGAAATCCTCTTTGGCGGGGACATGCAGGGCATCACCGAGCAGACTTTTGCCGAGGTTCTGGGGGAAGTGCCTACGAGCCAGCTCAGCCCCAGCTGCCTACAAGGTGATGGCCTGCCTTTGGCAGATGCGCTGGTGGAAGCTGGCCTTTCCCCTTCCAGAGGCCAGGCACGCAAGGACATTCAGGGTGGCGGTGCGAATGTAAACAATCAGCGTGAGCCTGATCCCAAGCGGTCGCTCGGCCCTGAAGACCTGTTGTTCGGCAAACATCTGCTGCTCCGCAAGGGCAAGAAAAACTATGCCGTCCTCTCCTTCACCGCTGCTGACTGAATCACCTTACAAATTGGGGATGGGGCTAGGCTATACCGGCACAGGTTGAGGGTTGAGGGTTCAATCGCAGGGTCGATGCCCATCAATAAGCGTTGATTTGAGGCAAGGTCCTTGGTCGCAGCGCAGGGTGAAATCTTGAACTGTGATCGGCGATGCCTCCCCAAAGCGGTTGCCTGGGGATACAAGGCCGAACCGATAGGGGGATCGCTGCGTCCTCTTCATCATGGCCAAACAACCATCAGGTAACTGGAGGGTGACAAACTAGATCCAGTCGATGAAATTGCCGCTCACTTGACATCGGTTCAGGCTCTCGAGCTATACCATCACAACCCAAGCCAGGCTTCTTGCCAAAGGCACCTTGCCGGCTTGTCTCCAGGGGAATGAAAATGCCGATCCAACGATTCAAAAACCCCTTGGCTATCGAGAATTCGATTGACAGCACCATCTAGCCAAGGCGTTATTCCTCAACCACCTCGGCAGGTAAAACGGCCCAGGAATGGCCGAAACTATCGCGGGTTATAAGGGAGGGAATTTCACCTACGGACACTTTTTTATGAGCAAGAAGAAAATCAATGTGGCGATCATCGGGCTTGGATTCGGATCTGAATTCATTCCCATTTACCAAAATCACCCGCATGCCAACATGCATGCGATTTGCCAACGCAATAAGAAGAATCTCGATGCCATTGGAGACCTCTTCGGCGTAGAAAAACGCTATCGTCGTTATGAGGATGTACTCAATGATCCAGAGGTGGATGCCATCCACATCAACACCCCCATTCCAGACCATGCCGCCCAGTCTATTGCCGCGTTGAAAGCAGGCAAACATGTGGCTTGCACGGTGCCGATGGCGACTTCGGTAGAAGACTGCAAGACGATCGTCAACCTGTGCAAGAAGACAGGCCTGAAGTACATGATGATGGAAACGGTGGTCTATGCCAGAGAGTTTCTTTACGTCAAAGAGCTCTACGAGAAGGGCAAACTAGGCAAAATTCAGTTTCTCCAGGCCAGCCACCAGCAGGACATGGATGGTTGGCCCAACTACTGGCCCGGGCTCCCACCCATGCATTACGCGACGCACTGCGTTGGCCCATGCCTGGCACTCACTAATGCCACGGCAGAGTATGTTTCATGCTTTGGTTCGGGAACCATCCGTAAGGATTTGATCAAACATTACCAATCACCCTTCGCCGTCGAGACCACCCATATCAAATTCAAGGACTCGGATTTGACCGCACGCATTTACCGCAGCTTGTTCGACACCGCCCGCCAATACCGAGAAAGCTTTGATGTGTATGGAGACAAGCAGGCCTTTGAATGGCCCTTGATCGAAGGCGAAGATCCCGTGCTCCATACCGCCAAAAAGCCAGAGCACCAGATTCCAAAGCGGGTCAAAGTCAAAGATTATGCCTCCAGACTGCCCAAAGGGATTCGCCCTTTCACCACCAAGGGAGTCTACGATCTGGCCAAAAACACTCACTTGAGCTTCACCCAGGGTGCAGGCCACGGAGGATCCCATCCTCATCTTGCCCATGAATTTATATCAGCACTGATTGAAGATCGCGACCCCTACCCCAACGCACGTCAATCGGCCAACTGGACTTGCGTGGGTATCTGCTCTCATGAATCAGCCCTCAAGGGAGGCAAAATTGTGAAGTTGCCAGGCTTCACTCAATAAGATTAGGATCCTTCCCGTAACCCAATTCAAAACACACATAGTCTCATGAACATCAAACAAGACGGTATCGCACCCAATGCCAGTCGTCTGCTTTGGGCTGGCTTTATGGCCATCCTGGCAGCCGGTGTTGGCTTTGGTATTCGCGGCGGCATCCTCGCCAACTGGGGAGCTGAATTTGGATTCAATGCCTCTCAGCTAGGGGCCATCAACGGAGCAGGATTCACCGGATTCTGCTTCGGGATCATCATCGGCGGGGTCATCGTGGACAAGATTGGCTACGGTAAGTTGGTAGGTGCTGCCTTCCTTTTCCATGTCCTCTCTGCTTTTGTGACCTTTGCTGCCTCGGATGCTGAAACAGCATACAATTGGCTCTATTGGGGCACCTTTATTTTTGCCATCGCCAACGGCACCCTGGAAGCAGTGGCCAACCCACTGGTGGCGACTCTGTTTCCCAAAAACAGAACACATTACCTGAATATCTTGCATGCCTCCTGGCCTGCAGGCTTGGTCATCGGTGGCCTGATCGGATGGACCATGGGCGGATCCTTCGGATGGAAAACCCAGCTGGGCCTCTTCCTCATCCCTACCTTGGTCTATGGATTCATGTTCCTTGGCCAAAAAATGCCTAAATCCGAAGCCTCTGAGAAAGGTCTGAGCTTTGGTGAAATGTACAAGGATGTGGGTATCCTGGGCAGCATCGTGGTTTGCTTCGTGCTATACCTGTTCTTCAGCGGAGGCCTGGGACTCAATACCACTGTTTCGGCAGGTATTGCCATCGTGCTGCTGGTGGTTGCATCGGGAATGACCAAGTTCTCTGTGGGGGCCTGGTTGATCTTTGTGCTCTTCTTGACCCATGCTCTGGTGGGAGCGGTCGAGCTTGGCACCGATGGCTGGATCCAGAACATCACTGGAAACATCCTCACACCGGATCAGGGTAAGATCCTCTTTGTCTTCACCTCCTTCGTGATGTTCTCCTTGCGCTTCTGCGCTGATTTCATCGAGAAAAAGCTCAAGCTCTCGCCAATAGGCATCCTGTTGGTCTGCTCCATCCTGGGAGTCATTGGTTTGAACATGGTCAGCGGGATCAGCACCTTCACGGGCGCTATCATTGCTCTAACTGTTTATGCTCTTGGCAAAACCTTCTTCTGGCCCACCATGCTAGCGGTCATCGGTGATCGCTTCCCTCGTACTGGAGCAGTGGCCATGAGTATCATGGGAGGTATCGGGATGATGAGTGCAGGATTGATTGGCTCACCCGGTCTGGGCTATGCCAAGGACCGCTTCGCTGGAGAAGCTTTGCAGTCCGCCAACGAGGCTGCCTACGCCGAATACAAGTCTGAGTCTTCCAGCAAGTTCCTCTTCTTTGGTGAAGTCAACGGTCTGGACGGTGGCAAACTAGGTGCCATCCAGGGCAAACTGGGTGATGCCAGGGCCGAGCTGGCCAAGGATGGCAATGCCGATCCAAAGGCAGCTCTGGAAAAGCTCACCGATACGGAGAGACAAGTGCACAAGGCTTCGATTGATGGTGATCGCAAGACCCTGCTGGCAGACGCAGCCATTCCGGCCACGATGGCAGTGATTTACCTACTGCTCTTGCTCTACTTCAAGGCCATCGGCGGTTACAAGCCGGTTCAGATCAGTTCAGAATCCTGAAGCGATCACTTCAAGGATTAAGATCCACTTCAAAAGCAGACGGTCTCCCCCAATCGGGGAGGCCGTTTTTTCTGTGCCCTATCCTTGGCTCCCCCCTTTGGCCAGCACCCAGTGGCTCACACAGCCCTCATGTGCTTGAGAAACGGTTGCCGAAAAATCCGCCAGATAGCCGCGCTGATGAGTGGGTTGGGAGAGATTATGTTTCTCTCTTCGCTCATTAATAATCGTTTCAGGGACATCCCACTCAATGGTTCCCTGGAGCAAGTCAAAACGGATACCATCCCCATCCTCAACCAGCCCAATGGGCCCTCCAATGGCTGCCTCAGGAGAACAGTGAACCCCTATGGCGCCGTGTGAAACACCCGATACCCTGGTATCGGAAACCAGGGCTACTTTACCATCAAGTTCGGGCACCGAGAGAGCAGAGGTCGCTACCAGGACTTCAGGCATCCCGCTGGCTACAGGCCCCAAATGACGCAGGACGACAACGGTTCCCGGTTTCAAGCGCTTCTCTTTCACAGCTTGAGTGATAGCCCGTGGATCCTCAAAGCACATGGCTGTGCCAGTGAAGGTCGGGGATTGCATGCTGGAGACCTTGAAGACCATGCCCTCAGGCGCCAAGTTACCAAAACAGATTTGCATGTCCGCATAGGGTTTGAACGGGCTGTCAGCAGGGGCAATGAGATCCTGATCTGTGGGAACCGCTGGGATGTTCTTAAGGTTTTCCGCCAGGGTTGTGCCGGTAACAGTCAGACAACTCCCATCCAGTAGGCCCATGTCGAGAAAATGTTTCAGCAGTAAGGGGGTACCACCCAAGCGATGAAGATCGACCATGGTGCGCTTGCCTCGAGGCGCAAAACTGCATAATACGGGAGTCTTTCGGAAAATCCCCTGGAGATCCTTGAGGGAAAGATCCACCCCTGCTTCCCTGGCCAGAGCAAGCAAGTGAATGACCCCGTTGGTGGATCCACCAATGGCTGCCATGGTCGTGGCTGCATTGACAAACGCCTGCCGAGTCAAAATATCCCTGGGGCGGATGTCAGCTTCCAGCAATCGTTTCAACCACTTGCCTACCTCCAAACATTCCTGTTTTTTACCTGGATCAATCGCCGGGATAGAAGAACTAAAAGGAGGCATCAACCCGATGGCCTCCATGGTAATTCCCCAAGTGTTGAAGGAAGCGGCGATGCCACAACCACCCGCGCCTGGGCAAGCCGCTCGAATGATGGCATCGGCCTTGGCATGGGGTATCTCACCGACATCGGCTGCAGCCTGGGCATCATAGGCATCCAGGATGGTGACATCCCGACCCTCGTAGCAACCTGGCATGATGCTTCCCCCACTGAGGAGCAAGCCAGGGACATTCATCCGAGCCAAAGCCATCGCAAATCCGGGCCCATTTTTGTCACAATGATGGGTAGCGATCATGGCATCATAACAATGGGCACTCACCACGCATTCTGAGGCATTGGCGATCAGGTTGCGCGAAGGGAGTGAGGCATTGCCTCCTTCCATTCCCTGAGTGATGTTGTCGCTCACACCAGGCACGCCAAAGGGAAAGCCCAGCAAACCTGCCTCACGACATCCCTGAGCCATCAATTGAGCCAATTCGTGGGCGTGCATGTTGCAGAGGTTCCCATCCAAGAGAGGCACACCAATCCCAATCTGAGCCTTGTCCAAATCCTCCTCCTTGAAACCCAATCCCCAGTAAAAAGCTGTGACACCCTTTTGCCACCCTCGAGTCAGTTGCTTGCTGTTCCAGTTAAGTTGCTTGCCCATGGACTTTTATCTCACGTCGCTCAACCTGGATGCAAAGGGTTTTTGACAACCCAGTGCGGAGGAACTGGATGGTAAATCCCATGGCAGGGACTTTGGCGGGCGGCCTATTGGACTGCCCGATTAGGGACAGACCGAAGCGCCATCCTTGCGGGCGGACTCAAGGCATGCATCCATCACACGCTGAGTCTTCAAGGCTACCTCAGCCCAATGAGGGTCCGGTTGACCTGAGAGCACCAGGCGGGAAAAGGCCGCAAACAGTCGAGTCTCCTGCGCTGAAGGATGATTGTTGGCGTATTCTCCTACGGCGCAGCGGCGGGTGTGACGCTCCATGTTGAATTGAGACCCGTTGACTTCAAAATGGGCATTGGAGATGTCAAACCCAACCTGAGCGTCGTAGTAAGGTAGGACGAAGTCCTCCATGGTCAATTGCCCCTTGCTGCCACTGAAACTCACGAACTGCTGATTCTCTGTGAGGAAGGAATTGTAGAAGCCAGCCGAGACCCCGTTGTCAAAGGTGAGTTCAGCAGAAAATTCGATGGGCACTTGATGCTGGCTATCCGAGCGCGCTGCACCCTTCAGGATGCGTGCCGAGACGCTGACAGGCATGAGGTAATCCACCGCCCATAGGCTGATGCGAATGGTATACCACCCCAGATCACCCAAACAACCCGCCGGCTCGAGGCCACTGTGCATGCGGATGTTGTGGGAGAGGAATTCATCAGGGGCCGCAAAGCTGAACAGGCTGGTCACCCGCCTGAGGGTGCCGATGCTGGAGGGATCCAGAAGCGCTTCCCGAACTTTTTGCAGACGCTGACTGTGCATGAACATGACACCATCCATGAACTGGACCCCGTGCTCTGCACACACCTGAATCATTTCCTCCAAATCGGAGGCATGGATACCGCAGGGCTTTTCACAGAGCACATGCTTGCCGGCCCTGGCCGCACGTAGGACCCATTCCTTGCGCAAGCCTGTAGGCAGCGGGATGTATACCGCATCAATGCGATCATCATCCAATAACCGCTGATAGCCCTCCACCGCTTCAGGCACCAGCTCAAAGGGACTTTGCTTTTGACAAGATTCAATGAACACACTGGCCTGAGCCTTGTCTCGGCTGGCAACGGCAACCAGCGTAGCATTGTCTGCATTGAAAAGTGCCTGATAATTTTTCCGAGCGATATGGGCTGTACTCAAGATACCCCACCGACAAACCGAAGAACTCATAAAGGGGTTTTAGGGGACAAAACCAAGTGAAGCAATGTTGGAAAATACTCCGGGGCCAGCCTGCTAAGTTGCCATGCAATCAACTCAAACAGGGTCCTATTGGTCAGCGATATTCGGCAAACTGCTGGCGCAATGCGATCCATCCAGATGGTCCTATCCATTGGAGCATTGCAAGCTCGAGCATTGCATTGGGTTTGGGTTCTGAGCTAAGCATAGAACACCATGAGCGAGTCAACCCACCTTGTCATCTATGATGGCGATTGCCCCCTGTGCACATTTCAGATGAAAATTCTGACCTGGATGGATTGGTTGAATCTCACCACCCTGGTTCCCCTGACGGATGCCAAAGTAGGCCGCATAGCTCCTCAATTGACTCGAGAGCAACTCCTTTCAGCCATTCACTGCCTGGACAAGCAGGGACGCATCCACCGTGGCGCACGTTGCATCCGTTTCCTGTCCCTTAGGATGCCCCTGCTCCTGCCTCTTGGCCTTTTTTTATGGTTGCCAGGCATTATCTGGATCGCGGAGAAGGTTTATCAATGGATCAGCCGTAATCGTCTCGTGCTCAGCCGTCTGTTTGGCTGCGGTGATGCCTGTGGCTGGGTTCCCGAGCGCAAGCGTAGCCAACAGGATGTGTTCAAGGATCAGGGTTGATCACACCACCCATAAACAGTCCTGATACAGGTGATAGCATCCTGGGCCCTGAATTATTGGCATGAGTGATCGGCAATCACCAAGTCGTTGGGAGGCCTGCTATGATCGGGTGATCGCTGACCTGCTTGGCGAACGCTGCTCATCTGGGCACTGGGAAGGGGCCTTGTCCAGCAGCGCCCTCTCCACCGCAACAGCCATCACCGCCTTGGCCATTCTGGACCGGTCGGGCCACCAGACCGATTCGCATAGGTTGCAGCAGGCAGGGCTTGAATGGCTTGCCAGCCATGTCAATCAGGATGGCGGATGGGGTGATACGCCCGAAAGCGTGAGTAATATCAGCACCACCACCCTCGTGTGGGCTGCTTTTGCGGCGCTTAAAGCCACCGATTCTTATCCGGCCATCATGCATGGGGCTGAGGCGTGGATCACCAAGCAAACCCAAGATTTGAGCCCTCATCAGCTGGCACAGGCTATCTCTGCCCGCTACGGCAAGGACAGGACCTTTTCAGTGCCCATTCTCGCCATGTGTGCCATCGCCGGCAGGTTGGGTCAGGGAAAAGGCGCCTGGGATACCATCGCAAACCTCCCCTTTGAACTAGCAGCCCTTCCGCCAGCATTCTACTCAGCACTGAAACTTCCAGTGGTCAGCTATGCACTCCCTGCTCTGATTGCCATAGGTCAGGTGAAGCATCATCATGCCCCATCCTCAAACCCTCTTTTGAGGCTCCTGAGGGAGGCATGCCGTATCCCCACACTCAAGCGATTGAAAGCCATTCAGCCCAAAAGCGGTGGGTTTCTCGAAGCAACCCCCCTAACGAGTTTTGTGGTGATGAGTCTGGCCGCATCAGATCAGGCTCACCACCCTGTCGCTCAGGACGGAGCGCGCTTTCTCAAGGCATCGGTCAGAGAGGATGGGAGCTGGCCCATCGACACCCACCTTGCCACCTGGGTAAGCAGCCTCGCAATTCATGGCATGGGAGGCGAAGGTTGCAAGCGCATGGGCAGATCAGCGCGGGATGGCTTATGCCAGTGGTATCTGAATCAGCAGTATCTGCAGACCCACCCTTACACCCAGGCCAAACCGGGAGGTTGGGCCTGGACCCCATTATCGGGAGGCGTGCCCGATGCGGATGACACCCCTGGTGCCCTGATCGCCCTCCATCAACTGACTGAGGACCCTGCCTCGCTGGCACCGCGAGCTGAACTCGGCGTTCGATGGCTCCTTGAACTTCAGAATCGAGACGGAGGCATGCCGACCTTCTGCCGCGGGTGGGGGCACCTGCCATTCGATCGCAGCAGCGCTGACATCACGGCTCACGTGATGCGCGCCTGGCAGCTCTGGAGACCTCATCTCGGTGAAGACACCGTCCTGGCCATGAACCGGGCTACCCAGCGTGCCCTGACCTATTTATACCGGACCCAAAACCAGGATGGCAGCTGGGATCCGCTCTGGTTTGGTAACCAGCATCTGAAAGATGAAAACAATCCCCTATACGGTACGGCCAAGGTGGTGGAGGGATGTTTGAGCGTTGTGGCTAATCCACTAGCCGACCCGGCCATGCTCAGGGCAATCGATTGGCTTCTGGCCCAACAGAACGACGATGGTGGCTGGGGTGCCACCCGAGGACTTCCCAATACCATTGAAGAGAGTTCGCTGGCACTCTCTTCCTTGGCTCAGAGCATGAAGGCAATGAGTCGAGGAATCCCAAGGGAACTGGAAGAGCGTTTGAAGGCGAGCCTCCAAAGAGGAGCTGATTGGCTCTGCGAAAGGATTGAAAACCAAGCTTACCGGAAGCATGCCCCAATCGGATTCTACTTTGCCAAACTCTGGTATCACGAATGCCTCTACCCCATGGTCTATACCGCTGCGGCCATGCGTGCCTTGCATGCTGTGCAACCCACTATTGAGACTAGTTGAGGAAGGCCTTGGCTCTGACTGGATCCCAAGATTTATCAGTAAGCCATCAAGCCAAGAGAATCCAAGCGAGTAAGAAGCTGGCGCCCAGCACGCCACTACCGGCCAGGGTGACCCAAAGTGGCTCGTCAGCCTCCTCACTGACCGATTCATGCGAGCTGAGCTGTGTTGTCTGCAGCAAAGGAGTCGAAGGTCGGACTCGCAGCGTTTCTCGAGCCAATTCAGGGGATCTTTTGATCCGCCCATCTTGATCAGTAGAAGAGAAAACGTGCAGGGCCTGTGGTTGTGTCGCAAGGCGGTGTCTGTCCAGGGTTACGATCATCATGCTGTAGATCTTGCCGGGGATCATGGGACATACGCTGTCCAAGCCTAATTTTTTCTCAGTCATCGCACTTGGTATGATTCAAGTGACCGATTGACT
>Ga0181572_10003275_pt1 | contig 11415 bp, 7 predicted proteins | sample 101ome_26_FD_133004 | JGI IMG/M metagenome (GOLD analysis project Ga0181572, IMG submission 133004) | Coastal salt marsh microbial communities from the Groves Creek Marsh, Skidaway Island, Georgia - 101408AT metaG (megahit assembly) | ecosystem: Environmental > Aquatic > Marine > Intertidal zone... | reverse complement strand
TGGGGTTTTGCTGGGTTAAATAACTTAGGTGAAAAGTTTAAAGATGCTAGAGATAGGTTTGTAATTGGTGTAAACCATGATGTGAGAGTTGGAATAATTGAACATTATAAATCAGTTTCATATAGACGAAGATTCTTTAAAGAGGACTTTAATGAGGAGTTTTTATCAAAAGGTTGGGCTGATGACCATTTAATATCTGCGTACATGGGTATGAATAATATTATAAAGATGGTAGGTCAAACAGATTATATTCCAAAACATAAAGACCAAGATGAGTGGAGAAAGTATGGTGTTGTTGAATCTTTTCCTGTTATTAAACATTCAGTAACTCAGTCAAGAAATGAAGGATGTAATACCTTTAGAAAAGACTCTGGACCTTTGTATGATAAAAACTTAAATCAATATTTAAACGTATGATGGAAGAATATCTACACCCGTTTATTAGTAACGAAGATGCTATACAAATAATTAAAGAAAAGATTAAATCTAAAACTCCTTTCTCATTCACACGTTTTGGTGATGGTGAAATTCACATTTTAAATAAAAATGGATATGAACAATTTAACCAAAGAATGTGTAAAAATTGGGGTTATAAATATCCTGATGAATTAGAACAGGTTTATGAAGATGCTGGTAATATAATAAGAGATGCATTTACAAAATCTGATTTAGTTGGTCTTATGGATAAGAACTGTAAAATTATAAATCTTAATTATAATCCACATCATTGGTCATTGAAGAAAGAAATGGTACAATCGTGGGGTGTTGATGTAGAAAAGTTACAAATCTGTGACCACATGTTAGCAAGACAAAAAGTATTGGGTTCCATTGAAGGAATGAAAGATATTCTTCAAGGTAATTCTGTACATATTATAACACCATATGTGGGAAGAATGAAAGAAAGGGAAATAGATAAACTTTTAGATGTAGATGTAACATACACTTCACATCCACAGAGCATAAACTTTAATAATAGAGAAGATATTATTGAAAGTTTTTCTGAAATTAAAGCTAATGTGGTTTTAATGGGTATTGGATTACAAAAAGATTATGGTGTTATACTTAGAGATAGATTTAATAAAATAACAATAGACATGGGTGCCACGATGGATGCGTGGTCAGGAATAAAAAGTCGTCCTTGGTTTGGTAAGGGGGGTAAACAAGATTATTTAGTAGTTGGATAGATTATGGATAAAAGATTAAAAGTGAATTTTGTACCGTTTAGTAACTTTGGTGATACATCGGTACCTTACATGTTAGGTAAGTTAGATGTACCTTTCCTTTTTACTCATCACACAGTTGAGAAAAAAATATTAATGACTGGTTCAATATTAGGTGTTGGTAGTCGAAAAGATACGATAGTTTGGGGGAGTGGTATAATTCAAAACAACATAAAACCTTTAACAAGTTGTGAGTATAGAGCAGTTAGAGGACCAAGAACTCTTGAGAAGGTTGAGAGTGTTGGTGTAGATATTTCTAATATTGTGTTAGGTGACCCAGCAATGTTATTACCAAGAGTTTACCAACCATCACAAGAAAAGAAGTATAAATTAGGTATAATTCCACATACAGTTGACTATGACTATGTTAGAAAATACGTGATGGAAAATCGTGATAAATTTCCTAATACAATAGTAATTGATGCAAATACCAACACTCGTCAGATTGAAAACTTCATTAATCAAGTTAACCAATGTGAAAAAATAGTTGCAACATCATTACATGGTGTGATATGTGCACATGCTTATGGTATACCTGCGAAATGGATGAGAGTTAGTGATAAGTTAGCTGGTGATGACGTAAAGTTTTATGACCATTTTGAATCTGTAGGGATGTATGGTATTGAACCTATTATTGGTCTTTTAGAAAATGAAAATATTGAAATAGATGAGTTTCAATCAAAATTAGATTTGGATGCTCTATGGAATTGTAGACCTTGGGTGGATGCTCCTGAAGATTATTATGTGGATATGGATAATCCTGAATGGTACAAAGAGTGTTACTATGATGGGTATAAAGATAGACTTTGGACTGATGAGTATTTCAAACTATGACAAAATTCTATACGGTAGGACTTCATAGGTCAGGAACAAATTATATTAAACAATTATTATTTCGTAATTTTTATTGTAGTCAGATAAATACTGAAACCAATTACAGTCAATATTGGAAACATTCAATTAATGTGTTTGAAAATTATGATAAAACTTTACCTATTATTATTATTTATAAACCTGTCTATCAATGGGTTGAATCTATAATTTATAGGAAACCTGAATATGGTGTTAATATGTTAAGACAAGAGTTAGATAATGATAGATATATTAAAGTTAAAAATGACATAACGCCAACTAAATTTGACTACACATTATCTAGTTTAGTTAATTTATATAAACAAACATATGAAAATTGGATAATAAATGCTCCTGAAATTTTACATAAAAATTCTTTTATAATTAATTATGTTGACCTTTTAGATGATACTAAAAGAATTGAAATTCTTCATAAAATAAAGAACAAATATAATATGAAAACAAAGGGAGATTTCAATAATATTCCGTGGGGTTGTGTATCACAATCAACACAAGATTGGAGAAAAGATAAAGAATATTCACAAAACATGAAAGACTATTATTTTAATAATGAAGGATTAAAATTGACGGAAAAAGAATATAAAATTATTGATACTATTATTGATAATAATTTTAAAATTAAACTAAAAAATTTAACAGAAAAATACTAAGGTGAATACTACAATAGTGACTGGTTTATGGAACATTAAAAGAGATGAATTAAAAGAAGGTTGGTCTCGTTCATATAAACATTATTTAGATAAGTTTGAACAATTATTAGATATTCCAAATAATTTAATAATTTTTGGGGATAGTGAGTTAAGAGAAATTGTTTTTAAAAAAAGAACAAAAGAAAATACTCATTTTATTGAAAGAAGTTCTGAGTGGTTCAAAAATGAATTTTATGATAAGATTCAACAAATAAGAAAACAAGAAGAATGGTTGAGTCGTGCAGGTTGGTTAAGAGAATCTACCCAAGCACGATTGGATTTTTATAATCCTTTGGTTATGTCAAAAGTATTCTTACTACATGATGCAAAAATATTGGACCCTTTTAATTCCACACACTTATATTGGTTGGATGGTGGTATTACTAACACAGTACATTCAGGATACTTTACTAAAGATTTAGTTATTTCAAAAATAAATGATAATTCTGATAAGATTTCATTTTTATGTTTTCCATATAAAGCGGAAAATGAGATACATGGTTTTGAATATAATAGATTATGTGAATATGCTGGTGATAAAGTAGATAAAGTTGCTCGTGGCGGATTTTTTGGTGGACCTAAAGAAATGATTAGTGAATTCAATAACCTGTATTACGATTTGATGAGTCAAACATTGAATGAAGGTTACATGGGTACAGAAGAGTCGTTATTTTCAATTTTATTATACAAATATCCTGAAAAGTTTCAGTATTATTTAATAGAATCTAACGGTTTGGTTAATAAATTTTTTGAAGATGTAAAAAATGGTAATCATAAACCAAAAACGGAAAAGAAAGTAGAAGTACCAAATGACAAATTAAATACTAATAATGTTGGTTTGTATGTCATAACATTTAACAGTCCTAACCAAGTTAAAACTCTTATCAAATCCATGCAAGAATATGATAATGACTTTGTTACCAAACCACAATGGATTTTATTAGATAATTCTACAGATTTAACAACTACCGATGAATACTCGGTAATTTGTAAAGATTATGATATTGAACATATAAAGAAAGACAATTTAGGTATCTGTGGAGGTCGTCAATGGATTGCTGAAGATGCAGAGAAGAGAGGTTTTGATTTTTATTTCTTCTTTGAAGATGATATGTTTTTCTATCCAAAAAAGGGTGAAGTTTGTAAAAATGGTTTCAATAGATATGTGAAAGATTTATATAAAAATTCACTACAAATTACAAAGAAAAATAATTTTGATTTTTTAAAATTATCATTTACAGAATTTTATGGTGATAATAGGACCCAGTGGTCTTGGTATAATGTACCACAAGACTTTAGAGAAAAACATTGGCCAAATAAATCAAAATTACCTGTTAAGGGTTTAGACCCAGATGCTCCACAAACTAATTTTACTAAAATTGGTAGTCATAATGGTGTTCCTTTTGCTCATGGTGAGATTTATTATTGTAACTGGCCTCAAGTAGTGACAAAGTATGGTAATAAGAAAATGTTTTTAACAGATAAATGGGCAAGACCATTTGAGCAAACGTGGATGTCGTACATCTTTCAAAAAACAATAAAAGGTCAAATAAAACCAGGTCTGTTATTACTTTCACCTACTGAACATGATAGATTTGACCATTATGATGGAAAACTACGTAAAGAATCATAAAAAACGTATGTTAAGGTTATTTATATAAATAAAATATAATAAACACAATTTGTGTATCTGTAAAAAATTAGTATGGCATTACCCTATGTAAAACTCCAATGTTGTTTAGATATAACCGCAACGGTTTGTATTGATAGTAATGATTCATTGTGGTCTGATGTTTCTGGTGCAACTGTAGGTGATTTTTTTAGGACGTTTGGTAGTGGTAGTGTAAGTAACCTTTGTCTTGAAGTTATTGAGACAGGTGTTGGTACTTGTACGGCTAATCGTGTAATGAATACTAACGTTACGAGTCTTATTGATGTCCTTACAGATTGTAATGACCCTACATGTGATACTGAAATTACTTGTAGTACTGCATTAGATACGCCACCAACACCAACACCAACACCCACTCCAACTCCGAGTATAACACCGACTAATACTCCAACACCAACACAAACGCCAGTTGCTAGTTCAACACCTACGGTAACACCATCAACCAGTGTTACACCTTCAATAACACCTTCAGGATGTGATTGTAAATATCAAACTATTACTATTAGTATAAATGATATTAATAATTCATTTGGGAATACAGACCCAGATAAGGATGATGGTACCGTATATGTATCTTATTCAGGGTGTGGTGGTTCTACAGTAACAAAAAAATATACTGCGGCAGGAACGTATACTAAAGATATATGTGTAGATGTTACTCAATTAGATAGAACGGATGTGTATTGTTATGCTAATAATCTTAAGACTGCCGGAGATAGTACGTTTACAAATACTGATATTTGTTGTTCTGAAGTTGTGACACCAACACCAACACCTACTGTCACATCAACGGTAACTCCGACAATTACTCCAACAATTTCAGTAACGCCAACGGTGACACCAACAATTACTCCGACAACTTCAGTAACGCCAACGGTAACACCAACAACTTCAGTGAGTCCAACGGTAACACCGACAATAACTCAAACAACTTCAGTTAGCCCAACGGTAACACCGACAGTAACTCAAACAACTTCGGTAACACCAACAGTAACACCAACAACTTCAGTTACTCAGACACCAGGTGTGTCACCAACGGCAACACCAACGATAACTCCTACAATAACTTCAACTCCTGAACCAACACCTAGTATTACTCCAACTCAATCTGTTACACCAACTGCGGGTTGTAAGTGTATTCAGGTAGATACTAATATACCTTTTTCGGCGACAGGTAATACCTCAAACCCAAACGGTGTAGTTGAAATAGATTACTACAACTGTGATAATAATTTAGTTACTTTTAGTGCAACCACTGCAGTTGTTAGTTCGGGTGTATTTTATTTATGTACTCATGATGGTGTTATTGAAGAGGCTAGAACTTGGCAGAATGATGTTTTATATACTGCCAACACATTTAACTTTAGTCCTTATGATAATAATGGGTGGAGACCTTTTGGTGGTTCTGTTATTGGTATGAATTATGCAACATACGGTGTGTGTACAGGTGAACCATGTGGGCCTAACGTAACACCAACACCAACAAGTAGTGTCACACCAACAACCACACCAACACCGACAGTTACTCCTACGATAACTAACACGCCTGGTGTATCTCCAACACCTTCAACGACTGTAACACCAACAAATACACCGACACAAACTTTATCGCCAACAATAACGCCTTCAGTAACAGTTACTCCTACGATAACTAACACACCTGGTGGGTCTCCAACACCTTCAACCACTGTAACACCGACAATAACTCCTTCAGTGACGGTTACACCGACAATAACGCCTTCGGTAACAGTTACTCCTACGATAACTAACACACCTGGTGGGTCTCCAACACCTTCAACGACTGCAACTCCAACGGTTACACCTACAAATACACCAACTACGTCTTTAACTCCTTCAGTTACAGTAACTCCAACTATAACTAACACACCAACTGTGACTGCTACACCTGGTTCTACTTTAACACCAACACCAACAGCTACTCCAACAATAACACCGACTCAATCCGTTACACCAACTATTACTCCTACATCGACTTTAACTCCAACACCTTCACCAACACCAGCACCTGTAGGTCCGTGTAGTGGTGATTATTGTGTTAATATTAATATAGATGCCTATAGTGGGTATAATGGTACTTACAACTATTATCAAGACTTTAACGGTAAACCATCATGGACAGGTGGAACAATACCTGGATATATCTTTTATAAGACGGGTACAACAGCATCTACAGGATGGTGTTTAAGTGATTCATATACAGGTACTTGTATAGCTTCAGGACCAATATCTCCTTTCTGTGATGACGATTGTCCTGATTTTGATAATACTGTAATATATAGTGGTTCATGTACAGGTTCAACGACACCAAACCCATGTAGTGGTTTAACATTTGATGCTGAGTTTTATTGTAATGAAACAAATATCGACCCATGTTATGAAACAAGATGGGGTGTTGTAGATACGAGTGATGTAACTAAATTTACTATCAACTATTATGGAAATATAATAACGGGTACAACTATTAGTTCAAATTTAATTCTTTCACAAACACAATTTAATCCAGGTAGAATATCTTGTCCTGATAGAGGTCCTACAAATATAAAGGTTCAAAGTATACAATACGCGGGTGATTATAGAATAGAATTTTCAGAATATGTTGAAAATCCTATACTACAAATTATGTCTTTAGGTGACCCTGCGAAAAATACGACATTATCTGCGGATACTCCATTTACTATTTATTGTTCGGCGGTTACTGACCCATCATATAAAATTGATACTTATGATTTGCCAGGTCAGAGAGTTAGTGCTACAGAGGGTAATGGTTTAATACAGTTTAGTGGTACTGTAAGTGCCATAACATTAAATTATTCACCATATGAATATGTAACTCAATTAATGTGGGGTATACCTTGTCAAACACCAGACCCATCACCGTCACCAACACCGACACCAACAGTTACACCAACTTTAACACCAACACCGACACCAACAGATAGTTCTTGTGTTTCGTTTGGTGCTAATATAAGTGTTTATGATGCAACACCAACACCTACACCAAGCGCAACACCAACACCTACACCAACATTGGTTAGGTCTGTCAATACAGGGGGTACTGTAAATTACGTAATAGATGATGGTAGTTTTGTATGTTTTGATGTTAAAGAGTTAAAAGATTGTGAAAATGGAATATTGTATTACGTTACTGAAAATATTGAATATACAGGTTCAACGGTAACTACAGGAACCACAATGCAAGTTTATCTAAATGGTAATCTTAGATGTATGACATATCAAAGAGACATAAATGGTTCGGCAACCGCATATTTAGGTGAGGTAGTTGAAGTTTACCCATCGGGATGTGCTTCATGTGCATTAACTCCAACACCGACACCGACGCCAACAACAACATTAACACCAACACCTACACCTACAGTGACACCTCAAGAAACAATACCATTAACATCTAATTATGTATTCTCGTCTTGTACTCAGAATAAAGTAATAATCCAAACGGTACCACCAGGTAATATGTCTGTGAATACAGTTACTAAGATAGATTCAAAGTGTTATACTTATTTAGGTCAATTTACTAACTATATACCACCTGTTGGTGTACAATCAGTTAATACAAATTCAGTAACGACAACACCTTCAAATATTTATGATAACTGTACTACATGTGCCACACCGGTACCAACATATTATAAAGTTGTGAAAATGGATGTAGCATGTAGAGAAATTGGTGTAACATATTTAGTAGATTTGGGAACAGGGGTTTCTGCACCAAGTATTGGTGATTACGTAAGATTACAGTATACAGGTCCTATCGCATACCAAGGATGTTTCAAAGTCACGGGCATAACAACAAATGGACCTGCTGCGAATACAATAATAAAAGTTTACAATCAGTGTGATTGTCCAGATATTTCATAATATGGCTAAAACGGTAGATATAACAGCAATAACAGGTGGTACTCAACCATATGATATATGGGTTTGTGAAGATTGTTCATCAAACGTATGTCAGTACATTACAACGGTTAATGATGCTGATTTACCGTATGATTTTACATTACCTTCAAATTTTGAAAATCTATCTAGTTATACTATAAGAATAATAGATAATAATGACTGCATAACTTGTAATACATTCTAATGGCTCAATTAAGTGGAAATACATGTGACGTTATAACCCTTTTACCTTTGGGTGTGATTTGTGATAGTACAAATGCTAGTACTCCAACAACATCTAATGGTTCAATTTACCTACAAATAACGGGTGGTAGTTCACCTTATAATGTCACTTGGTCCAATGGTGGACAAGGACAAAGTCTAATAAATTTAAAACCAGGTGATTACACTGCAACTGTAGTTGATTACTACGGTGATTACAGTGCAACAACAACTTGTACTGTTGGATACGATAGTTTTAATTTAGATTGGTTTGAAAATTGTTCAAACTCAGGAACATATGTTTATTATGTATCTCAATCTCCAAGTATATTTACTTCAGGTTTAATTTATGAACTAAGTGGTAGAGATGGTTGTTGGACAAGTAGTGGTACAACATTATGGACAGGTCAGACATACACAGATAGTTTTGCAACTGTTAAAGGGGGTCCTTTTGATGATTGTGAGACTTGTTTACCAGACCCTGAACCAACACCTGTATATCCTCAATACATTTGTTTAGCCAAAGATACTTCACCATTTACTCAGTATACGTTTGAATCGGGTAGTACCATATATAATGGATATCCTGTTTGGGAAGAAACGGGAAGTACAAATTACAAAATGGTTTATTTATCAAACCAAGCGGTATGGTTTATGAGTGGATGGACAGGTAATGGTACTTTACAAACTAATACAAAATCTTCTCCACCACCAACAGGTGCGTGGTTACAATTAGGAAGTGATATTACATGGACTGCGACTGTTGGTGTGTGTACAGCAACACCTATCAGTATTCAGTTACAGTTAAGTAACCCAACGTGTGCTAATGATAAAGATGGTGAAATAGTTGTTACAGCATCAGGAGGTGTACCGGGATACACATATTCTTTGGATGGTAATTTTTATCAGAATGGTTCAACATTTACGAGTTTAGACCAAGGTTCGGGTACTGTGTACGTGAAAGATAGTAATGGTACTGTTCAAACTAAAACATATACACTTTCTTATCAAAATCCTTTAAGAACTTATAAAGCTAGTGTTTTTGCGTCTACCGTAACTACGGTTACAAATACAAACACAAAACAAGTTAAAAAACAAACATTTACTACTGTTTTAGGTAATAATTCAGATAAACCTGTTAGTCCTGATATAGTTACATATACTGTTGCTATTAGGTATGAAGCAACTTTATGGGGAACATATAATAGTTCGGTTAGTGATATGCCTTTACTTATTACAGGTATTACTGCAAATGCGACGGGAGGGTATTCAATTACGAGTGATAGTACTGCAGGACCGACAGTTGTGGTTGGTGTTAGAACATCTGGTGGACAAACACAACCAACAAGGGAAATAAAATTTAATAAAGTTTATCAGATTAAATATAACCCGCAAAATTATACTGTTGGTGAAACTTTAACGTTTGAGGTAACAAATGGTGGAGAAATATATGCTGGAGGTAGAAATGATTTACTACAAAAAGTTGATACATCTATTAGGTATGTTTCTGCAAGTAATTGTACGTTAGTAAATACAAATCCATGTAGTGTGGCTAAAAACAATCTATGGCAAAATAATAGTTATTTACAAATAGTCGTACAATAAAAATATTAGAAAGATATTTATAACCAATGGGATACATAATTAAAGATACTGCAGCATTAATAACCACTAAGTTAACGGACTTGGGTAGAAAAAAAATGTCAGAAGGAACATTTGACATTTCTTACTTTCAGGTTGGTGATAGTGAGGTTTGTTATGATTGTTTGGATAATACAAATTACAATTCATTGTTTGTATTACAAGCACAAGACAATGCTCAAAATGGTACACCAATTCCACAAAAGAATAAGATGAACATTAAGTATCCTTTGTATGTTGATTCAACATCAGGGAGTACATATGGAATACCTGTTAAAGAATCTTACGTTGATGACATCTTTAATTCTGCAGCACCAAGAGGTTTGTTCACAGGAACTACTGGTTACAATGCAACGTATAGTGCATTTACTTCATCAGCATATACAGTAAATCCAAACTTTGTTGTTGACGTTAGTACTCTTAATGGTGGTACTATTATTACTCTTACAGATGATGTTATCGATTCAACAAATTCAGGCCAAACTGAAGTTGGTGATTTCTTAACTATATATTTTGGTACAGATGTTCAACCAATATCTGCAACGTCAGTGGTACTTTCATATAGGGTTGTTAATATCACGGGAGATACTTCAGGTAATACTGGAACAGTTTACGTTGAGGTGGATAGAGCGACGCCAATCTTTACAGGACAGACAGGTAATGGTAGATGTATTTTTTATCCTTCAGGTATGACTGAAATTTATGATGTTTATACACCATCTTATAATTGGAGTCAAGATGCTTTTGATTTTGAAAGTAATTGTGATATCTCTGAATCAGATGTGAAAGTTTGGAATATGAATAGTCCATGGACTGAATCTCCTGCTGGTTTAAACGAAGCAACACATCAAGACTATAATTATTTTGGTTCAACAGGATACACGGGTACTAAAGAGTATTTAGGTTATAATTCAGATAGTGGTCAGACAGATTCAGATTCAACATATTATTATAATTCTTTAGGTAATAAAGTTAATCTTTCACCGTCAAATCAAAAAGCCATTGCAATAATTCACTACACTAACCAGTCTATTGATAATTTTTATGGTGAAAAATTTGCAACACAAAGTTATGACAACACTGACCCGTTTGCAACAGGTCAGGGTGCAAACTTTAAATTATCTATTCCATGGTTGATGTGGCACAAAAATTCAGATGCAACTATTGGTGAAGAATTCTTTAT
>Ga0181572_10003269_pt1 | contig 11421 bp, 16 predicted proteins | sample 101ome_26_FD_133004 | JGI IMG/M metagenome (GOLD analysis project Ga0181572, IMG submission 133004) | Coastal salt marsh microbial communities from the Groves Creek Marsh, Skidaway Island, Georgia - 101408AT metaG (megahit assembly) | ecosystem: Environmental > Aquatic > Marine > Intertidal... | reverse complement strand
TTTGCCTTACCGTCACCGTCAGGGTCAACGTATACTTTTGATTTAGCGACATCGCCTTTCATTGGTTTGTTCAGCGGAACCTTCTTGCCTTGATAAGTTGCTTCTGTTTTCTTTAACCTATTAAGAGCGCGTTTAAGTCCGCGATTTCTTTTATCTTGGCGACTCGCTGCATCAGGATCGCCCCTAGATGAGTCCCTAGAAGCATTGGCAGCATCAGCAGCTGCTTTTTTAAAATAATCTTTTACTTTATGAGTTGAAATTTCTTGAACGTCTTCTGACTTTGACTTCCAACTTCCACCTGCTGCCTTGTATTGTTTTGCTGCCCAACCGTTAGCATAAGCGGAAGGATAAACATCAAACTTAGATTTTGCTTGCGACTTAAACTTTGCCCACAACTTAGGGTTAGTAGGTACATTCTTCTCTTCGAGATCTGCCTTTTGCTTTTGCTTAGGGTCCATATTTTCAACGTGAGGAATAACAGTGTACTTGCCACCAACCTTATCGACCTTGTTACCCATCGCTGCTTTCTTATCTGCTGCTTTTTTAGAAAGAGGTCCGCTAGTCCTACCTGATTTACTGTCAGTTGCGTGGGTGTACTTGACGACGTACTTTGTTTCTTCTTTCCTCTGCTTTTTCATCAATGCATCTAACTTAGCGAGTTTCAGGCGATCTGCCTGACTAATTGCGTCGTGTTTCTTTTTATTAGCGATAGCATCTTGAGACTTGCCATAGGCATCGCTTGATTCGCCTGCAAGTCTCGAACGTAGACCTTTCATCGTAGTCTTCGGTGAGTTCTTTTTCGCAGTCTTAGAAATATTTTGTCTGCGCTTAATCTCTTTGTCAGTTACTGGTTTCGCAGGAGCAGCGAGCGTTTCAGAGACATGTTTGCCTCTACCGTGCTTAACGAGGTATTTACCAGAAGGATCTTTATGAACAACGCCATTATGTTTCTTAGCATGACTGTAAGCAGTATCTTTATCAAACGTCCCAGCGTTATGATAGTCGCGACCCTTTTCGCCTTTCGCGCCAATGTATCCTTCTTTGTGTAACATAGAACTACCGCCGATAGCATTTTCTTTTTTTGCAGGTAAACCTTTATGCTTGGTTGCTGCAAAGTCTTTTACGTCTTTTTTACTCATAGATGCTGCTGCTTTCTTAACTTCTGGTGAAGCATTAGGCATTTCGCCTTTCTGCTTGGCACGAACCATACCAAAGAACTTTTGTTGTGCCTTTGAAACTGCTTTCTCTTTCACGTCTTCTTGCTTAACGATTTCATCATCGTGACGCTTCTTTCGAAACTTGATTTTTCCCGTTTCAGGATCTTTATACTTCACCATTCTGTAGTCTGAAGTTTTAGCTGTCATTGTTTCGTTACCTTTCTATAAACGCCAGTATGTTTAGAAATTGCTTCGTGACCACCAGTGCGAACCGAACGCATTAAATTTGCTTTTTGCCCTTTATCTTTCAACTTGCTATGGTAATCAACAACATGTTGTAAATCTTTGTGATTGTTGTAAACTTTAGTTTTACCGCCAATCTTTAGAGCAACCTTTCTGCCGCCCAACTTAGGGTGCATCGCATCTGCTGCCTTTGCTATAGTTTTGTGAACAGTAGAATGATGGTCGTTCTTTTTAACTTCAAATTCCAGAGGTTTCGCTGACTTTTGATCCCAGTCTCCGTCTTTTTTCTCAGACCCTTTCGCTGGACCACGGCGAGCGCCACGAGTTTTCATACGAGACGCTTTTCTTTTTTCTATTTCTGCTCGTTGTTTTGCTGTAAGTTCAGCAATAAAATCAAAGTATGTTTTTCCTTCCATTCGTGATCTTACGTTACTAAAAGACTTGTTCTGTGAAGCAGACTTTTGTGCCTTTTGCCTTCGTAGTTGTTTTTCTCTTTCATATTCGTGAGACAACTCTTTGTACTTTGCAGATCTTTGCGCTGCTTTGAAGGGATCGCGATACCCACCTTCATTCGCTATTTTTTTAGAAGCACGAGCAATACCTTTTTCACGGTTTGCAGCAGAACGAGCATGAACCTTTGCCATCTTATCAGTCCAGTCTGTCTTACTGTCGCCTGTTCTGGTAGCATAGTCGTGAGCGATTCTTTTATGCGTATCTTTATTATCCTGCGCCTTGTCACGATATCTCTTGAGAGTGTCAGGGGAAAGCTCGTTGACCTTTTTCTTTTTATCTGTACTAACCATAATCGGCTTGTTTCCTGTTCCTGGTCTATCAGGATTAGGGTCTGCTGCACGTTTTCTTCTTGCCGCTGACGCTCTATCCTTTTTGCTCATACTATGCGCTTTCGAACGGGGCATGCACTTCGGTTTACCTTCACCTGGTTCACGAGCACAATCACCCTTAATTTTTCCATCAGTACCAACTCTGATCCAGTCGCCCTTTTTGCCTTTACCGAACCACTTTCTTAGATCTTCGAGTTGGTATTTTTGTTCGTTCATGAAAGTTATTTATATGTAAAAAAGTTTTTAGTGGATAAACAACTTTTGCATAATCTATTAATCCTGTTTTTTGTGTTTCTTATAACCTCTCTTTGCTGCTTTCTTCTTATCAGTATGCACAGATGCTTTGTTAAATTTTCTGGCATATTTTGCAACAGGATTTCTTGAACCTTCTCCAGATCGATCTCTAAACGTAACCATATCTTTTGGGTTAAATCCGCTCTCTGGAACTGTATCGCGATTAATCTTGCGTACTTTTCTCAGGCGAGCGCGATCAAGGAGTTTATCATGCCTTACAGCGTCAGCTCTTTTTTCTCTATCAATCTTTGTTTTTGCGCGGTCAATAGGATCTTGACCAGCGGAGGGTTTTGCTTGTTCGTTGGGCGTTATCTTCTTTGCCTTTTTTGTTGACTCAGGAGTTCCCCACTCAGGTTGATCTTTATACCACCTGTCAGTTTTTTTCTCGTAAACGATACCATCCAACCACTGTCTGCTTACACGACCTTCGTCTAATGCAACAATTACATAGTTGGCGCCAAGGCGATAGATGTATCCTGCCTTACCGTTTTCTTTGATAACAACTCTGTCGCCTGGTTCAAACAACTCACCGTTGATATACTTCTCTCTGGTTTCGTTTAGTTTGCCAAGGTCAAGGTGCTGTTTGAAATCTTTCGACTCTTTCATTCCCATGCCAACGCGCACATCATTGAACAGTTTCTTTGCGTCATTGTTAGAGAATGATCTTGGAACACCCTGTGAGAAAGACGTGAAGTCGTTGTTCTTGGCGTTCTGTCTTTGTTTTGACGCTGACATTCCAGAAACATCATCAGCGTCAGGATCACGATCGCCAGCAGAAATAACACGTATACGCTCAAAGTTGTAGAAACCGTGCTTTCCTTTGACTCCGTTATATTTGTTGAGTAATGTGTTGAACTCAGTTATACGGTCAGATCCAACAACCATCGTTACCTTTTTATAACCTTGCTCATACAGATTCGTCGCAGCGTCAAATACGCTCTTAATCTTTTTATTCAGTAAAATATTGCGACCGTGTTTCGGGAACATCTTACGAGCGTGTTTTATTTTCTGTTCGTAACTGAGTGGATTTTTCTTGGGGTCGCTGGTTTGTGATAGAAATACTTTGTATGCATTTCTACCTGCTTTTCGACCAAGAGCGTCAAGTAGTTTCTGATGCCCCGTGGTGGGCGGATTCATACGCCCAAATGTAAAAAATATCTCGCGTTCTTCTTCGACGAGATATTGTTTGAATGAAGAAATCATTTTGACCTTCGTTGTTGATCTTTTTTTCTAACACCAGGCAAGAGTTTCTTAGCAACTCTATCAATTCTTGCTTTCATCTTGTCTAGTCTTTTCTCAATTTCCTGTCTGCGTGCAGCAGGAATCTCATCTCTACTTTTGCCCTTTGTGATCTTTTTGAAGATTTGCATTCGCGCTGCTTTTTGTGCGCGTTTCTTAAGACGGGGTAAGTCTGCGGCTTTTGCCATTTGTCTTTTGCGACCCATCTTGAGCTTCGCTTTGTTTTTCTTCATTGCGCGAGAGCGTTGACGACGTTGTGAAAAAGTCAATGCTTCTTCTTTTTTCTTATCTGCTCTATATTTGATTAATTCATCTTCACCTGGTTTATAATCAACGGTGATGAAATTTTTAAAACTTAATGGCTTTGCCATTACCCTCTCCTTACCCGTATTTCTTTTCGTCGCGCTCAATGTGCTTAGGGTTTAAATGCCCTTTGTACCTGGCGTCTTGAGTCCCGTGATCGTCGTCAACGGAATGGAGAGTATGCCCTGCTGGATGATGCCACACTTTGTGAGTTCTACCGTAAGTATCCTTGAAAGAATGCTTAGGTTTATTGCTCTTCATGTGGTTGATGTCTGATTTTGGAATCACTTTACCAGAATCGCCGTGAGTATCATGTGTCATGTGATCATGATGCTTTGGGTAATCTTCGCTAATCGTCGATTCTCTGAATTGCTTAAAAGATTTCAACTTTAACTCCTTGTTGGCTTATCCCATCCCTTCAATATATCGGGTGAAAAGTTGTTGTATGAAAACTCCATACGGTCAACCAATTTCACTGCGTCACCACCTAACTTATCAATTGCTACATAACCCTCGGCACCTGTCACCCTGTAACCTTTTCTCGTTTTAACGAAAGTGTCGAGGTTTTGTAACTGGTTCAGTTTATTTATAAGTTTGAGTTTCGCAAGGACAATTAATTTCTGAAGTTCAAACATCTTCGTCAGGTTTGCTTTGTTCCTAGGTGAAAAGAATTTTAGGATTTCGTCTCGCTTGGTTTTTTGCGCGGTCTTCCCCTTTTCGGTGCTTCGCTTGTCGATTTCTTTTTGGTACTTGTCGTTGATGTATCTGACGAGCTTTTCCGTGTGCGCTTTGGTGTTGGCGATGACTTGGCCTTTGCGGACGAACGTGTTGTTGAACGTTTCGATGGTTTGGGCGAGGGTTTGGTTTCCTTCAAGTTCTCGGAGGGTTGTTCCTGCGATCCCGTTAAACAGTCTACCAATCTGCGAAAGTATTTCATTAACATCTTCTGTCTCCCTTTTAGTCATAGTTGCTCGAGTGGCATCTCGAAGCATTGCATCTTGAGACCACACATTGGAAGACTTCTTTAATGCCTTCACGTTCACACCATACGATGCTTTCATAGTCTCGAATGTTTTACCAGTATATGTAGTGTGCCACACTACGCCTATTTTTGCTTTCTTGATTGTTTCTGCTTGCTCAGAAGGCACCGCATAAACAATCGTATTTGGATGGAATGTGACATATTTCTTACCATCTATTTTCTTAGTAGATAAGTCACCTCGACCAAACAGAAAGTCGCCCTGAATCACCCCTTTAATTCCCAAAGCAGGTAAATATTTCAGAGCGTCTTTCAGTTTGGCGTTAAGATCGCCTGACGTATCAGCGTCGATCTCTGCGTTGGTCTTATAGACCTTTGGGTTCTTGTTAAAGATCCCTTTTTTGGCAACAAAGAACTGCCCGTCCCTGGGGTCAGTGCCAGCGAAGATAGCAGGAGCGCCATCCCATTTAACTGATACACTACCCTCTTTCTTGCCTGAAAGCATATCTCTCATGTCACGCAAAGCAAAAATCGCTTGGCGCGTGCCTTTGACACCACCGTACAGCACCTTGTCCTCGATGTGAGTCATGTGCGTATTCTTTTGTTCTGTCAAAGTTTCCGAAAAAGTTTTCATTAGATTCGTTGATCCCAAAATGATTTACTCAACTCTCCTCTCGTGACATCTGGATCACCAACACGTCTGACTCGTGTATAAACTTGATGCGATCCATCAGTCCGCACCCCAGCAGTTTGTTTTTGCCAGAGGGCAGTTTGTTTTCCGCCTGGGTCCGGAGGATTGTTGTCGTATTCCCAATTGGGGTTACCTGGTATATTTTGCCACGCCATAATAGTTTCCTATGGTAAAATTATTGCTCTTTCGTCAATATCTGCCGACTTACCGATAATCGGTCCAATGTTGTACGGCGATTTACTTACCGATTTAAATTGTATCTCCATAGTAATCTGGTATCCTTGTCCGCCTGCGAACGGAAACCCTTTTGTTTTCTCATTCATTGCTGCTTTCGTAACACCTTTCGACTGTATCCTAATTCTCAAAACAGAATTATGGTGATTGTCCCATAAAGGTATTTTGTCGTTTCCTCTTTTTCCTTTATTCAGTTTTGCTGGATCTCTGTCACCAAGCAAATAAAACCCATGAGTCGCTACGTTTAGATAATGAGTATCTTTCAGGTTATAATACTTACTTATTGTATTTGCAGGGAGCGGAAAATATATGTCAGGGCAATTTTTTAGATCGTACTTGTATCGCTCCTTCAACTTATATTTTGACGCTGCCGCTCGCGCGACCCACTTATTATCTCTCTCTTTCTGTATAAAAGGTTCTGCTTTCCACTTTCTTTTAATTGCCTGCATTACGCCTGCTTGTTCACCTAAACCCTTCAAAAACTCCTTTTCTTTATTTCCGTCAGTTTCACCAAAGTCATACTTTTTCTTTCCAAGGTGATGTATGACCAGAGAACCAGCAGATGCCAAATCTTTTTTTAACTCGCAACCATATTCGCGGTTAGAAACAAACAAATCAAGGTCAGGTCTGTCAGAGGATGCACCTGCAGGAACGTAATTTGGTTTGACCCAACCAACCTTCTGTAAACTGCTCGCAACATTTTCCTCATAAAGAAACCCTAACTGTGCCATCAGAATTTAATCTGTCTTCTCGTTGTAACCTGAGGCGTAACTCCCATGAAAGACAATGCCTTTCTCACCCCAGTTTTAAATATTCCTGCTACTTTTCCAGCAACGCCAGACATTTTTGTTTTAATTTTTCTGACGAGCGATGATAAATTAACCTCGCTGATGTCTTCCCACGTTCCGTACTCGACATCCTCATCCATTGCGTTGACAATCAGCGAGATAACAGACCAAAAGTTATATTCGCCAGTTTTGACTCCCTTGAGTTTTCTTGACGAAGTTTTAAACCTTGCCTGCAGTTTCATCTTATCAGCGATTCGAGCGCAGTATTCATCATCTTCTACGCTGTGTACCTGAACCCCAGATCCGTCATGATTGGCAACAAGCATCCACTCTGCCGCAGCAGGATTTGTTCTTCCATACTTTTGATAACCAGACATTGCTTCTCTAGCAAAGGCAATCTTGAAGTCGCGATTATTTTCAAATAACGCGCCGAGTTCTTTCATCGCATCTTTGTGCGCCTTTTCGCCTTTGTTGACAACTTCGTTTTCGCCTGACTTGATCAGTGGGCGGAGTTGCCCTGGGGCAACAGTTGCTGTTACAAAATCTTCAAGTATTGATTTTGCTTTTTGGTACTGTGGGTCTTTCGTGATTTTGTTGGACGACTCGTTGACTGCTGCATAAAAAGTTGCAGTTGATTCTGACTTACCGCCAGACATAAGTTGAGCCATTCCAATTTTGAGAGAGATTCTCATGCCGCCGATGAGGATATCGGTCTTTGGGGTTGTATCAGTAGCGCCATGAGATTTCCAAAATGGTGTCAATCCGCTTTTAGCGCGACCATACTGTTCTGCTTTTTTGCCTTTTAACTTCGGGTACTTTTTCAGCAGAGCGGTGGCAATTTTTTTACCTGCTTCCATTGCCGCAGGGTTTGAAGTAACTGTTTTGTAAACAGAGTCAGAGATGCCAGAAGCAGAAGCAGTTGTCTTCTTGCCCTGTATCTCATAGAAACCAAGAACAATTGCTGCTTCGTAATCTTCTGCTTTTAACTTGCCTTCAGTTAAGAAATTTTTAAACGAAATTGTCATCAGAATTTCCTTAATGTTTCATCTATTTATAATGTCAATACTTCGGATAGTCAGCAGGATCCTCCTCCATTAGTGAATTAATTCGATCAACGATTTGTTGTTTTTCCGCTTCCGTGTATGAGTCCCAGTATTCAACTTCTCTGAGGAATCTCTTACAACCAATGCAGTATGCGTTCCAGGTAGGATCTAGAACACATACTCCAATACAAGGCGATTTGACTTTAGGCATTATAAGTTATTGCAACTCTATAACCAAACCACTGAAACGAAATGCAATAAAACGTAGGATGATGATTGTCAAGATAAATCACCAAGGCAGGCGTTAAAGCAAACTCACTATATTGCCGCCACATATTTTCAATATCAAACTCAAACTTCCAAATTTGCTTACTCATTAAAATTCTCCTGGGATAAGTCGCGAATGTTTTTGATTAGTTTCGTCCAACGTGGCAAACAAAGTTCTGAAGATTTTGTTGCCCTGGTATATATCAGCACGCGGAAAACCTTCAACTGTTCTTCCGAGCGAAACTGATGTTTCAGTAGATGTTTTGACTTCATGACATTGCGCGATGGTGTGCGCAGCGTCGTGTATTTCGTTCCAGATTCTTAGGAAGTCAGTCTCCGCATACTGCACGTCGACCATCATGTCATCAGACATGTGAATCATATCAACAACTTTAAGTCGGTTCATTAATTACTCCTGTTCCATTACAGGTAGGACATACGACTTCGGTTTTATTGTCCTCCGCAGTCGGTAGCGATTTTCGTCCAATACTACCGAAGTCGTACACTGTCCAAACTGTGTTTCCGATTTTCATTGACTCGCCAGGATTAACTATAGCATTTACGTCGTTCAATGTCAAATCGCGTTCTTTAATGAGAACACCCTTTTCAATCATTTGGACCAGTTGCTCGTCAGTCAACCAAAGAGTAAGAGGTCTTAGTGATTCGAAAAGGGTGGGCATTAGTGAATGACCATCTCGCCAACTTCAACGAAGTCAACTGATCGAGTTCGCTGAGCGTCAAGGGCACCGTCAATATACCAGTCGGAATAAGTGTTGGGACCCCAATCATCTGCTGCGCCAGAGTCAAAATACTTTGAGTAGATGACCACGGCAATTTGATCAACTACAGAGTCGCGAGTTTGACCGCGAGGCATAGTAAACCAGTCAATCGGCAGTGAATAGTCAGCAAGTTTAGCAAGATCGCTGTTGTCGAGTTCGTCGACTTTCTCGACGATATAGTCAAAAATATCAGATTCGTCCATTGTTTTCTCCTTAATCATTTTCATATATTATACCCGCCAAACATCAAAAAGAAAACCATAGGTAAGTTATTGATTTGCAAATAAAAAGGGGGACTGGCGTCCCCCGTATTTATTTTATACTGCGGAAGCAGCGAGAGCCTTGTAACCAGCGGCGATTACTGACTTGGAAGGTGTTCCAAGACGATAGAAGCCTTTGGTTTGACCCTTAGTGTTCGTTCGCTGGTTCAGATATACAGGATATCCTGCGAAACGAATGTTTTGGATCACTGCACGAGGGTTCTTAGCACCGAAACGGGCAGAGATTTGCTTTGCGGTCAGTTCTTGACCGTCCATGAGAGCGTTCAAAACGCGAGTAGATTGAGACATTACTGTCCTCCATTATTTAAGTTACCAGTACAGATCAACGAGAAAGTCTTGAAGGTCAAATGCTTCCGCTTCCCAAGGCATACGGCAGTAATAATCTTCCGTAATTCCTGGTTTGAGCGTAGCGCTGAGCAACTTGTTGTTCAGTTCACCTTTAAGGTTCTGCTTCACATGTACCAATTCATGTGCCAACGTAGTGGCGATTTCCTTTGCCGAATAAGCAAAGTTTTCTTCCTCGTCGATAAATCGGCGGGAAAGATTCACGTGGATCATGCGTTGACCTGCTTCAACACCAAAGTCAACACATGTTCCTGCGTCGTTCTCCTCGAGGTTCTTCTCGATCTGAATGCCCACTAAGACATTCTTCTTGAGGTCGCGAGGAAAAAAGTGATTCATAACATCACTTGCAAAATCTTCCAAACGATCCTGCTCGGGGAAACGACCAATAAACTGTAACGTAATCATGAGATATATTCTACCCTAAAAATTTCAGGAAAGCAACTATGCGTAAGTCCTTGATACATATCGAATTTTATCTCGTGGTTCCGGAAACATCCACTGACATTTAACGTAACCATTGATCAAACGCTTCGCCTGACGAACTGCAATGACCACTGACGGGTCTTTACACTCACCAAAGTCCAATATCTTATCGCATTCAACGAGCGCCTGCTGACGTCCTGAGACCTCCACAACACCATGTTTACCGTTCTTGATGAACTCAACCTGATAGTTCTTGAGCGTCTCGTTCTCCTGTTCTTCCTCGATCGCGCGTTCAATAATGTCATTACAGACTGACAAGGGAACCTTGCTGACTCTCTTGGAGAGAGTCTCGTCAAGGATGATTCTACGATACTTAGAAGGGATCTGTTTATGGTTGCTGTACATTATGCTGCCTCCGCATATTCAATTGCTTTATTAACGGCGATCAACTTACGCCCAGAGTTATAACCAAACCAGGAGGACTGCAGACGCGTCTCGGCGGTGCGACCCAACTTGTGGTCAGTTAAGTAGGTGACTGCGTTGACCGCATTCCACCAGGAACCCATGGCATAGTCAGCGCCAGGTTGAGTCTCAAGCACGTCATACGCTTGCTTGGCGTTGTTGCTTAGATCCTCATAGGTTGCAACCTGACGTCCCTTAGAACCAGCATGAGGGAACACGGTGTTGAAGAACTGAATAACGTCACCAGTCTTCGCCTTCTTCTTAGCGAGGAACTGAGCGAACTCTTTGTACTGCTCAAACTTCTGGTGAGCGATACCAAGTTGCTCCTTAACCATGTCAGGATTAAACTCACGACGATGATTTAAAGTCACCTCGTTCTTAGAGGTAGCGCTCAAGGACATCTGCAGAGTGTTGTTACAAACAACTCGGATAGGTGTCATACGAACGTTCAACGACTTACCATACATGTGAGGGTTGGTGAACAGCATAAAGTTGTCGACCTGGTCACCAGGAAGGACGTCGAACGACTCCTTGATCTTGGCGAGTACCCAGACGATCTGACCGTTCTTGAGAGAACCAGCGGTGTGCATCTCCATGTCACCTGCGGCGCAATACTCGTTGAAAAAGTTAAATGCTTCTTCGTTCTGTACAGGTTCCCAGTCATTGCCGACGATATCCAACACTTTATTGTCTTCGTCACGCAACAGCGCCATTTTATTGGGAACATGAATACCGTCGAGGATATACATGTTCTGCTTGCTAACCGACCAGTCAACACGAGCTTTCTGCATCATCTGAACTGGACTCAAGTCATTAGAGACTTTCTCACCTAGACCGTGCCAAGGGAGTTCCCCAGCATAAGCCATTGTTTCTACTTCATGTGACATTACTTGTCCTCCGATTTTTTCAAAAAGAATACATTACCAGTCTTTGCTTTGAACTCAACGCTAATGATGCCAAAGTTGTTGTCAAGGTAATCCATTGCCATCATAATTGCTTGATACTCATCGCCTTTAAACGTGGAGTTGAACAGCATTTCGCGATTAAAGTT
>Ga0181572_10003264_pt1 | contig 11427 bp, 11 predicted proteins | sample 101ome_26_FD_133004 | JGI IMG/M metagenome (GOLD analysis project Ga0181572, IMG submission 133004) | Coastal salt marsh microbial communities from the Groves Creek Marsh, Skidaway Island, Georgia - 101408AT metaG (megahit assembly) | ecosystem: Environmental > Aquatic > Marine > Intertidal... | reverse complement strand
ATTTTTTGATAATCGAGTATATTTTGATTTTGTAAAATCCTGCAACGAAGCTGGTATTGATAAACCCATCCTTCCGGGACTTCTTCCGGTATTATCCTTGGGACAGGTCCGACGTTTTTGCAAAATGTGCGAAGCCTCTCTGCCTGCTGCCCTGGAGCAAAGTCTGACGCAGGCGGAAGATGAAAACCATCCCGTTATCGGCTCTGAATGGGCCGCTGCTCAAATAAGTGAACTTCTCAACGGAGGAGCACCCGGTTACCACATTTACGCACTCAATAAACCTCAGAGCACTTTACAGATTTTAGAATCTCTTGGTATCGAAAAAACTGCGGCGTAAAATCAAATTCCGCTTACTTCTTCGATGGTGGCTTTGGCCTTTAGTTCATCGAGAAAGGAATCAAATACTTTATCTTTTTTTCTCTCGTGTAAGTACTCGATGATTTTTTCCTTTAGTTCATCGAACGGTGTAAGCTTCGGCTCCTGTTTCTCATGCAGTTTGATGACATGCCAACCGAACTGCGTCTTCACGGGTTCGCTCAACTGATCTGGTTCCAAGGAAAAGGCAGCTTCTTCAAATTCAGGAACCATTCTTCCTTTACCGAAGGTTCCTAAATTCCCATCATTCCCCCCGTCATCCGATTCCTCCTGCACACACTTGACGAAATCTTCCCCACCCAGTAAGCGATCGCGGATTGAAAGAATTTCTTTTTCAGCATTCTCAAATTCCTCATCAGAAGAAGCCTTTTTAAGAATATGGGAAGCGGAGACCATCTCTTCGCTAGTAAACAGGTCAGGCCGGTTATCGTAATACTCCCGGGCCTCGTCTTCAGTTGGTATGTCACAGGATGACTCATCCTCAAGCAGTCGGTTATAACGTAACTGAGCAAGTATTTCCCTCCTCAAATCATCACGGTCTTTAATGGCCGGGTGCTTTGCTTTTTCGATCGCTTTCTTCCCCCCGTTTTCTCTCATCCACCGTTTCATCCCCTTGTTCACTTCCTCGGGGTCTATTTGATATTTACGGCGATTGCTCTCCTGAGCCATCAGAGACTGATCAATCATTCTTTCCTTTGCCAAGTCTATGGCCGCCAACTGAATGACTTCCTGGGGTTTCCCCTGCATTCCTCTAGCCACCTGTTCATAGAGGGACTGTGCCTGCCTTTCAATCGCCCATGAGGGAATTACCTGATCATTTACCTTTATCGACATTATTAAAATTTACTTTTTCTTGGAGCTTCCGACAAGAAGGAAGATATCCAATCTCATTTTCGTCTCAATAAGTTTGACCATCCTGTAACATCCGCCTAGGAGTTTAAATCATGCCTGTGAGCATCCCCCAAGAAACATTGGAAAGTTTTTCAGACTTTCTCGGCAGTAAAGGACTGCGCATGACCGATCAGCGGAAAGGAGTCTTTGAGGCCCTTTTTAAGCAGAGCGGCCACTTCACTGCCGAACAACTCCTCAGGGACGCTCAGAATTTGGACGATACCGTTTCCAGGGCTACCGTTTATCGATGCCTACCGCTTCTGGTTGAAAGCGGTATAATCCGTAAAATTGATGTCGGGCAGGAAAATAAATTCTACGCACTGAATGGAACTTCCGAGACCTTTAAGGCTCAGGTCATTTGTTCAGACTGTGACCGGATCCACGATGTTGATGCCCCCTTTATGGAATGGTACGGCAAAACGGTTTCCGAAAAATTGGGACTCGAGGTCAAAGATCAAAGATTACAAGTCCATGCAGAATGCCCTGAGTTCCGTAAAAATGGGAATTGTGCACAAATCCTTCAATCATGATTAAGGAAAACTCAGTTTCTCCCCCTCCCCTGCAATTGTTCCGTAATCAACCGGAAAAGAAAACTCTCACGCAGGAACAGGAAGAAATTATTCGATTAAAGAGAGAAAAGAATGCCATTCTTCTCTGCCACAATTACCAAATCGAGCCAATTCAGGAGGTGGCTGACTATGTGGGGGATTCCCTGGGTCTTGCCAGGCAGGCCGCATCAACCGATGCGGATATTATCATATTTTGCGGCGTCCACTTCATGGCTGAAACCGCCAAAATCCTTAACCCTTCGAAAACGGTTCTACTGCCCGACCTTGATGCAGGCTGTTCGCTTTCGGACTCTTGCCCCGCCGAGAAACTTGCTGAGTATAAGTCCAACAATCCCGATACCTTTGTCGTTGCCTATGTAAACTGCTCCGCTGCGGTCAAAGCTTTGAGTGATGTCATCTGTACAAGTGGTAATGCGGTACAAATCGTAAACCAAGTTCCTCAGGATAAAGAAATTCTTTTTGTTCCGGATCAGAATCTTGGACAGTGGGTCATCGGCCAAACCGGGCGCAAAATGAAACTATGGCCAGGTAGTTGTTATGCTCATGTTTTGTTTACCAAAGAGTCCATTGAAAGATGCCGATTGGAATACCCGGATGCTCCGGTGGTTGCTCACCCTGAATGTGTCCAAACGGTACGGGATCTTGCCGACGAAGTCTGTAGCACCGAAAAGATGGTTCACTACTGCAAAGACCACCCTTCTGATACCTTCATCATATTGACTGAGACTGGTATGATGCATCGTTTAACTCGTGAACTTCCGGATAAAGCCTTCATCGCCGGTCCGACAGGCAATTGTGCCTGCAACGACTGCAGATTCATGAAAATGAATACCATCCCTAAATTACTGGAATGCCTGCAATCGGCTCAACCGGAGATATCGATGGAGCCAGACCTAATCGAAAAATCAAAGCTCCCTATTGAAAGAATGCTCCAATGGAGTAAATAAATCAATTAGCGAGGAGAAGCTAGAAACTTTCAGTTAGTTTGTACTGGAATAGCACTTTTCGAATAAGCAATTTTTCCTTTTCCTAAAGATTTTTTTTCTGGAACATCAGGAAATGAAACAAGAAAATTATTTTCATCTATAAAATTAAAAAGGTAGTGAGTCGCCCCAGTTGGTACTTCTGCTTTTACCAAGTTACCGCTCAAATCAGCGGACACTAAAAACCATTCTTCAGATTTTTTTCCCCCATTCAATGTGTAAGCCATTTGTGCACGCTTAACTTTTGCTCCGTTATCCTTGAACTTTGCCCAAGCCATATTGCCATTGATACCAGACTCAACTCCAGTTGGGACAGTCTCCTTATGAGCAAGATGGTTTTTATAATTTGGATTGAAATAAGGATATGAAGCCTTCATCTCATTCAACTGCATAAAAAGTCTTTCTTTTAGATCCAGGGCTTTTTCGGGAAACTTCATGGCAAGATTCACAGACTCCTCAATATCGACGCGTTTCGGACTGGCAGGATAATTTTCATAAAGATTAAAAAGCTGCAGAGTCGGGCTATTCGGCATGTAGTTATAAATCAACTTCCATCCATTCACACGAATACTTGACTCTTGAGCAACTCCATGAGGGAAATGCCATATCATTGTATCCCGGACTTTCCCGTTTGTATCTTTCACTAGCTTGGCATTCATAGGGTTTTGTTCAAGCAAAGTTCTTAAGTCGCAACCATCTAGGGTTACTCCCTGAGGTAGCTTTGTATTGGTCCAACTTAGAATAGTAGGATAGAAATCAAGTCCGTTTACCATCACTTCGCTTTCTTGACTACCGCGAATGGTAGGGCCAGTGATGATTAAAGGCACTCGCACTCCACCCTCTTCCAAATTAATCTTTCCACGATCCAAAGGATAGTTATCTGTGATAATTTCTTCCGGTACCTTTTCCATTCCTCCATTATCAGATGTGAAAATAATGTAAGTATTCTCGATCAACTTATGCCCCGGCCATCGAGGATCTTCCGTTTGGGCAAGGTGTGTAATAATCTGACCAATATAGTGATCGAACATTTCGACCATTGCACAATAGAAAGGGTTTTTTTGCCCGGCAAGCGACCAGCCTTTTGGATCGGTTGGAAATTCCACCCCTAGCTTTCTACAATATTTCTCAAGAAGGAATTGGCTGCGCGAATGAATTGGCGTGTGCACAAGCCAAGCCGCGTAATATAAAAAGAAAGGATCCCTTTTGTTTTGCTCGATAAAATCAATCGCATCCAAAGTCATTTGATCTTTGGGGAATCCATCTTTATCCAAACGATAAGGATCGTCGGCTGAATTCGTTGCAAATCCAGTCAAGCGGTGAGGTTTCATTGCCCGACTCTCTCCCAGATCATGCCGCGTATAATCAAAACCCTGATCTTCGGGCTGAGGGAATGCATTGTGATCTATTGCCATGTGCCATTTCCCCGAATGCCCGGTCCTGTAACCATTCAATTTTAAAGCCTCCGCAATCGTAACTTCGGAGAGTTTCATTCTTCCACTATACCAAGGATCCATCAGCGGGTGGGCCGTTTTATTATAGGGAGTCGGTGGATGCCCACCCACTACATGAGTTTTCTGTAATACCGCTGGATGACGACCACTCATTATCGAGATCCGGGTCGGTGCGCATGTCGGTGCCGGTGAATAACCTTGGCGAAAAAGTACGCCTCTTTTTGCGAGAGAATCGATATTAGGAGTCTCCATGGGCGTGGGTTCGTCGATGTCATAACAAGTCACATCCTGCCATCCTAGATCATCAGCTAGAATGAGTACTACATTGGGCCGAATTGGCCGATCTTTTGATGTTGCCGCTAATTTAGGCGATATAAATGACAATAAAAACAGAAAGAATAGAAAATTTAAATTTTGTGGCATGCAATGAATTCATATTAGTTGTAAGACCTTCTTCCAATCGAATAATATCTTACAATGAAATCGATTCTTTGCCTTCTGTTTTTTGCCGCGGTTTTGTTATATTCCAAAAAACCTAATATTATCCTTATCTTGACGGATGACCAAGGATACGGAGATATCCAAGCCCACGGTCACCCCTATCTCAAAACACCCAATATAAATCAACTTCGAACGGAAGGAGTAAGTTTTGACAATTTTTATGTCAGCCCATCATGTTCCCCCACAAGAGCTGCACTGCTTACTGGCATGCATGAATTCCATAATGGTGTTACTCACACCATTGTACCCAGGCAACAACTTCACCAAGATGCGATAATTCTCCCCCAGGTCCTCAAAAACGCTGGATATAAAACCGGCTTCATTGGAAAATGGCACCTGGGTAATAAGCCAGGACCCGAACAAAGAGGGTTTGACTGGTGCTCCACTAATCAGGGGGGACCGCTCAAGCATTTTGATGCCACTTTCATCCGTAATCGTAAGCGAATAAAGACAACAGGATACCGGGAAGATATGTTTTTTGATGAGGCAATAAACTTCATAAATGAGGCAGGCACCAATCCATTCTTTTGCTACCTCGCAACTTATTCGCCGCACACTCCACTTGATGCCCCCGAAAGCTTTATCAAGCCTTTCAGGGAAGCTGGACTCAAAGAATCCCACGCCACCTATTTGGCCATGATTGAAAATATTGATTTCAATCTTGGACGATTGATGAAATTTCTCAGGGAAACAGAAAGGGACAAGGATACCATTATCGTTATGATCAACGACAATGGAGTTACGGAAGGGCTGGATATCTACAATGCCAATATGCGTGGCCCGAAATGCTCAGCATGGGAAGGGGGTACCCGAGCGTTTTCTTTTTGGAGATGGCCCGGCAAATGGATGCCAAAAATCATGCATAACCTGACAGCTCATCTCGATGTTTTACCCACACTATGTCAGATAGCAGAGGCAAAGATACCCAAAACTTTAGAAAGTAAACTCGAAGGGTATAGTCTGGTTCCACTCCTTGAATCAAAGAAACAGACAATAGAGTGGAATCAAAATCGTATTCTTTATCACCATGTGGCCCGCTGGCCGAGTGGTTTTGCCGAAAAGCATAAATACGCGATGGCTGGTGTTCGACAGGGAAATTACCTGATGCTAAGAAGCAATCATTGTGGCAATACAGATTGCCTTAAACACATGAGTCAGTGTATGGCACTCAGAGCGATCGAAAAAGGACGCACAGTCCATACATACTCCAACGGAACCGCCCAGTTCCATTGGGGTCTCAGTCCGCGGGATCAATGGGCATTATATGATGTCAAAACAGACCCGGGTTGCAGGAATGATCTACATAATGAGAAGAAAGATCTAATCGATCATTTGTCCCAAAAGTATGAAGCATGGTGGACAACAGTATATCCTTCAATGATCAAGGCAGGCGGAGACTTAGGAAGCCCTGATCAAGGTAGGCAGGCATCAAAGAGAGACAAGGATTGGAAAAAAAGCAAAAGTACACCTGTCAAATAAATCACATATCCACCCAGCATAAATTTTTGAACTTGGGCGGTTTCCCTTTCCATGGACCACCTAACTTCTTGGGCGCTGCCTTTGATCCTCTTCCCGGCCTTAAAGTTTCTAGCTCATCCAAGCGTAATTCTTTTATTCCTTCCCAACTTTGAAGAGCTTCTCCTTCTGCGTTAGTAAAATCTGCGCATGTTAATTCGATTTTGGTGAAATACCCTTCCCGCTCAATGGAGATTTCAGTGGCATAGCTATCTATACCTACAACAACCTTATTTGCTTCTTCGACCAAAATCTCAAAACTCAGCTTAGCATCACGGGGTGCCTTCCACACTGGGTCATAGATTTTATGCGTACGAAGACCCCACTTTTCAGGTTTGTAGGTAAACCATTCCTTTTGCCAATCATCCTTAAAATCTTCTATTGTATGCTGTGGTTCCATGGATACAAGAGGTTGTGATCTCTGCAAATCGGTTGGGCTGACAGTTTGCATCAAGGAGGAAAGCACAAAACGGTCTGCATTATACTCACCGTAATAATATCCTACCCCTGAAATTGGAGAAGGTAACCCGTAAGTGACATTTCCATATACCCACAGTGGACTCTCAGATGAAAAAATCGGCAAGCGAGCTACCCATCTATCTCCTAATTTACTTGCTTTAACATGGTGCCAGAAACGGTTTTTAGTGTTATTTGAATTATCTTTAGCACCGTCTACCTGGCCTTGTTGAGTGTAGAATATGTCAACTGAGAGCATATTACTTTCATCCACATCCAAACTGACTTCAGGTATTTGAGCCTTTGCCAGTAATAAGTTCAACTTGGGCGTATTCGGAAAAGAGAAGGTATCTTTCAAATATCGATCAAACCATAATTGAGTGAGCACTTCATATTCCGATGTATCCTGATGATTATGATGGGGAGAACAAGAAATTCGCCACTCTCTACTCGGAATTTCGGAAATAGCAGTTTCCAAATCATTTATTCGACCGTGAAAGTCATTGGATGGACTAAGAAAAACGATTGGGCAGGAAATCTTTTTTAAACTTGGCGGATCACTGACGGTAGCCAAATGCAATGGGTTCGAGGAATATCGATCACTGATACCTCCACAGGATGGAGCAGCTGCCCTCACTCTTTGGTCGCTACCTGCGGTTAGAACAGTCAGCTTACCGCCCATGGAATGACCATATACGCCCATTTTACTTGGGTCTACTTGTGGCTGGCGTTCCAGAAAAGTCAGACCTCGCCTTGCCGCAAGTGCCACAAGGAACCAGGAATTATTCCGAGGAGACTCAACCGCGTCGATTGTCCAGTCTGCCACCGGAATCGAAGGAAATGCATCTTTTCCATAACGACTCGGGGCATGATAGGCATCCAAAGCTCCCCAATCGGTTGTAAGTTTATATTTGGAATTCTTTACTTCCCCATTCCAGAAAAGCTTAACTTCATCTGGAGACACTCGATACTGTGGTGCAGAAATCCGTCCAGCCCAAGCAATCGAAAGAGTTGCATAACCCCGCTTTGCATTGGTCAGCGGTGCCTTGTAGTCAGCGTATTGCCCGCCCCCATGAATTTGTAAAAGCCCAGGTATTCTCTTCGCCCCCCTAGGGTATCCGTACACTCCTGCCATCATTGCCCGCTTACCCTTAAAAAGCCCAATCCTGAAACGTAAAACCTGCAAGATTACCCCATCATCTTCCCATTCTTTTAATATTTCCGTTTCAAGGGGTTCCAATCTCGGATCAAACCCACTCCACATCTCCGAGTGATTTTGGGGGATTTTCGTTTTCTCTAAAAAAGGTAAAGTCTCGATGGTTTCACCATCCAAAAACGGCAATAAAATCCATGGTAAACATGTGAAAACAATTTTTGAAATCATTTAAATTTGAAAACAAAAATCAGCCTCAAGGACAACGAAAGATAGAAAATTTCTTCACTCTGATTGAAATCACGGTTGGCGAATAGAGAATTTTCAGTTACGAAAAAATAATGAATGAAGTAACCATTAAGGGGGAAATTAAGTTTGTGGATGAAGTTCGCGAATATGGAAATAACGGGTTTCGCAAACATCAAGTAGTCGTCGAAACAGGAGATGGCAGGTGGGACAACCCTGTACCGGTAGAATTTACTAAAGATGCAATTGAAAAGAGCCAGAGTCTTAAAATCGGTGATAAAGTCTCCATTGATGCACGCGTAAACGGCAGAGAATGGACAGGTAAAGATGGTGTTACCAAGTGGTTCACATCAATCAATGGCTATAAGGTTGAAAAAGACGGTGGTCAAAGTGATGTTCCTGACGAGCCTGATAGTTCATCTTTCGATACTTACGACGAGTACGATGATGGAGTCGAAGATGATGTCTTCTAATCTCGTTTAATTTAATGTATTTAAAGCAAATTTTCTAAACTCGACTTCAGACCCCTCGGCCTGAATCGCCAGCTTCCCTTTTTGGGCCGTGCAAGCAACTCCATGGTTCACCAAGTCACCATTGACCCAGACTCTGACTTCGCTCCCCTTACACTCAATGGTCATGGCATTCCATTCGCCCACCGTTTTTTCAGATCCATCTGTTAGATTAAGGATTCGCCGGGCCTTTCCCTCTGTGACCCCCCAATTCTTTTTCGGCCCCCTTCTTTTTTCCATATCAGGTACTTTTATATCTTCCACGATACACCAAAAGTCTCCGGCATGCTGATGATTCATCTGCACCTCAATCGATTTTGGATACATCTTGTAGAGGTTTCTCAATTTGGAAGCATGCACCAGCACCCCGCAGTTACCGGGCTTCCCTGCGAAACGGTATTCCACTTCCAAACGATAGTTCGAGTATTGCTTGTCAGTCAATAAGTGACCTGCCGGCTTACCCAGGCTCACAAGCATTCCATCCCGCACAATAAATGGCTTGGGTGCATCTGGTTTCTTATCGTGTGCAGGAACATCCATTGTCCACCCGCTTAAATCCATTCCATTAAACAAAGATTCCGAAAACAAAGTATTTATAAGACATAAGAGATAAACGAGAGAAGGTATAATTTTCTTCATTTCTATAAATTGTGAGTGACCGATAGATTGGTCAACGATTGTTCGCTCAAAACAAACTATGTTTTTCTATTCTATGGTTTTAGAGATCCTTGTATTTATTGGATTTGCCTTTGGATTGTTCCACCGGATACTTTTTCGCATTTTGCTTAATCTTATCTTTCACAATCTCGGAAACATCCAGTCCATGCCGACCTGCCAGCATGATGGCATAAGCAAATACATCCGCCAGTTCTTCCCGTAATCGCTGTTGATCAACTTCCTCAGATTCCGTATCCTTTTTCCATAAGAACAATTCATTGAGCTCCGCGGCCTCTATGGACAAGGCAAGAGCCAGGTTTTTTGAGTCATGAAACTGGCCCCAGTCGCGATCATCACGAAATTTTTCGAGCAAAGTTAAAAGTTCCTTAAAATCACTCATCCACTATGACCGTTCGATCGATTACTGGCATTTCATGCTTTGCAAAACAGAAATATATCCCCAACCACAAGCACTGACAATAAGCATAACCGAGATAAGTAAAAGCAATCGCTCCGGTAATGCTTCCGAGGACTGTCCAGAGAACCGGAGCCCAACCGAAAAAGTAAGCCACCAACCACGGCACAATCCAAAAGGTACAAATCAGGGCATAACTCACAGGGATACCACCAAGAAAAAAGCCGTTTTCCCGGTCATACTTTAAATTGCAGACCTCACAAGTATCCTGTCGCGTAAATATATCTTTTAACACTTTACCCTCGCCACAACGCGGACAGCGGTTTTTACAGACTCTCGTAAAGTAGAGCAGTTTCATCCAAGAGAGATGGATACGGATGAACTCGCTTTGACCGCTTTTTCCTTGGCTTGCTCGATCGAAATACCACGAGACAGAGCGACCCCCATTCTTCGCTGTCCTTTGACCTCCGGTTTACCAAACAGCCGTACTTGTACATCCTCCTCAGATAGAGCCTTATTGAGATTGCCAAAAGTGACATCTTTGGAATTCCCCTCTACTAGAATGACGCTGGAAGCAGCTGGCCCGAATTGCCGGATGGACGGAATGGGCAGACCTAGAATAGCACGGGCATGCAAAGCAAACTGGGAGAGGTCCTGAGAGATCATCGTTACCATTCCGGTATCATGCGGGCGAGGAGATACTTCACTAAATAAAACCTCGTCCCCACGAATAAATAACTCCACACCAAAGATCCCATATCCTCCAAGGGCTGAAGTGATGGCCTCAGCATATTCCCGTGCTTCCTCTCGTGCCTTTTCAGACATTGGTTGGGGTTGCCACGACTGACGGTAATCACCGTCCACCTGTACATGGCCAATGGGCTCGCAAAAAGAGGTGCCGTTGAAATGGCGAACCGTGAGCTGAGTAATTTCGTAATCAAATTCCACAAACCCCTCCACAATCACCTTTCCCCGCCCGGCCCGTCCTCCCGCCTGGGCATACTCCCAGGCTGGCATGATATCCTCTTCTTTTTTGATTGTGCTCTGCCCTTTTCCAGACGAGCTCATAATAGGCTTAACCACGCAGGGAATACCGATTTTCACGACGGCCTGCTTAAATTCTTCCTCGGTCTCCGCAAATTGGTATGGGGATGTTTTTAAGCCAAGTTCTTCCGCAGCCAATCTACGGATCCCTTCCCGGTTCATGGTCAACTGGGTCGCCCGGGCCGTTGGGATAATGGTTACCTCGCCCACTTCTTCCAATTCCGCAAGGACATCGGTGGCAATGGCTTCCACCTCCGGTACTACCAGATCTGGCTTTTCCTTAAGAATAACCTCGCGAAGAGAATCTCCGTCGAGCATCGAAACGACATGAGAACGGTCTGCTACCTGCATGGCCGGCGCGTTGGCATAGGCATCAAGAGCAATCACCTCCACCCCGTATCGTTGCAATTCTATGACGACCTCCTTACCCAGTTCGCCTGAACCGCAAAGCATGATTTTTTTCGCTGATTTTTGAAACGGGGTACCTATGGAAACTGACATGATTTATTTCTGTAGAACTTTACTTTGCTTGGTCGAGCTAAAAGAAATCAGGAAGAGGGCGGTTCCACAAGTGTGGCACCTTAAAGTAGTCGACAAAATTCTTTTTTAGAAACTTCAACGACTTCCCCTTCTTTATGTTCCAATGCATGAGTGTGTTT
>Ga0181572_10003263_pt1 | contig 11428 bp, 7 predicted proteins | sample 101ome_26_FD_133004 | JGI IMG/M metagenome (GOLD analysis project Ga0181572, IMG submission 133004) | Coastal salt marsh microbial communities from the Groves Creek Marsh, Skidaway Island, Georgia - 101408AT metaG (megahit assembly) | ecosystem: Environmental > Aquatic > Marine > Intertidal zone... | reverse complement strand
TTCCTCGGCGCAGAAACGCTTCGGGGGTGCGCTGCAGAATCCCCAACACTGAGCCTAGGCGAACAAGCAATGCCCCTAGCTGATTGACGGTACCTAAGTCGCTTTCGCTTTCGGCCTTAAGCCGATTAATTTCCTTCACTATGTCCATCAGCACAGCGAATGCCTCGGCAGTGTTAAAATCATCATCCATGGCCGCGACAAACGCTTTTTCGAAGCGACTGTTGGTCAGCGTCTTCGCACCCGCAGTGTCAAGACCCTTCAGCGCATTGTAGAAGCGCTCGAGCGTACTTTCGGACTGCTGCAGACTTTGTTCACTATAATTGATGGCGCTCCTGTAATGACTCGCAATAAGCAGGTGACGGAGCACCTCGGCATCGTAAACCTTGAGCACTTCGCGAACTGTAAAAAAGTTGCCTAGCGACTTAGACATTTTTTCGTTATCAACGCGAAGTGGTCCGTTATGCATCCATAAATTAGCGAATTTAACGCCGGTTGCCGCCTCACTCTGTGCGATCTCATTTTCGTGGTGAGGGAATAGCAGGTCAGATCCTCCTCCATGAATATCGAATGTGTCTCCCAAGCAGCACGAAGACATCGCAGAGCATTCGATATGCCATCCTGGGCGCCCATAGCCCCAGGGAGAATCCCAACCGACCCCGCCCTCCTCTGCTCGCTTCCACAGCACAAAATCGCGCGGGTCGCGTTTCAATTCCCCAATTTCGATGCGCGCGCCGTCCAACAACTCATCCATCTTCTTTTTAGAAAGCTTACCGTAGTCATCGAAACTACTCACCGAGAAATAGACATCGCCATTGGCTGCTGGATAAGCATGATCTTTCTCGATTAGCGTCTGAATTAAAGACACTATTTCACCAATGTGGGCTGTTGCGCGGGGCTCTTGATCCGGCGGTAAAACACCAAGTGCCGACTCGTCTTCGTGCATAGCATCAATAAAGCGCGACGTGAGATCGGTAAAATGCTCACCGTTCTCATTGGCCCTATTGATAATCTTGTCGTCTATATCGGTGATGTTACGCACATATTCTACCGAGAATCCCTTAGAACGCAGGTAGCGGGTCACGACATCAAATGCGACGAGCATTCGAGCATGTCCGAGGTGAAGATAGTCATAGGTCGTAATGCCGCATACATAGATGCCGACCTTGCCGGCCTCCCGCGGGACAAATTCTTCTTTGGTCTGAGTAAAGCTGTTGTAAATTTTCATAAATGATTTCTTGGTACTAACTACCTATGCCTCTCGTGTGCGGCTATCGAGTAACGCGCGGTTGGCACGCTCAATGGGATGCGCGAAGACCTATGGTTTGATTAAACACGAGTTTGTCTTCGGTCGAGTCTAAGGTGTCGCGGGTGAAATACCCCTCACGCTCGAATTGAAAGCTCAATGCTGAACTAGGTGACGCCGCCGCGGGCTCAACCAAACAACCTTCAAGAACGGTAAGTGAATCAGGATTGAGCAAGGTCCTAAAATCGTCAATTTCCTTGCTTTCAGGGTTTTCAACGGTAAACAACCTGTCATACAAACGCACTGAGGCAGGCACACCCTGCGTGGCGGATACCCAGTGGATCACCCCTTTCACTTTGCGCCCCTCGGGATTTTTACCCAGAGTAGCCAAATCTACACTGCACTTGAGATGCGCAATTTCTCCCTTAGCGTCGCGCTCAACCTCGTCGCACCGGATAACGTAGGCGCCGCGTAGACGCACCTCACCTCCATTCACGAGACGCTTAAAGCCGGGCTCCAACTCTTCGCGGAAATCGTCACGATCAATAACGATTTCGGAGGTAAGCGGAACAGTCCTACGTCCCATCTCTTCTTTTTTAGGATGGTTCTGCAGCGATAACTCAATCGGACCGGGCAGATTGGTCAGCGTTACCTTTAAAGGGCGCAACACACACATAGCGCGAGGCGCGTTACTGTCGAGATCTTCGCGCAGTGCATGTTCGAGCATGCTTATATCAACCTGACTTTCGCTCCGTGCAACCCCAACGCTCTCACAGAAATTTCGTAGCGATGCTGCCGTGTAGCCGCGCCTGCGCATACCAGCAAGAGTGGGCATACGCGGATCATCCCAGCCTTGAACCAGTCCTTCATCGACCAGCTGCTTGAGTTTACGCTTACCCACTACTGTGTAATTAATCTTGAGCTTGGCAAATTCTGTCTGTTTTGGCAGCACGTAGGGAATGTCTGACTCAGCAAGATCACTCGCCTGCTTAATCGAATCCAGATCTAAGCTAGTTAGTATCCAGTCGTAGAGTGGCCGATGGTCTTCAAACTCGAGAGTGCACAATGAGTGCGTAATGCCTTCGATGGCATCGCTGATGCAGTGTGTATAATCGTACGTTGGATAAATACACCATGCATCCCCTGTCTGATGATGTCGAATATGCCTAATGCGATAGAGCACCGGATCACGCATATTGATATTGGGAGACGCCATGTCAATTTTAGCTCGCAGGCTGCAGGCGCCATCCGCAAACTCCCCTTCTCGCATACGCGCGAATAAGTTCAGATTTTCCGCTATCGAACGCTCTCGATAAGGACTGTTACGACCAGCATCGGTCAGCGTACCGCGGAATTCGCGCGCTTCGTCGGCGCTAAGATCACACACCTAAGCAACCCCTTTCTCGATAAGCTGGACGCCAAACTGATAGAGTTGTTCGAAATACGAGGAGGAATAACGCACGTCACCCGACCAATTAAAGCCGAGCCAAGTGATATTCTCTTTGATCGCATCGACAAATTCTTGGCTCTCTTTTTCAGGGTTTGTATCATCGAAGCGTAGATTGCACTGACCGTTATTCTCAGCGGCAATGCCGAAGTTAAGGCAGATCGACTTCGCATGACCAATATGTAAATAGCCATTTGGCTCTGGCGGGAAACGAGTATGTACCCGGCCTGCATGCCGATTGTTCGCGAGATCTTCAGCAACAATGTGCCGAATAAAATTCGAACTCGGCGCGTCCGAACCTTCGGATTCTTTTGAGATACTGGAATTAGTCATTCTGTTTTGCTTCCTGACGCTACGCGAACCCTATAAAGGGTCTGACAAAGCGCGTATTATAGCCGATTACGAAAGCGTCGCGCGAACCCGATGCGGCGAAAACGCCAACTTTCACTCACTATCAATTTTGACCTCAGGAAGCCCAAATGATTGTCTTAAACACAAACCACGGCGCGATCACCCTTGAACTGAATTTCGACAAAGCGCCTATTTCTGCTGCCAATTTCCTCGATTACGCCAAGAGCGGATTCTACGACGGCACGATCTTTCATCGGGTTATCGACAACTTCATGATACAAGGTGGCGGCTTTGAGCCTGGGCTAAAACAGAAAGCCAATGGCGAACCAATCAAAAACGAAGCAGACAACGGCCTTCCCAATGTCATCGGCTCAATCGCGATGGCCCGCACCTCCGACCCGCATTCAGCAACCTCGCAATTTTTCATTAACGTTGGCGACAACGGATTTCTCAATCATACAAGCCCAAGCCCGCAGGGTTGGGGATATGCGGTATTCGGTAAGGTGATCGACGGTATGGATGTCGTGAACAAAATTAAAAGCTGCAAAACAGGGTCTATGGGAGGTCATCAAGACGTGCCAACTGAGGACGTAATAATCGAATCAGTGACTGTCAGCGAAGAGTAGGCAGCGTTGAGCAGACCGATACTCTTAATCTCGGATTTGCACCTTCAGGACTCGCGTCCTGATTTGACTCAGGCTTTCTTGGGCTTTCTGGACCATTATAGGAATAAGTGCTCGCAGCTGTTCATCCTCGGCGACCTTTTCGAGATGTGGATCGGAGACGACGCGCCGTCCGAGCTGGCCGATTCGGTCGCTGTGGCCCTCACAGATTTTGCCAAGGCAGGAGCAGAGATTGCGATAATGCACGGCAATCGAGATTTCCTAATTGGCAACGCTTACGCTGCGCGCTGCAGCGCAAGGCTCATGACCGAGCCCGAGATCATCACAAGCGGCTCGCGCGAAATCCTGTTAATGCACGGAGATTCGCTCTGCACCGATGATACTGACTATCAGGCGTTTCGCAGTCTGGTCAGACAACCGGCTTGGCAGGCGACATTCTTAGCCCAACCGCTAGAGGAACGTCTCGCCTTTGCCTCTCAGGCGCGCGCACAAAGCCGCGAGGCTACCGCCACGAAAGCAAATGACATTATGGACGTCAACCAGTCAGCAGTGAATCAGGCCCTCAACAACTATGGCGTTAAAGACTTGCTGCACGGGCACACGCACAGACCCGCGGTGCATGAGATCGGACTTGCCGATCGAAACCAAGACGCTGTCATAGCGCACCGTACCGTGCTAGGGGATTGGGGCTCCAGCGCATGGGTCGCGAGTCTAGAGGAAGGGAAAATATCCCTTATTGAATATAAATTTCAATAAGTTATAGGTAAAAATTAATCTAAAATAAAGCTTACTATAACACTCTTTAAGAGCGTACAATTCTAGACAGCCAAGGGGTTACGATAAAAACTAAGTGACGCGGTAACGCTCTGCATGCGCCTGCGTGAGCGCCAATATCTCCTGCTCGACCTGCTGCTCTAGCTGCCCCAAACTAAGACCTGCGTAGTCGGGTCTGACACTCACGCCAAACCCCTCGAGCGTCGAGATTCGGTGATGCGCTTTTTTGAGCAGATTGTGCAGCCAGCAATAGGGAGAAAGCCCAGGGTCATAGGGCACACTCAGTCGCCGCAGACCGGCGCGAAGGTCATCCTCAGAATCGATGGCGAATTTTTCCTCGAGGATCTGCGTATTGAGCTTCTCGATTCGCCGCATTACCGCAGCTTTCTCCTCTTCTCCAAAAGATATCCAGCCAATAACTTCCGTCGAATAGCGTTTACACCCACGGCATACCCAATCCCCAACAGAAGTGGTAGAGCAAATGCCGATACAGGGTGTTTTAACGGGAGCTTGCGGGGTTTTCATAGGAAATTCTCAAGGGTATCTCATAAACTAAGCGGGCGAGTCTAAACCTCCAAGCCTTCGAAGCAAAGTCCGCTACTTATGCTTGAAGCCTACGATTCAAACTAATCGGCGAGTCGTTCGAGCATACGCTCCGCGCCTTCATCTGGATTTTAAGAGACAAAACCAGTAGACTTGGGCGCTCAAAATTAAGGGAAAATCGACGATTCCGTGACCCGTGCGACTCGACTCCCCTCCGCCATTCTTATTGATCACATCTGGCATCGAAGCCCCAAGGAAATTTTATGTTAGAAGCCTACAGAGCCCATGTCGCGGAACGCGCAGCCGAGGGCATTGTCCCCAAACCACTCTCTGCCGCACAAGTCGCCGAGCTAATCGAATTACTCAAAAATCCACCTGAGGGTGAAGGCGAATTCATCGTAGATCTTATTTCGAACCGAGTGCCCGCAGGCGTAGATGAGGCTGCTTACGTGAAGGCAGGCTTTCTATCCGCAGTAGCAAAGGGCGAAGTTAGCTCGCCTCTTATCGACCGAGCCCTAGCGGTGAAACTACTCGGCACGATGCTTGGCGGTTATAACATCGCAACACTGGTTGAATTGCTTGAGGATGCAGAACTCGGCAGCAATGCCGCCGATGAGCTGAGTCATACGCTGCTCATGTTTGACGCGTTCCATGACGTCGCAGGCAAAGCAAAGGCCGGTAATGCCAACGCGAAACGCGTAATGCAATCATGGGCAGACGCCGAATGGTTCACAAGCAAGCCTGAGTTGCCGCAAAAGCTAACTGTCGCCGTCTTTAAAGTTCCCGGCGAGACGAATACCGACGATCTCTCGCCAGCGCAAGACGCCTGGTCACGCCCCGATATACCCCTGCATGCGAAAGCCATGTACAAAAATCCACGCGAAGGCGTCACCGACGCTGCTGCGCAGATCAAAGAGCTCGAAAAAACCGGCCACCCTGTGGCGCTTGTTGGCGATGTAATGGGCACCGGTTCATCGCGTAAGTCTGCGACGAATTCCGTACTGTGGTATATCGGCGACGATATCCCCTACATTCCTAACAAACGAGATGGTGGTGTGTGCATTGGCGGTAAGATTGCGCCTATCTTCTTCAACACTATGGAAGATGCCGGCGCCCTACCCTTCGAATGTGACGTCGACAATCTCAATACAGGCGACATCATCGATATCGACGTCTACGCTGGCAAAATTACGCGACATGGCACAGAGGAAGTCATCACAGAGTTCGAACTCAAAACCGACGTTTTGCTTGATGAAGTCCGCGCGGGCGGCCGCATTCCACTCATTATTGGTCGCGGTCTGACACAGCGCGCACGCGAAGAGCTCGGCCTCGAAGCCTCAACCGTGTTCCGCTCGATGGTGACTGCAGCAGCATCTGACAAGGGCTTCACGCTTGCGCAGAAAATGGTAGGCAAGGCATGCAACGTTCCAGGCGTGCGTCCTGGCGACTACTGCGAGCCTCGCATGACGACAGTCGGCAGCCAAGACACAACCGGACCAATGACGCGTGACGAACTCAAAGACCTTGCCTGTCTTGGCTTCTCTGCCGACCTGGTTATGCAGTCTTTCTGTCACACGGCTGCCTACCCTAAGCCAGTCGATATCGAGACTCAGCACACGCTGCCCGACTTTATACACACGCGCGGCGGCGTTTCGCTGCGCCCAGGCGACGGTATCATTCACTCGTGGCTAAACCGGATGTTGCTACCCGACACAGTCGGCACCGGCGGCGACTCCCATACGCGTTTCCCTATTGGTATTTCCTTCCCGGCAGGATCGGGTCTTGTAGCCTTCGCCGCCGCGACAGGCGTAATGCCTCTCGATATGCCAGAGTCGGTATTAGTCCGCTTTAAAGGTGAGATGCAGCCAGGCATCACTCTGCGCGACCTCGTTAACGCGATCCCCTATGCAGCGCTTCAGAGCGGTGACCTAACCCTCGAGAAAAAAGGAAAGAAGAACATCTTTTCTGGCCGCATCCTTGAGATCGAAGGACTGCCAAACCTGAAGGTTGAACAGGCTTTCGAAATCTCGGACGCCTCAGCAGAGCGCTCGGCTGGCGGCTGTACCATCCGACTTGGCCGTGAGCCGATAGAAGAGTATTTCAAGTCGAACATCACTCTGCTGCGCTGGATGATTGAGCAAGGCTACCAAGATGCCCGCACGCTCGAGCGCCGCGCGCAAGCAATGGAAGCTTGGCTTGCGAATCCTGAGCTGATGGAGCCTGACGCCGATGCTGAATACTATAAAATCATCGAAATCGATCTCAATGAGATTAAAGAGCCCCTCCTTGCCTGTCCTAATGACCCAGACGACGTGAAGCCACTGTCCGAGGTACAAAACACTAAGATCGACGAAGTGTTCATTGGCTCCTGTATGACAAACATCGGGCACTTCCGTGCTGCAAGTGAAGTTTTAAAGCAGGTAGACGGTGCCTTACCCACCAAGCTTTGGATTGCGCCACCAACGAAGATGGACGAGCACCAACTCACCGAAGAAGGCATTTATAATGTCTTCGGAGTATCTGGCGCACGCACAGAAATGCCAGGTTGCTCGTTATGTATGGGTAACCAGGCACGGGTCGCACCCAATTCAACCGTAGTCTCAACATCGACGCGCAACTTCCCTAATCGCCTAGGCCAAGGCGCGAATGTGTATCTCGCCTCTTCCGAGCTCGCTGCAGTAAGTGCTGCGCTCGGCAAGATACCAACGATGGATGAATACATGTCTTATATGGGCAATATCAACACAATGTCTGACAACATCTATCGCTATCTGAACTTTAACGAGATTGAGTCATACATGAAGGCAGCAGAGCGCGCGAAGTCGATTCCACTGACTAATATTCGCGAAGTCGCTATCGGCTAATAAAGAAAAAGCCCCGTCGAATTGAATTCTACGGGGCTTTTTCTACATCAACTTTGCATCAACTCTGATTCAGGTAGTGAAAGCTTTCGGCGCGCTCAGTTGCCTAAAGTGGAGAGGCATCGGACTCATTGTTAAACCGTGCTTTTAGCCACGACTTCGAACACATCACGTGACAATCCCTCAACTGCCTTAATTCGCGCAAGCTCTCTCTGCATAAGCTCACGTCGAATCGCGTCAAATTTACCGAATCGGGTCAGAGGAGTAAGAAGGCGTGAAGCGATCTGAGGATTTAACCTGTCGAGTTCGATGACTCGATCGGCGAGGAACCGGTAGCCACTGCCATCGACGGCATGGAATCCGACATGATTTTGCCCACAGAATGCTCCGATAAGTGAACGCACTTTGTTAGGATTCTTGATATCGAAATCGGCATGCCGCATTAGCGTCTCTACCCGCGATAGCGCGTCAGGTAAGGTGCTGGTTGCCTGTATCGCAAACCACTGATCGACCACAAGCGCTTCGTGCTGCCATTGCGCATGGAAAGACTCAAGCGCCGCGGCGCGCAGCCCCGCAGCAGCCTCGACTTGACTATTCATAAGATTGCGCAGGGCAGCGGCCTGGTCAGTCATGTTAGTTGCGTTCTCAAATTGTAAAGCACACGCATCCAACCAAGGCTGTTTGCCTGTCCGTACCAAATAGCTCAAAGAGAGATTGGCAATCGCGCGGCGTGCCATCGCTTCAGCACTCGCGCTAAACACCGTACCCGCCTCCTCCTTATTAGCCGCGAAAACTGCGGCAAACTTCGACTCGAGTGCGTCAGCCAACTGATCGGCCAGCGATTCGCGCACACCATGGATAGCATCGACATCCGCGACGGTGGCGCGTTCGATCAAATACGCCGTGGTGGGCAACACCAAGAGATGCGCCGCCATTGCCTTGTCGAAGGATTCATCATTGAGCACTCGGTCTAAGACACCCACAAAAGCGTCCTTAAGCACCAAAGGCAGCTCAGCCTCTTGGCACTCGCGCCATTTAGCGAGCTGCGACTCGATAATCGAAATAGCAAGCTGCTGGCCAGCATTCCAACGATTAAATCCGTCGCTGTCGCTGATCATCAGTAATTGTAGTTCAGCAGGGGTATACTCATAACTCAGACGCACTGGCGCACTGAAGCCGCGCAGCAGCGAGGGGATCGGTGCTTCGCAGATTCCCTCGAAGACAAACGACTGAGTTTGTTCAGTTAGCGAGAGAACGCGTGACTTTTTGCCTGCGTCTTGCTCACCAACCGTCTCGCCTCTCAGAACTAACTCAAATTCAGTACCCTCGGCGGATAGTAACCCAATCGATAAAGGAATATGGAACGGCAACTTCTCAGGCTGTCCGGGGGTTGCAGGACACGATTGTATAACGGTTAAGGTGTAGGTTTTAGCCGCAGGATCGTATGCACCGCTCACGCTAAGCTGAGGAGTACCTGCCTGCGAATACCAGCGCCTGAACTGGCCGAGGTCAACACCGCTGGCATCTTCCATCGCCTTTACAAATTCCTCGGTTGTCACTGCCTGACCATCGTGGCGCTCGAAATAGAGATCGGAGCCTGCGCGGAATGCTGAATCACCAAGTAAGAGATTGATCATGCGCACAACCTCTGCGCCCTTCTCATAAATCGTCACCGTGTAAAAGTTGGAGATCTCCATGAAGGATTCGGGCCGAATAGAATGAGCCATAGGCCCTGCGTCCTCGGCGAACTGCACCGTCTGTAGGAACGCGACATCCTCAACGCGCTTAACCGTGCGAGACCCCATGTCGGCAGAGAATTCGGCATCTCGGTAAACCGTAAAGCCCTCTTTTAGACTAAGTTGAAACCAGTCGCGGCAGGTCACACGGTTTCCCGACCAGTTATGAAAATATTCATGTGCGACTACTGCTTCGACGCGTTGAAAGGACGCATCTGTGGTCGTCCTAGGGTTCGCGAGCACACAAGAGGTATTAAAAATATTAAGACCCTTGTTCTCCATTGCGCCCATATTAAAATCATCAACGGCAACGATCATAAATATATCGAGGTCGTATTCGCGGCCATAAACTTCCTCATCCCAACGCATGGCCCTTTTCAGTGACTCCATGGCATGGTCACACTTATCAAGGTCTTTGTCCTCGACAAAGATGCGCAGGACCACCTCGCGACCACTGCTGGTAACAAACGAGTCGTCTACACTCGCTAGGTCACCGGCAACAAGCGCGAAGAGATAGCTCGGTTTTTTAAATGGGTCTTCCCATTTCACCCAATGACGCTCGCCGGCGCTGCCCTCTACCTCGCCCTCGGCCATTTTGTTGCCATTGGACAGAAGCACCGGATAGCGCGCCTTTTCAGCACTTATTGTTGTTACGAAACTCGACATCACATCGGGACGGTCGAGATAATAAGTGATACGGCGAAACCCCTCAGCTTCGCACTGCGTACAAAACATCCTTTTCGACTTGTAGAGCCCCTCGAGCGCCGTGTTGTTTTGGGGTTCGATACGTGTGTGACAGCGAAGCTCAAAACTACTAATGTCGGAGCCCAATAGCGTGGGCAGCGAAGTAATGGTGAGAGTTTCGTCAGCAATGACATACTGATGTTCATCTACAACCACTCGCTCCCCCGTATTGCTCACCAACACCAATTCGATAAGCTCGAGATCTTGGCCATGAAGGACAAGACCCTCGCTTTGTGCCGCTGCTGGATTCGCCGCGAAATGAAGAATAGAGCGAACGTCGGCGTGGTCTTCGTACAGATCGAAGGTAAGGTCTGCGCGGTCAATCACATACGCAGGCGGCGCATAGTCTTTTAAATAAATCGTTGTCGCTGGGGCATCTTTCATACTGGTCTACTTACTCCGCTCTCTTTGACATTCTTGACTATTTTCGGCTTTATTTGAGCTTCTTTGCTTTTCCAGGGCTCGTATTGAGTTTTGCCGGTGTGTCTCATACAAGCTCATAGCATGGAAACACTAGTAACTAAGCGCCACTTCGTAACCCGAGAACTTACGCAGGTTAATCACGCCGGTATCGAACAGTAAATACTGGCCTTTTATACCCATAAGTGTCCCTTCTACACAGCGGGATTTGTCGAAATTCTGTGACACTATTTTCTCCGGGTATTTCACAACTGGGTAATTTATCTCAACCGTATCCACGCCATTGATAGCACTGAGTGCAAACTCACCGAAGCTCTCAGTTATTGCGTCTATTTCATCTCGACAGCTAGCGATAAGGCGCTCTCTCTCGGCAGGCATATCAAGCGGCTCTGCTGTGCCTTTGAGCATGTCGCGCCAATTAGTTTTGTCGGCAACATGTTGCTTAAACGCCACCTCAAGTGCGCCGGATTGGAGCCTCGTTCGCACGCGCATAACGGGGAGCGCCTGCGTTGCACCTTGATCGATCCAACGAGTCGGCACCTGAGTTGCTCGCGTAATACCAACTTTGAGACCAGAGGAGTTTGCAAGATAAACAATATGGTCCTGCATACAGAACTGCTCTCCCCACGCAGGTTCACGACAGGTACCTTGATCGAAATGACAGCGCTCGGGATGAACAATGCATG
>Ga0181572_10003254_pt1 | contig 11443 bp, 6 predicted proteins | sample 101ome_26_FD_133004 | JGI IMG/M metagenome (GOLD analysis project Ga0181572, IMG submission 133004) | Coastal salt marsh microbial communities from the Groves Creek Marsh, Skidaway Island, Georgia - 101408AT metaG (megahit assembly) | ecosystem: Environmental > Aquatic > Marine > Intertidal zone... | reverse complement strand
TAAATCTTTCTAATGAAAAAATTATATATGATATTCACTCAGAATTTCTTAATGCTGGTGCTGATATTATTGAAACTAATACTTTCAATTCAACAAAAATCTCTCAAGCAGACTATGGTTGCGAAAATTTTTCTTATGAATTAAATTTTTCAGGAGGTAAGATTGCAAGAAAAGCAGCTGATGACTCTATGTCAAGAAGTAAGGATTTAAAGCTTGTTGCTGGAGTTGTTGGTCCTACTAACAGAACATGCTCAATGTCTCCAGATGTAAATAATCCAGGTTTTAGAAATATTTCCTTTGACGAGTTGCAGAATGATTATGAAATTTCAATTAATGCTTTGATTGATTCTGGAGTGGATCTAATTATGATTGAAACTATTTTTGATACTCTTAATGCTAAAGCAGCTTTAATGGCATTAAAAAAAATTGAAAGAAAAAAAAAGATTAAATTACCTTTAATGCTCTCAGCAACTATTACAGATTTATCTGGTAGAACACTATCTGGTCAAACATTAGAGGGATTTTATAATTCAATAATACATTCTGATCCGCTAAGTGTCGGACTTAATTGTGCTTTAGGACCAAAAGAGCTTGAGTCACATTTGATCGAATTGAATAGAATATCAGAATATTTTATTAGCATTCACCCAAATGCAGGTCTTCCTAATGCTTTCGGTGAATATGATGAGACCCCTGAATCAATGTCGAATTATATAAAAAACTGGGCAGATAATAACTATATTAATATCGTAGGTGGGTGCTGTGGAACAACTCCAGAACACATAAAGTTAATAAAAGAAACTGTGAAAAATAAAAAACCAAGAAATATTTTAGAAAAAAATGATAAATTAAGACTCTCAGGTTTAGAAGCTTTTAATTATTAGTTATGAACGAACAAATCATAAAATTTATTAATATCGGAGAAAGAACAAATGTTACTGGTTCGGCTAAATTTAAAAAGTTGATAATGGCAGATGATTTTGAAGAGGCTGTTTCTGTCGCAAAAGATCAAATAGAAAATGGTGCTCAAATTATTGATATTAATATGGATGAGGGGCTTCTTGATTCTGAGAAAGCCATGGAAAGATTTCTAAACTTAATCGCTGTTGAACCCGATATTGCAAAAGTTCCTTTCATGATAGATTCCTCTAAATGGTCAGTAATTGAGTCAGGTCTAAAATGTGTTCAAGGAAAAGCCATAGTTAATTCTATTAGTCTTAAAGAGGGAGAGAAAGTTTTTTTAGAACAAGCCTCTTTAATAAGAGATTATGGTGCAGCTACTGTTGTGATGGCCTTTGATGAGAAAGGTCAGGCAGATACTATTGAAAGAAAATTTGAGATTTGTTCAAGAGCTTATGAAATTTTAACTAAAAAAATTAAATTTCCAGCTCAAGATATAATATTTGACCCAAATATTTTTGCTGTTGCTACTGGGATTAAAGAACATAACAATTATGCTCTTGACTTTTTTGAGGCCACCAAACTTATAAAACAAAAATTACCACTGGCTAAAGTTTCAGGAGGTGTGTCGAATGTGTCTTTTAGCTTTAGAGGAAATAATCAAGTAAGAGAGGCTATGCATTCATGCTTCCTATATCATGCAATAAATTCAGGTATGGATATGGCGATTGTTAACGCAGGACAAATAACAATTTATGAACAAATACCCAGTGATTTGAAAAATGCTATTGAGGACGTTTTTTTTAATAAAGATGATGAAGCAACAGATCGACTGATAGAAATTTCAAGAAAATTTTCAAAGAATGTTGAAAAACAAAAAATTACGAAAGAGTGGAGAAAACTTCCTGTTGAAGAAAGAGTAAAACATTCCTTAATTAATGGAATAAATGAATATATAGAAAAAGATACAGAAGAGTTAAGAGTTAAGTTAAAGAAACCTTTGGAAATTATTGAAGGCCCATTAATGGATGGTATGAATATTGTAGGTGACCTTTTTGGTGCAGGAAAAATGTTTTTACCTCAAGTTGTTAAGTCTGCAAGAGTAATGAAACAGTCTGTTGCATATTTACTTCCTTTTATGGAAAACGACAAAGTAGGTTCAACTAGTTCCAAAGGAAAAATTCTTTTGGCAACTGTTAAAGGGGATGTTCACGACATTGGAAAAAATATAGTTGGTGTAGTTCTTCAATGTAACAATTTTGAGGTAATAGATTTAGGTGTAATGGTGCCATGTCAAACTATAATTGACACAGCAATTAAAGAAAACGTAGATTTAATTGGTTTGTCTGGACTTATAACGCCAAGTCTTGACGAAATGTGTTTTGTGGCAAGTGAACTTACTCGAAATAAGGTTACTAAACCATTACTTATTGGAGGGGCAACCACTAGTAAAATTCATACAGCTATAAAAATCTCACCTTTATATGATAGTGGAGTTTGTCATGTAACTGATGCATCAAAAGCCGTTGGTGTGGCAAGTAATTTGATCTCGAAAAGTAAATGTTTACCCTTCATTGAATCTATAAAAAAAGAATACCAAAATTTAAAAAATTCTTACTTTAAAAATGAAAAAATTGATGAAGAAAATAGTTTAAATGAATGTAGAAAAAATAAGTTTAGGTTTGATTGGAGTAAATATAATCCTCAAAAACCAAAATTTACTGGTTTAAAAGTTTTTAAAGATATTTCTTTAGAAGAAATTTCTAATTACATTGATTGGAAGCCTTTTTTCCAGTCGTGGGAATTACATGGTAACTTTCCCCAAATTTTAAATGATGAAAAGGTTGGTCAGGCTGCTAAGGATCTATATCGAGATGCACTAAATATGCTTGAAGATATGATTAAAAAAAAAAAAATTAAACCTGCAGCAGTAATTGGTTTTTGGCCAGCTAACTCAGATTTAGACGATATTATTGTTTATGAAAACGATTCTAGAAAAAAAATTTTAAATAAATTTTTTAATCTTAGACAACAGGTAAACAGAAAAAATTCAAAAAGAGCCAATTATTGTCTTTCCGATTTTATAGCTCCTTCAGCTATGAAAATCAGAGACTACATAGGCGGATTTTTAGTAACTGCAGGTCAAGAGATTGAGAATATATCTAAAAAATTTGAAAGTAAAAAAGATGATTATAACTCAATTTTAGTTAAATCTTTGGGAGATAGAATAGCAGAGGCACTTGCAGAAATGATGCATCAAAAAGTGAGGACGGTTTTATGGGGTTATGCCAAAAATGAAAAGTTGACAAATGAACAACTTATAACAGAGGATTATGTTGGGATAAGACCTGCACCTGGTTATCCTGCCTGTCCTGACCACACTCAAAAAGAGACTCTTTTTAAGCTTTTGGATGTAAACAATAATTTAAAAGTAAAGTTAACTGAATCTTATGCCATGACGCCATCCAGTTCTGTCTCTGGGCTTTATTTTTCTAATCCAGAATCATCTTATTTTGGTGTTGGTAAAATTAATAAAGATCAAGTTATAGATTATGCCAAAAGAAGAGGTATTAGTGTTGAAGAAGCAGAAAAATGGTTGGGTCCTAGTTTGAGTTATTCACCAAAGAAAGCAGCATAAATTTGTTTGAGAATGATGAAAAAATTAAACTGCCAGATTTAGAATTTTTATCAACTCTAAATTCCCAACAAAAAAATGCTGTTTTAAATACTGAGGGACCACTTCTCGTTTTATCAGGGGCTGGAACGGGAAAAACAAAAGTATTAACTACTCGTTTAGCAAATATCATTTACACAAGAAAAGGAAATATAAGAGATATTTTGTGTGTTACATTTACGAATAAAGCTGCTTTTGAAATGAAAATGAGAGTTGAAAAAATTCTCAAAACACCAGTGGAGGGAATGTTTATTGGTACATTTCATTCTATCGGTGCCAGATTTTTAAGAAGACATGCAAGTTTTATTAATCTCAAAAGTGATTTTACAATACTTGATTCTGAGGATCAGTTAAGACTATTAAAGCAGGTAATAAATTCTTTAGATTTAGATACTAAATTACATGTACCAAAAAGTTATCTTTATATGATTGATCAACTAAAAAATCATGGTCTTACATATTCTGAGATATCAAATCATGAGTTTGATCATAAAACGAATGGTAAATTAAGTTTAATTTATCGCATGTACCAAGAGCGTTTAAAAAATTATAATTCAGTAGATTTTGGAGATTTAATAATGCTTCCACTTGAAATTTTAAAAAAAGAAAAAGAATTACTTTTCAATTATCAAAAAAAATTTAAATACATACTTGTGGACGAATATCAAGATACTAATGCCTCGCAATATATGTTGCTAAGATTATTATCAGGTAAAAAAAAAAATATTTGTTGTGTAGGAGATGAAGATCAATCCATATATGGATGGAGAGGAGCGCAGCTAAAAAATATTTTGAATTTTGAAAATGATTTTGATGGAGCTAAAATAATTAGGCTAGAGCAAAATTATAGATCATCAGGAAATATTCTAAATGCAGCATCAAGTTTGATTTCTGAAAATAAGGAGAGAATTGGAAAGAAACTCTGGACCTCAGACCCCTCTGGTGAGTCTGTTGATATTGTAAATTTGGAAAATGATGAGATGGAGGCAGTTTTTGTAGCTGATAAAATAAAAAAATTAATTGAAAAAGGAATTAATTTGTCAAAAGTTGCAATACTTACAAGAGCGAGTTTTCAATTTAAAGATATTGAAGATAGATTTATTCGAGAAAACTTAAAATATAAAGTTATAGGAGGTTTGCGATTTTATGAAAGAGGAGAAATAAAAGACGCGCTTGCTTTTTTCAAGCTTCTTTTAAATAGTGATGACAATTTGGCTTTTGAAAGAATAATAAATATTCCAAAAAGAGGCATTGGCACAGTTTTTTTAAAAAATTTATATAAAATTGCCAGTGAAAAAAAAACTTCACTTTATAAATCTTTAGAAATTTTTAAAGATAATGGAGGAGCTCAAAAAAAAGTTGAAAAAAATATTATAAACTTTTTTTTAATCTACGAAAAACATAAACAAATGCTAAGCACAGAAAATCATTCGGATGTAGCTGGCTCCTTATTAGACGATATTGGGTATACTGAGATGTTACAAAATGAAAAAACAATTGAATCAGAGGGAAGGCTGGAAAATTTAAAAAAACTTGTTGTAGATATTAAAAATAGAAGTAGCCTTGGAGAGTTTTTGGAAGAGGTTAGTCTTCTTACTGAAAATATTAATCAAAAAGATGATAATGATAAAACTTCTTTAATGACACTTCACAGTGCAAAGGGCCTAGAGTTCGATTACGTATTTTTACCTGGATGGGAGGAAGGTATATTTCCTAATCAAAGAAATATTGATGAATATGGTAATAAGGGATTAGAGGAAGAAAGAAGACTCGCATATGTTGGAATAACTAGAGCACGAAAGAAACTTTACATTTCCTTTGTTAACTTTAGAAAACAATATAATTATAACTTATATCGGTCTATTCCTTCTAGATTTGTCTCAGAATTACCTAAAAAAAGTTGTAATCTAATTTTAGAAAAAAGTTCAATTAAATCTGAGAAAAAACAGTTTAAAATTTTATCAAATAATAAATTTTCAGTAGGTGATTTTATTTTACACACTGAATTCGGAAAAGGAAAAGTACTTGGAGTTAATGGAAAAAAACTACAAATTAAATTTGATAATGCTTCAGGGATTGTAAATATTTTTTCGGATTTTGTGAAAAAAACTGATGTTACATAAAATTTCTTTTTACGTAAATGAGAAACAATTAAAACAAAAAAAAATTTTAAATTTTTTTAAAAATTTAGTTTTTGAAAAAAAAAAAAAAAATTGGAAAATTCAAATAATTAGTAGTGATTATTTAAGAGATTTGAATTTATTGAAATATTTTTTAAAGATAAAAACAAAAATTAAAGTCGATTTTTTGAAAGATAAGGACTGGGTTTTAGCAGTAAAAAAAAAAGATAAACCTGTTTTAACAAATTTATTTACTATTTTTCAAAGTAAATTAAGTAAAACTTTTACAAAAAACTTTATTCAAATTCCAGCAAGTACAGCTTTTGGGACAGGTAAACATTATTCAACATTTTTAACAATTAAAAATATTGAATGGTTAATGAAGAAAAAAAAGTTTTTTAAATCTTTAGATTTAGGGGCTGGAACAGGTCTACTTGCCTTTGTTATAAATAAAATTTGTAAAAAAAATGTTGTAGCAACTGATATTGATCTTGATTCAGAAAAATGTGTAAAAATTAATAAAAAAATTAATGAAATTAATAATGTTTTTTTTGTTAAATGTAAAAATTTTAATTCAATATATTTTAAGGGAAAGAAATTTGATTTGATTGTTTCAAACATACTTCTATTACCATTGAAAAAGAATTCGAGAAATTTTTCCCAATATCTTTCCAGCGGTGGGTTTATTATAATATCTGGAATTTTGAAGACACAAATAAATGATATTACAAGTTATTTTATGAAATTTAATTTAAAATTAGTTAAAAGTATTTATATTAATGAATGGGCATCAATGATTTTTAAAAAATGAAAAAACAAATTAATAAAATTAAAAATCTAGTAAGTATTACAGAGGAAAAGGGAGCAGACTATTATCTCCTATCAACCTCAGATGAATTCTTAAATGAATATGTGCCAGAACATAATATGAGATTAAAGTGGTTAACTAATTTTTCTGGATCTAATGGAGTAGCCCTAATTTCAAAAAAAAAGAATTTTTTTTTTACAGACGGTAGGTACATTTTACAGGCTCAAAAAGAATTAAAAAAAAATTTTGAAATACTCGACTTAAGTAAAATTAATGTTGTAAATTTTATAAAAAATAACTTAAAGAAAAAAAAATTATTAGTTGATACAAGAACTTTTTCCAAAACCTTTATTTTAGATCTTATTAGTGTTTCTAAAAAATCAGAAGTTACTATTATTCATGATAACAAAAATTCTATAGATTTAATTTGGAGGGATAGACCAGCAAGTCAAAATAAACCTATTTTTTTTTTAGATAAAAAATTTTCTGGATGCTCAAGTCTTGAAAAAATAAAAAAAATAAAAAAAATAATATCAAGTCGCACCCTAATAATCACTTCACCAGAATCCGTGTGTTGGCTTTTAAATATTAGAGGATATGATTTACCAAATACACCCTTGGTCTTATCAAGACTTATTATAAATAATAAAAATATTATATTTTATTTAAATTTAAAAAAAGTTCCATATGATTTTAAATTGAAAAAAAAAATGATAGTTAAGGATATTAATCTTTTTGATAAAGACATCTCAAAATTTTCTAATGAGGAAGTTTTTGTTGAAAGAGAAATTCCTTACTTTTTTTTTAAAACTCTAAGTAAAAAAAATAGAGTTAAAGTAGTCAATGATATTTGTAATGAACTTAAATCTGTAAAAAATATAATAGAAATAAATAATTCGAGAAAAGCACACTTGTATGATGGTATAGCGCTTGTGAAGTTTTTTTATTGGTTGGAAAAAAATCTTGATAAAAATATTTCTGAATTTGAGGCTTCAAAGAAATTAGAACTCTTTAGAAAAGAAAATAAAGGTTTTTTTTCTTTAAGTTTTCCAACGATATCAGCAACTGGAGCAAATGGATCAATTATTCATTACAACCCTAAATCTAAAAGTAAAATTTTAAAAAAATCTCAGTTATATCTATGTGACTCCGGCGCACAATATATGGCAGCTACAACAGATATAACTCGTACTATATATTTAGGAGATACTCATGCCCCTCAAAAGATTAAAGATATTTATACATTGGTTCTTCTTGGACATTTAAATTTAAGTATTCTTAAGTTTCCCAAAGGTACGAAGGGTTTTCAAATTGACTCAATAGCAAGGTTTGAGCTTTGGAAAAGAGGGTTTGATTATAATCACGGGACGGGTCACGGAGTTGGAAGTTTTCTAGGAGTTCATGAGGGCCCGCAGTCTATATCAAAATCACCTATTAATGTAGCTCTCAAGCCAGGTATGATTATTTCAAATGAACCTGGGTTTTATGAGAATAAGAAGTATGGAATTAGGATTGAAAATTTAGTCTTAGTAAAAAATTCTTCATTAAAAAATTTTTATGATTTTGAAACTTTGTCTCTTTTTCCTTACGAAAAGCATCTTATTAATAAAAATCTACTGAACGTAGATCAACTTAATTGGATAAATAATTATCATCAACTAGTTTTCAAAAAACTCTCACCATATCTAGACAATGAACACAAAACATGGTTGCTAAGTAAAACTAAGAAAATATTTATGAATAAGTAATTAATTTTCGTGCAGCATTTATTGCTTCTTCAGTTATTTCTTTACCTGATAACATTCTCGCAATTTCATTTAACTTTTCTTTTTCATCTAATTTTTTAAGCTCTATGGCTGATTGATCATTTACTATTTTCTTTTTTACAACAAAATGATCATTTCCAAATGCTGCCACTTGAGGAGAGTGAGTAACAACTATTACTTGTTTAGATTCACCAAGTTTTTTTAATCTTTCTCCAACTGCACTAGAAACTGCCCCACCAATTCCACTATCAACTTCATCAAAAACCATTGTAGTTTTATTATTTTTTTGAGCAATAACTTTAATTGCTAAAGCAATTCTACAAAGTTCTCCCCCTGAAGAAATATTTTTGATTTCTCCCATTTCTGAGTTTGGATTTGTTCTAATTTTAAATGTTACTTTATCAATACCATTTGAGCTAGGAGTTGATTCCTCAAAAAAGCTTTTAAATTTTGCATTTTCAAGTTTAAGAGCAGGAAATTCATTATTTATAAAGCTGTCAAGTTTTACAGCACTATTTTTTCTTATTCTAGAAAGTTCTTTAGACTCTTTCTCATATTTTTTAGAATTTTCTAAATAAATTTTTTCAAAATCATTTGTTATTTTTTGAAGTTGAAAGGTTGAATCAGCCATTTCAGCTAATTTTTTTTTAAATTCTAATAATTCTGTTTCATCTATTTTATGTTTTCTACAAATTCTTTTGTAATTTTCTATTCTTTCTTCTATTTTGTCTAAGCTTAAAACATCAAATTCTTCATTCATTAAAGATGAAAAATAATTTGCTATCTCTTGAATATCAATATAAATGGAGTTTAATTCCTCTATTTTTTTAACGGAATTTTCATCTAACAAATCCTTAATTTTTTCTAATTCACTTATATTATTTACAAATAACTTATCAATGCCTTGAGGTGTTTCTGAGTAAAAGTTATCGACGATAATTTTTAAACCTTCGGAAATTTTTACTGAATTCTTCAAAAGCACCCTTTTTTTTACTAATGTGTTGAATTCATTTTCGGTTGGGTTTAGAGTTTCAATCTCCTCTAAATTATATTTAATTTGCTCCATTTCATTTTTAACAAAATTCAATTCTTCTTTTTTTTTTTCAAAGTTATCTTTCGATCTTAACAAATCATCCCAATAGGTTTTTAGTTTGACTTTGGTATCGAAGTAATCACCAAATTCGTCTAAAATATTAATATGAGTGCCAGAATCAAGAAGTCCTTGTTCAGAAAACTGACTATGAATTTCAAATAAGTTATTTGAAATTTCTTTTAAAATATTTAATGAAATCAAACTATCATTTATGAAGGATTTGCTTTTTCCATTGTCGCTAATAATTCTTTTTATTATGATTTCATCATCGCAATCTATACCAAGATCTAATAATTTCTGCTTAAGAAACTTAAAGCTCGATATATCAATTATTGCTGTAACACTTGATACTTTTCCTTTTTCTGGCCTAAAAGATGATTTATTTCTTTCGCCAGATATCAAACTTAATGAATCTAAAATCATTGATTTCCCAGCTCCTGTTTCACCAGTTAGAACACAAAGTCCATTATTAAACTCAATATCAATCATATCAATTAAAAGTAAGTTTTTTATTGATAAATATTTTATCATTTTAGATTAAATCAAAGTCTTCTGGTTTTAGTGATTTAAGATCAAGTTGTTTTTTTTTAAATTTTTTAAGATTTTTATTTATTTTTTTATCCTTAATAATATATCTAGATTCTTCAGCCCATTTACTTCTTGGAAAATTGTATTCTAATATTTTATAAAAATAGTAAGACTGTTTAACTAATCCTAGTGAAATATAACATTCTATTAATCTGTATATAGATTCAGGTACATGTGAGGATTTCTTGTAATTTTTCAAAACGTTTTTATACCTTTTAATGCTTGAGAGCAAGTAACCTTGTGATTGATAAAATTTTGCAATTTTAACCTCAGAGGCGGCTAAATGGTTATTTAAAGTTTGGAGATGGGTTAATGATTTTTTTGCATATTTTGATTTGGGATGTTTATTAATTAATTCTGAGAACTCCTCAACAGCTCTGTTTGATAACTTTTGATCTAGATTAACATCGGGCATTCTCTCAAAATATGAATATGCTTTTAGATACATTGCATATGGAATAGATTCATGAGTTGGGTTCAATTCTATAAATTTGCTTAAAGTAAGTATTGCTTCTTCATATTCATTGGCTTTATAATGCGCAAAACCAGCCATTAATTGACCTTTTGTGGCCCATTTGGAGTATGGGTGTTGAATCTCTAATTCGGTGAACTTATCAATAGCGTCAGTAAATTCTCTTTTTTTTAGATAATTCATCCCAGCTTTATATAAACCGATGTCACTTGAAAAAGTGTTAACTACTTCTTCATTTTTTGAGGAACAACTAAATATTACCAGTAATATTATAAGCCTTAACATATTCGAGAACATGTTAAATATTATTAATATGATTTTTAGTTTTATAAAGTGTTATTTTAAATTTTAATTAGAAGATATTAATTCCCAATTATCATTGGAGCTAAAAATTTCTTTTAGTAACTTGAGATTAAGCTCATGGCCGGTGTGTGAGGTATAAAATGATCCTATAATTTTATGACCAGCCAAAGATATATCACCGATAAAATCAAGTACCTTGTGTCTAACAAACTCATCTGTAAATCTTAGTCCATCCTTATTCAAAACTTTTTCGTCATCTAAAACAATAGCATTGTCTAAACTGCCACCTAAAATCAGTCCTTTTTCTTTTAACTTTTCAACGTCTCTAATAAAGCCAAAGGTTCTTGCTGAACTAATTTGTGTTTCATACAAATCGGGGGTTAGAGTAAGAGAAATAGATTGTTTGCCAATGCACTTATGTTGGTATTCAACATTACATGTAATCATAGTTTGATCAAATGGACTAACTCTAGCAATTTTTTCATTGTCCTTGACTTCAATAACCTTCTTTATTTTGATAAATTTTTTGAAGTTATCTTGAGATTGGAAACCATTTTTTTTTAATGAATTTATAAAAATAATTGATGAGCCATCACAAACTGGAACTTCATTACTATCAAGATCAATGTAAACGTTATCAATTTCAAGACCATGCAAAGCGGATAAGATATGCTCTACTGTAGAAATATTATTTCCATTGCCATCTGATAGAAGTGTGC
>Ga0181572_10003250_pt1 | contig 11454 bp, 8 predicted proteins | sample 101ome_26_FD_133004 | JGI IMG/M metagenome (GOLD analysis project Ga0181572, IMG submission 133004) | Coastal salt marsh microbial communities from the Groves Creek Marsh, Skidaway Island, Georgia - 101408AT metaG (megahit assembly) | ecosystem: Environmental > Aquatic > Marine > Intertidal zone... | reverse complement strand
GGAAGAAGCGCGTCGTCGAGGCCGCGGCACGCGACGACGACGAGGCGAAGACCCGAGAGGCGTTGCAGTACTTGGCGACGTGCGAGAAGCGAAACGAAAAGAAACGATCCCGATGAACGACGAGCACGTACAATGAACTATACATGATACGTGATGATGAAGATGATGAGCTGCGAGTCACGCCCGGACGTTCGACGCGCGCGAGGGGTGAGGAATCGCGCGGCGACGCGTTCGCGACGGTATATTCCTGAGATATGAATCGACTTTATAGTATTCGAGGACGCGCGTCGCGCGCGGGCGACGCGTCCGACGCGACGACGCGAATGCGCGTTTGCACGTGCGCTCAAAAGTTGACCCGCGCGATGTGCTCGTCCTCGCGTCGCGCTTACGGCCCGTGTTTCGTTGGTAATTTTTTTCGCGGCGAGCGGGAACGCTTCAACTCGAGTCGCGCGCGCGGTGAGGCGCGGTACGGCACGGCACGACTCGTACGAGTACACACTACTTTACACTACAAACGGTGGAGGCGTCGGTCTCGCGTTCAAGACGTATCGCGCGAAAAAGTTTTCAAGCGCCGTCGCCGTCTCCTCGGGCGCGTCTTCGTGCACGGCGTGACCGGCGCGCGGAAGCAAGACGAGTTGAAATTTCCCTTGCATCTGCGCCACCGTGAGTTCGGTGTCCAAACGATCGTTTCCGGCGAGCACCAATAGTTTCGCCGCGCGAACGGCGAGAAATTTTCGCGATAAACCTTCGTACCACGCCCTCCAAAACGGCGCCGTCGCGCGCACGTCGGTGCGCCACACGTACCGCCGTCGTCCGTCCTCCGCGTCCTCGCGCCGCAATTGCGACGGCAGCGACAACGCCGCGGACCGCGCGTTCGTCGTCCCCCCGCCTCGCGTCGCGCTCCATCGCATGGCGTCGCGAAGCGACGAAAACTCCGTCGGGCGCGCGTCCACCATCGCGCCCATCGCCGGAAGCGCGCGCAACGCGCTCCCCTCGACGATGTCAATCAACACCAATCCCGCGAGCGTCGTACTGGATTGATCGCCCGATTCCACGAGCGTCGCCACGCGCGTCGCGATGGCGCCTCCCATGCTGTGCCCGACGACGACGACGCGCCGCGCGCGTTCGCCGCCGTCTCGAAGCGTCGCGACGTACGCGCGAAGCGTCTCGAACGCGTCTCGCGCCATGACGTCCGGATCGAACGTCGGTTCCGAGTCCTCATCGCATCGACTCTCGCCGTGTCCTCGAAGATCCATGGCGACGACGTCGACGCGCGCGCAGATGGACGACGGGTCCTCCTTCGCGCGTCGCTCGAATTCCTCGGCGAAAGACCCCCACGACAACGCCGTGTGCGGACACCCGTGCAATAAAAAACACACGGGCGGCGGCGACGGTGCCGCGTCCACCTCCTCCTCCTCTCGCGACGACGGCTCGATCGCATCGTTCGAATACACGCGAAACGTCCCGCGCGTCGTCCCCGCGTCGACGTCGCTGCATCGCCGAAAACACTCTCGCCAGTGTCGCGCCTCGACGTCGGCGGCGGCCACATCATCATCCTCACCCTCATCATCATCCTCCGCGTCGGCGTCGACATCGACGTCGACATCGCCGTCGACGGTCGCGTCACCGCGCGCGTCCTCCGCGATCGCGCGCGCGCGTCGAGGCGGAAGCCCAAGTCCGAGTCTCGACGTCGTCGGTTTGGGACGTTTTGACGTCGAGATGGATGCCCACGGCGCCGGCGTCCACGCGGGATTAGGCGCGCGCGCGTCGACGCCGACGCACGCGTCGACGGGTGTCTCGTCGACGTTCGCGTCGACGGTCGACGACGGACGCTCGTCCATCGTCGCGCGTCGCCATCTGATGACGATGACGAGACAACCGTCGACACATCATCATCCATCGTCATCCGTCGACGCGTCGCCGACGACGCCATGCCGTCGACGGAGAAACGGCAGCGAACGCTCCGCGAGACGGTGTCTCGCGCCGAACACATCCACGGCGTCCGAACGACGTTACGATTCGACGACGACGCGGTCGATGATGGATTTGAAATCGTGACGACACCGAACGCGACGACGACGACGACGACGAACGCGAGGACGACGTTCGAGCGACGACGCGCGCGCGTGGACACGTTCGATGATTTCACCGTCGCGTACGTGTCGAACGAGGCGCACGAATCGTCGCTCACGGAGACGACGTCTGCACGTTCTCGTCGTCGTCGTTTTCTAAACCCTAGGCGACGCGACGTCGAGGTTGAACGAACATCCGACGAGGCGTTCGCGCGGGCGATATCGAACGAACTCGCCGTGGGATTACGCGCGGGGACGCGAACGTTGCGACCGGAGATGTACGAACGACTCGTGCGGACGTGTTTGCGACGACGAGGGGTGAGGGCGAGCGCGAGAGACGCCGCCGCGGCGCGACGCGCGGTGGCCGTCTTGCGCGCGTGCGAGAAGAGAACGCCGGCGACGGCGTTGGTGACGCGCGCGGACGATGGTGTGACGCGTCGGAAGAGTTGTGGAGCGGTCGTGGACGTCACGGGGGCACCGCCGATCGTGGTGACGACGGTGGAGGCGTGGACGCCGCTCGAAAACGCCGAGCGAAGTCGGGACGGCGCGAGACGCGGCGGCGGCGAACTCGATTGGTTTCAGTTTGACGAGCTCTTGGATCGGGCGACGCACGGCGACGCGCCGACGACGACGACGACGACGGGTAGGGGAGGCGGGGGCGCCGTTCGACGAAGCGCGCGCGATCGAGGCGGACGCAACGCGGGCGACGAGACGAGCGACGACGACGACGACGCGGAGAGCGACGACGACGACGACGACGACGACGAGAACGAGGATGAGAACGATCGAAAAGATCCGGCGTACGAACACGTCGGTGCGAAACTACTGTTCATCCACTCGTGCGCCGTCTTCACGCGAGACGCTCGTCTGCGACTCCACGCGTTGGCAAAGTGGCGCGCGGCGGGCGGCGCCGACGCCGCGCGCGCGACGAGCCTGGCGCAAAACGCGTTGTTGTACAGATTCGTCGTGGACATCGCCCCCACGGATGGGCACAGGAACACATTTTTTGTCAAAATGATCGAATTGGCGTGTTTGGCGGCCGAACGCGTGGGCGCGCAGCGTGAGGGAGACGCCGACGCGTCGCCGACGTCGGCCGAGTACTACGACGCCGACGACGTCGACCCGACGACGTCGGCGAAGACGCGGCCTCGATCGTCGACGGGATCCACCGTCGCGCGCTCGGCGGCGTTCGCGCCCACCGTCGCCGGCGCCGAGGATTGCGGCGTCCTCGAGGTGAGCTCGGCGGCGCGAGACGTCTTGGAAGCCATCGTCGCGCTTCTCGACGCGTGCGAAGACGTCGAAGGCGCGAGTCGTCGACACTCTAAGATTCGCGTGCAGATTGAAGACGCGTACGCCGAGGCGTGGAAACACACGGGCGCGGCGCGGTTGCGCCGAGACGAGTCCAAGCGCGTGTTTTTGCGAGAGATTCGCGACCCGAGACTTCGACTCGTCCGCGCGAGAGAAATCTTGGCGCGACGCGTCGATCGACGACACGCTCCGGGCATTCTCGCCGGCGGCGACGGCGGCGACGGCGCGCGCGGCGCCGTCGACGTGTTTGACTACGTCGCCGGCGACGCCGTGCGCGCCGTCAAGGCGCAACAACAGAGCGAAGGGAGTAGCGATTACGCCGCCGCCGCGTCCGCGCTCGGCGCCGTCGCGTCCGCCGCCGCGTACGGCGTCGCGTGCGCGCGGACGAGGGACGACGGTCTCGCCGCGTCTCTGCGCGCGTGCGTCGACGCGTACGTCGCCGAGACGCATCGAAAAGACGTGTGCGATCCCGTCGCCGTCGCGTCGCTCGCGTGCGCGGTAGCCTTTGTCGAATGATTGATTTTGTAAATAATGATTGATGATTACACCGCCGCGCGCGCGCTCGCGCGCTCGACGCCGCTCGCGTTGAACGTCGTCCCGCACCCGGACGCGGCGTCGAAGACGAAAAAATTGACGCACGGCGCCCCCCTCCCGCTCACCGCCTTGAGAACCTCTTGTCCCAAAATACCACCCACGACGGCGTCGATGGCTGGCATCTCCATCGATGACGGCGTCACCGCGCGCGCGACGTCCTCGGGGACGAAGGACGCGTCTTTCCCCGCGCGCGTCGCCCTCTCTCGCAGCGCCGCCACCACCGCGTCGACGTCATCCTCCGTCGCCGGTCGTCCGTGCGCGCGCTCGAAATCAAACAGCGCGCGCACGGCGAACGGTAGTTTCGACGTCTTTTTTCGCGCCGACGCCCAATCCCGCTCCCCGCCGTCGGCGCCGAACGCCGTCGACATTGGCGCGAATCGCGCTAGAAACGTCTCCTCGCCCGCGCCCGCACCCGCCGCTCTGTACGCGTGTTCGTCGCCGAGATCGACGAAGAAATACGACGCGAACGCACCGCAAAATCCCGCAAAGAAACGCGTATTGGCGCGTCGACACTTGGCGTTGACGGTTTCCGCCGCGAGAAACGAATATCCCACGACGACGACGCAATCGAAACCGCTGAAATAATCATCCGATTCCTCATCCAACGCGCGTCCGCTCGTCGTCTCCGCGCGCACGTTCGCGAACGGGTTCATCTCCTTCAACGTTCGCGCCATGTTCTCCGCCAACGTCGTCGTCGAGTCGTCGCCGTCGCCGTCGCTCGACGCCGCGTTTAAAAAATTCCCGTCGAGCCCAAACGTAGTCTCTCGCGCCTCCTCCTCGTCGTCCCGAATCGTCATCTCCCCAACCCCCGCCAAGATGACGTTCTTCAACGTCTCCGCGCACAACCCTCGCGCGCTGGCGCCTTGCGGCCGCTTCCCGCACGACACGAGCACGCGCGCCGTGCGCAGCGCGCGCTGCGTCTCCACGCCCCACACGCGGATTTGTCTGTCGTACACCGCCGCCTCTTGTTCCGTGAGCGCGACGCTTTTGTCGTCCATCGGTGCCGTCGTCATCGTCATTCGTCGAGCGTCGAACGTCCGGACGTCGAGACGCGCGCGACGACGACGCGCGACGGCGACGCCGCGCGACGAATGACGATGATGAAAAGATGCATCCGCCCTCAACCCTAAACCCTAGTACTTAACCCTAGTTAGGGTTGAGACGACCGACCCCCAAACCCCGAACGCGCCCGTCCGCGCGCCATCCCTCGACGCCAACGACGACGACCGATCGTCGACCGATCGACGATGACGGTGACGCTTCGACCGCCCACGGACGTTTTCGGCGCGTTCGCGCGCGGATCGCGCGCGAGCGCGACCGCGACCGCGCCGACATCCGCGCCGACATCCGCGCCGACATCCGCGCCCACCGCGACGAAAGCGACGACGGAGCGCGCGGGCGCGAGCGCGGACGCGGTGACGTACGACAGAGCGACGCTCATCGCGCTGAGAGACGCGAACGAGGCGGTGACGCACGAATTACCGGTGGAATTGGCGACGAGCACGCTCGAGATCGTGAAGAATGAGTTGAACGCGGCGATCGCGGCGAGAGAGGGAAGCGTGTGGGGGACGCACCAGGGGAAATCGAAAACGGCCGCGACCGCCGCGAACGCGACCGCGACCGCGACGGAGGAAGAGACGACGACGACGACGACCAAGGAGGAGCCGGTGGCGGAGGCGGCGAGCGAGAAATCAACCGCCGCCGCCGCCGCCGCCGTCGGCGCGGAGAGCGGACCGTACGACGCGGATAAGTCAAAGCGCGTCATCAAGTCGGTGCTGAATAAGGTGTCGGCGGATAAGATGGATAAGATGATGGCGCAGTTGAGCGAGTGCGCGCTGAGCGACGCGCGTGTCGGTAAGGCGTTGGTGTCCATGCTCGTCGATCGCGCGTGCGCCGACGAGCGACACGCGAGCGTGTACGGGGAATTGGCGGAGAAACTCAACGCCATCGTGCCCGCGTACGCGATCGAGGGCGGCGAAAACGACGACGACACGTCGGCGACGACGACGACGACGTTTAAGAAGATGCTCTTGGGGGCGTTGCAAGACGATTTCGAGTCGACGTGCGTCGCGCGCCAGGGCTTGGGCGCCGTCGTCGATCGGTACGAGCACGAATCGCAATCCAAGCGCATCAAGGGTCGCGTCATCGGCGTCGCGCGCATGATCGGGGAACTCTCCAACCGAGGCATCGCGAGCGACGCCGTCGCGCGCGCCGTCGTCGAGGACTTGCTCGGCGAGCCGCGCACGACGCCGTGCGAGGACGACATCGACGCCGCGTGCGCGTTGCTCGCGACGAGCGGCGCGAACATGGAAGCATCGGCGAAGAAGTCCATGGATGCCTACATCGCGCGTTTGAACGTGCTCGCCGAATCCGAAGAGGTGAGTCCGCGCACGCGTTTCGCGTGCCGCGACGTCATCGAGCTTCGCGGCAACGAGTGGGTCAAGCGCGGCGGTAAAGTCGCCGCCGCGAGCGCGTCCAAAACGAACGGCGCCGCCGTCGATCTCGCCAACGCGACCCCGCTCGTTTCGGACGAGATTTTGTTCCCCGAGGGACCGAGCGGAGGGAAGGCGTCGTCGTCGCTCATGGGTTCCTACGAGGCGCCGGCGCGCGCCGGCGTCATGCCGACGGCGGCGAACCGCGCCGCGCTCGAGGCGAACATGCGTCGGGACGCCAAGGCGAGAGCCGAGGCCAAGGTGGACGCCGCGATCGCGGCGGCGAGCGGCGAGGGCGACGCGTCGACGTCCAAGTACTCTGCCGAACAAGCTGAGAAGAAGATTGCCTCATTCATCGACGAGTACGCCGTCGTCGGCGACGTCGGCGAGGCGTTGCTCTGCGTCGCCGATCTCGTCGCGCGCGCGGAAGACGGCGACGCGACCAAGGATGCGATCGCCAAGGCGCTCGTCGATTACGTCGTCAACACGTCGACGGCCAAGGCGGCTGACCTCGTGGGTAAACTCTTCGCCGAGCTCTTCGCCCGCGGCGGCTTCGCCACGAGCGTCATCGAACAAGCCGTGGGTGACGTCGTCGCCATGCTCGACGACGTCGCCATCGACGTGCCGATGGCGCCGAAACTTCTCGCCGTCGTCGTCGCGCGCGTCGTCGCCGGCGGCGCCGTCGCTCTCGATTTCATGACGGCGGCGGGGAGCGGCATCGAAGACGTCGGCTACCGCCGCGACTTCGCCGGTGCGGCGTTGTTAGAGCTTCGCCGAGCCAACTTTGCCGGTCTCACGCCCGGCGCTTTGGATCTGAAAGAGTTCGCTCGAACCGAGGATCCCGACGAGGACACCGTCATCGAATGGCTCGGCAAACTCGACCTCGGCGATTTAGCGGCGTGAGTTCATCCGTCCGTTCGTCGACGAAGACGACGAAGCGTTTTCTCTTCGTCTCCACGTAGTAGACCACCTCATTCTTCATCGCGTCGGTCCTGACCGATGCGCGGTGCTTAATACTGATCGTTCCTTTCGTTCGTTCACCCCGTGTTCGCGCGCGCGCGCGTCCGCAGACGACGCCTCCTCGACGACGACGATAGCATGTTTCGCGCGTGCGCGCGACGCGCCGCGCGCGCGGCGAGCGGTGCGATCGCGTCTACGTCGTCCGTCGACGTCACCCGCGACGTCGCGCGTCGCGGCGGTCGCGCCCCCGTCCCGGTCGGCGCGACGACGACGAGGGGCACAATGGGCAACATGGGAACGGGCGCGATGACGCGCGCGTACGCGTCGTCGCCGTCGCCTCGCGCGGGCGCCAACAAAGCACCGGTGGGTTGGCTCTCCCTTCTCCTCGTCTCCGCCACGGGCGCCGGTTGCCTGTACTTTTACGACGCCGAGCGCGCGAGACGGGTGAACGCCGCGCGAGAGGGTCGACGCCGCGGCGACAACGGGTTCCAAACGCGCGTCGCCGGTGGACGCGCGAGCGTGGGCGGGGACTTTACCCTCGTCGACGCCAAGACGGGTAAACGGTTCGACACGGCGAAAGATTTACGAGGACGGTTCGCGCTGTTATATTTCGGATTCACGCACTGCCCGGACGTCTGCCCCGACGAGTTGGAAAAAGTCGCCGAGGTGGTGAACGCGACGACCGAGGCGCGACGCGCGTCCGGCGCGACCGCGCTCGTGCCGGTGTTCATCACCATCGATCCACAGAGAGACGATAGAAAACGCGTCGCGGCGTACGTCGAGGAGTTTCACCCGACCATGATCGGTCTCGTCGGTTCCGAAAAGGCGTGCGGCGACGCGGCGAGAAAGTATCGCGTCTACTACCGTAAAACCGGCGACGAGCGCGCGACGGAGGATTATCTCGTCGACCACTCCATCATCACCTACCTCATCGATCCCAACGGCGATTTCGTCACGTTTTACGGGAAAAACACCACCGCCGAGGAGGTTTCCAGGAGCGTTCTCGAGCACATGCGAGATTTCGACGAGGGTCGCGGCGTCGCCGCCGTCGAGGCGGCGAAAGAAACCCAGTCGCCAGGCGCGTGAACGAGCGTCGCGTCGCGTTATGTCATTCATCAATCAATCAATACATCGATCGATTCATTCATCAGCGCACGAGCTCGAACGCGCCGTCCATCTCTCCGCGCGCGCGCGTCGACGGCGTCGCCCACTCGCGTCTCGTCCCGTCCCGTCTCCACGTCACTCCGCGCCTCCGTCCACCGAGACGACGACGCGAACGAGGCGTCGAGAAGAGACGAACGCGCGCGATCGAACGACGATCGTCGAGCTCGCGGTGGAGACCCCGACGCCGACGCGCGCGCGGACGTGTCGTTTCGTCGTCGGCACGCGAACGACATGTCGGCGAAACCGGGAAGCGCGACGGGGAAATCGGCGACGCCGTTCGCGACGATGGACGTGTCGCCGTTCTTGTGGTGCGTGGATAGCATCGATCGATCGATCGACGGTACCGCGCGATGAAACGGACGCGGGTGGCGCGCGAAGGAGACGACGACGACGAGATTCGGGGACGCGAAGACGTCGAGCGCCGGGACGGAGAGACGCGTTTTTTCGTTTCTCCGCGCGAACGAACGAAGGAAGGAAGGAAGGAAGGAAGGAAGGATAAAGATGAAGACTGACGACGACGCGCTCGTGGTACTACCGTAGGAAAACGTGGAACATGGTGACGGACGAGTCGAACGACGACGTCATCGCGTGGAACGCCAACGGGAAGACGTTCACCGTGTACAAGCCCGACGTGTTGGAGGAGGAGTACCTGCCCAAGGTGTTTAAACACTCAAATTTCGCCTCGTTCGTGCGACAGTTGAATAATTATGGGTTTAGAAAGTGTCACAGCGACGCGTACGAGTTCGGAGTGGAGGGATTCGAGCGAGGGAAACCGGAACTGTTGACGACGCTGAAGAGACACGATTCGTCCAAGGGGAGACGCGGCGCGGCGAGAAAGAAAACCGCGGGCGGCGGCGGTGGACGCGGAGGCGGAGGCGGCGCGAACCGTCTGGCGATCACCGGTGGAAACGAGAGCTTAGAGCTCGGGGCGTACGGTGGATTAGAGAACGAGGTGGAACAGCTCAAGCGAGACCGTTTGCTCTTGCTCAAGGAGGTGATGCGTCTGCGAGAGACGCAGATCGAACACCGCGAGCGCGTGGAGGAGCTCTCGAGCAGATTGGAGGCGACGGAGAATTTCCAAACGCAGATGCGTCATTTCGTACAAGCCGTTCACGACGGCGAGAACATCAACGCCGCGCTTCAAGAGAGCGGTTTGGCTGGTTTCAACGCCGACGTCACCGCGCTCGGACCGAGAAAACGCCAAGCGCCGCGCTACCTCCCCGCGCTCGAAGCCGATCGACGACCGGACGACATCGGCGGTACCGGTCCCGGTACCGGAACCGCGCAGAGCGGACTCGCGTCCGATAGCCCACATAGCATCGTGCCCCCGTCGCCGCTCTCGCTCGAGGAGATTGACGACGAACACTTTTTGGCCATGTCCACGCCCGGCGCGGCGTCGGGCGCGATGACGGCGACGCACTCGCTCCCGTGGCCCGAATTCCTTCGATCGCCGTCCACGGACGAAAGCCTTCGACGCATGGTCGAGGACATGTCGTACGAGGGCGAATTAGACGCCGCCAAGCTCGAAGCCGGCGACGAGGCGTTCGTGAACACCCTCCTGGACCGCTCCAACTCGGAGCTCGGTCGTCAACTCAGTCTGAGTTTTTTGGACAGCGACGAGATGAACGAAATGGTCCGAGAGTTACACGGCGCGCAGCTCGACGCGCCGCCGTCGCCGATCACCAAGAAATCGTCATCCGCGTCGAGACAAGGGTCGCCGTCGTCAAAGAAAAAGTAAGAAAATGAACGAACGATTTATCGAATGATTTATCGAATGATTGATTGATTGATTGATTCGACGGCGCGTCGAATTCGAATTCACAATCGAATCCGAATTCGCGTCTCCGAACGCGTCTCCTCCGCGAGTGGTCACCGAATAGCGGCGGCGCTCGTCGCGTGTAAAAATCAGACGCAGACCAACACTCCGTCGACACCGACGCGAACTCGAATCGTCGCACTGTACGTATCAAAAAAAGTGAAATCCAATGAGTTATACAGGGCTCGAACCTGCGACATTCAGATTCGAAGTCTGACGCTCTTCCAACTGAGCTAATAACCCGTTGGGTTTAGAGGGATGTATGCGTCCTACATAGTGTATCACGCTTTAATCCCAAGATCATGCTGGGTCGATGCCTTTAATAAAGTTGCTAGATGAGGTCTTCGTATTGTATGAAAAGTTATGGGTCAAATCGGGGACGACCGCGCGACGACCTCTCGACGCGATCGACGATATCGCGACGCGGGGCGCGCGCGCGCGTTCGCGAACGACGACGGGAACGCGGTCGAGTCGCGTGGCGTAGGACGCGTTCGTCTCGGTGAACGCGCGCGCGCGCGTGCGAGCCGTTCGATCATCACGCATCATGTCCCCGACCGAGGCGGCGGCGGTGAAAAACCAAAAACGACGACGAGACGACGAAAAAACGACGACGACGACCGATGACGACGAAAAAACGACGAGTATTAAGAGACGTCGTCGCGGCGTGAAGAATCCCGCGCTCATAGGACGGTCGTTCACGGGTGGGGCGAACGCGAGCCTGTTCATTCGACAGTGGGCGTGGAAACGCGAGATGAAGACGGAGCGCGAACGATTCGTCGACGATTACGAGTACCCGATGTCGGTGACGGAGGAGACGAATGAATCAACGACGAGAAAGATTGTGTTGAAACAGAGAAAATTTAAAGCCACCGGGTTCGCGAGCACGGTGTGGGACAGCGCCATCGTGTTGGCCAAGTACGCGGAGAAGACGCGCGCGACGTTTGAAGACGCGCGGACGTGCGTCGAGCTCGGCGCCGGGTGCGGGTTACTCTCGTGCGTGATGCGCGAATTGGTGGGCGTGCCGCGCGTGATCGCGACGGATTTAGAGGGTAATCTCGAGTTGTTGACGGAAAATGTCACCAAGTACGGCGTGGAGACGCGCGCGTTG
>Ga0181572_10003245_pt1 | contig 11462 bp, 9 predicted proteins | sample 101ome_26_FD_133004 | JGI IMG/M metagenome (GOLD analysis project Ga0181572, IMG submission 133004) | Coastal salt marsh microbial communities from the Groves Creek Marsh, Skidaway Island, Georgia - 101408AT metaG (megahit assembly) | ecosystem: Environmental > Aquatic > Marine > Intertidal zone... | reverse complement strand
TGATCTTGCTATCCTCATCTTTATTGCAATTTCTTTAGCCTCGGAAGTTTTCATTGTTTTTTGGCCATTTTTTCCAATATATAATTCTTTTTCTAGCTGCTGAATTTCATTACTTAAAGCAACCTGCTGAACGTCTTTAGACGAGTCCCATAAATTGTTTTCGTACATAAAGTTTTTCAACTCTTGCTTTGTCATGATTTTGTCCCTAACACAATCAGTCCAAACCTTTGCGGCAACTCTTTGAGCGCCAGAAAGAACACTGCTTGGTGGAGAAACTACAAACATTTTTATTGTTTCGCCATTTTCTTGCTTTACTTCAAAATTCTTTCTTTTTTCCTTACTCATCTTGAATCTCCTCTATCTATAAAAAAGTTAATGTGGTTTCCTTCTGGTTCCACGTATTGAACATAATAATTTTGTAATTCTATATCAACATTTCTAATCTGATGATTTCCTTTGTCTAATATTTCTGATCTTAGGCTTTCAAATTGTTCTAAAACAGAGTGTTTCTGATCCTCGTTTAATATATTTTCTTCCCATAAAAAAGTAAAATGTTTTTCTATACTACTTATGGAACCAATCATTGTGGTCTTTATTTTTTTCTTTATGTTATCCGAAAGTATTTTCTTAGATCTAATATCCTGTAAAGAATTTCTCTTTCTTTCATAGTTACTCATTTTTTATTCCTAAATTCTGCTCAAGCGTATTTGATGTAAACTCATCGTTTGAATCTTCAGTGTCTTTGTAAGTAAATACGTGTTGATGGTTTTTACTAAATTTAGAACTAGCTCCCGTATCGTCTTTGTCTCGTTCTTTAGCTTCTTTTTCTCTTTTGTTTTTTTGTATCAATAGCCAGCCGTCTAGCATATCGTCATCTTCAATTACGAAATCAAGTGGGCAATCTAAAGACTCGTTTATGTTGTCATATACTCTAGACCAAGTTAACATGTTTCTTTGATTGATAGTTAGGTCCGTATTTTTTCTGACGCAAAATAAATCAAAACCAAAACCTCTGTTGCTCCAAATAGAACTCCAGATAGCGGTGCGACAAAGAAACCTAATAGTAGATTCAGATAGCAAAGAGTTTTGCCACAAATCAATAATATATTGAAAGTTGGCAGGTCTATAGAGCTTACCAGATTTGTATGTGGTGTTCTTTAGGAGAAATATTATTTTTTTAGTCTGGGCAATAAATTCGCAAGTGTTTGTTATGAAATCAGATTTAGGTTTAATTAAATCAGATAAACTAGATCTAGTCTTTTGTAAATCTTGCTTCAGCAATTTAATAGACGATTTTGATTTTCTGTTGAAAAACAAGTCTTTTTTGAGAGAGTCTATTTTCTCAATTAATATTTTTTTAATGCTATAGAAGCTGCTTGGCAGAATATGATTTTCTAGCATCCATCTCTCCAAAGATTCCTCTGTCATTAAACCTTCATCTAAGCAATTTGAAAAACTCTCAGAATAAACATTGCTAGCTAAAGAGATGTGATCTAACGTTGCTGGCACTATTGTTATATTTTTAGAAACAACAGTGCCAGAACGAATTGAATTAATCAGTTTTTCCTGTTCGTCTGTCCTCAAGCAAAAATCCTACCATTAATACCATGAAGTGTACGTAATTAACTGTACGAAAAAGAACTGTAACTCGTCCAGCTAGTGCTTGTCGAGACGTTACCGCCACCCACATCGCCTCCCTGTATGCTACTACTCGCCATTACAGCACCGGTAGTGCCGCGAGATTTGGAACCTAGTCCTATTGCTAGGTCATAAAGATAGCCAGCAGCCTTATTGTTGGTAATTACTTGACTATTTGGTAATCCGGGAGCGCCAGCAGCGTGAGTTTCAACTTCGGTCGTGACCTCGACTGGGAAAGTAGCAAACTTACCAGCTGGTAAGCTTTGTCCTAATATGCTAACCTTTTCTACTCCAGCGTCCCAGCTCATGCCAACAGATAAAACATTACCATAACTAATAGCTCCGGCAGCTCCAGTCCCTTCGCAATCGCCTGTATTAGTTGCTGAAAAGCTTGTAAAATCTGGACGAGTAATAACAGAGCAGTTTGCACCAGCATGTAATGCGCTAGCGCTACCAGCTCCAAATACTGAAGTGCCAGTATTTTGGAAGGTTACAGATTCAGTAGCTGGGCCATCTACGCCCATCTGTAAAGAGTAAGATGAGGCAACAGCATTTAATTTTATAACACTAAAACCCCCAGTCGATAATGAGTAAATTATTTCAACATCCACGGGCGAATCCCAAATTATAGCTGGAGAAGCCCAGCCGCCCATTGCGGCTTCTACGGTGATCTCAAGATCTATATCTTGTACAATTGGAACAGCCGCAGTGCTACCAAAAGCACTAAATGTTTCGATGTTTGTTGTAGAGCTTGCCCCAACGCTTTGTACGCCGCCTATTAAGGAACCTCCGACTTTAAAGCTTTGTAAGGCGTAATTAATTCTAGAAATGTTTGACATTTGATTCTCCCTTTGGTTGGGCGTTACCATACGCCTCGTTGATAATTATCTATTATTAGATACACATTTTGGTAAAATAAGAAAAAAAACCAAAAAACACCTATTTGTAAATTTCTACTGAGCATTTAGCAAGCCCAAGATGTATATTGGAGTTTAACGTTTTAGCCATATCGACACGAATATCCCTTAGAAAAACGGAGCAAGATGAGTATTGAGATATTAGGTCTGGATATCTTAGGGCGCTGGATACTGGGGAGCCTTTGTAGTCTAATGGGGCATTATTACTACTAATAATTGCATTAGAGTCAAAAATAGGCAACATCGTATCACTTTGGTTTACTAAAATATCAAGCATTGTATTTCTAGTATATTCATCTTCTGCCACGCAGTGAAAAATTAAGTCCGTTAAAACCTGTTGACCTCCCGCCAAGGAGAATGGTATGGATTTTTTGCTTGCAACTTCTACGGCTATGCAGGGCAGATTTATAACCATTTCTGGCGGTAAAATTTTGTCTGGGCCATTTACAAGGCTATTATAGCTCACCTCCTTGATCCAAGGAAGTGTGTTTGCATAAATTATGTTGATATATTTGTAGCTATATTCAGCCTGAACTTTAGAGCCTGTTGGAATAGGAGTGTCGAATATAATTCTGCCGTTATAGTAATCTACGTAATGTGCGTAATCTCCAGTTGTGTCTGAAGCGTAAAAAATATCATCAACATAAACACCGCTAATTCCGGGGATTAAATCATTGTCGCCAACGATTGGATCTGAAAAACCTGTTGGTGGAACTACTCCACTTTGCCAAACCCAGTTGGGGCGAAAGCCATCCCAAGCTCGACCGGTGGAAAAATTGCTATTATTAGAAAGCTGTAACAAGCTATAATCTGTATTATTGGGAGATAGCTCATTAAGCGTTACATTAAAATAATTACCTTTTTCTAAAAGAGACCAGTCCAGCCACTCTACCACATTGTCTTGAAACTCGTTGTAGTCGGTAGAATCGAAAACAGTATTTATATGTTTGAGAGGAGACATTTAAGAAAACACCTTATGTAGTATAGAAGATATATAACTTTCTCTACCCCGCAACGCTCTAGTGATAAAATTATTGTCTATTGTTCCAGAAAAAGATGGAGATACTCTAAAAGATTGACCCACAGACATGAAGCCAAGTCCTGATCGACCTCTGCCGCCAGAAGGTTGGTAGTGATAGTTTGCAACGATAATGGAAGATCCTAAAGTTATGAGCCAATCTAGCCAATGTAAATCACCGTCTTTATAGTTAACGTGGCCAGTTCCTAGAGAAAGAATGTCTTGAAAATCATCGGGCTGAACATTGATATTAAAGCTACCCTTAAGCTTTTTGTCAAAAGGCTGAAAATCAATTCGTATGCTGTTTTTGATAGAATATATAATGGACTCAACCGCCGAGTTAACCATTCCTGAAGGTATTCCAAACTGGCCAGCTAAAGAATTTGGATTTGAGCTTAATAAAGAAATTATTTCTGGCTGTTCTAATATCCAGCCGTTAATAGAATCTTGAAGCTCTTTAGTTATAAAGGATTGTTTTGATCGTAAAATTTTGTTCATCTGAATAGACAAAGACTCATTAATTTTGTCTTTTATTTGACTGACGGGTGTTATTAACTTAAGACTTATCATACTCTTTTCCAAAAACAACCAAAGTATCTGTCCTGCTTAAGCCCCATTGGTATGTGTTCGCCCATACGTTCAAACCTAAGTTCTTTAATGTCTTTAATCCCCTTATGAACTAACAATTGTTTGGCTTGTAGTATCTTGGGTAGATCAGACATAAAGCCTATTGTTTGTATGGAACCATCAGGGATTTTAAGTTGGTCGGTAATGCCAATGAAATTCTTGGTATCCCAGTAGACTTTAAGTTTAATATCTGTTAGAGTTTCTATTTCACGAATTGTCTTTGTGCCAACATCATATTCACCACCGCCACGATTACGATTATTAATAGTGTTGCGGTTGGGGATGTTGTTGTTTGGATTATTGACGATGACTTCGCGCTTCTCTATAGACACAAGTTGACATGTAACTCCAAATATATCAAAAGTGGAGTCGATAACGTCGAAGTATTTATCGAAAACAGATTGTGGTACGTTTATTGGCATATTTATGATTACACTAGAGGAATTCGTCGTATGTAGCAGGCCCATAAGCGCATGTGCTTTTAGTTATAGAGGGAGGAGGAAAAGAACCTAAGCTTCCCAATTCCCAGCTTGCAGAGGTTCTCGGTTCTGCATAACTTAGCTTTTCTTGAGTATAATACGCAAGGGAAATGTTGGTTGTAGGAGAAGAGCCATTTACTATTGCCCAATGGTACGTTGTTTGGTCTGAGGACAAAACCAGACAAATGGTATTCCCGCCCCCTTTCCACACAGGCGATGTAAAGCTCCCAGAACCATTGACAAGCGGCACTTCACTATAACCAGCAAAACAATACAAGCCGTTTGCAGAAGAAGTTCCAGCGTTTGCCACGATTATTTGGTTCCTTACTCCACCTACTGACATAATCTTAATTTTTGGGCTTACGACAGTGATTACATTCGGCTCCCCAGTAATCTCGGACGTACTGGGAGCAGAAATCCGACACTGGGCTGCAAGAAACTCATTTGGTGTTCCCGCCTTTTGAAGAATAACCTGCGAAGTTTCCATGCCGTTTGACACAAAGCCGTAGTCTTCATAGTGGGAATTAAAGTTATCGTCTGAAGGATACCACGCGTTAATGTAATCATCGTTGTCCATTTCGTGACTATAATATTTACTGAAAAACCATTGATAAGAAAGTGGCGCTCCGTTGTTTGTGCTTGCAGCGACAGTCAGCACGACTGGCGAAGTTGTGTCTGTTGTTATGTCTCCCAGCTGTTGCGTAATCGTTATTTCAGTATCCGTAAATGAAGATGTTGCTGTTAAAGACGCAGCATCACTCGTAACACTATCTTCGTCCGTCGCCCCAACGATAACTCTGTACTGATTTCCAACATCATTAGAACTCAAACCGGTCAAGTTAAGCGTAGCATTAGTTTCGCCGCTTATATCATTCCAATTAGCGCCGTCATCAGTAGATATCTGCCACTGATAGGTTAAAGAAACGCCCCCAACAACCGTCGCCTCAACGGAAAAAGAAGCCGTATCTCCAGACAATTCAGCGTTACTAGGTTGTGAAGTGATAGTGATGCCAACTAAATTAAAACCAGTGCCGCAATAAGTTGCAATTTGTGCAAGTTTTGTAATAGTAACGCTTTCTGGAATATCGTCTGTTGAAACGTAAAGTTCGTATGGAAAAGAAGCTTCTGCCTTGCTAATAATAGCATAGCCTTGGTTATTTGATAAAGAAGTAAGCCCCTGAAGAAAATCTGGAAGCCCGTCTATGTAAAATTGGAAGCCGCCATTTTCATCAATGCCTATAACCTTACTAACATTAGCAATGCTAGAAAGATCTTTAATTTCCACAGGATTATCTACAGTGTATGTAAATAATTGTAGGGGCGTGTTTATGTTCATAAGTCTATCCTGTACCAGCTGTTTTCAGCTACGCCATCGCCAAAGCCAACAACATAAGCATTGCCGTCCAGTGTAACTCTAAACGTATTGCCGCTATTTCTGTATTCATCAGTAATGTTAATAGAGCTTCTTTGAGCATTGTTCAAATATAAAACTAAAGTGGTTGTTGCTAATGGGTTATTGATCGTTGTTATTATGCTGAATTCTATAGAATCTTGAGAATCACCAGAATTAAACGATAGACCACCTCCGGGTTGACTGTACGGTGTGTTCGCTGTAGTGTCATAAGTCTCTGGAGATTGAGTGGTGGAAGGTGTTATGGTCGTTGTTGTACCCACTGTGTCAGAAAAACTATTAGCTAAACCGCCATCAATAGAACCTGTAAAATCTGTGGGCTGCGTAGTGTAAAGGATGCCACCCATAGCGGCATGGTTGGAACACTGGTAGTACAATATATCTGGAGCATTATAAGGAACTTCGAAAACAATAGTTCTGTCAGTGTAACCATTGTTAGTTACCCCAAAATTGTACATATTGGAAGTGCCTGTAGTTCGTTCTGTTTTTATGTAAAAAGGATGATATCGTGCGTTAATATTAAAATGGTAAGTTTCGCCGCGACGAAGATATATGGTGGGATTATCTTGATTTGACTCATTGATTCCAACCCCAGAAAACCTAAAAGCGGATGTTGATCCGGGGCTTTCGTTGTTGGGAATAACGTCGAATTCATATCGAGGTCTATCTAATATGTAATCGAATAAAGTACCAGAAGCTGCAATTAAATCGTTGAATAGCTTGCCAGAAGCTGCGACTAGCTCTTCGTGGGCAGTATTGGATGCGGCGGTAATCTTAGAATTTAGAACGCCAGAAGTGCTGTTTACATGGCTCAAGATAGAGGTTTCAAGAGCAGAATTTGAAGAATCATTATGGAACTCTAGGTATCCAGAAGTTGCTGATATTAGCTGTGAATTATCTTGAGTAGCGACGTTAATGTTGTTTACAAAATCTCCAAGATCTGGGTTGTTATTTAAAGCTTCCGCAATCTCAGATAGTGTGTCTAATGAGTCAGGAACTGACCCAAGCAGGTTGGAGAATTCTGTACTAATTCTATTGTCTAAAACTCCAGAAACTTCTGTGATTTTACCGTCTAACAAGCCAGAGGTTGCTACTAAATCTCCAGAGACTGAAACAAAATTAGCGGAAAGTACATCGCTTGTTTGATAAAGGTCATCTATTCTACCAGAATCAAAAACGAAATTTCCACTAACGGCAGATATTTCGTTGTTTGCATTGTTGAGGTCATTTGTCCAAGTTCCTGAAACGGAAAGTATTGCAGAATTTAAAATGCCAGAAGTTAAATAGATTATAGAACGACTTTGATAATCACCCATCGTGATTTCTTCTGTCAGATCTCCAGAAACTTGAATTAATTCTTCTAATGTAAGTGTGTCAATTTGACGACTAAAAACTCTATTTGCTTCTACAACACCGGACAAGGCACTGTGATTATTTAATAAATCTGAATAAGAAGCCTCTGAAAAATTTCTGTTGTCTGCGATAAGATCTCTTAAAACTTCAATATTTCCAGAATTGGTAATAACCCTGTCATCTAAGGCGTTGACGAAAAGGTTGTAAGGATACACAGCATTGGGCTTAGAGTATACAAGGTAGGCTCCGTTTGGTTCAAGAGTAGTAATGCCCTGAAGGTGGCTATAAGACTGTGTTATTTGAGAAAACCATCCAATATAATTACCATTAGAATCAATAAAATAAATTTTATCGACATAGTTAATGTTTGATAGATTGTAAATATCGGCGGCAGATTCGCCCCTGTATTCAATGAGCTGAACTTGTTGAGTAATCATGTGAATTCTATTCTCCTGTAGCTATCTAACTCTTCAACTCCAGAACCGAAGGAGCTAGAATATGTGTTACCGCCAGAATTAAGGGTGAAAGAAATATTGTTGTCTATATAGTCTGAGGGAACGGTTAATCTGTTAATAAGAGTTCCATTGTAGAATAAAAGTATTTCTTTAAATGTAATTGGTTGAACTAAAGAGCTTGTGTCGATATAATTGTAAGAAATGCTATCCCCGGAATTTCCATAAAAAATTAAATGACTTTCTATAGATGTGCTTGAATTTTCCAGTATTTCAAGAGTAGTAGAAAAGGGAGCTTGCGTTGTTGTCGTGGTAGTAGTGGTAGGGTTGGCATCTACTAATAAAAGGCTGTCTGGAGAATCTGAAGTGGTAATGTTTTCAAGCCTTTTGAAAGTCTTGTAATTGTATGTGGAAATTTTGTCATTAAGAGGATGTGAGATATACATTATTTGAGTGTTATAATCAATCGCTACTGAAGATGGGCTATTGTCAACGCCAATTACTGATAAGGGTTCTCCATTTTTGATATCAATTAAAGAAATGATATCGAGAAGCTGACTAGTAGCAATTACCCAACCGTTTGAGTTATCTATTAGGGTATGGTTGATTGGCAGCCTATTATTGCTATTAACTTGAACAATAGTTTTATCCATTAAGCTCATGCGGAAGAGATTGTAAAAATTAAAATCAGAAATAAAAATGTTTTTAGATATAGGATCTAAAGAAATGCTAGAAGGCCTAAAAACTAGAGATTTGTTAGTTATGCTTAGGTCGTTTGTGTCCACAAGCAAAAGGGCATATGGATTTTCTGAAGATATTATGGCCATATTGAGATCTGAGTCTAAAACAATAGAAGTGCAAAGTTCCGTAGTAATGAAAGAATTAACAATCTGATTGTTTGACATGTCTAAAATATAACACTTATTGTCAAGGTTGTTTAAGACGTATAAGGAATTATGCTTTTTGTCTAATGCAAAATCTATTATTCCTTTGCTTGCTGGGATCTCAGTAACGCTTAGTGTGGCGTGATCTATAACGCTTATGTGGTCCGATAAGTAATTAGCAACATAAATATTTCCTGAGCTTTCTATGATTTTTTCCGGCCTAAAACCAACATTAATCTCAGCGTCTATAACACCAGAGGGTATGTTGTATCTATAAACCTTGTCTTCAGTCTTAGAAGTAAAGTAAATAAAAGTGTTTGGCAAAGGAGCGGAAGTTGTAGTTGTTGAAATTAAGCTTGGATCAAGCTGAAAACCGTCCACAGAGCCAGCAACACGACCGCTGGGTAGCATTGTTTGAGAGTTAGTATCGTAAACGTCAACAGACTCTGTAGTAAAAAGCATTAATATACTACCATCCGAACTAAGAAGTAAGGAGTTTACAGGAGACGTTGATAGGTCAGTGAAAAGCTGTTGAAAATTACCGCTAGAATCTTGACTATAAGCTGAAAAAGAATTGCTAGAAGAAGACGCTACGTAGAAAATTTCATTGTCTTGATCAAATACAAAAGAGTCTCCATTCTGTACAAAAAAACGATCTATTATTTCGTTTTCAATCGGGTCTATAGTAAGTATTTCATTCGCCTCTGAAAGAGCGTAAATAACCGAATCTTTTTTAGAAGTTATAATGCTGTTAACAGTAGCATATCCAAGTTGCAGTTGATTTACTGGTTCGTACATTTTAAACCTCTGGATTGCCGTAAGTAAAAGTTTCGATACGATTTGCAGTAGAGCTATAGTAAGGATTTACACAAACATTAAATAAAGTTCCATCGCCATTGCAAGAAACTTTAAAACCAAATCTATCATTATCATTAACACCATAAATTGGATCACCAACGAGAGACCAGTTATTATTTTCGAATCTATAAATTCTCACTGTGCCACGTAAGTTATCTTCGGCTAAACTTCCTACAATCAATGTTTTTCCAGATTGGCTAACAGAAATTTGTGAATATGCAGCAGATGTGGGTAAGACTAACGAATCTCCAGACTGTACCCACCCAAGAACTCCACTAAAATCAAAAGATTTGATAGAATTATTACCAGAAGAAACAAATAATCTTGACCCCGTTTCGTTTAGTTTTGTCATGGACCCAAAGCTTTCGTTTGATTCTCCAGAAATTTTGTATTCTAGGGCCGCTGTGTCAGTATTTGGATCATATGAAAAAATATTCACATAACCATTGTTAGTTGTTGAAGACGCAGTAAAAACGTCGCCGTAGGCATTGATACTAACAGAAGAGCCAAAAGAATCATCAATATCGTCTCCGTAAAATTGAGTGCCAACCATTTCCCAAGAATTTATGGAACTATTGAATTTATACAATGCAACCTTATTATTTAAAGAGCTTAGTTTAGCCTTAGAAGACATAACCATGAAGGAGCCATCTTTATTTAAGTCTATGCCATAAGCGCACATATAATTTGTTGGGTCAAGATTATCACCGTATATTATTGGAGAAATTTCCGAGAAAGAACGATTTGTTTTATCTATAGCAAAGGTTGATATTGCGCCATGTGTTTCGTTAGAATTATTGCTGCTATGAGATCCAACTACTAGTATGGAGCCATTCCCGCTAAGATGCACTGATTTTACATCATATGGAAATTCTACGTCGTGCATTAATCTCTCGTATTTGCCATCAACTAAATGGTAAAAAGAAACTTTGTTTCTAAAATTTTGAACACATATAACTTCACCGTCATCGCTTACTGAAAATGAATAAGTGAAAAATTGATCAAAGCTATCGGGTCGAATGAAATAATCGAATTTGTTGATATTAAATGGTTTGTCTTCTATTTTTATTAATGAATTTTGATCAGTTAATACGTATATTGACTCTTCAACAAGTAAAAGATCTATTATAGCACCATTAATCTTTCCGGTGAGGTCTAGTGTTTCTAGGATTTTTGAGGAATAAGGATCGATTATCATAATTTGAGGCGATTCACTAGATGAAACGTATAGTAAATTGTTTTTGTATTTAATCAAGTCTGGAGCAAAATTGTCTGGGTAAGTCAAGCGGATATTGTATAGCAATGTTTCTGAGGCAATATCTATAACCTGAACAGAGTCTTCTGCGCCGCTTATCACAAATGCCAAGCCAGAAGTGTTATCGAAAACAACGCTTGTGCTATCTTCAAGAATGTCTACTTTTCTTTGTATTAGGCCTGTTGAAGTATTAAATACGCTCAAGCTATTGTTAGTAGGCGTTAAAGCGTAGATTTCAGATCCTAAGATATTCTCGCTAAAAAGAATGGGAAGCTCTGCGTTATCTTTTAAAGAAATCATGTAAGTTTCACCGTCTTCTATCAAATTGAAATCATTGTTTTCACTTGAAGATCTCCAATAAACATAGTTTCCATCAACGGGTTTTGCGACTCTATCGAAGTAGTGATCGTCAGAATCTAGATCGATATTGTTACCATAATATGTAAAAATCTCTATATCTTGATTGAAAAAGTTAGCGTAAGTTAATGAATAGGTAGTATCGAAAGATAAAGAATAAGGGGTAAAAGAATCTTGATCTTTTGAGATTATAACGTAACCTCTACCTCTTTC
>Ga0181572_10003238_pt1 | contig 11472 bp, 11 predicted proteins | sample 101ome_26_FD_133004 | JGI IMG/M metagenome (GOLD analysis project Ga0181572, IMG submission 133004) | Coastal salt marsh microbial communities from the Groves Creek Marsh, Skidaway Island, Georgia - 101408AT metaG (megahit assembly) | ecosystem: Environmental > Aquatic > Marine > Intertidal... | reverse complement strand
ATCGCTTCATTAAAATCAGTTGATTACGTTATTCCATTTGATGAAGATACGCCAATTGAGTTAATCACAGCAATTGTTCCAGATATACTAGTTAAAGGTGCTGACTACAAGAACAAAAATGTGATTGGTAAAGAAATCGCAAAAGAACTTGTTTTGATTGATTTTGTTGAGGGAAGAAGTACTTCTAATACTATTTTAAAGATTCAAACGAATGAAGGAAATAGTTGATAACGGACTCAAACTTCACAGTGAATTTTTATTAAAAATGAATGAGCTTTCTAGTTCAGCTGAGGCTATCGCCTAAATTACTACAAAAGCTATTTAGTCAGATGGAAAAACTATCCTATTTGGTAATGTAGGCTAAACGAATAATACTTGCAATATTAATCTTTCATTACCTCTGAAAATACTACAATAATTCAAAAATTGGCATAGTTGATGGGAGCATGTCATTTGATATAGTTAAAAAATTTTAAATTAGTTTTCTTGCCTCAATAATTACTTCTTCAGGAGTAATTTCTTTCATACATAAGTGATGACCTAATGGACATGTTCTTTTCATGCATGGCTGACATTCAAAATGTCTTTTTATAATCTTTGACTTATGATTTTTCCACTGCGATGTATTTTTATCTTGTGTTGGTCCAAAAATACTGATTGTTGGAACTTGAAATGCAGCTGCAATATGCATTGGCCCGCTATCTCCAGTAATAAACAAATCTAATGTTGAAATTAGTTTTGCCAACTCAAAAATGTTGGTTTTTCCTGCCATATTAAGAATATTTATAGAATTATTTTCTTTAAAGGAATTCTCAATGTAATTGCAAATATCTATTTCATTTTTTGATCCTAATAAGAAAATTTGATAATCTTTAGAAAGTTCGAAAGCTACCTTTTTAAACCCTTCTAATGTCCATCTTTTAGCACTCCCATAGGCGGCACCTGGTGAAATTCCTATAGATCTTTCTATTTTATTATGCGTATTTTCTTTAATATATAGCTTTAAATGATTGGCAGGATAGTTAGAACCCAATACTTTGTTAGTAAATGCATTGTATTTCTCAACCTGATGGCCATATTTATATATATTTTTATTAAACTGATATTTGAGCTTAACAGACAAAAAATATTTAAGCACCCTTGTACGGAGAGAGCTTCTATAAGATATAAAAATTTCATATTTGTAGATTTTTAATAATTTTCTTATTATTTCAAGATTATTCTTTCTAATTTGTATAAGCTCTTTACGTCTAGGAAAGTCTGTAAATAATTCAATAGAACTTTTAGGGCCAATAAAAGAAAAATTTGCGTTTGGGTGTTTCTTTCTTATATTTTCTAAACTTGGAGTTATCATTACCGCATCTCCAACCCAAGTTGGAAGTTCAATTAGTATATTCATGACTTTTATATAGTGATCAGTTGTGTAAAAAGATGTTATCACTGTTTTTGATATAATTACCTTATGCATAAAAAAAATATTCCTATTCTAATGTACCACAGTATCCAAAGTGAAAAAAAGGGGGCAAAATTGAGAGGTCTTAGTGTTTCTCCCATGCTATTTAAAGTGCAAATGTTTACTCTAAAATTATTAGGCTATAAAGGTTTAAGTATGGGTAATCTTGAACCTTACTTAACTGGAAAAAAAAGAGGAAAAGTTTTTGGAATAACATTTGATGATGGCTATCAAAATAACTATATATTTGCTTTACCAATTCTAAAAAAATACAGGTTTACAGCAACCTGTTATATTATCTCTAACAATATTGATGGAATAAATCATTGGGATATAAAAAAAGGCATTACTATAAAAAAAATGATGAATCATAATGAGATAAAAGATTGGATAAATGAAGGCATGGAAATTGGATCTCATTCTTCAAATCATTTATATTTAACTAAACTTGATAATAATCAACTCAAGGAAGAAATTCTTCATTCTAAAATTAATCTAGAAAAACAATACAAAACAAAAATTAAACATTTTTGTTACCCTTACGGAGATAAAGATTCAAAAATAGTAGAATTTGTTAGGAAATGTGGTTACGTCTCTGCAACTACAACTTCAAGAGGTTTGGCATCTCCCCAAAGTAATTTGTTTGAACTTCCGAGAGTGTTAATTAATCACAGAACGTATCCCCATCTTCTTCTCTTGAAATTCCTAACTAATTATGAAAACAATAGACAGAAAACTTAGAATTGCCATTATTATCAGAAACTTTGATCAATCTGGTGGTGGAGCCGAAAGATATTGTGTTGAACTTACTAAATTACTAGCTAATAGTCATAATGTGCATGTTTTTTGTCAAAAAATTTCAACTCAAATAGATAATGTAATTTTTCATGAAATAAAACAAAGAGCTTCCAAACCTAGATTTTTTAATCAATTAATATTCTCCTCTAAAACAAAATCATTAATTAAAAATTTAGATTTTGACATTATTCATTCTCACGATATTGTCACCCATGCCGATATTTATACTGCCCATGTTCCTTGCTTTAAAACTTTTCTAACTAATTCTAAAGGGCTCATTAGGCTTCAGCATTTTATTAGAATTTTGCTAAATCCTAGAAAACTAACATATTTATTTTTGGAATCAAGGGCATTTAATCAAAAAAAAATAGTCATATCTGTTTCGAAGTTATTAGAAAAGAATATTACACAGAATTACAAACTTTCTTCCAATAGCTTTATAGCATATCCTGGAATACACTTTAACCATAAAAATCCATTACAGCATCAGCAGAATGCAGATTTTTGTATATTGTTCATAGCAAACAACTTTAAAAGAAAAGGGTTGCAATATTTAATTAATGCCATTGAATTACTTAATGATAACAATATAAAGTTAACAGTTATTGGTAATGATGACCCTAAATCAGTTATGCTCAAAAATAAAGACCTAAATAACAATATCAGTTTTTATGGAAAAGTAGATAATATTAAAATGTTCTATCAAAACGCAGACATTTTAGTCCACCCGACTCACGGTGATACATATGGCATGGTTGTTCTTGAGGCTATGTCACATGGACTTCCCACAATAGTTAGCGGTTCAGATTTTTGCGGAATAAGCGAGATATTAACTGATAATTTAAATTCATTAATTCTGAAGGACAATACAAATATAAATGAAATTGCATTAAAAATAATGGAATTGAAAAAAAATCATAAATTAAGACACAATATCTCGACTAATGCACTGAAGTTTGCAAAAAAATCTGACTGGATTCATACAATGAATTCAACTATAGAGGCGTATAGGCATCATCTTAATTCTAAACTTTAAATAAATAATGATCTCTGCAGCCATTATTACTAAAAATGAAGAAAAAAACATTGAACGTTGTCTCAATTCTCTTTCATGGGTTGATGAAATAATTATTATTGATTCAGGATCAACAGACAAAACTATTCATATCTGTAAAAAATATAATTGTAACGTTATAACTTCGAAATGGCTCGGATTTGGAAAAACAAAGCAATTAGCTATAAACAAAACTCGCAATGACTGGGTTCTAAGTATTGATGCTGATGAAGAAGTTTCTGTGGGATTAGTCATGAAAATTAAAGAATTAATCAAATCAAATGATTTCGTCGGTTATCGAATCAAGAGAAAATCTTTTTATCTTGGCAAAATAATAAATTTTTCTGGTTGGCAAGATGACTATCCATTAAGACTTTTTAACAAAAGTTTTGGAAATTTTGATGATAGTACTGTTCATGAAAAGGTCCGATTAAAATCAAAAAATATTTCTGTTATTGAAGAGCCCTTGATTCATTATCCTTATTCAAATATAGAATCACATATCATTAAAATTAATTCCTATACTTCACTAGCTGCCAAAAATCTTCATGACAAAAACAAAAAGACAATGCTAATTGTCCCACCTTTAGCTGGTATTTTTAAATTTATCAAAACTTACTTTTTTAAATTGGGATTCCTTGACGGTAAAGTTGGTTTTATTCTTGCATTAATGTCAAGTTACTATGTTTTCTTAAAATATCTGAAATTGTGGACCTTGCAAAGAAAAATCTAAGTATTCTTCATATTGATACCGGCTTAGATTGGAGGGGTGGCCAACGTCAAGTTTTAACACTTCATTCCTTACTTCTAGAAAATGGAATTATAAGCACTTTAGTTTGTAACAAGAATGGTAGATTATACGCATTAGCCAAAGAGAGAAAAGTTCCAGGAATTATTGGTTTGAATTATAAAAGCCAATTCTCCTATAAATGCCATAAAGCAATTCACAAAATTTATGAAGAAATGAATTATGAAATCATTCATTGTCACGATTCACACTCAGTCTCTTTAGTCAGATTTTTGAGAAAACCTGTTAAATTTCATACTAGAAGAGTTTCATATCCAATTAATTATTTTTCAATTTTTCTTAAATATTCTGCAATTGATGTTCATATTGGAGTCAGTAATGAAATAAGGAACTATCTAGCTAAATTCTTTAAGAATTCATTTGCAGTTCATAGTTGTATTGATAAAAGTAGATTCAAAAAAAGAGAATATGATTCAATGTTTGATCCGAAACAAACAAATATATTGTTCGTCGGTGCGTTCACTCCTCAAAAAGGTATAGAGATTTTGATTCCCGCATTTCAAGAACTAACTCATTCATATTCAGATATTCACCTTCATATGGTAGGCGAAGGTAAATTAATAGATTGGGCTAAAAAAGAGGTAAAAATTGCTGAACTCACAAAATATGTAACATTTTATGGTCAAAGAAATGAGGTTGAAAAATTTTATTTAAGCTCTGATATAGTAATTTGTCCATCAGTTTCAGGGGAGGGCTCAAGTGGCGTAATAAAAGAAGCACTTGCTGCAGGTAAAATTATTGTTGCCAGCAATCTTAATTGCAACATGGAAATAATTCAAGATGGCGTAAATGGCTTACTTTTTGAAACTAACAATCTTCAAAGCCTAGTTGATACCCTTAAGAGAATCATAGACAATAAAATCATAATAAATAGCAATCAAATCAAGAAAACAACTAGAGAATTTTCATGCGAAAAGATGGCTTCTGCATACATAGAAATATATAACAAGTATAGGAAAGATTAACTATCATCTGCTAGTTAGTTACTTATAAGATCTTTTTCTTTTTTTAAAAATCCTAAAAGAATTGCAATGGAGTATGCATAAAAAAGTGTAGTATTTTGGTGATCAAACACTCCATTTGTCAATGAATAGAAAATATAATAGAAAGAAACAATTATTATCATTGATCTAATATTATTAACATTCTCGTTATTTTCTTGGTCATCCCAATAGGAAAGCATTGCAGCCTTGATAGGAACATAAAAAAGCCAAAGCAATGAGAAAAGACCAACTAGTCCTTGCTGAACTAGCGTAGATAGATATTGACCATGAGGATGATTGTATTGTTTTATGTAATCACCAATAACACCTTGATTAATAAGGTCTAAGGTATGCTTTTTGTAATTATTTTCACCAACTCCAAAAAGTAAATTTTCCTTGGAAATGTGAATAGCGGACCTCCACATTTCTAGTCTAGTGGTTGCACTTAAACCTTTTGAAGTATCTACATTTTTATCATAGTTTGTTATATATTCTTTAGTTCCATCAATTGCAAGTTTCATTCTATCTAACATTCCTGATTGTGGAATAGCGAGACTTGAAATGAAGGCAATAAAGAACAGAAAAGGGATAAAGAGTCTTTCAAGTCGATTCCATTTGGCTGGATTTAATACGAAAAGAATCAACAATGATATGATGGAAGCTATCCAAACTCCTCTACCTCCGGCTAAAAATGATGTTAAGAATCCTAGATAACCCGAAAATAAAAATAATATTATTGAACTCATTCTTTTCTTTTTATTTAAAAAGAATAATGCAGTTAATCCAAAAATTGCACCGTAAAAGGACACAATTCCACTATGTTTAACAAAGGGGAAAATATTTAACCCGAAAAAAACCATTAAAATCTTATTTATGCCGAAAATTATAGCTGCAAGGCAAATACCAAATATTATCCAATTAAAGCTCAAATTCGAGTTTCTCACATAATAAAAAATTGGAATAACTAGAATGAATCTCGAATAAGAATCAAAATCTCTATAATCACCTCCAAAATAGTAAATATTACTCAAACAAATAAAAGCGAAAAGAAAGAAGGAATATATAAATTCTTTTTCAAATTTTTCTAATGTTTTTCTATCATTTTTTGAAAGGAGAATTAATGAAGAAAGCACAAGTATAGAAAAAACTATAAGTCCAGAATTTTCAATAGTTATTATAAAACTGTAATAGGAAAAAGCTAAAATTCCAATTAAAGTCCTTATTAAATGATTTACAGTTAATTTTGCTTGCAATGAAAAAAGAAAAAAAAATCTTAGTATATTATCACCCGATATTCATAACTGCGGTATATATTTTATTACATATATTAATAAGACTATCTTTCTCTGAAACTCTTCAAGTTGATGATAGAGAACAAATTTTAGCTGCGCAAAATCTTAGTCTAGGTTATATGATGCCACAGCCTCCACTTTATTCATGGCTAGCCTGGTTTTTTTTTAAAATATTTGGATCAAATTTATTTGCACTCACTTTACTAAAATATTCATTAATATTCATTACATTTGGTTATATTTGGGGAATAAGCAAAAGACTTTTTAAAAATACAACCATCCAAAAACTTGCTTTCTACTCATTTTTTTTGATGCCATCATTTTTCTGGCATATGCACCAAGGCTTTACTCATACTATTTTGCTGGGACTTGGGATTGTTTCATCATTCTATTACATGTTAATTCTCAAAAAAACAAGAACCAAGTTAAATTATTTTTTTTTAGGTCTTTCTATTTCTACAGGCTTATTGGCAAAATATAGTTTTCCACTCTTTATTTTGCCAATATTTATTTCATTATTTTCGGTCAAAAGTTTTAGGAGGGTAGTTTTTAATAAAGGATTTTTTATTTCATTAATAACTATTTTATTAATCACCTCTCCCCATTTTTCTTGGCTAATTCATAACTTTCACTTAATTGCCGCTCAGGCAGAGACAAGGCTTTCTATTTCAATGCCCGAGAATGCAAGTCCTCTCTTCACAACTATAGAGATCTTTAAATCATTTCTTGGTTTTATAACTCCACTCTTTATTTTGATGCTCCCTATTTTCATAAAAAAAGAGATTTATAAACATAACATTAGAGAAAGTTATTTATTGCTAAGAAATTTTTATTTATTGATTTTTCTATGTGTTCTAGTTTTTTCTCTTGTTTATGAGATAGCTCATATCAAGGTTAGATGGCTTCATCCAATAATGATGATAATTCCTTTTTTATTATGGATTATGGCAGAAGGAAAAATTAAACTCGAAAAGAAATTTTTAAAGATTTTTTTCATTTCTACTTTCCTGCTAAGTTTGTTAGTAATAGTTGTAAGAGTTTTCCAGGTCACGTATGCGCCAATATATGGGTTCGATGGAAGATTAAATATTCCAATTACTCAGACATTGCAGAAAATTCCTCAAAATTTATACAATGAGAGTATTCTAATTTCAAAAAACTATGACATAGTTGCTCACTTAATAAGCATTTTTCCTGAAAATCAAATTATTTATGGAAATGATAAGTTTAATGATTTTGGTCAAGATGCTAAACATTGCCTTGAAATTGAAAACAAACCAATAAAGCAGCATAAAGACTCTTTAATATTTGGAGAAGTTTACTCAGAAATAAATCAAGAAAAGTTATATAAAATTTATTATCACTATAGAAAAAATCAGAACTGCTATTAGTTTTTGATTCTGCTTTCTTGTTTGATAAACATCAAGTTTCTTATGTAAACAAATAAACCCAAACCCTGCCCTGCAATAAAAACTGGATCCTGTCTGAGCAAAGCATAAGAAAATAGAGTAATACCGCCTGCCAAACTAAAATACCAAAAGGCATTCGGAATAATGCTTTTTTTATTTTTTTCGCTGTATATCCATTGAATTAGGAATCTCATAGAAAATAATGCTTGTCCTAAAAAGCCTAAAACGAGCCAAGAAGTTGGAATATCTTGCATATTAAATCTCCTGGTAAGTAATTTTTTTTGATCTATTTTGAAGCCATCTAACACCAAATAGGTCTGTTATACCAACCCAAAAACGATTATTAAAGCCATATTTTGACTTACCTTTCTTTCTATGTCTATGATTTACTTCCAATGAAATAACTCGTCCATTTTTTGCAGTGTAAAGCGCTGGAATGTATCTGTGCATATGATTAAAAGACGGCAAATCCAAGAAAAAATCTCTAGCAAACAGCTTGAGACCACAACCAGTATCACGAACTTCGTCTTTAAGAATTTTTGAACGTATTATATTGGCATATTTTGAGGAGACTCTCTTCAGCAATGAATCTTTTCTTTTAACTCTATAGCCAGCGACAAGAAGATTTGTATTATCTTGACTTGACTCAATAAGGGCATCATATAATCTTGGAATATCAGCTGGATCATTTTGTCCATCTCCATCTAGTGTGGCAATCCATGGTGATTTCGCATTCTTAACCCCAGATCTCACAGCAAATGATTGTCCATAATTATTCTTATGTTTTATTATTCTTAATCTTTTATTAGAATTTTTAACACCTTTGAGAACAGCAATAGTATTATCAGAGCTATTATCATCGACAACAATTACCTCATAATTGATTTCTTTAATTGAACTACTTATTTCATCAATTAGGGTTGCTATACTTTCCGATTCATTAAAAACTGGGATAATAATTGATAAATCCATAATTTGAATTCAATATAAAAAAGAATATACTACCTAATATTTTCTAATAAATTCTTTCAAGTGGATAATAAAATTATTTTTCTAGATAGAGATGGAGTAATAAATCAAGAGGTTAACTATCTCCACAGAATCGAAGATTTCAAATTTATTAACGGAATCTTTGACTCCCTAAGAGCCCTCCAGGAATTAAATTATCATTTTATTATCATTACTAATCAATCTGGCATTGGAAGGGGCTTTTATTCAGAAAAGGATTATCTCCTACTGGATAAATGGATAAAAAAAGAGTTTGAAATAAAAGGCATTAAAATTCTTTATTCTATTCATTGTCCGCACACCCCTGAACAAAAATGTGATTGCAGAAAACCAAAGCCTGGGATGTTTATAAATTGTTTCAAATTATTTCAAATATCAAAAGATGATTCTTGGATGGTTGGTGACTCAGAAACAGATATTCAGGCTGCAATAAATGCTGGTATTAAAAATACAATTCTTGTAAGAAGTGGCCATCCTATAAATGAGACTTCAACAAAAGCAACTTTTGTGATTGATTCCTTAATGAATTTGCCTGAAGTTATTAATTCATAGAGTTGTAATAATTCTTAAACCACTCAGAAAAACTCTTTACGCCTTCAGCAACTGAAGTTGAAGGTTGGTATCCTAGCTCATCGGATAAATCAGATATATCAGCATAAGTATCTGGAACATCGCCAGGCTGAATAGGGAGAAATTCTTTTTTGGCTTCTTTGCCTAAATTTATCTCAAGCTCCTCTATATACTCCATCAGGTTTACTGGATTATTGTTTCCAATATTATAGATTCTATATGGTGCAGTTGAGGTGGAGGGATCAGGATTATATGAGTCCCAATTAGCATTTGGAACTGCGGGATTATCAATAACTTTAATAATTCCATTAATAATATCGTCAATATAAGTAAAGTCTCTTCTATGATTTCCATAATTAAAGACTTTAATGGTTTCTTCTTTCATAATCGAATTAGCAAATTTTTGAAGAGCCATATCAGGTCTATCATAAGGGCCATATACTGTAAAAAATCTTAACCCAGTTGTAGGTATCTGATAAAGATGACTATAAGTATGAGCCATTAATTCGTTTGCTTTTTTAGTTGCTGCATATAGACTTACTGGATGATTCACCGGGTGATGAACTGAAAAAGGTTGTTTCGTATTTAGACCATATGTAGAACTTGACGAAGCATATACTAAGTTATTAACCTTTGTCTGTCTACAACCCTCAAGAATATTTCCAAAACCTAAAAGATTTGTATCTATGTAAGCATAAGGGTTTTCAATTGAATATCTAACGCCGGCCTGAGCCGCAAGATTAACAACACAATCAAATTTCTCACTGCTAAAAATTTCTTCTACAAACTGTCTGTTTTCAATATTTTCCCTAAAATGACTGTAATTAGAATGATAAATATATCTTGATAATCTCAATTCTTTTAATTGGGGATCATAGTAGTTGTTGTGGTTGTCAATACCTACTATCGTGTCACCCCTTTCTAATAATTTGATGGAAAGTGCGGAGCCAATAAAACCAGCACTGCCAGTCACTAAAATTTTCATACTAGCTAGTCAGAATTAAAAATATCTCTTGTATAAACTTTTTTCTTAACATCCAGAATTTCATTTGTAAGTCTATTAGTAACTATCACATCACACATCTTCTTAAACTTACTTAGATCATTAATCACTTTAGAATTGAAAAAAAGTTTCTCTTTCGCTAAAGAAAGAACTGGCTCGTAAACTACTACCTCTATTCCTTTTGATTTAATTCTTTTCATAATGCCCTGAATAGATGAGGCTCTGAAGTTATCAGAACCGCTTTTCATAATCAATCGATACACACCAACCAATTTAGGCTTTCTAGCTAATATTTGATCAGCTATAAAATCCTTTCTAGTTGAATTAGCCTCAACAATTGCGCCAATAAGATTATTGGGTACGTCTTTATAATTCGCTTTTAATTGTTTAGTGTCTTTGGGAAGACAATACCCTCCATAACCAAAGGATGGATTATTGTAGTGACTGCCGATTCTTGGGTCTAAACCCACGCCTTTAATGATACATTTTGAATCCAGGTTATGTATCTCAGCATAGGAATCAAGTTCATTAAAATACGCAACTCTCATAGCCAGATATGTATTACTGAACAACTTAACGGCCTCAGCTTCAGTAGAATCCATATACAAAATATCAACCTGGTCTTTAAATGAAGCATGCAATAACATTTCAGCGAAAGTTTTAGCTTCCTGAGAGTTTTCTCCCATAATAATTCTTGAAGGATAGAGATTGTCATACAATGCCTTGCCTTCACGAAGAAACTCAGGTGAAAAAATTATTTTATTTTTTTCAAATCTTTGTTTAATGCTTCTTGTATATCCAACAGGAACTGTCGATTTTATTATCACAGTGGCATTAGAACTTATGTCTTCTATATCTTGCATAACTTTCTCAATAGAATCCGTATTGAAAGAATTATTCTCAGTATCGTAATCAGTTGGGGTAGCAATAATAATAAATTCTGCAGTATTGAAAGCCAATGAAGAGTCTGAAACCGCTTTAAGGTTTAAGCTTTTTTGCTTAAAGAAAGCTTCAATTTCACTATCTTCAATCGGAGAAATTCTACTATTAACCTTATTAACCTTCTCTTTATCAATGTCATAGGCAATTACATT
>Ga0181572_10003212_pt1 | contig 11519 bp, 9 predicted proteins | sample 101ome_26_FD_133004 | JGI IMG/M metagenome (GOLD analysis project Ga0181572, IMG submission 133004) | Coastal salt marsh microbial communities from the Groves Creek Marsh, Skidaway Island, Georgia - 101408AT metaG (megahit assembly) | ecosystem: Environmental > Aquatic > Marine > Intertidal zone... | reverse complement strand
TCCGTCTCCTCGTTCGATCGTTCGCTCGTCCCGTTCGTCTCCGGCGTCTCCGTCACCTTCGACCGCCTTCGCCGCCGCTTCACCCCTCGCGCGCCGTCGTCCTCGTCGTCGTCATCGGTCGTCTCTTTTCTCGTTCCCTCGGCCGTGGACGTCACCGCCGACGTCCCCGCGCCCGACCGCCCGGTCGTCGCGCGTCGCGCCTTCGCCCCCGCCTTCACCGTCGCCTTCACCGATGCGCGCACCATCTTCGCGACGTCGAGTGACGCCGCGACGACGAGACGCGCGCGCGCACGAAATCATCGTCGACGCGCATCGTCGTCGGACGACACCGTGGTTTAGGCTGCTGAGACCGTACGTACTTTATTCGGACACCCGTACAGTACTATAGAACCACCACACACCGTCACGAAACCACGCACCACGCACACACGTCCACGACGACAGATAGACACACATATCTCGGACGAACGATCCGTATCGAACACCTCTGTCTCCCCATACAATACACGAACGATATCCCACCCCGTCCCACCCGCGCGCCGACTCGACGGGACGCCGACGCGACGACGCGAGACGCCGACGAAACGCTGCGTCGATGCGCGCGGCGTCCGCGTCCGCGTCCGCCAACGCGTCCGCGGCGGCGACGACGAGCGATGGCGGCGATGGAACCGCCGTCGCCGACGTCGCGGACGCGTTGGCGTACGTGCGGGAAGTCCGCGCGCGTTTCGCGGACGAATCGTTCAAGTACCACGAGTTTTTAGGCGCGATGAAGGCGTTCAAGCGGGGAACGTGCGTGGACGCGATGCGAGGCGACGCGACGCGATGCGATGCGCGATCGATCGATGCGACGCGAGGGTGATGACTGACGCGCGCGTTCGCGTTCGCGCGCGCAGATTACCCGTGGACGTCGTCGTGGAGAGCGTGCGACGAAGCCTCGCGGGGCACGACGATTTGTTGGATGGCTTTCGGGCGTTTTTGCCCAAGGTGCGCTTACCGATCGATGGCGACGACGACGACGACGACGATGGCGATGGCGATGAAGACGATGGCGATGGCGATGAAGACGCGCGACCGAGGAGGCGAGCGAACGCGACCGAGGACGCGAGACTGACGCGAGACGACCGGTCGATCGGGCGACGGGACGACGACGCAGGGGTACGCCGACGCCGAGGACGCGGGACGCGGCGCGCGGGCGAGTCGAGGCGGGGCGCGACTCGCGGGCGGCGCGAGCGCGAGACGAATCAAGGAGGAGGTACGCGCGACTCGCATCGCGGTGCGTCGCGCGACGACGACGACGACGACGACGACGACGACCGCTCGAGCGCGCGGGTCGAGCCGTGCGTGAACGCGAAGCGGCGGCGCGGGTCGGAGGGGGTCGGGTATGAGTCATGACTCGTCGTTTTCGAATCGGATCGATGTCCAACCGACCGGCTGACGAGGTCCTCACCCCCGACGCCGTCGGGAGGCGCGCGAGCGGCGTGGGATGTCGTCGTCGCGCGGTCGGGCGTCGCGTGCGCGAACGCGCGTGATGATGGCTTGTATTTTTTTGTTTTCTTTTCTCTTTTGAGTGATGCGCGCGATCGTGCGAGCGAACGAGGTGACTGACTGTACGGCGCGACGACGCAGGAGGCGATCGAGCGGCGAAACGCGTCGCTGCATAGCGGACAGGAACTCTTGAAGAGGATTCGTCAGAAATACGCCGCGGACGAGCGGCCGTATCAGGCATTTTTACTGGCGTTGATTAAATTCCGAAATAAACAGTTCAGCGCGGAGGAGGTGGTGCAAAAGTGTGCGATTTTGTTTTACGACGAGCCCGAGTTGTTGGAGGGCGAGGACGGGTTGGCCACCTTTGTGCCCAAGACGTGTCACCCGCCGAAGCGGTCGTCGTGGTTCGATTGGTCGCCCGCGGTGCACCATCGATTCGGAAGTGAAAACTTCCGATTATTCGTGCGTACGTTGTTATTGTGCGAGTACAAGAGTCGAATGAACCCACCCGAACCGAAGATGCGTCGGTGGCGCCTGACGGAGGGCGATAGCAGCGAATCCGATAGCGACGATTACTCTTCGTCGGAGGAGAGCGAGACGGAGAGTTCGCAACAGATTGAAAAAGAGTCGGGGACGCTTCGACCGGACCAAATACCACCGCGATGGATCGGTGAGGATAAGGATCGCGTCATGAGTGCGTTTGAACGAATGACGTTGACGCTACAACCGAAGGACGACGAGTACTGTTGGGCGGACACCAAGGCGGCGCGCGAGGCGAAGGAGAACAAGGATGAGATCGAGATTCGTGGGAAACGAGGACGCACCGAGGAGCGCGATTACTCCAGCACCCCTCGCGAGTCCCCGTCGCCGCCACCATCCTTCAATAAACGTCGAGCGAGCGCCAGAATCGTCGCCAAGGTGAACAGGGGCATCGTGTACAACCGCTTTCGCAGCTTGTCCTCGCCCGACGGTTTGGCGAGAGGTCGCATGCGCATGACGCGCTCGATGAGCACGGTGAACGACGATTTACCGGTCAAACCCAAAAATATACTCACTCTGAACCGAGATTCGAGCAAAATGTCCGCCAACTGCGCCGAGAGAATCGGTTTACACTCGCTCCCCGCCGACGTCGTGCAGCGCATCATCGCGCACTACTCGGCCCAAGAGGGCAAGGCGGAGTTGAACCAAATTCGCGAGGTGCTCATCAAATCCTTGTTGAAGAATTATAAAGGTAAATAAATAGCACGTATCATTAATGGTCACATCCATTTTCAGTATATTATTTTTACAATTCGCTCGCGCGCGCCTCTCCGCGCCGAGCGCCGCGCACAGCCCTAAGATCACACTCACTCTCACCCCTCACGTCGTCGACGTCGCGCGTCGTCGCCCGCGCGCGCGTTTAAACGCGCGCATCACGACATCACCCACGGTCACCGACGTCGCACTCGCGCGAACCCATCGCTCAGTGTCCACCGGGGTGTAAAAACTTGGACGCCTTCTTATCAGCCTCGGTGATCCCAGCCGTCGCGTACACGACCGCGCATCCGACGACGGCGATGCCGGAGAAGAAGGGCCACGCGCGCGGAACCTCGCGCGCGAGCGCGGTGAAGAAACTTTGGTTCGAGTACGGCATGTCTGAGTCGAGCGCGGACGCGAGTGCGGACGCACGCCGTGAAGGTGGAGAGGTGGGCGCACATCGTCCGGCGAGGGGACGGAGTGGGTCGCGCTTGGGTCGTGATCGGTGGAATGTGTGAATTGTGGGATTCGTCGTCACACGGTCGCGTACGGTGACTTGAGACGGCTCGGCGCGTCATGGCGAGCGCGGACGACGGTCGGTACGATCATCTCGTGAAGATATTGCTCGTCGGCGACAGCGGCGTGGGTAAATCGTCCCTCGTGCAGCGATTCGTGCACGACACGTTCGAGGAGGTGAGTCCCACGGTGGGCGTGGACTTTAAGCTCAAATACGTCGACGTCGATGGGAAACGGTTGAAACTCACGGTGTGGGACACCGCGGGACAGGAACGTTTTCGCACGCTGACGAGCTCGTACTACAGAGGCGCGCACGGGGTGGTGTTCGCGTACGACATTACGAGCGAGGAGAGTTTTCGGAACTTGCGCGACGTGTGGCAAAAGGAGGTGGACATGTACGGCACGATTGCGAATTCGGTGAAAATCGTCATCGGGAATAAGATCGATAGGGAGGGTGAACGCGCAATCGCGCGTGATGACGGCGTGGCGTTCGCCAAGGAGCACGGGTGCTTGTTTCTCGAGTGCAGTGCGAAGACCAAGGTGCGCGTGGCGGAGGCGTTCGACGAGCTGGTGAAAGCCATCTTGGAGACCCCTGGTTTATTGGTGGACATCGAGGGCGACGACGATGGTGTTAAGCTCGGGGCGTACGCCGATCGCGCGAACGGGGGATGTTGCTGAGCGACGTCGAAGTGACGCGCGACGTCGCCTCCGCGTTGAAACAAACGTGTAGCAAGTAGTAGACGAAACGACGGCGTGTTGTAGAAAAGAGAGTAGAATGTTTGCCTAGGTTATAGTATTGAAAGTCTTCAAAAGAAAAGCTACATAATTGCCCAGCGCCGAACCATCGCGACGATGGTCCTCCCCGAGCGTTCACAGTGTACACAGTCTCGTCAGCGCGCAACGGGAGAGTCATCCCCTTAGAGCGGCGCCGTGAGCACGGCTTCGTACTTTTTGATTTGGCTCATGAGAGACAAATCAAAGTACTTCTCACCGATGCTAGCCGTCAAACCACCGATCAAGCGCGGGTCGACCACGGTCTCAATCTTGAGCTTGGAACCTTGCGGTGCGTGACCCTTGATGGAGTCTTGCACGTTGGTGAGTTGCTCCGGCGTCAACGCGTGCGCGGTGGTGATGACGCACTTAACTTCGTTTCTAGACGCCATGCACTGCTCTTCGAAGCGAAGAACGATCTTCGGCAATTCGCGCAACCGACCATTCTCAGCCATGGCCTCGACAAAGTTGCTCGTGATGGGCGTGAACTTCGCGCCTTGGCAAAACTCCTTCACCCCCGCCAACTTTTTGCTCTTGGCCATGGACGGATCCATCAAGAATTGCTTAAACTTGAGATCCTTCTCGACCAACGCGGAGAGCTGATGCGGTGTAATCGCGCGCGCGAGCCAACGGTCAGTCTCTCGTCTCACGAATCGTTCGCAGCGCGCGTCGCCGTCGTCCGTCGAGTCGAGCGCGTCTTCGCGCGCGTCGCGTCGCGCACCTGCGCCACTTCACCCTCGACCGCGCTCAAGTTCCCAGCCTTGGTCGCCGCGACGTACAGAGCCGTCGCGTATCGTCCACTCGTGCCGTATTGTTGCAAAGGCGCCTGCACGGACACGCATGACATTCGCGTTCGTCGGTCAGTCGGTCTGCTCTCACCACATCGTTCGAAACCTCGCCTCGGTCACCCTTCGTCGCCCTCTATCGCGCCGCGCACCGTCACCGCGTCTCTTCTCGTCGCGATCGCGCGAGACGTATTACGCACCTTGACGTCCGCCGTCGCCGCCGCGCCCTTGGCCGTCGCGTACGTTCTCTGCGTCGTCGTTCCGTCCGTCGTCAGTCGCGCGTCTCGCGATCGTCTCGCGCGCCCCCGTCATCCTCGTCGTCGTCGTCGGCGCGTCGACGTCGTCTCGCGGTCGCGCGTCCGTCGCGTGGTCGAACGTGTTTTCGCGCGCACCTCGAGCGTCGCTCGCGCGCTCGCGACGCGAGCCAATCGTCGAAGCATCGTCGTCGTCGTCGTCGTCGCGCCGGTGTGAGGGGATCGGCGAGCCGGCGAGGTCTTCGCGATCGTGCGGGTGGTCTCCATAGTGTGGATCTCCGAAGCCCATCTGTGACAACGTGTTTCGTACTCAAGAGGTTTGAGCTCTATCTTTTCCATTTTGGGCATCGCACGCCGACGAGCGATCGTAACACCCACGCCACGACCTGTTCGACGCCACACGTCGTCAGCGACGCCGGCGTCGCGATGCGCGCGCCGTCGAGCGACGCACGGGACGATGCGGGTGCGTCCGCGTCCGCGTCCGCGCGCGCGGACGCGCGAGAGCGAGCGCGTCGCGCGCGATCGCGGACGATGATGATGACTGCGGGAACCGGCGTCTTGCTCGCGACGCTCGGCGCGTCGATCGCGCGCGAGGCGAGCGCGGGAGGAATCGTGCAGGCGGCGTTGCGGGCGACCGGGGGTGAGAGCGCACCGACGCCTTCGCGCGGTGGGAACGAGACGCCGTCGGGACGCGGGGAGAAGGAGTCGACGGGTGGCGGGACGCGCGCGGTGGAGGAGTTGGATGCCAACGCGCGCGAGAGCGAAACCGCGGCGGCGATTCGTCGAGGCGCGCGCGTCACGTTGACGGATGAACGCGCGGAAGAGCTCATCGCGGGTCCGATGATGGGGTTGTACGGTGGGTTGGACCAGACGGGCGAGACAACGAACGCGTTGCACGTGTTGACGGGGAGCTCAAGCGGGGACTACCTCGTGTGGTGCCACCAAGGAGAAGAGACGAAGAGCGCGGCGCCAGCCGTCGCGAGCGCGGGTATGGGTCTTTTTGAGACTGCAAAAAAGGTCATCTTTCACGGCGGGTACAAAGTGTGGGACTCGGGGAGCGAATTCGAAGACGTGTCGTCGACACACGCGTTCGACACCGCCGCCGGCGCGTTTGAATGTCTCACATCCGGAGGTTCGGAAGATGGGAAAGCCGCGCTCGGTAAGACGAACGGGGACTGTCCGAGACTGCACGGCGACCGTCCGAGCAAGCGAGACGAAGAAGTGGCCGTCATCACGGCGAAACCGATTCATTTACCGCGTTCAACCGCCATGGCGACGCTGGGAAAACATTTGGAGAGGCGCGAGTTGCCGGCGCTCGACGTCGACGACGAAGATGACGAAGACGACAGCAGCGTAGCGTCGACGGGATCGCAAGAATTGTTAGATGAGGGTGACGACTCCAAGCTCGGCAAAGGGAGCAAACAACACGCCTTGATCGTCTTTGGCGGCCGAGACGAGGATGACCAGCGCTTGGATACGCTCTACGCGCTCGGTCTCGACGACAAGCAGTGGCGCAAAATTGAATTCGAACGCCCGGATGAACGCGATGACATGGTCCCCCAAGGACCTTTTGAGATGCCGATGATAGTGAAACACGCGCACGAGAACGGTAAGCCGTTTCCGCTCGGACGCTCGGGCGCGACGGCGGTCGTGACCAAGGATAACAGGATGATCATCTACGGCGGTTTCGTCGTGGAGGGACGATTGGGTTTCAACGTCGGTGAGGTTTTGTCGCTCGACTTGGATAAAATGAAGTTCAGCTATCCCATGGTCAGCGGTAGTCTCCCGGTGCGTCGTAACAAGCACTCTGCCATTTTGGACGACAAGCAACGCATGTGGATTTGGGGCGGCTCCGTCTGGGACCACACGGGCGGTAGCTCAACGTACGCGTCAACGGCGACGTACTACGCCGACGTCAGCGACCCTAAATCGATCGTGTGGCATCGCGTGGACACCAAGGGGAAACCACCGAGTCAACGTCGCTTCCACAACGCCCTCTTCATGGACGGGGCCATGTATATCATCGGCGGCGAGGATTACCGCACGCGCACCTACCTCAGCGACGTGCACCGATTGGATCTCAACACTCTCACGTGGACGCAGCCCGCGGTTCTCGGTGGCATCAAGAGTGGTCGCATTCGGGCGAGCGCGTTTCCTTGGATTCCGACTGACGCGCACGTCAAGGAAGCCGCCTTGGGTAGGTCTCACCACCATCACGAGGACGGCGAGGACGACGCGGAAGAACACGCGACAAACAAGCGCGAACATTCGAAAAAGGCTGAAGTCAAAGACTCGAAGAAGACGGAGAGCAAGGAATCCAAGAAGACGGAGGGCAAGAAATCCAAGAAGGCAACCGATGAGAAGGACGAGAAGAAAAGCGACGAGGAGGCGCGAGTCGGGCTCATCGACGCTTCCACATGCGGAACCGGCGAAACCGCTCGCGTACGGACCGGCGAAAATCAACCGGACATCGAGCATCTCATCTCTGTCCTCGTCGACGGTTCGACGAGCAAACTCGGTCAACACGATGCCGACGATGAGGCGGCTTTGGCGTCGAGTCTCACCTCGTCGGGCTGGTTGCCGAACACGGCTCGAAGTTCGTACATCCTCTCCGAGTCTAGCATGATTTGGCGCAAAGCGCCCGACGTCGGTTCGAACGAGGGTCTTCCCGGCTGGATCACAGATAGCAACAGTCGAGATAAGTCGGTGCTGACGGAGACGCTCGCCGCGGATCCAGAGGCGTCAAACATCGAGGCTCGTCTCTTGCAAGCGATCAAATCTAGTCGCGGGACGCCGACAGCCGCGACGACGGAAGACGACGACGATGAATTAGACACGCTTGCGGAGGAAGCGGGCCACATCGGCAAGACCAAAACAAAGACGGCGAAGGACTCGGTCGACAAGCTTCTCAAACGCGCCAAGCGCGACGTCGAAAAGGAGGAGAAAGAGAAGCCGAAACAATCAAAGAAATCGTCTCGACGCTCTGATAAGGATTCCGAAGACGGCGCGGATGACGATGCGTCGCCAAAGCGCGACAAGAAGGGTGCTGAACGGAAAGACGACCGCAAGTCGAAGCGCAAAAGTTCGGACGACGACGACGATGATGATGATGTCAAATCCAAGCACAAGAAGTCAACCCAAAGTGACGACGACGACGAGGATCACAACTACCCGAAGCGCAAAAGTTCGGACGACGACGACGGTGATGATGATGTCAAATCCAAGCACAAGAAGTCAACCCAAAGTGACGACGACGACGAGGATCGCAAGCCGAAGCACGGGAAAAAGGGCCGCAAAGATGAGGATGAGGATGAAGATAAATCGAAAAGTTCCAAGCATAATAAGTCAGCAAAGAAGGGTGAAGAAAAACTTCATCTCTCGGCGGCGGCGAAGATGCTCCAGAAGATTCAAAAGAGAGGAGAGGCGGCGGCGCATTTGGGAGCCGTCTCGAGGGTGACGTCCAATCCCGCACACATCACGTATTTCTGGAGTACGATTTCAGTTTTGGCGATTGCCGCCGTGATCGCGATCAATTTTAGGCCAACGAGAAGTCGAGACCGAGCGGCGAGCCAAACGGAGAGAATACCGTTGGTGCCGAGTAGTTTATCTATGTCAGACTCTCCCAGCACGTCTGCAGCCAAGTGGCAGCGAGACGCCATGGCTCGAAGAGGTATCGCGTACGGAGACTTTGACGAGTTTGTGTAGATCTGCTAGTACGTTAAGTTCAATTATAAAGTACATTAATTCATAAGGGTTCCTCATCATACTTCTGCGCTTCGCGTCAAAAGCGGCTCCTCGGCGTCGTCTCTCGCGTGGAAGAGCTTTCCTCTCGCAACCGCCACAACTAATACGCCAAACATGAGCACCGCGAATCCGAAAACCACATCAAACACAAAATACGCTTGCTCCGAATCCGCAAGTAATTGAACTTTCTCTTGTCGATGTCCGGGAACGTTCAGTCGAACGTAAGATGGATCGATGCCCACAGCAGACGCATCGGAAGACTCCTCAGTCTTCAAAATCCACCCGCTTGTCGGCATCTCGACGAGAGCTTCGACGTCACCCTGCACCACAGAGACGTTTGTCAAAGGGGTTTTGACATTTTCAAAGGTGCACTTCGCATCCGCTTGGAAAACACACTGTGAAAATCCAGTCGGTTCGCATTTTAACGCATAGAGATCGTCGCCGTATTTCCCTTCTTTGTGACTCCAATAATTCCCGGGACGATCCTCTCCACATCCTTGGTCCACATGGCAGGTGAACACGCTCCGTTTTACGTCCGCGGGATCTTGGATTGTCGGATTAATCTGTTTGTTGATGATGTTGAGAACACCCGAGTCTCCTTGAATCATCGCAGATATATTCTCCGACGTATATTTGCTTGAAGTCCCGTACTGTTCCGCCTGAACAGTATTTTCATCACCACACGTATTTACTATACCAATCTCCGGACAGAACCGAACCCCGTGCGACCGAAGGTTGAGGTCATCGCAGTTCTGTGATCGCGAGTTTCGCACATTGAAACACTGCCCAATGTCCAAATTTGGCGCGCACGAACACGTGCACGTACCGCTGAACCGCTGCGTGTTGTCCTCTGTCCACGTCGTATCAGGTTGCAAGGCATCCGATGACGCCTTCGAGGCATCTATTTGATTCTGCGGCACAGAGTTGACCAGATTTTCCATTTTATCGTTGTACGTGGTTCCATCCTGTTGACCGAGGTGGGAAGCCAAAGCGTTTCTCGCAGGCTCGAGTTTGTGATGCATACTTTGCCACAAATTGCCATAGGTTGCGCGCGCACCCCGACGACTGGCGAGACGGCTTCGCTTCATCATCGTCTTGCGTTCATATTCCGTGCAGACGACTGACTTCAAACGCTTCCACACTCGCTGCGCGGTAAAGACGTTGTCGCGCGATAACGGGGTTCGCTCCGATTCAGCGAGACTCGCCTGCTGTACAACCTTACTCGCCGCCGGACACTTGGAAGAAGACGCCCACGTCGTACCAAGACTCACGACGATCGTGTGTCTAGATGGAACGGTGACCATCAGCGATCCGAGCGTGCCCGTGTTGAATAAAACATCGAATTCTGGTTCGTCTCCCTCGAGCACGGGGCCTTCGACGTCTCGGCACTCCGAACCGAGACCCGATGCCGCCGCGCTTGGCTCGACTTTCTCGCTGGAAACCCTCGCGTTATAAACATATCCACCCAGACCGTAGAACCTGTTCGCCTCAGGAAACGCTGGAATGACGATGTCGTCGATGAAGCTTGAGCTGACGAGCTGGTGAACGCGTCCATCCGGCATTTTCCATTTACCTCTGTTGACGATGAGCTGACCGAAGCGCGCGACGTCGCGGCAACTCGCGAGCTGGCCGCCGACGAACGAGATATCGCCATTTTCATGCCCGTCGTGATCGAAAAAATCAGTTAAACCGAGCGGTTCAGCCAAAAACTTTTTCGCAAACGCGGCGGGTCGCTGGCTCGTCGCCCCGCGCAGCACCCCGTTCAACAGCTTCAACGGCGTTCGAGTCGGATTATTATACAGATCGTCGTCGTCAAACACCGTCCCGGGCTCATTTGAACCATCCGAACCAACCTGCGCGAGTAAATCTCGCACAGAGAGCTTTTCCCAATAGTTGTAGTTCCACAAGGCCGGCGTGTCGCCTCCGTGTTCGCTCGCCGCGTCCAACAACCGCTTCACGCTCGAATCCAGGGTCAAGTCTTGCCGAGCGATCGCCACACCGATCGCGAGCACGGTGGCGACTTTACCGACGCCACCCACGTCGAACACACTGTTCAAATCCGCGCCGTTGTAATACTCCTCGTGAACGATCACGCCATCCTTGACGACGACGAAGCAATCCCGAGACGGGAGCTCCTTTCGAATTCGCGTCGCGCCTTCGATGAGATCCGTGCCGACGAGTCCGTGCTCCTCGGGAAAGCTCGAAAACCACGAGTCGTTCGACGGTCCGAGCGCGTCGCGACGACCGAGCGCCTTGAACCCGTCGAGATTTTCATACGCGAACCACGCTCCGAGCGCGAGCACGAGCGCCACCGCGACGACGACGACGCGTGAGCGGTGCTTGGACCACCACGACCGACGGCCCTGCGTCGCCCACTCGCGACTATCGTCGTTCATGGCGATCGACGACGACGCGAGGCGCGGGTGACGCGCGCGCGAGTGCGGACGGGCAGTGTAACACCCCACGTCGTATTTTGCTCGAGGTGCTTGAGTTACATACGGAAAGAGGCGAGCGAACGCGCGGCTCGAGGTTGCGCGCGGGGAAGGTGCGAGAGAGGCTACACGTGGTGACAGTGACGAGAACAATGGACTCACTCAGAGCCACGGGGTGGAGCTGAGATCGCCCGAGGCGGAGCGATCGTCGAGGGGATCGACGGAGCTCGTGCCGGCGACCTCTTTGCCGGCTTTCGCGCTCGACGCTTCCCAGCCTCCGAGAGGCTTGGACGTGT